>Ga0163144_10009827_pt1 | contig 20475 bp, 17 predicted proteins | sample OliLak19BULKMAT1_FD_123175 | JGI IMG/M metagenome (GOLD analysis project Ga0163144, IMG submission 123175) | Freshwater microbial mat bacterial communities from Lake Vanda, McMurdo Dry Valleys, Antarctica - Oligotrophic Lake LV.19.BULKMAT1 | ecosystem: Environmental > Aquatic > Freshwater >... | reverse complement strand
ATTTCATACAGCCACAGAGACGAGCCGCTGCGTGCAGAGCTGGACAAGCACTTCGCGCTTCTAAAGCGCCAAGGGGCGCTGGACGTGTGGAGCGACCACCGCATCCCGCCAGGAGGAGAGGTTGACGCCTCGATAAGCGAAGGCCTCGAAAGCGCCGACGTCATCCTGCTGCTGATCAGCGCCGATTTCATTGCGTCGGACTACTGTTTCAGCGTCGAGATGAATCGCGCCATGGAACGCCACGTCAGCGGTGACTGTGTCGTTGTCCCGGTGATTCTTCGGCCTTGCGACTGGCAGTCGGCGCCATTCGGCCGTCTCAAGGCGATACCGACTGATGGCAGGGCCATTACGAAGTGGCCAAGCCAGGACGAGGCCTTCGAGGACATCGTCAAACATGCGCGAAAACTCTTGGCGAAACCCGGTGGGAGCGAGTCGCCAAAGCCTGCGGCATCGGCAACCGGAATCGCACAGGCGCTGGGGGCGGTGCCCCCAACTGTCGCCCGAGTCGGCAGGTCCAGCAATCTCTCCCTTCCAAGGGAGTTCTCCGACCAGGACAAACACGACTTCACGCAGTCCACGTTCGACTACATCCGCGAATACTTCGACGGCTCGCTCGCTCAACTGCAGGAACGAAACCAGCAAGTACAGGCACGGATGACCGTTTTGTCGCCGCGAGCCTTCACGACGGTCATCTTCCGCGACGGCAAGCGCATCGCCGGGTGCCACGTCCGAATCGGCGGTGCGTTCAGCACGAATGGCATTGCCTATTCAAGCAACGAGAACACCTCAGAGAACAGCTTCAACGAGCTGCTCTCGGTTGAGGCCGACAAACAGACGCTTTACCTCAAGGCGACGATGGGCATGTTCAACCGGGCCTCGGAGTCCAAGCTGTCAGAGGAAGGTGCGGCGGAGCACTTGTGGTCGATGCTCATCTCACCACTGCAGTAGGCGCCATATGACGATGGCCCGCTCCGTTCATGCCTCACGCACCCCCGCGGGCGTTTGTGTGCGACCGAACGTGGCCACGCGAAGTCCAAGGGCGGACTCTTGCTGCGACGGGAACATCCAATGATTCGGTGTCGGCGCTGTCGACACCACGTACACGGCTGGTGCGACCAATGGCACAGTCCTCGAACCGTTGCGCGTTGCGATTCTGATCGACGTCGGGCCGACACAGCTCCATACGCATCTGATGCGGGAGTCACGGCGTGAGCGATCAGCCGACCGAAGGCAATCGTCCGCTCAACCGCCTTTTCAAGATGGCGGTGATGGCTGGCGTGGAAGACTCGGTTCGGCTGCACATCCGCAGAGGCGATGACGTCAATGCCCGCGATGACAAGGGGCAGACCCCTTTGATGATCGCTGCGTCGCGAAACAGGGCCGGCACTTGCAAGTTGCTTCTGGACTCTGGGGCAGACGCCCAGTTGGTCAACCCAGCTGGCCTTGACGCCCTCACGCTTGCCAAGCTCGCGGGCGCGCATGACTCAGCCACCGTCCTTCAGACCGCGCTTGCGATCGGGTCCGACCACAACGGCTATCCCTTTGAGCACAGTTACCTCGTGCCAGGCGCCGCAACTGTGGCCATCGGCGTCATCGTCGAAGCCCCTATCGCGCCGGCCGAAGTAGTGCTCGCCGATGGCGACCCGTTCGATTTGAAGGGATGGGAAGCCGAAGAGGATAGACCGGTACCCCCAGACGATGTCACGCTCGCACAAGACGCTGCTGCGGTCCACGACGCGATCAGCAAACACACTCCCATCGACTCGTCGGAAGACTGGAGCGATTTCGACGTGTTCCTCCCCGAGCGCGCGACACCACTGCCGCACTCCGAGGACGCCGAGGCCAGGGCGGAGCTACGGCTACTACTCTTGCGCGCAATTCGTGAGGGCAGCGTGCCGCAGAATTGCGTTGATGACCTGTGTCGTGGCGACGACCGCGCGCTTGACGAAGCAGCGGAGTCGTCGCTTCACCTGGTGATCAACGACCTCGGCGCAGAAACCGACGAGCGTCTCGAGTACACGTCGCGTGCAGAGAGTTTCGCGGTCCACGTTGATCCGGACGAAACGCCTGACGAAGAGAATGCCGTCGCCGACGCGCTGGCGTTTCTCGACGATCTGGAATCGCATCGGAACGACCCCATGCGCCTCTACATGCGGGAGGCACAACGCGAACGGCTCATCACTGCCGAGGAAGAGGTCGCGCTTGCCAAAGCGATGGAGGACGGGCTTGAACGGGCGCTCGACGCCTTGGCCGAGTGGCCAGCCGGCCTCGTGCGATTGCTGGCGGCGGCGGACCTGGCCAAGGCCGGTGAGAGGCCGCTTGACTGGATTTCGTCAGGCTCAGCCGAGGAGGCGCCGCCCGAAGGCGCGCAGCTCGATGACGAAGCCCTGGTTGATCTTTCTGGCTCGTTGACGGATTCCGGCGCCATCGCCGACGGCGTCGTCGTCGACGACACGGAGGAAGTTGAGGCCACCGATGCGCCGGACAGCGAAGAGGCGGGATTCTTCGAGAAGCTCGACAACCTGGCTTCTGCCATGCGTGGCATGAACCCGGCAGGAAGGCCGCTACCTGTCATGCGCGAAATCCTCTCCTCCCTGTCCATCAGGCGCAGCTTCCTCATCGAGTTGGGCGACACCGCAGCCGATGACGTGTCACAACCAGCCAAACACTTCATGAATGCAATCCGCGCACATCGGCGCGCCCGCGACCGCTTTGCGCTCGCCAACCTCAGACTTGTCCTGTCGATCGCCAAGCGCTACATGGGCAGCGGACTGCCCATGGACGACCTCATGCAGGAGGGCAACATCGGCCTGCTAAAAGCGGTCGACAAATTCGACTGGCGCCGCGGGTTCAAGTTCTCGACGATGGCGACCTGGTGGATCCGTCAGCAGGTCAGCCGCGCGGTTGCCGACACTGCATTGCTCATCCGGCTCCCCGTTCACGCTCACGAGGCCGCCAGGCTGATCCATCGCGAAGCCCGCGCCATCGAGAAGTCCGCTGGCCGCTGCCCGTCCATACGGGAACTGGCTGAGCGCCTTTCGCTGGATGCTCGCAAAGTCGAAGCCTTCCTGCGCGCTACTGCGGTCCCGACACCGCTTGAAGAGCTGGAAACCGAGCCCGGCATCGGCGACCCGAGTGCGCTCGACCCGTTCGAGAAGATCGCCTCCGATCAATTGGGCCGGACCCTGGATGAAATGCTCGCCGGGCTGGGCCACAAACCCGAACAGATCGTGCGACTGCGTTTCGGCCTTGGCGGGGCCGACCCGCTGACGCTCGAAGAGGTTGGCGTTCGCTTCGAAGTCACTCGGGAGCGCATCAGACAGATCGAGGCCAAGGCCCTCGTGAAGTTGAAGCACCCTGTTCGACAGGCCAGACTGCGTCCATGGCTCTATGACGATGCGCCGGAACACAGTTCGACGGAAGTCGTTCACGACAGCGTCCATGACACTGAAAACGAACTGAAAAGGCCGATTGCATGCGCCGACGTCGCCGCGAAGGCGGGACAGATCGACAGGCCAAGCCAGAAGCGCCGCGAGGGATCGAAGGCCTCCGCCCTTGAAAGATTGCTCATGCAGGCCTCGGAACTGGGCATACCCATCGAGGATGATCGTGGCGGCACTGGATCGGTATGGGTGAACCTGACCGAGATGCGAGACAACCGCGCCCGCGCGCTCGTCCGCAAGATGCTCGCCATGGGGTTTGAACATTGGCCAGGGAGAGGCTATTGGAGATGAGCGGCAAGACACGAAACGCCCCGCCGCGAGCCGGCGCAATGCTGGAGGCACTGCGCGGCCTCGGCTACTCGACAGCAGCGGCGCTGGCCGACATCATCGACAACAGCGTATCGGCCGAGGCCACCGAGGTCCGCGTCGACTTCGCATGGGCCGGGACGACGAGCCGAATCTCGGTCCTCGACGATGGGCGCGGGATGGATGACGCAGAGCTTGAGAGCGCGATGCGGCTTGGCGACAAGAGCCCGCTCGACGCGCGCGCGCCAGAAGACCTCGGGCGCTTCGGCATGGGGCTCAAGACAGCCTCGTTTTCACAGTGCCGCCGGTTGACCCTTGCTTCCGTCAATGCCGGCGCCCGCGCCTGCTTGCGTTGGGATCTCGATGCCTTGGCCGCTAACCCCGATGGCGGATGGCTTTTGTTCGAAGGGCCCGCGAAGGGATCGGAGGCCTTTCTCGCGCCGCTGGCGAACCGGCCGGCCGGCACGTTGGTCCTTTGGGAGACGCTGGATCGGATCGTGACGGCGGGGTACAAGCCCGACGACTTCAACGACCTCATCGATCGCGTTGAGGCCCACTTGGCAATGGTCTTCCACCGCCTGCTGCAAGGGCCAAAGCCGCGCCTGCGCTTGGTGCTCAATGGGCGCGCGGTCGCTCCTTGGGACCCATTCATGATGGGACATCCGGCGAAGCCGTGGGCATCGTCCATCGCCAGGACCAACACTGACGCCGGCCCCATCGAAGTCGAATGCCATGTCCTGCCCCACAAGGACAAGCTTTCAGCAAGCGAATTCGACGTTGCCGGCGGACCAGAAGGGTGGACTGCCCAACAGGGCTTCTACGTGTATCGCAACGAGCGGCTCCTGGTGGCGGGGGGCTGGCTCGGGCTTGGCCAAGGCCGCGCGTGGAACCGCGAAGAGGCCCAGCGCCTGGCCCGCATCCGCCTGGACATCCCCAACACGGCCGATGCCGCGTGGAAGATCGACATCCGCAAATCGACGGCCCGGCCACCGGTGTCGCTGCGGCCATGGCTCACGCGCCTTGCCGAAGACACGCGCGAACGCGCTCGCAAGGTCTTCGCGTTTCGCGGATCTCCTGGCCCGGGCCCAGGCGGCGTCCCCGTCGAACAGGCTTGGCGCGTCGAGCGCACGAAGGCCGGCGCGCGATATCGGATCGACGAAAAGCACCCGGCGGTGGCTGCCGTACTCGACGGCTCGGGCGAACAGCTCCAACTCGTGCGGGCGATGCTGCGCGTGGTTGAAGAGACCGTGCCAGTGCAGCGCATCTGGCTCGACACTGCAGAGAACAAGGAGACGCCGCGCACCGGATTCGCGGGCGAACCGCCGGAGGCCGTCGCAGCCGTAATGAAGACGCTCTTTACCGACATGGTCGGCCGTCGAGGGATGAGCGCGGAAGCCGCCAGGCGGACGCTCATTTCGACCGAACCTTTCCAGAACTTTCCAGCGCTCATTGCCACGCTGTCGGCGAGCGAATCGCAATCCGGCTGACAGCAAATGAACAGGCTTCAATATGTCTGACGCCGACAAGGCCCTCCCATTCGTCGTGAGCCTCGCCCAGACGATGCTGCTCGCGGAACGCGACAAGGCGGGCATTACGGCCGCGCTCATCGCCGAGAAGGTCAAATTTGCGGTGAGCGCACTGGCGGCCTCCTACCCGAATGGCATCGAGGAAGAGTCGGCCGTTGCCGAGCTCATTCGCCGATTTAGCCACTGGATCGGCAAGGACGCGACGCTTCAGGACATCGTGGGCCATGACCCTTGGCTGGTCGCCGCGCGCAAGAAGGACTGGCGCTACTGGCAGCGCTATCAAGGCTTTCTGGAGCGCAAGCTCTCGGTCGATGTCGTAGCGGCGCTCGACGATTCCACCGACGACATCCTGGGGCTCCTGGAAGACCCCAGGCGCGAAGGCTCATGGGATCGGCGTGGTCTCGTCGTGGGGCACGTCCAGTCCGGCAAGACCGGGAACTATTCGGGCCTGGTTTGCAAGGCTGCCGACGCGGGCTACAAGATCATCATTGTCCTGGCGGGCCTGCACAACAATCTGCGCTCTCAAACCCAGATTCGCCTCGAAGAGAGTTTTCTCGGGTATGAGACGTCGCCCAAGGGCGATGCCGTCAAACCTTTTGGTGTCGCTGAGATCGACAGCGACCCGAAAATCCACCCTCACTGCTTTACCAATCGGCAGGACAAAGGTGATTTCAACACCGCCGTCGCTCGACACTTGGCGAGCTCGCCCGAAGAGCGACCATGGCTGTTTGTCGTCAAGAAGAACAAGACGATCCTGACCAGACTTCTCAAGTGGATCAGGGGCCACGTCGCCGACGCCACCGACAACGTCACCGGCCGACGTTTCGTGACCAACCTGCCGCTGCTGGTCATCGACGACGAGGCCGACCATGCTTCGGTCGACACAGGAGAACAGCTCTTCAATGCCGACGGCACGCCCGACGAAGAGCATCAGCCTAAGACCATCAACAGCCTCATCCGCAAGATCCTGCATTCGTTCGCGAAGTCAGCCTACGTCGGCTACACCGCGACGCCGTTTGCAAACATCTTCATCCATCGTCGAGGCGCCACGTCCGATGAAGGGCCCGACCTTTTTCCGCAGTCGTTCATCATCAACCTCGCCGCACCGTCCAACTACGTGGGACCGGCGCGTGTGTTCGGCTTGCGCGCGCCCGAAGGCCGATTGGGCGGCCTGCCCCTCATGCGCGATGTGTCGGACCACATCAACAAGGACGAGCCCGGCGGATGGATGCCCGCGAAACATAACAAGGAGCATGTCCCGGCATTCGGTGGCGGTGAAGAGCCGCCTCCGTCGCTCCACCAGGCCATTTGCTCGTTTGCGCTCGCCTGCGCGGCCAGGGCATGCAGGGGTCAAGAGTCCGAGCACTCCTCCATGCTCGTGCACGTCACGCGCTTCACCAATGTGCAGTCCCGCGTGCATGCGCAGGTCGAGGCGGTGGTCCGGCGCATGCGCCAGCGAATCACCCGATGCAACGACCACGAAGCCTTGTTGGCCCAGCTCAAATTGCTTTGGGAGTCCGACTTCGTTCCGACGTGCGAGGAGATCGCGCTGCGCCTTCCCGAACCCGGCGGCCCGCCCAAGATTCCGACCTGGGACGAGATCCTCGTGGCGCTGCCGGATGCCCTCTCCGACATCGAAGTTCGAATGATCAACGGCACGGCCAAGGATGCCCTCGACTATGCCGAGCGCCAGGGCAAGGGGCTCAAGGTCATCGCCATCGGCGGCGACAAGCTCGCGCGCGGCCTCACCCTCGAAGGTCTATGCGTCAGCTACTTCGTGAGGACCACGAAGATGTATGACACGCTGATGCAAATGGGCCGCTGGTTCGGCTACCGGCCCGGCTACGTGGACTTGTGCCGCCTCTACACCACTGGGGATCTCGTGGAATGGTTCGGCCACATCGCCGACGCGTCCGAGGAACTGCGCGAGGAATTCGACGCGATGGTCGAGCGCGGCGCCACTCCGCGAGACTACGGCCTGAAGGTGCAGAGCCACCCCGTCTTGCTCGTCACCTCGCCGCTCAAGATGCGCACGGCCAAGAGCTTGCAGCTGTCGTTCAGCGGCGAGCTACTCGAAACCGTCTCCCTGTTTAATGACACGGCGCATCTTGATCGCAATCTTGAGGCCACCGACAAGCTGATCGAAGCCATGGGCGTCCCTACCGAAAGGGACGCGATCGTCAGACCGCGCCGAGGCGGCGCGCAGGAATGGAAAGGCCATCTCTGGAGTGGCGTGCCGGCCGAGGCAGTCGCCGAATTCTTCGAGTCCTACGCGACGCACCCCAAGGCCCGGAAGGTGAACAGCGCCTTGTTGGCCGAGTTCGTCCGCTCGATGGCGAAGGCCTCCGAGCTCACGGCTTGGACTGTCGCCTTGATCGGAGGCGGAACGGGCGCAGCCCACATCTTCCCATCGAAGCTGCGTATCGACGCCATGCTTCAACGCAAGGCGGACGCCGACATCAAGGACCGCTATTCAATCGGCCGCCTTCTTTCGCCACGCGACGAAGCGATCGATCTTGTCGATGCGGCTTGGGGAGCCGCATTGGATGCGACCAAGCGCGCATGGAAGCCAGACCCTGGCCGGCAGAAGGATGGCCAGGAGCCCAAGCCGCCGGACCTTCCCAACGGCCCGGCCATCCGCCGAATTCGGGGCAAGGGCGCCGATGGCGTCGCTGCCGCGCCGGAGCGCGGCTTGCTGCTGCTCTATCCGCTTGATCCGCAGTTGGCTGGCGGGGGCGTCCTCGGTGATCGCAAGCAGCCCGTTATCGCCGTCGGCGTCAGTTTCCCGTCGAGTGACTCCGGCGTAAAGGTCGAATACAAAGTGGACCATCTTCTTTGGGAGCAGGAATATGGCCCGACCGAGTGACGAGTTCGTCCTCGCGTGGAATTCATTGGTCGGCGTGGCCGAGGGATACGGCTGGCGCACGATCCCTATCATGGCCGCCGGCCCTTGCGTCCTGTCCGCCGGTCGGCGCTTTCCCGGAAACGAGGAAGCGCTCCTAGCCGGGTTCTCGTCGGCCTCCGTCGCCACCGCCGAGAAGCTGCCCGAGGGCCAAGGGTTCAATGTCGAGCGCGTCGATCCTCACAATGATGGCAAGACGTGGCTCGCGCTCACCCGCAGATCGTCTGGCAGCGTCGAGTTGTTCCTGGCCATGGTGTGCGACGTTTCCGGCGCGCTCGACGCCGCGGCCGGCGCGGACGAGGCGCGCCTGCTGCGCGTCTTCCTGGGGCGCGTGCGCGCCTGGCAGGAGTTCATGCGCAAGGGCGCGCAGGCGCTGAGCCCGGAAGCCGAAATTGGACTTGTCGGCGAGCTCACGCTGCTGGCCACCATCATCGAGGCCGGCGTGCCCGCGGAACTGGCCATCGAGTCGTGGGTGGGGCCTCTCGACGGCATTCAGGACTTCGAGCTGGGCACGGGCGCGATCGAGGTCAAGGCGACGCTGTCGTCAGCCGGTTTTCCAGCACGGATTGGCTCGCTCGAACAGCTCGACGACGCGGTCCGGCAGCCGCTCTTCGTCGCCGGCGCGCGGCTGCGTCAAACCGCTGGCGGCCAGAACCTGCCCGATTTCGTCGGCGCGCTCAGGGTATCGATAGCGGGCGATGCGGAGGCCGAGCGTATGTTCGCCGAGCGCCTGCTCGCGGCCGGCTACTTCGACGCCCATGCCGACCGCTACCCTCGGCGCTTCGACCTGGCCGGAACCCGCATGATCGAAGTGGGACAGGGATTTCCTCGGCTGACGCCCGGCGCGGTTCCGGCCGGGGTATTGAAGGCGACGTATGAAATCGACCTCGACAAGGCGCGAGGCGAAAGTGTCGGACTCGAGGTCGCGTTGAAAAGAATGGGAGCACTTTGAACATGGATCTGCCAGATTTTCTGCGGGAACTGCAAGCCGACGTCAGGGCCCAACTGGCGGAGGGGGCTCTCTATCCCGAGGATGTTTTCTCCGACAAAGTCATGACACACATGGCCGAGATCGGCATGACGTTCGAACCCGCCCTTTGCCGCGTCACTTGCAAAGTCGGCAACGCCAACCTGCGCCTGAGCGGCTATGCGCTTTCCGACGACCAAGACCAACTCGATCTGTTCGTCAGCCTCTACGACGGCGTGGACGTCCCGACGCCAGTGCCCGACTCAGAGACGAAGACCGCTGTCGAGCAGTGCATCCGCTTCCTGTCCTTGTGCGCAGAGGGCAAGATGGCGCAGAAGCTCGACGATACGCATGATGCGAGGTCGCTCGCGGAGACCATTCAGGCGATCTACGACGACCTCGACCAGGTCCGCGTCTTCGTCCTCACCGACAAGGTCGCCAAGGCGAAGAACTTCAAGACCCGCGACATCGGCGGCAAGGCGGTCCGCCTTGAGGTCATGGACATCGAGCGCCTTCACCGCCACTTGTCTGAGGGCAAGCCGCGCGACGAGCTCGTCGTCGATTTCGTCGAGGTCTCCGGAGGGCCTCTTCCCTGCGTCTATGTTCCGGGGGAAAAGGACGAATACGACTACGCGCTCACCGCCATCCCCGGAGAAGCCCTGCGACTTCTTTACGAGAAGTTCGGCGCGCGGTTGCTCGAAGCGAACGTCCGGTCCTTCCTGAGCGTGAAGACCGGCAAGAGCGTCAACGCCGGCATCCAGAACACGTTGCGGACCGCACCGAGCCGCTTCATGGCCTACAACAACGGCATCGTGATCGTGGCCGACGAGATGCACTTCGGAAAGCCCGAGAACAGCGCGACCGGCATCTCATGGCTCAAGGGCTTGCAAATCGTCAACGGGGGACAGACCACCGCGTCGCTGTATTTCGCCAAGAGGAAGTACCCCGAGACGGACTTGAGCCGCGTGCGAGTGCCGGCCAAGATCATCGTAATGCGCACGCAGGACCCGGTGAAGGAAGACGCCCTGGTCTCTGACATCTCGCGCTTTGCCAACAGCCAGAACGCCGTGCGGCAATCAGACCTTTCGGCCAACAAGCCCTTCCATATCGAGATCGAGCGACTGTCGCGCGATGTGTATTGCCCCGACGGCGTCTCGCGCTGGTTCTACGAGCGGGCTGCTGGCAGCTACAGCACCATGCTCGCGCGCGACGGCGCGACCCCGGCCAAGCTCAAAGCATTAAAGGACGCCATCCCTCCCGCACGCCGAATCACCAAGACCGACTTGGCGAAATACATCAACGCCTGGGACAAGAAGCCAGACATCGTGAGCCTCGGTTCGCAGAAGAACTTCGATCGGTTCATGGACTCGATCGCTGGCCAGGATGGGGCCGAAGCCCGCCTGCCGACGAAGGAGGACTACAAGGTCATGATCGCCAAGGCGAAGCTCTTTCGCGACGCCCAGAAGCTCGTCCGGCCAATGTTCCAGGCCTTTCAAGGGAACGTCGCGGCCTACGTCATTTCCGTGCTGGCCGACAAGCTTGGCGACCGCATCGTCCTGGATCGCATCTGGGCCCGACAGGCTGCCTCTCCCGAGCTAACGGCGCAGATTGCCACCTGGGCTCGCGAGGTCAACGAAGTGCTTCACCGAACCGCCGGAGGCCGCATGGTTTCCGAGTGGGCCAAGAAGCCCGAATGCCGTGACGCAGTGCTCGGCGCAAGCTACTCAGCGCCCTCCGAGGGCATCCCAGAGGTCCGATGAGGCGGCCTGCATGGCTGATGTCGTAGCCCCGGCGATCAGGAGCCGGATGATGTCCGGCATCCGGGGCAAGGACACCAAGCCGGAGGTGATCGTCCGCAAGGCCCTGTTCGTCGCCGGCTACAGATTCCGGCTTCACCGCCGCGACTTGCCTGGCGCGCCGGACGTGGCCTTGTCTGGGCGAAAGATCGCGATCTTTGTGCATGGGTGCTTCTGGCATATGCACGCTGGATGCAAGAACGCCAAGCTGCCGTCGACACGCGCGGCGTTCTGGCGCGCGAAGCTTGAAGGCAATGTCGAACGTGATCGGCGCGCCATCCAAGCGCTGCGATCCAACGGCTGGCGTGTCTTGACATGCTGGGAGTGCGCGACGAGAGACGCGGAGATCGCCGCCGCGATGCCCGCCGTGCTCGCTGAATGGATCGAGAGTGGCGACACCGTTGGTGAGATCAGCGCCGTGAAGCCTGGATGAAGTCGAGGACGACTTCGGCAATCTTCCGCGCAAGGAAAGGCGGCACGGCGTTGCCGACTTGCCAGTACTGCTGCGTCCGGTTGCCCTCGAAGAAATAGTTGTCAGGAAACGTCTGAAGGCGAGCGGCTTCGCGCACCGTCAGACTGCGGCACTGCGAGGGATCGTAGTGGATGTAGTAGTGCCCATCCTTCGCGATGTGCGACACGACCGTCGTCGACGGCTCTCCCGCCAACTGAACACGGAAGCGGTCGAGGAACGGCACGCTGTCAGCATCCATGTTCTCGTGCATGGGCAACAGGCGCGGCGGAAACAGCGGCAGCTTCGGCGAATACTTCTGCATCGCCGCGAAGCACGATGCGAACATGTAGCGGTGCAGATCAGAGCGCATGTGACTGCGGGTCTCATGCTGCAGCACGCCGCCAAGCTTCCGGTCGTGAAACCAGCTCCGCAAATCTTCCGGCACTGCCTCGTCGAGTGCGATCTCTCGCTCGATGAACTGGCCGCCGAATGAATCGTAATTGGCAGCCTTGCGCCATGCGCGCAGCATCGCAGTTTCCAGATCCGCCCGGATGGGCAAGCGCCAGTCCTTCATGCCCTGGGGCGCAGACTTCACCACTGACAGCCAAGCCTCTTGGCTGTCCGGCTCTTTGGAAAGGCGGCTGCGCAGGGCTGGCATACCCGTCAACGCTTGCTTGACGTTGACCTTGCCATCAATTGCCTTCAACAAGAAGCGGCCGGGTTGGCGCAGGAGGTTTGCAGCCGAAGCGGCCAAGTCAGATCGAATGCCAAAGAGGATGACGCGATGCCTGGTCTGGGGAACGCCGAACTTTTCAGCCTCGATCACGTAGTCCTGCGGCTGGAGTTCCGCTCCATCGACCACGAACGATCGAACGTGGTATTCGAATCCATTGCCCGGGGATCGCAGGTCGGCGAGGATGCGATCAAAGATGAGCAAGCCGCCGTGTCTGGACGTCAGCATTCCCTTGACGTTTTCCATCACGAACACGGCCGGACCAAACTCTCGAATGATCCGCAGATATTCGGTATAGAGGAAGTGGCGCTTATCGTTTTCAAACTTCACCGGGTCTGTGGGACGCAGGCGAGCCCTGCCAGCGACCGAGTAGGCCTGGCAAGGCGGGCCACCGATCAGCACCCACTCTTTGGCTCTGCCAAGCGCATCGCGTATCCAGCCATCAATCACCTTGTGCGGCGTGACACCAAGCTCAGCACACCTGGCCTCAGACGCGGCGACGCGAGCTTCCTCAGGGATTGAGCGATGGGCGAACAACTCCGCGCGAGTGATGTCGCCTCGAACGTAGTCGTAGTAGCAGTCGGGGACGGCGTCCTTGCGGAAGGCCCGGAACAGGGCGCGCAGAGACAGTGTCTTGTGCGCGATCTCGTCCTTTTCGACAGAGACCTTGACCTCGAAGTGCCGATCTCCTCGTCCATCGACGATGGACGAGAAGCCTTCGCCGAGCCCCCCTGGCCCAGCGAACAGATCAATCACCGGAATGGGAGTCTGCCGCGTCATCTATTCTTGTTCTCAGATTCGGCCAAGGTCCGGTCCAGACACGACACCGATGTCGATCGCCGTCGGAGGCGCTGTCGTACAGCAGCTCAGGTGGGTGCAATTTCCCATCTTAGCGGCTCGCACATCCACCACTGCAGACCGCGCGCGGTGATGCCAAGGTTCTTCTCTTCGATGGAGGCGTCCGTCTGCTGCGTGGAACGGATCATCGGCGGCCCTGTCCCCCGATCGAATCCTTCGAATATTGCATGCGGTGCAGTTCGTCCAAGGCTTCGTCGATGTGTCCCGCAAAGCGCCGCGAGACGAACAACCGAACTGCCATCGCCGCGCAGGCGTATGTCAGGCCCGCTGGCAATGCGAGTACCAGCCCGATGACGCCCAACCAGGACAGTGCGCCGGCCAGCAACAGCAGCGATACCCACAGGTCACGTAGCCGCAGAAGCGAGGGTGGATCGGTCCGCAGGTAGTTGACTGCCTGGCCGGTCGATTCGTTGAACAGGCCGATCAACTGATCACTGCGCACGAGCGCGACGACCGCATGCCCACGCCGTGCCGGAAACGTTGCGGCCTGCACGATCCACTTGCGTTCGACGTTGCCCTTGACCGCGAGCCAGAATTCGTGTCGCTCTCGCCAGTTGCCCCAGCGTGCCCAGCGCGAAGGGCCGTTGACATAGCGCCGCACCTCGATCACGCGGCCGATGACCGTTTTGAACAGAAACATCGGTGAACTCCTCGTCGTCGTTGAAACGAGGATCAGCGTCCTACAGGTCGAGCCGCCGTCAAGGTTGGCTTTTCGTCATCGACCGAGCGTTGACCGACCTGGCTGTTACTGGAGTCGCAATGCAGTCGTGACCGAAAGTGACTTCAGTGCGATGAGAGACGGTGCTCAAATTCCTCGGCGCACAGTCACTGCAACTGCGATGGAATCGCTCTGCACCGCGACAGCCGAAGGTCCGCGCGAAACTGTGCACGACCCTCACAACGATCCCTTCACAACCAGAGGCCACTCTCGTTCGCGTCAACCCCTCGTGCAACTTGCCTGTCGTCGTCGATCACAAAATGGAGCCGCATCGAGGCCCGGTGCGATGCCACCCGAAAGCACCCTCAATCCGCGTCCATTGAGTCGTCGTCGTGTTGACGTCGAGTCGCGCCCGGTGTCAACTGGCGTCTCCCGTTGGCCCTCCTGATGGCCAGCTCCTCGCGGAGCGAAAGGCGTCGCAGTCGTTACCTGCCCCTGAAGTCCCGATCCTTGAATCGGACCGGCCGTCACCCTTGAGGTGGTGGCCTTGTGGAAGTCATTCGTAGAGCCGATGTCTGCGACCTGCCAGCGGTCTTCGCTGGGTGCTCCTGAAGCGCGTCGCAGCCAGAGCTGATGTCGTGCCGGTACTTGATGCCGATGCACCTGTCCCCGCCATTCCTTCGAGCACTTGCCATTCCATCTTGAATGGCTCGGCGCACGGTCGTGTTTGCCCCTGATGGGCTCCGCCGTATGCCATCCCCGCTCGTTGACCTGACACCACCCCGGACTTTCGGTGGGGGGTGGACCCATGCAGGTGGATGGCGCTACGAAAGCAGAGATCTGATCCATCGAACGCAGCAGGCTCGACCTGGCTGCCGATGCTGCTCCGACCTTTGAGGTCGGCGGCATCGCAACCCCGTGTTGCGCGGAAACCCGCGCACGGGCGGATCAACCCGTTTCATTTTTAAGGATGACCGAGCCAGCTCCGCTGCGAGTTCTTCGCATGGGCTGGCGCAACTCCGGGTAGGCGCAGTAACGCTGTGGTCGCGTGCTGCGCCGAATGTTCTGACCACTGGCCGGCTGGGCGACGGAATCCGTCCTGCCGGCGACACCCACGGGTTCCACGTTCATCACACACCCGCCGTTCGGGCGGCTGGTGCCATTCATGGAGAAAGTCATGTCGCAAATCGCTATCCCTGTCGTTCCAAGGTCCTCTCGGCATCCCGTGCCGCACGCGCCTGAGCGGGCCACCCATCAACCCCTGCGTGACCGCGATTGGTCGGGCCTGAACGCGCCAGACATCCTGGCGCGCTACCGGCCCGGCCGGGCGGACCCGATGCAAGTGTTGGAGGTGCTGCTCAAACTCTTCAACCAGCAGCACACCGCGCGGTTGAAGACGGTCTCGCACAAGACCCGGCAAGAGCGTGCCAACTTCCTGCGGCGATTCTTCCGCGACCTGCACGAGAGGGCGGGTTTCAAGACGCTGCCTGATCCTCGAAACATTGGCGAGCGGCACATCCGCGCGATGGTGCAGGTCTGGCGGCAGGACAGGCTGAAGCCCGCCACCATCCAGACCTACCTTAGCTTTCTGCGCGGCCTGGCGAAGTGGCTGGGCAAGAATGGCTTCGTGCGCGGCCCGGGGCACTACGGGTTGGACGTCGAGGAGTACCAGCGGCATGAGGCGACCGAGCGCGACAAGAGTTGGTCGGCGCAGGGCATCGCCATCGACGCGCTGATCGAAAAGGTCTGCGCCTACGACTGCCACGTCGGTGCATCACTCCGGCTGATTCGTGCCCTGGGGCTGCGGCGCAAGGAGTCTGTGATGCTGCGGCCGAATGCCTGCATCGTGCCGTTCGAGGCCACCGGCCTGCACGAGAAAGAGAAGCAGGCGGATCGCTACGTGTGGATCAGGCAAGGCGCCAAGAATGGCCGCCAGCGCTTCGTGCCGCTGAGTACGCCGCAACGTATCGAGGCCGTCGAGTTCGCACAGGTGGTGGCGGCCGGGCGCGATGCGCACATGGGCGATCCGCACCACGACCTCAAGCACAACCTCTACCGATTCGGATATGTCCTGGGCAAGTTCCGTATCACGAGTCGCGGGCTCGGCGTGACGGCGCACGGGCTTCGGCACGAAGCGTTGATCGAAGAGTTCGTGGTGCGCACGGGCCAGCAGCCGCCGGTGCGCGGCGGCGGCAAATTGGCGCCGGAGGTCGAGAAGGCGGCGCGGCAAGCCGTCGCCAAGCTGGCCGGGCATGCGCGCAAGCGGGCATCCAATGCTTACCTGGGCGCGGTGATGTTTCGCAAAGCGGGCAGGGAGAAGAACGGACCGACGGAGTAGGTGCCGCGTCAATCGCGTTCCATGGCACGAATGCGTTGCGCTCAATGTCCAAACCCGCCGACTGGAATGACGGAAACCCGTTGCTCACCCGGCCTCTTGCCCATCACTCCTGTTCGAGCATGGGTTGCTGGGGGTCGTTCTCCAAGCTCATGTAGTCGAGCCGCCATTGCTTCAGAAGGCGGCTTTCGGCGATCGTCATGACGTTGTCGGACACGGAGGTGCACGACTGCAGCTGAATCTGGCGCCACAACTTGCCGTCGAAGAACGCGTCCTCGAACGCGTCCTCAATGATCTCCACTGCTTGCTCTGCCGCAGCAAATGCGGTCGGCTCGTCCGTCGTGCTGTCGTAGAGAAGAGTGATGCGCAACTGGTACACGTCGGCTGGGCCATCACGAGCGATTTCGTGACCCTCGTCCACGTCGAAAAGGACGGCGAGGATGTGCTTGCCAGCGACCTCAAGGGCTTTCGCAATCTTCCTGTCCAGCCTGGCCGGCTTCTCCTTGAGCCGGTGCTCGAATACGTCGGCGAAAGCGGCGCGACGGTATCGCGCGGCCAGCCACTGCTGCATGGTCACCAGGCCTTCCGGCGCGAGCGACCACGTTTCGCGCGGAGTTGTGTTGAGCACCTGCTGTTTGGATACTCGCACCTTGGCCGTGGCCATCAGCTCGACGGGAACATCGCCCTCGTCAGAACGAAACGTAATGTGAAGACGTCGCGCCGTCTTGGCATTGGTGTCGGCGCCGAGCACGGCAATGCGCCGACCTACGATGAGCTCGACGTCCGGCTCGCGCTCGGCCGCACTGGTGATGTCGCAGTCATGGGAGACCACGACCACGACTGTTCGGTCCGGGCCGTCAGTCGCGGTCAACCCAAGCGCGAGCGCTGCGTCGTGCGCGAGAACGTGGCCTTGGCGCCAATCAGTGTCGTGCCTTTGCGCGTCCGGCATAGGACCCCGCGTCAGGCACCTTCAGCGACAGCGGGGGTGCCGTAGTCGTCATCGGCGGCGGGGCCACGTTTACGGCCGGCAAACTGCTTTGTCAGCCGCTCTCGTTGCACTGCCTCTCGCTGCAGGGTCTGGACAAGCGAACGGGCGACCTGCACGGCGTCGCCACCGGTCAATACCGCATCGAGCACCGTGCCACCGCCAGCCACCTTCCGGCGCAGTGTCTGCGTATCCGCGGCGACGCCCGCAGTGGCAAAGACATCAGCGGCACGAGTCAGCATGGCGAGCCGAGCGGCCGCTTCGGGGGCCGGCCGTGCACCGTCCTGCCAAGCGTATACAGCCTGACGAGATACGCCAAACAGATTGGCCAGTTCAAGAACGGCAGGTTTGAGCACTTCGCGGATGCGTGCCAAGGCCTGGGCGGGCGTGGGCTCCAGCGCAATAGACTGGGCAGCAAAAATCGCGTCGGCCTTATCCGTCTCGTAGTGGACTGGGGCGTTGGTTGTCGCGGTACGCTGTTCGAGCGACTGCGGGGTCACGAGCCCCATCGTCCCCGCAACACAGTACGCAAACGACAGGACTGCCATGGTCTTGTTACCAACAAGCTCGGGCGTCGTTGCACGCCTCGCGAGAGGCCTGTAGTCGCGAGCGTATAGCGTGCCGGTTGTGGCGTTCATGTAAGTCCCCCTGTTCATTCCCACGCCTTCAAGGCGTACTTGGTCACGCTGGCCTCGAAAGCCATGCGGATTCTCGTGTGCAGCATATCCAAACGCCCGCGCAGTTTGGGGATGTCGAAGGGTTGACGCCCACTCTGCGATGCATCGGTGTCGATGATGGCGTGTATGCCGTTGATTTGCTGGAAGCGCTGAGGTACTTGAAGGCCTTGCGGCTCCAGGTCCATCGGAAAGCCGAGCGGGCCATTACGAATGATGGTTCTGGACAGCAGGTTGGCGTCTGGCAGCGGAATGTGCGTCTCCGATAGCGACAACCCGATGGGCACGCCCTCGGGCATCCGACCGGCTAGACCGAGGACGCCTGGCGCCAAGTACTTGCTCAGCTCTGCCTCACCGCCGACCGGTACCACAGCGTCCAGGTATCGAATGCCGATACGGTCCGAGTAGGCGAGCGCGATGCAGTCATGGATGATGCCGAGGCCGATGAAAAACTGTTCGCCAAACGTCTGGAACGTGTCGTACTCGGTGGTCTGGAACGACAGCGCGCCTTGCTCGACGATGAACCCCCGGGTTCCATCCATGCTGAGGAAGACATGGCGTTCGGCGGTCTGCGGAATCGGCCGTTGAACATCCGGCTCTCCGTCGGACTTGCCCGGCGTGAGGTTGATGATGAGCGTCTTCCCGGGTTGGTGGTCCGGATAGCCGGCCTTGCGCATCCGCTCCTGGATGTCAGGTACATAGTTGCCTAACTGGAGAACGGGGTTATGCCGCACCTGGGCGAGGGTGAAGTACACCGGCGCGTTCTTCATCTTTTTTCCCATATGCACCCCCAGTTGACATCCGGCTTGACAGTTTACACTTCGCTTGACAGACGTGTATCCCTAGGGACATCACCAGTGTCCTGCGACGGTGTTTAGGACGTGACGCACTCCACGCTGGGGTCCGCTCGGTCGTACGGTGGCACGCCGCTCAGCACGATCTGGGGCAATCCGCTCGCGCCGACGTCGAGCACGTACAGCCGCATCACCGGTCGTCGAAGGACTCATGTGGCTTCAGTGCTTCATTGAGAGGGCGGTCGTCTGTGAAGTCGGCCGGCACCTCGGTTCGGTCACGGAGTGCAAAGAATTCGCGCCAGACCGTGCTGATGGGCTTGGCCGAAAGGATCACATCGCCGGTGAGGGTATCGCGTCGAATGTAGACCTCGTCCAACCCATCGAACCTGAACTCGGCCGGCAGACGCACCGCCTGGCTGCCACCATTCACAAACAGCTTCGCGGTCTTGTTGGTCATTGCAGATTCCTTGGGCAGTTGCGCATGCAGTCCGCGCAGCTTCAAGCCGCCCGTCGCGATGCCGCGATGGGGATCACCTTACTGCTTTCGCCCTGTTCGAGTTGCTCCAGCAGTTGCCCCCAGCCCTCCAGCGCAGCTTTGCGCTCGGCGAAGTAGTCGTGGCGGTTGTAGATGCCTTCCACGCCCTTGAGCTTGTGGTTCAGGCAGCGCTCGGCCACATGCGGTTCGACGCCAAGCGCGGCGAGGTGCGTGCGCGCGGTACGGCGGAAGTCGTGGGTGGTGAAGTGCGGCAGGCCATGCTTGACCTTGCCCATCGCGACGCCGATGGTCGACTCGCAGATGTACGGCAGCATACGGCTTTGCATCTTGCGCGCCGGCAGCACCCAGCCCGAGTCGAGCGCCAGCCGATGCAAGTCGCGCAACCAGTCCACACTCATGGTCGGCAAGGGGATGTCGATGGGCTGGCCGGTCTTGGTTCGTTCGCCGGGCAGGTGCCAGACGGGCGTGTCGGCATCGAGCTCGAACTCGTCCCAGCGCGCGGCAATCAACTCGCCTTTGCGCACGGCCAGCAGCAGAAGCAGCTTCACGGTGAGGGCGTTCTGGACACTGAAGCCGCGCGCCGTTCGCATGGCCTCGAAGAGCGTCTTCAGCTCGTCGCGTGACAGCGCCCGGTCGCGGGCGACCTCCTTGCCGCCGGCGTCCGAGAGGTCGAACGCTGCTGCCGGGTTGAAACGCACCATCTGGCGCTTGATGGCGTAGTCGAACATCCGGCGCACCCAGCGCAACACGTCGTTGGCCATGGTCGGAGCACCGCGCTTGACGACAGCTTGCAGCATCGCGTCGATGTGGCGCGGCTCGACGCTCTCCAGCGACAGCTTGCCGAGGTGAGGCCTGATGTCCTTCTCGATGCGGCTGCGCACGATGTTGGGATGCTTCCACTTGCCGAGAACCATGCGCTCGAAGTACTCGTCGGCCAGCTTTGCCACCGTCACGACAGTTCGTGCTGCCTCGATCTTCGCGAGGGCCACGGTCTTGCGCTCCTGCTTCTCGCCAGCCACATCGTGGCCCAAGGTCACCTTCGCGCGCAGTTCCTTGGCGGCCTGGCGGGCGGCCGATAGCGGCAGGTCGCTGTAGCTGCCCAGGTTCATGACGCGAGGCTTGCCGGCGAAGCGATAGCGGAATTTCCAGAACGGTGACCCGGTGTCCTTGCGCCACGTCAGCACGAGCCCATCGCCATCGGAGCGGCCCTCGAACCGCTCGCCCGATCTGATCCATCCCCGGATCGTCACATCGTTCAACTTGCCCATCCAGCACCTCGCATCGTGTGTACCAGTGAATCGGTACCTGGAGGGCCTCCTGGTACACGCCTGGGTACACACAAATTGTGAGATGGGGTGGGACGTTGTTCAACCCCAGGAATCGCGAAACCCGCGCAAACACTGGGTTTGCGGGGAGTTTTGGGGTGGCATCGAATGCCGTTAAACCCTACTCGATGTTCTGCACCTGCTCACGCATCTGCTCGATCGCGACCTTCATCTCGACCGCGATGCCGGTCAACTCGAGCGCCGCCGACTTTGCGCCGAGCGTGTT
>Ga0163144_10009826_pt1 | contig 20477 bp, 18 predicted proteins | sample OliLak19BULKMAT1_FD_123175 | JGI IMG/M metagenome (GOLD analysis project Ga0163144, IMG submission 123175) | Freshwater microbial mat bacterial communities from Lake Vanda, McMurdo Dry Valleys, Antarctica - Oligotrophic Lake LV.19.BULKMAT1 | ecosystem: Environmental > Aquatic > Freshwater >... | reverse complement strand
TTTGATAGCGGGCAGGTGATGACGGGGCGGGCCGGTGAGGATCGCGATCTGGCCTATGCGCAACTGGCGGCACAACGCTGTGCGCTGATGCTGGTTGCGCAGATGAAGCAAGCGCTGGGCGACCTCCACCGCGTCGAGCGGATTGTAAAGCTGGGTGTTTTTGTAAATAGCGCGGGCGATTTCACCGATCAGCCAAAGGTGGCCAACGGCGCCTCAGAACTCATGGTGGCGCTTTTCGGGGAGGTGGGTCGCCATGCGCGCAGTGCCGTGGGGGTTGCGGTTCTCCCGTTGGGTGCAGTCGTTGAGGTTGACGCCATCGTTCAGATCGCGCCTTAGGCTTGGGACGGATTATCGGCGCGCCGCTCGATCAATTGCAATGACGGGACGTGACACGGTTGCGCGGCTTGTCCCCGGCGTTGCCGCGATCGCGCGCGCGGATTGGGACGCGTGCGCTGGTCCCGACAATCCGTTTTTATCGCATGATTTCCTCTCGATTCTTGAAGAATCGGGTAGCGTCAGCCCGCGAACCGGCTGGCAACCGATCCCGATTGTCATCGATGGCGCAGATGGCAAGCCCGCCGCCATCGCGCCTGCTTATGCCAAAAGCCACAGCCAGGGCGAATATGTCTTTGATCATGCCTGGGCGGATGCCTGGCAGCGCGCGGGCGGACACTATTATCCCAAACTTCAAATCGCGGTGCCGTTTTCCCCGGTGCCGGGCCCAAGGCTTTTGTTGCGCGATCCCGCACTCGCACCCGCGCTCATCGGTGCGCTTGAGGCGGTCGTGATCCAGCAAGGGTTGTCGAGCGCGCACGCAACCTTTGTCGATCCAGCGCAATTGCCATTATTTGAGGCTGCGGGTTGGCTGATTCGGGCGGGCACGCAGTTTCATTGGCGTAACGCTGGTTATGCCAGTTTTGATGATTTTCTCGGCGCCCTGGCCAGTCGCAAGCGCAAAGCGATTCGCAAGGAACGCGCCGCTGCCGTCGAGGGGCTGACGATCAGGCACGTCACTGGCACTGACCTGACAGAGGCTGATTGGGATGCTTTTTGGGTATTCTATCAGGATACAGGTGCGCGCAAATGGGGCACTCCTTATCTGACGCGGCGGTGTTTCTCGCTAATGGGGGAACGGATGGCCGATAAGGTCTTGCTGATCCTTGCCGAACGCGGTGGAAGGCCGATTGCAGGGGCGCTCAATCTGATTGGGCGCAACACGCTTTATGGTCGCTACTGGGGCGCGACTGAGGATGTGCCGTTCCTGCATTTTGAGCTCTGTTATTATCAGGCCATCGATGCAGCGATTGCGCGCGGACTTTCATCGGTTGAGGCAGGTGCACAAGGCGATCACAAGCTTGCACGGGGATATGCGCCAGTCGCCACCTGGTCCGCGCATTACTTGCCTGATCCCAATTTCAGGCGCGCCGTTGCTGATTTTCTGGTGCGCGAGCGCGAGGCCGTGGCCGCCGACCGTGAGTATCTCGATGCGATGACGCCGTTCAGGAAGGCCGACGGTTAGGAAGCGCGGGCAAAGGCGGCGGCGGCGGCGGCCCTGGCTGGCGATGATCGATGCGGAACAACGTGCTTGTTCCATCACGCCAGATCGGCACCAACCCCGCCTGAAGCGCCGGGTCATGCGCAGGCGGGCGGATCAGCCAGACATAATCAAACGCATCACGCGGCAGCAACGCCAGCGAACGTGATATCGGTCGCCACCATTGGCCACGGCATTTGACCTCGGTCACGATTTGCGAAGGGTCATGCGCAAAGAAACCCGCAGGCAAATAGCGCGTCGTCAGCATTTGTGCGCCCGCCATCGACCATTGATCGTTGGCATAGGCCAGGTTCCGTTCCAGCGCGATTGCGGGCAGATGTTCCAGCCTGCTCATCAGCCAGTTATCGCGACAGCCCCTGCCGACAAAGGTCACAAGCCGGGCACCGCGCGGAATATGCTTCAGCGCGGCAAGTTCACGATCATAGGCCTGATCGTAAAGCCAAAAGCTCGCCGTATTCGCACCGATCCGCACGAGAAAAAAGCTCAGTCCAACAAGCGCCAGTGTTGTCGCCCCACGCATTGACAGCCCAGTCCGTGGCCGGATCGCGATGATCGCAATCGCCACAAAGAATGGGGCGAGGCGCATGTCAGCATAGGCCGATCCAAAGACGACCCTGGGCAGAACGAGGAAGGCCGCAAGCAGAAAAAGCGCCGAAAGGCCAAGATTGCGGGAATATTCGATATTGGGATCGCGCAAACCTTTTATCAGCACGATGTAAAGCAGCACAGTCGATGAAATGTCGAACAATTCCCAGCGGTCCCGCAGCACCATCCCCAGGAAACTGAACTTGGCATCCCAGTTGAACCAGTCGAGCGTCTTGCCGGTCACATGATCGCCGCTCCGCCAGGCGATCATCGCCAGCAATGGGAGCGCCAGCGGCACACAGCCGATCCCGGCGCGGAACCAAGCCCCGAGCCAGTGGTGCGCACGATCGCGCCAGCCTTTGGCGGTTTCGGGTAGACGATCATGCTGGCGGATCATCTCACCGGAGAAGGCAAGCACGCCCAGCACCGCCCAGCCAAACGTATGGCAGACCCAAAGCCCACAAGAGAGCGGCACGAAAATTGCCATCCGCAACCTCAGCCGCCCCAATCGCGCCAATCGCAGCCATAACGCAAAGGCGTTCAGCGCGATCGCCATCGACAGCGCGAAATTGACGAAGCCGAAGTGGAAAGGATAGCTATAGGCCAGCGGCAACGCGAACAGCGCGGTCGCCGGAATTCGCCCATGCACTTCGCGCGCGATCCACAATAATCCGGTGACGGTCAGCGCCGGCATCGCCATCACGATCAACTTCACCGCCAGCTCCAGGCCAAAGATCGGTGCCAGCGGAATAATCAGCAAATCAATGCCAAGATTGCCAATGACTGACCATTGGAAATCATACCAATTGGCTAGGTGCGGGGTGTTAGCAACGGCCAGCTGGACCCGGTAACGCCCCAAATGCCCGGGTAGATCGACAAGTGGCGGAATCTCCGGCCAGACCAGCGGCACCATCGCCACCAGCGCGGCGAAGGCCACAAACCAGCGCGTCTGCCACCAGCGCAGATTTTCGAGATCATTTCCCTGCATCCAACCGCTCTAGTGCGGCAGGGGCGGTGACGACAAGCGGGGTTTGATAGCGAAAATTCGCGCTGTCCCCACCTGCTCCGGGGCAGGGTGGAGCCAGCCGATCGATGGCCCAATCCGCAATCGGGTGATAGTCGCAGCGGCGGGCGCGATCATCGCGTCTTTCGCTTCACGCAAGCTGCCGGGGCAATAGACGACATAGTCAATTGCCAGGTCTCGCGCAATTTGCCGAGCCGCATCTGGTGTGCCGAGGTAAAAATGATACTGCGCCAGATTACCGGCATTATTGCGATGATAAGGCGCGCTGATCACGCGATGGCGCGTTGCAGCGATGACATAAGGGCCAAGGTCCATTGGCGCCATTACGGTCCCCGGACGCAGCCGGGCGAGCGCCTGTAACAACGCTGGCGATGCACAACTGGCCGCTGCCTGCCCATGAGGAGCGACAGGTGGTGGAGGCACCGGGGTCAGGGCCCCGGCCGCAAGTGGATAGAAAATGCCGGCAGACGCAAGCCAGGCACCCGCCAGCTGCAACGTGCCGCGGGTCCGTGCAGCACCGACCAGCATTGCAAGGGCAGGCGCTGCAAGCGCTACCCCCGCATAGGCTCCACGGAGTTGGAACAGCGTCAGCCCGATTGAGGCCAGCTGAAGCGCGAGCAAGATAGCCCAGCCACTTTTGCCGGTGCGCCAGTAGCACCAGAAGCTGGCAAGACAGCCCATCACGCCAAGCCCGACATAGCCAAAAGCAATGGCGGCGGGCGCCAAAAACAGCGGCTGCGCCTCACCTACATTGGCGAGCCATAGCCGCGCAAGCAGCGGATCAACCCCGGCATAGGGGGCTAGGCAAGTATGAAGTGTCGGCATCAAAAGGGCTGCAATGCTCGCTGCGACAATAAAGGTTGCGGCTAGTCGCCGACGCAGGTTTGTCAGCCAAGCTGTGCTCAGCGCGAGCAATATCGGGGCAATGGCAGCGGTTTGTGCCAGCGCCCACGCGCTTTGCGTAAAGCCATCACAAGCCGGGTAGGCCCATTGCTGGCTGCTAAAGATTAGGGCACCCGAGCCAATGCTTGTCGCCAGTCCCGCGCCATAGCCCAGCATCCATGCGCGCGCATGCGGCATGTCGGCGAGCCAGCTTAGCCACAACATTACGCTTGCCAGCGCAATGAATGGCGCTGTCTCAAGCCCGATGATCAGGCTCGCGGCCGCCGCAACCCCGGCAATCGCGCCACTCGCCACCGAAGGTCGCGCAAGCATCCGCTCCATAAGGGTCAGCAGCAGCACAATCTGGAAACCGTGATGGTCAATCCGCCCCGGCAGGAATAGCGTGGTCATCGGATAGCTGATCGCGGCAATGATGATCGCGGTGCGCGCATCGGCTGCACCCCCCAGTCGCCGGGTGATCGTCGCGATCAGCCACAGTGCCGTCACAAACAAGAGCGTCGGCCAGAGTATGACGGCGGCAATTTCGGCGGTCCGATCGCCGGTAAAGCGTGAAAGAACAGCGATCATCGCGCCCGGCACCAGATCAGGCAGGCGCGACCAGTGCATCGCGAGGCCCCCGACCCCCAGCCGGTGCTGGCTCAAATCATCAAACGCCTGCCCCGCCAGCCAGTCCCTGATCTGCTGGAGCCGCATGACATCATCGGTATCGGGCAAATGCAGCGCTGACAGCTGCGCCCAGTCCCGCCAGCATGCCGCGAGCGCAAGGATGCAAGCGATGAGCAGCGCAATGCCGCCATCGCCCCAAGTCGCGCGTCGATCAGCCTGCCACCCCATGCGCCTGTTTAGCGGGCGGGCGGTTAAGGCCGGGTTAGGGGATCAGGGCTGATCGCGCCGGCCCAGCAGCCGCAGCCGCAGTGCGTTGAGCTTGATAAATCCCGCCGCATCCCGTTGATCATAGGCGCCCTGATCATCCTCAAACGTCACGACTTTTTCCGAATAGAGCGAATAGGGCGATTTGCGGCCAACCACGGAGACGCTGCCCTTGTAGAGTTTCAGCCGGACCGTGCCCGTCACCTTAAGCTGTGAATGGTCAATCGCGGCCTGCAACATCTCTCGCTCAGGCGAAAACCAGAAGCCGTTATAGAGCAGTTCGGCATAACGCGGCGCGAGTTCATCCTTCAGATGCGCAGCCCCCCGGTCAAGCGTCAGCTGCTCAATGCCGCGGTGTGCAAGGTGGTAGATGGTGCCACCCGGCGTTTCATACAGGCCGCGCGACTTCATGCCGACAAAGCGGTTCTCAACGAGATCAAGCCGGCCAATGCCATGCGCACGGCCCAGATCGTTGAGCTTGGCGAGCAAGGTCGCAGGCGACATCGCCTCGCCATTTACGGCAACGCCATCGCCGCCTTCAAAATCTATCGTGATGATCTGCGGCGTGTTGGGCGCATCCTCCGGGTTAACCGTGCGCGAATAGACGTAATCGGGCACCTCCTCCCACGGATCTTCCAGCACCTTGCCCTCAGACGAGGTGTGCAGGATGTTTGCATCGGTTGAAAACGGTGCCTCGCCGCGCTTGTCCTTGGTAACCTGGATCTGGTGTTTTTCAGCAAACTCGATCAGTTTCGTCCGGCTCGTCAAATCCCATTCGCGCCACGGTGCAATCACTTTGATATCGGGGGCGAGCGCATAATAGCCGAGCTCAAAGCGCACCTGATCATTGCCCTTGCCGGTCGCGCCGTGGCTGACGGCATCGGCCCCGACCATCCTGGCAATCTCAATCGTGCGCTTGGCGATCAACGGGCGGGCGATTGACGTGCCGAGCAGATACAGCCCCTCATACAGCGCATTGGCGCGCATCATCGGGAAGACATAATCACAGACGAATTGTTCGCGCAGATCATCGATAAAGACATGTTCGGGCCGGACGCCCGCATCGAGCGCCTTTTTGCGGACCGGCTCAAGCTCCTCGCCCTGGCCGAGATCAGCGGTGAAGGTGACGACTTCACACCCATAGGTCTGCTGCAACCATTTCAGGATTACGCTGGTATCGAGACCGCCCGAATAGGAAAGAACGACGCGGTTGACTTGGTCCGTCATTGGGGCATGCTCCGGGCGGTAAGGATCGCGAGGGAAGTTTACAGTCGCGCGCTCTATTATCGATGGCGCTGATCGGCAAGGAGGCGTTGATGGCCGGGAATAAAACCAAGGCGACTGAAGCCAGCGTTGACGATTTTCTGGCGCGGGTCGAGTTGCCGCAGCGCGTCGCCGATGCGCGGGAATTGATCGCCTTGATGAGGCAGATTTCGGGCGAGCCGCCCAAGCTTTGGGGGCCCTCGATCATCGGCTTCGGCACCCGCCATTACGTTTACGAAAGCGGCCGAGAGGGCGACACCCCCCGTGTCTCCTTCTCCCCGCGAAAGGCCGAACTGGTGCTGTATGTGGGCGCGAGCAACCCCGATTTGGCGGCGCTGTTGCCGGGGCTGGGCAAGCACAAGATGGGCAAGGGGTGCCTTCACGTGAAGAAGCTGAGCGATGTGGATGCGGGGGTGTTGGAGGCGGTGGTGCGCGCGGCTTGGGAGCGGCAGGAGTGAGGGGGGCATCAGATCATTGGCATTGCTCTTCTGACAAAGTCGGCAGTTGGCTGCAGGAGGAGTTGCGGCTATTGAGCGATTGCAGTGAATGAAATGCACTCTGCGGAAATCGGTTATCCTCCTGTTGGACGAACGCCGCTAGCAATCAGATGCCGGCATAATTGTCATAATCGACATTATCTTCCCAATAGCCGCCTTGGCCCATGCCGATGCCCGCAAGCGACGCGACAGCTTCCACCCGCATCACATATTTTGCATGCTTATAGCCCAGCTGCCGCTCGGCCCGCAGCCGAATCGGCGCGCCATGCGCCACGGTAATCGGCGCGTTATTCATCGCCCAGGCAAGGATCGTCTGTGGGTGAAAGGCATCGAACATGTCGATTGAGGTGTAATAATTCTTGCCGTGAAACAGATCAGCGCAGTGGAACACGATATGGCGCGCGCTGCTCTTCACATCAGCGGCCTTCAGGATGTTGCCCAGCATCGGCCCATGCCATTTGCCAATCGCGCTCCAGCCCTCAACACAATCATGCCGGGTAATCTGGGTGCGGGTCGGCATGGCCTTCAACTCAGCCATCGAGATGTTGAGCGGGCGATTGACGAGGCCATCAACGCGCAGGCCAAAATCGGCAAATTTATTGGCAAGATGGGCGTTATATTCCGGCGTTCCCGGATTCAGCGTGCCGTTGGCGCGGAACACCGGCGACATTTCAGATTCGCTGAATTCCTTGGCGAGTGAGCGATCTGTTGACAGCAAACGCTGCATCGCGCGGTGAATGTCGTTTCCGCTAAACAGGATTTTGCGGAAGGTGGGGTTTTCGGCAATCTGGTCGCAGCCCGAGAGCAATAACCCGGCACTGCCGGCAGCCCCTGCAACCAATGCACGGCGTGTGATGAGCGATGACATCAATGGCGCTCCTCTGGAACTTGCCAATAGCCCGTGATCATCGAGCGGATTTCACCGATTGGCCCAGCCAACATCACCAGCGCCAGATGCACGACGATAAAACCAATCAGCGCAACCATGCCGATAAAGTGGATCGAGCGCGCCGACGACCGGCCGCCGAAAAGCTCAATCAGCCACGGCCAGGCTGCATTCATGCCGGGCGACATGGCCAGACCTGTCAGGATAAGGGTTGGGATGAAAAAGAAGATCGTGGAGGCATAGGCGATTTTCTGCAGCACGTTGAACGCGCCGGGGTTCTTTGAATCGTGAAAACGAAACGCAAGGTGTTCCTTGATATCAAACCAGAGGTGGCCCGGGGAAAGTTCACCCGACGAAATCCGCAACTGGCGCTGGAAGTGTCGGTTGATCAGGCTCGAAATCATGAAAAATAACAAGCCAAAGCCGAACACCAGCGCAAAGAACATATGCCAGCGCCGCGACAAGGCAAGGTTGTAATGCCCCGGGATTGTCATCCAGCCTGGCCAGCGCGGCAGATGTAGCCAGGCCGGGTCAAGATTGGCCCCATATTGTCCCCAATAAAGGTGTGGATGCGCGTTCAGGATGCCAAGGCCACTGCCGATCATGATAAAGACGGTAACGACGTTGATCCAATGCCAGATGCGGGTTGTGACCTGATGCTTGTAGATCCACTGGCGCGGCGCGTTTACCGGGCGTATCGGCTCCGCGTGGGAAGCGGGACTATCGATCTTGGCTATTCCGTCCATTTTTTCGCCTCTCAACGACCCGCCTGATAGCGCGGTGCGATCCCAGGCCTTCCATTCGCTAACCTGTAACCTCCGGTTACAGATATCGGGCAAGGCATAGACAAAAAAGCACCCTTTTGTGTCATTGCCGAACGATTGCCCTCGCATCATTCGCAATCGACGGGTCTGCGTCCAAAAACTTAGCCGAGCGATGCCTGTTTCTCGTCTGCGAGTCGATCAAGGTCGGCACGGCTTTGTTTCGCCGACGCGGTTTTCAGCTGGCCGCACGCAGCATCAATGTCGCGGCCGCGCGGGGTGCGGACAGGGGCGGAGATGCCGCCCGCAAAGACAATGCTGGAAAAGGATCGGATCCGGTCAGGCTCTGAACATTCATACCCCGCGCCCGGCCAGGGATTGAACGGGATAAGATTGACCTTGGCGGGCAGCTTGTATTTTTTGATCAGGCGGACGAGCTCATGCGCCTCGGCATCGCTGTCATTCTTGTCCTTTAGCATCACATATTCAAAGGTGATGCGCCGCGCATTATTGGCGCCGGGATAATCGGCGCACGCCTGCAACAACTCCTCAATCCCGTATTTGCGGTTGAGCGGGACAATCTCGTCGCGCACCTCTTTTGTCACCGCGTGGAGCGAGACGGCGAGGTTGACGCCAATCTCTTCGCCAGCGCGCGCCATCAGCGGCACCACGCCCGAAGTCGACAGGGTGATGCGGCGCTTCGACAGCGAAATGCCGTCGCCGTCCATGATCAGTTTTAAAGCATCGCGCACCGCGTCAAAATTATATAGCGGTTCGCCCATCCCCATCATGACGATGTTCGTCAGCATCCGCCCCTCAGGCTGGCTCGGCCATTCCCCAAGGCCGTCGCGCGCAAGCATGATCTGCCCGACAATTTCGCCCGCTGTCAGGTTACGCACCAGCCGCATCGTGCCGGTGTGGCAAAAGCGGCAATTGAGCGTACAACCGACCTGGCTCGAAACGCACAGGGTACCGCGATCTGCATCGGGGATGAAGACCATTTCATAATCCTGGCCGTCATCGGATCGCAGTAACCATTTGCGCGTGCCGTCGGTGGAAACCTGCGCCTCAATCACTTCCGGGCGGCTGATGACAAAGCGCTGCTCGAGCCAGGGCTGCATCGTCTTGCTGATATCGGTCATCACCGAAAATTCGGTCGCCCCCCGGTTATACATCCAGTGCCAAAGCTGTTTGGCGCGCAGCTTGGCTTGTTTCGGCTCCAACTGGGCGGTCTCTAGTGCCGCGCGCAGATCGGGCCTGGAAAGCCCGATCAGGTCAATCCGCCCATCCCGGCGTGGCGTAAAGCTGCGCGGCACGGGCACAGGGTCGATATGACCGGGAATCGCCATCGGGAGTATGTCGGAGGTTTGCATGGCGGGCACATAGGCCAGAATTGCCGAATTTTCCAGTTGGGTCGTTAGCTCCGCCCGACACACCCCAATGCCGCTGCATCAATCGCGGTTGCGGCACCACGTAATGTATAGACATCGGCAAAGGGTCGGCCGCTCTGGCCGAGCGCCTCGACGCTCATGCTGCGGCTGGATCGGATCGCCGAGACGATCGCGGTATCGGTGCGACTGTCGGAAGCCCAGGCGTCAGAATCGCCAGCAACAAGTGCAAACCGTCGCTCGCCTATGCTCAGTGTCACTTGCGCGCGGGCGTTACGTGGCTGGCTCAGGCGGATGTGCAACTGCCCGCGCGCGCGCTGGCCTGGCCAAGTGGCAATGCTCGCAAAGGCACGCTGGCGGGCGTTGACGGGCGCGTCAACGGGAGTTGAAATTGCAAAGCAGCGGCGCGGGCCATCATCGCGAAACGCCCCCCAGCGATCATAAATGCCCAGCGCCTCGCGCGCGTCGGCACTCGTCGCGATCAGCATCATGGCCAGCCCGAGAAGGATGATGCGTCGCCTCATGCCGGGGCGCGGCCATCGCCGAGGTGGATGATTGTCTCGTTTCCAGCCACGATCATGACCATCGATCCTTGCGGTAACCCGGGTGCTTCGGGCACCGCAAGTGTGGGGTGGACCACCGCCCCGGTCATAATCCCGCGCAGCACCCGGCTGGAAATGCCGTGCATGATGACCAGCCGGTCGCTGGCGTCGTCATGCGTGTCGGCGAGCCATTGCATCAGTCGCGCGGCAATCTGCGGATAGGTTTCGCCATCGGGGGCGGGGAGCAGCAGGCCCGATGCCGGATCAATCAGCACGCCCTCTTTTGCCATGACATCGGCATAATAGCGTCCGCCCCAGCTGCCCATGCCCATCTCGATCAGCCGGTCGTCATGACGCGCCGCATGCCAGTCGAGGCCGAGGTGATCGGTGATGACCGCCAGCGTCTGCAACGCGCGCCCAGCGCTTGACGCCCATAAAGTCAGCTGCGGTTTTTTGCCGAGAAAGTCGGTCAGCGCGCGGCCCATTTCATCAGCCTGTGCAAAGCCCGCCCGCGTCAGCGGCGTATGCGGCGCCTCGCCTTGCAAGCGACGCGCGGCATTGAAGACGGTTTCGCCGTGGCGGGCGATAAAATCGCGGCCATTGCGCTGTGAGTGGTCAGTCATTGCCTCTCCATTCCGCGCCGCGCCCGCAAAGGCAACGCCCCCAATACCCGTCAATAGCCTATCTGGTTGGCCAGATGACCGATTTCTGCACGATTCGAGCGCCAAAGCAGCTTTTGTGCACGGGCCAAACGCTTGCCCCTGCCCTAATTATGTTTAAGGAAAGAGACACGGCGAATTGTCCCCCGGTGCTGCTGGGTCTGGGGAAAATATGGGCGGCGGCCACGGGGAGTGTCATGAAGGCGACAATTGAACGCGCGATATTGTTAAAGGGGTTGAGCCACGTTCAATCGGTGGTTGAGCGTCGCAACACGATACCCATCTTGTCCAATGTGCTGATTGACGCCACCAGCGATGGGACGCTGAAGCTGATGGCGACCGATCTTGATCTGCAGATCAACGAACATGTCGCAGCGGACGTTGAAACGCCCGGTGCCACGACCGTCTCCGCGCACACTTTGTTCGATATCGTCCGCAAACTGCCCGAAGGTAGCCAGGTGCAGATTTCGGCGGCAGAAGGCCGGATGTCGATCATGGCTGGACGCGCCAAATTTCAATTGTCGACATTGCCGCGCGATGATTTTCCGGTGATTGCCGAAGGCGAATTGCCGACCAGCTTTGAATTGCCCGCAGACTCGCTCAAAAAACTGATCGACAAGACGCGCTTTGCGATTTCGACTGAGGAAACGCGTTACTATCTGAACGGCATTTTCCTGCACGTTTCGGATGATCCGCAGCCGGTGCTGAAGGCCGCTGCTACCGATGGCCACCGCCTCGCGCGCTATACGCTCGCCCGGCCCGATGGTGCCGAGAGCATGCCCGACATCATTGTCCCCCGCAAATGCATCGCAGAGCTGCGCAAGTTGCTTGACGAAATTGACGGCTCGGTCGGCGTGTCGATGTCCTCAACCAAGATCCGATTTGATCTGGGGCAGGCGTTGCTCACCTCAAAGCTGATCGACGGCACCTTCCCTGATTACAGCCGCGTCATCCCGACGGGTAACGACAAGATTCTGAAAATCGACCCGCGCAGCTTTGAAGAAGGCGTCGACCGCGTCTCGACGATCGCCACCGAAAAAACCCGCGCCGTGAAGATGGCGCTTGATCGGGATCGGATCACGCTGTCGGTCACCAGCCCCGAAAACGGCACAGCGGCGGAAGAAGTCTCGGGTGATTATGCCGCCGCACCTTTTGAAATCGGCTTCAACAGCCGGTATCTGCTCGACATATTGGGCCAGGTGCAGGGCGACCTGGTTGAGGTTCACCTCGCCGATGCGGCCGCCCCGACGCTGATCCGCGAGAATGACAAATCGCCGGCGCTCTATGTCATCATGCCGATGCGGGTTTGATCGACGGGCGGTGCGGAATGATGCTCGGGCTTATGGCAGGGGTCGTGCCATTGATTGACTCGGTCGCATCAACCTCTTACTAACATATTTGTCAGTAAGAGGGTTTCCATGGCTCAGCTTCCCCCCTGGCCCGGCTCGACCGGGCGTCGCGACTGGAAAACCGCTATCGGTGCGGTGCGCACCCTGATGGCGCAGCCAGACGATACCACGCAGGTGTTTCGTATCATGCGCGCGCTGAACGTCGGGCAGGGCCCGCGCAACCACGCGCGTCTGCTGACCACGTTTGAAGGCGGCAAGTTAATTTATGCGCGCGAGGAACTGGCGCAAAAATTTAGCCAGCCGGGCTATGTCGCGGCGTTTGCACCCGGCACGGTGGGTGCTGCCTATCGCGATTTTTTGAAGGGCACGGGCTATTCCGCTGACGGCCTGGTCGAGGTCAGCCGCCTGGAGCCAACCGAGGATGACATCCGCCATCCTTATGCCTGGTTCGGCAGGCGGGTGCGCGATACGCATGATATCTGGCACACGCTGACCGGCTATAAGGCCGATGAGGTGCTCGGGGAGGGTTGCCTTGTCGCGTTCAGCTATGCGCAGGTTGGCGGGCTTGGCTGGGCGTTCATCGGCTTTGTTGCCTCCTTAAAGAGCCTCACGCAAACCCGCAGTCCAGCTTTTGCCCGCGCGGTGTGGGAGGGCTATCAGCGCGGTCGCCGCACCAAATGGCTGCCGATCCAGGATTATGACGCGCTGCTCAACGAACCGCTTGAGGCAGCACGTGCGCGGCTCAACATGGGCGAGCCGGTTCGATACCGCGAGGCGCAGGCGTTCATCGCCGATTATGTCGCGCGACGGCCAATGACGGCGCAAACCGCCTGATCGTCTGAATCCGCGCTTATTGCCGATAAGCGCGCTAAGACGGGGCTACCATGCTCACCCGCCTCGTCCTCACCCATTTTCGCAATCATGCCGAGGCGGTGATTGCGCCTGGGCCGGGCTTTGTCGTGCTGACCGGAGACAATGGCGCGGGCAAGACCAACATTCTTGAGGCCGTCTCGCTGCTCGCACCCGGGCGTGGGTTGCGCCGTGCGGCCCTGTCCGAAATGGCGCAGCAGGGTGGCCCCGGCGGCTTTGGGGTCGCCGCCGCACTGATTGGCGATGTTGATCTTGCCACCGGCACCCGCGCAGAAGCCCCCGAACGCCGCCTTGTCCGCGTGCAGGGCGCAGCGGTCGCCGCCACTGCGCTTGCCGAGTGGCTGACCATCTTGTGGCTGACACCGGCGATGGACCGGTTATTTGTTGAACCCGCAAGCGAACGTCGGCGCTTTCTTGACCGGCTGACGCTGGCGCTCCACCCCGGCCATGCCGTCCATTCCAACCGGTATGAAGCGGCGATGCGCGCACGCAACCGCCTGCTCGCCGACGAGCAACCGGCAGATCGCGAATGGCTGACCGCACTTGAGGCACAAATGGCCGAACATGGTGCCGCAGTTGCGGTGGCGCGCGCAGAAACGGTCGCGTCGCTGGGTGTTGTGCTGGCCAATCAGGTCGAGGGGTCATTCGCGCGGGCCAGCCTTGCGCTTGAGGGCGGGCAGAGTTCGGCCAATCTTGCGGCAGAACTTGCCCGGTCGCGCAGCCGCGATGCCGCCGCCGGTCGTGCGCTCGTTGGGCCCCACCGCGCCGATCTGGCCGTCAGGCATCTCGGCAAGGCGCAGCCGGCCGGATTATGTTCGACGGGCGAGCAAAAGGCGCTGCTGCTCGGGATCATGCTTGCCCATGCCGATCTGATCGCGGATCGCACCGGGCAACCTCCCGTGCTTTTGCTTGATGAGGTTGCCGCGCACCTTGATCCGCAGCGTCGCGCCGCATTGTTTGACCGGCTGGCGGGCAAGGGGCAAGTGTGGATGACGGGGACGGAGGCGGCGCTGTTTGACGGGTTGGGGGTAGATGCGGTGCGCGTAACCGTCGGAAATGGCGTGAGGGTTGATTAAGGTGTCACACCTGCGTCAGCCGATGCAGACCCTTGGCTCGCAGCGTTCAATGGCGTTGGTAATGATGTCGTTGCCACCGCGAAAAACGACTTTGCCCTTATTGCCTCTGGCGAATCATTGGGACCAAAGAGCATTGTATGGACGACGCGACGCGCAAGATCGGTTTCCCCTTACCGAAGCAATTGCAACCTGACAGGATGGATATGATGAACGACGCGTTCTGCAGGACAGTGCAGTTTGCGGCAATTTATTGAGGCATCACGTGACCGACTACTCAACCATTACGCTTGCCGATGCGCGGCGGGATTATCTTGCGACCTGCACTACGGCCATGCCGATTGGCGGATTCATCGCATGGACAGGGCTTGCTTTAGCTTCTTACACCCTCGGCAACGACCTCCCAGGCTTCGCGCCCTATGTTGCGGCCGCTCTTCCTGTGCCTATAGCCTTAGCCATTGATAAGCTTCGTGGAAAATTAGGTATTTGGGCGCAAGGCCAGGACAATCCGGTGAGCCAGTTGTTTATGCGCTTCATTACCGTCGGTGCGCTGCTCATTCCATTTGCTGTAATCGCGGCACGCGCTGCCGACGATCTCGACATATTGACGCTCGGCCTCGCAATCTTCGCAGGAATGATATGGGTACCTCACGGATGGGGTGCAGATGATCCGGCCGGCTTTATTCATTTCGCGCTGAGAGCAATACTTTGCTACGGAGCTTATCTGTTGGCTCCTGAATCGATACGCGGCGTAGCCATCGCCGGCGCCGCAGCTTCAACCTACATTTATGCTATCGTGGCAATGAAGAAACCGTCATCCGTCCGGTGACTATACCGTCCGGGCAGATCAAGTTGCTTTGCGTGATGGCTTTTACGCACGGCGGCCGACACGCTGAGTGACCACGGCTGGGTCGATTTCGTGGGAGAACTGGAAGCTTAGCGGATCGTCGCTCAAGCGTTAGCCCGAGTTACCCAAAGCCTTCAAGTATCGGCCAAACGTTCAGCGCTGCTTGACCGGTGCGATCACTCGAACGCCATCGAGCGTCACCAGCCGCGCCGCGGCGGTGCTGGGAACGGCGGCACTTGGCAGCAGCACATATAGCCGGTCCGGCGCGAGCCGCCCCGCCGCAAAGTCAGCCTCCTCCCGCAACAGCCGCGCCTGTGTTCTGAGCGACGTCCGTGCGGTGTAGGCAAGCCTCACGGGTCGCTGAATCGATACTGCCCGCCACGCGACCTCCTGAAACAGCGCGAGATCAAGTGTTGCATCGGCGGGCACAAAACTGACGTCGCGCGCCGATTTAATCATCTGCTCCCAACGCAGATCAACCGTGCGGCGATAGCGGACCGGGTCACTTGCGGCGGCGCTCTGTTTGCGCACGACGGCGAGCATCGTGCGCAGATCGACAAGCTGGATCGCCAGCAATACCGCCAACAGCCTCGCCGATTGCGCTGCCCCCAACCGATAGACGCACAGGATTGCTGCCACCACCATCGTATATGCAACCGGCCAGAACAACCGCCCCGATGCGCGGACCAGATCAAGCGCGTTGATCGCCGCATCGGGTAGCGCGAGCCGGGGGAGTGGGGTTCCGGAAATATCGGGAAAACTGCTGATCGCCAGAAGCGTCAGAACAACAAAAGCAGGCAACAGCCAGCGCAACCTCCCCAAACCGGTGGCTTGGGTAACGGGGACAGACTGGGTCCGCCAGGCCAGCGCGGCTGTCCCAAGCAGAAGCAGGATACCCAGCCCCAGATATTGATACCCCTCAAAACCGCGTCCCTCGCGCTGCGCTATGGCGGGCATTAAATGTCCATAGCCGCTATTGGCCGGATTCCACAGCGCATCAATCGGCATCGCAAAGGCACCGTAGCTGCCCGTCGACACGAACGCTTCGCCAGCCCCCTGCCATAGCGCGATACCGCCGAGCATGGCCAATATCCCCAGGCTGGAAAGGATCATCCGCAAGCGGATGGCTAACGCGCCTGACCCCCGAACGGTCAGGAATTGCGCCATCCCGGCGCTCCCCCAAATGGCAGCGACCATGATCAAAAAATAGCTGTGGATCAGTGCTGAGAGCACGAGCGGTGGCAGCCACCAGCGGTTCTTGTTTGCTCTCAATGGTTCAATGAAGACCCATAGCGCCCACAAGATCAGGAAATGCGCAAACAGGTTCGAATGGGGAAAGCGGTTGAACCAGGTCGGCAGCGCGCAGCACAATGCCACGCCGCACCACAAGGCAAGAAAGCCCGGGGCATGCGGACGCAAGATCGCCCAGGCGAACAGCGCCTGCATCATGCAGCAAAACAACAACCATGGACCGACGATCTGCAAATTGCTTGGCAACATCGCTGCAAAGGGCTTGAGCAACAGACCGAGCAAGGGATTGCTATCGGTGAACAACAGGGTCGTGCCGTCAGGGTGGTTGAGCAGTTGCGTCGATGTTGCCCAACCGGCAGTGGGATCATGCAGATAGGCCTGCATTCCGAGCGCATTTTCGCCGAGGTCAGTCCCCTGTAGCAGCCACCCGACATTACCCGGATCAAGAATGGCGGGGTTGAACGCGCAGAGAAAAGCCGCCGCCGGAATGAAGGCGAGGAGGAAGAACTGGACCAGCTGGCGGCGCATTCATCTCCCTTTGCAAGAGAGTAGGTCAAATATGGTTAACGCCTGCGCAGTCCTGGCCGGGCCAACCTTGCCATTTTGCTTTCCCTTCCCCGCGCGCAACCCTATATACTCGCTATGGCAACAGACACGAACACCAACGATTACGGCGCCGATTCGATCAAGGTGCTCAAGGGCCTTGATGCGGTCCGCAAACGCCCCGGCATGTATATCGGCGATACCGATGATGGCTCCGGCCTTCATCATATGGTGTTTGAGGTATCCGACAACGCCATTGACGAGGCGCTTGCCGGGCATTGTGACCGGATTGACATCACGCTCAACCCCGATGGTTCGGTATCCGTCGAGGACAACGGACGCGGCATTCCGACGGGTATCCACACAGAGGAAGGCGTTTCCGCAGCTGAGGTGATCATGACGCAGCTGCACGCTGGCGGGAAGTTTGAAAACACTTCGGATGACAATGCCTATAAGGTTTCGGGCGGTCTGCACGGGGTAGGCGTGTCGGTCGTCAACGCACTCAGCGAATGGCTTGATCTGACGATTTGGCGCGACGATCAGGAACATTATATGCGTTTTGCCTTTGGCGATGCGGTCGCGCCGCTGAAGATGGTCGGCCCAGCGCTTGGCAAAAAGGGAACCAAGGTCACCTTTTTCCCATCGCCCGCGACCTTCAAGATCACTGAATTTGATTTTGAGAAACTTGAGCACCGCTTCCGCGAACTTGCGTTTTTGAACTCCGGTGTGCGGTTGTTCCTGTCCGATGCCCGGCATGAGGAGCTGCGCACGATCGAGCTTTATTATGAAGGCGGGATCGCCGCGTTCGTCAAATATCTTGATCGCAACAAGATTCCGCTGATGCCCGAGCCCGTCGCGATTTCGGGGACGCGCGATGACGTCACCATCGATGTCGCGCTCGAATGGAATGACAGTTATTACGAAAACGTCCTCGCCTTTACCAACAACATCCCGCAGCGCGATGGCGGCACCCACATGGCGGCTTTCCGCGCGGCGATGACGCGCACGCTTAACAATTATGCCGAAAAATCGGGCTTGCTGAAAAAGGAAAAGGTCACGCTGACGGGCGATGACATGCGCGAGGGGCTGACCGCGATTGTATCAGTCAAGCTACCCGATCCCAAGTTCAGCAGCCAAACCAAGGACAAGCTGGTGTCCTCCGAAGTCCGCCAGCCGCTCGAATCGCTGATGGCCGACAAGCTCGCCGAATGGCTTGAAGAAAATCCCGCGCACGGCAAGGCGATTGTGGGCAAAATCATTGATGCCGCCGCCGCGCGCGAAGCCGCAAAGAAGGCGCGCGAACTCACTCGGCGCAAAGGCGTGATGGATATAGCGTCGCTACCCGGCAAGCTCGCCGATTGTCAGGAGCGTGATCCCGCCAAATCGGAACTGTTTCTGGTCGAAGGCGATTCGGCCGGTGGCAGCGCCAAGCAGGGCCGCGACCGGCATTTTCAGGCGATCCTGCCCTTGCGCGGCAAAATCCTGAACGTCGAGCGCGCGCGCTTTGACCGGATGCTATCGAGCCGGGAGATTGGCACGCTCATCCAGGCGATGGGTACCGGCATTGGTCGCGACGATTTCAACGTGGAAAAGCTGCGCTATCACAAAATCGTCATCATGACCGACGCTGATGTCGATGGCGCGCATATCCGGACGCTATTGTTGACGTTCTTCTACCGTCAAATGCCGGAAATCATCACCAACGGGCATCTCTATATCGCCCAGCCGCCGCTGTATAAGGCAACGCGCGGGCGATCAGAGGTGTATCTGAAGGATGACAGCGCGCTTGACGAATATCTCGTCGAAAACGGCGTGGCGATGTCAGTGCTTGAGGCTGCGGGCGGACCGCGATCGGGGGCAGATCTGCGCAGCATGGTTGACCATGCCCGGCGGATGCGCACGCTGATGCGGTATGTTCCGCGCCGTTACGATCCGATGCTGGTCGAAGCGATGGCGATGGGCGGTGTGCTTGATCCGACGCTTGGTGCGGGCGCGCGCGCGGCTTTGCTGGCCACGGCCGTGACCGGGCTTGATGCCGCAGACGCTGATGCACGCTGGTCGGCCAGCCTCACCGAAGAAGGCTCAGTGCATTTCAAGCGCGTCTGGCGCGGCGTGACTGATCATCATATCATTGAGGTTGCGTTTCTCGGCTCTGCCGAGGCGCGCAAGCTGCATGCGCTCGCCTTTGAACAGGGCGATGCCTTTGCCCAAACCGCCAAGCTCGTTTCAACCAAGGCCGCCGCTGCCGCGCAGGCTGAGGTGGATGCAGCGGATGAAGATGAAGATGCACCCGTTGCGCTCGGCAAGGGCGAGACGATGGTCGCGCGGCCGAGCCAGTTGCTTGACGCGATTCTGGCGTCCGGCCGCAAGGGGCTTGCCATCCAGCGCTACAAGGGTCTGGGCGAGATGAATGCCGACCAGCTTTGGGAAACAACACTCGATCCGCAGAACCGCTCAATGTTGCGGGTCGAGGTGGAGCAGGCCGATGTGGCAGATGAGATATTTACCCGGCTGATGGGCGATGTCGTTGAGCCACGCCGCGAATTCATCCAGGAAAATGCGCTGAGCGTCGCCAATCTGGACGTGTAAATCGCGTTACGTCAGCGCACTCTGCAATGTTTGTCGGCCAATCTCGCCGCCTGCCCGTCTGCGTAGCTGTTCCTGTTCGGCGGAATAGCGGACATCGACATCGCGGTCCTGCGCGAAGTCGGCGAGCACGTCTTCGTCAAGTTCACGCCAGTCCTTGCCTCGATCAGGCCCGTTGCGGACGCGCGGCAACAGCCCGGGCAGGTTTGACCATTCGATCAGCTGGGCGACGCTGGCGATATTGAGCATGTCGCGCAGATGAAAGGAGGTGACATAAGCGTCCGGGAAGGCGCGGTGTGCGGGCAGGCCGCGCGCCTGGTCCATCGCCTCGGGTCGCCGCCAGTATCGCAGCACCTGATTGGAAAAGCTGGGCGATTCGGGCCATAGCCGCAGCGCGCATTTCCAGGTGCAAATCCAGTCGGCACCCTGCGTCATGGCGGGCGAGCAAAATTTCAATTCAGCATCGGCCCGGTGCGCCGCCAGCGCAACACGCCTCGGCCAGGGATCAAGAATCGGGCGGGCCACGTCGTGCCACAGCGGCGCATCGGCAACGTCCTCGTCAAGGATATGATGGATCGCCTGGGTGAAAGGTGGGATTGCCCGCCCTGGATTGACGAACGCCGACCCGCCGTCGCCGCTCAACGCCCAGCGATCGTCTTCGCCCAGCATGACGTCCTGCCAGCCTATCTCGCATACCCCGTGTAGAGGCGGCGCCTGGCCCGTCGTTTCAAGATCGATGACTCGGATGATGCTCGGCATAGCCATCGGGTCTAGGTGCCGCTATCGAGCGAAGATTGCCAGCCTTCTTTGCAATGGCGCTTTGCCTTGCCAAATAAATTGGGAGTGCGTACTGCGCACAATCGGCGAGCAAATTATAAAAAGAACCGGAAAAAATGAGCGTGTTGGAGGGGATAAAGGGTCGCTTTGCTTGCATGCGCGGACAGCATACGCGTTCGGCAAAGCACGCCGTCCGTTCGGGCGATGGCGATCATTATGAAAGTATCTGCGTCTATTGCAAAAAGCCG
>Ga0163144_10009820_pt1 | contig 20488 bp, 19 predicted proteins | sample OliLak19BULKMAT1_FD_123175 | JGI IMG/M metagenome (GOLD analysis project Ga0163144, IMG submission 123175) | Freshwater microbial mat bacterial communities from Lake Vanda, McMurdo Dry Valleys, Antarctica - Oligotrophic Lake LV.19.BULKMAT1 | ecosystem: Environmental > Aquatic > Freshwater >... | reverse complement strand
TGGCGCGGGCGCGGGACTGGGCCGGCCGGTTGCGATTCATCTCGACGGCCGCGTCATCGCGCGCCTCGAACGCTTCGTCTCGCTGAATCTGCCCGCCGACCGTTACCTGCCCTTTGGCAATCGCCTCGCGAATCTGACGCCACGACAGGTCCGGATGTGCGTACTTGAGGAGCTTGTCGAGGCGGGTCACCCAACAAGCATAGCGGTTCTTACACGGGGCCGGGGAAGGCCCTCACCTCGCCTTCGGCATCGTCATAGAGACGGACCAGGGTATTGGGTTGGCCGGGCTTCCGCCGGAAGACGAAGTACGGCATCGCCATCGGTGGAAAGTGCGAGGTGGGTCGTGTCGTCCAGTAGAGCGCTTCCGCGGGGAAACGGGCCACGGAATTAATCAGACGCTCGTTGTTGGTGACCTGCACGTGCAGCAGCTCGCCCTGGGCCGACGAATCGAATGCCGCCACGAAACCGGACCTGGTCTGTTGGCTGTAGCCAGAGCACAGCACATATTTCAGGTTCGACTGGGCCAGGTCCCGAACGAGACGAATGGCCCTGATGCCGAGGTCGGTGGCCATCAACGTCTGCTCGGCCGCCTTGGTATCGAACGCATTGTTGAGCGTCCGGAACTGCACGGTTAGGTTCGACTTCACGACGTCGACGGGGTTGGACGCCATGACGCGCAGCTGACTCAGACGCGAGTCCTTGATGGCAGTAGCCAGCTGGGTGATGGTCGCGGCCGGTGGCCGCGCGCCAAAGGTGACGCCCACCGCTTTGTTGATGTAGGTGCTGACCGTGCTCGGTGGCGGCAGCTTGGCTTTGGGCGGGACCTCGTTGGCTGGACTAACGACGGTGATCGTTGTCGGTTTGACGAAGCCCTTGATGGTCAGGTTCAAGTCGGCCAGCGCATTTCCCTGGTTCGCCACGAGCAGCGGTTGCTGGCCAGCGCCGCACACATCCATGAAACGGTGTTGGAAGCCTGGCGGGTTGCCGGGCAGCGTCAGGGAGGATGGCAGGGGGTTCAGGAACTGAAACATCAGTTGCCCGTTATTCATCTCGGCCCCGACCAGCACCATCCAGTGCTCGGTGGCGCCCGTTGTCACCGCGGCGGGCCGGCCATGCGCCTGCATGGACAGGATCAGGTCAGCCAGCAGCTTGTCGACCTTCGCGTGCGAGGCGACGCGCCAATTCCGCTCGGTCGCCACGAGTTCGGGTGCTCCCTTGAGTAGCTCGCGGAACTCGTCGGGCTCGGTGAACCACCAGAACTGGATGTCGATCTTGTTCGTTTCACGTGTCCGCAGGGTTTCCTGCTCGACCGAAATTTTCGTGGCCGGCGGCGATCCGGCCTGGGCGAGCGAGGAGATGATCATTTGCGCGCAGGCTCGGCCGCACGAGACGCCGGTGTCCTGCTCGTGCCGGAAGACGGGACGAGTCGCTGAAGCAACAAAGTTTGCCATCGGTCCCTCACGGGTCAGTGCGGCCCGGCCGCCCTAGTTGGTGTCCTCACAAACGCCGGCGCCGCCGATGCCTGGAGGGCATCCGACCTTGACGATGGCGAGCTCCGCCATGACCTGTGGATCGGTAATCCCGCTCGGGGTATTGTTCGAGACCACCCCAATTCGGCAGAGTTCGCCATGTTTGAACGCGGTGAGCGTCACCTGTTGGCGCAGTCCGTTCGTGGCGTTCTTCCACGCCCTGACCGACAGCGTGCGGCGCGCGATGTTCCTCGAAGTGCAGCCGACGAGGTGTTGCTGGAACTTCAGGAAGTCGTCGTGGGTCGCGAAGATCGGATCCCTGCCGACGATCGCCTTACCCTCGGTGTTTCGCTGCGTGGCGTAGCCGGCGCCGAAATGCACCATGACTTCTGCGACAATGGCACCGGCGTCCTTGAGATGAGCGGCGGTGACAACGAGCTTGGCTTTCTTGGCCTTCTTCTGTGCTTTCTTCGCCATCATGCGTCTCCTTTGGGAGTGGGAATTACGGTGACGAGTTTCAGACGGTCGATGAGTTCGTGCGCTCGCGCGGGTCGTGACGACAAGGGCCCCAACAGTCCGTGGAACAATTCGGGCAGGGGAGCCGGTAGTCCGTCGGCATGGTGTGCCACCCGTCCGGATTCGGCGAGCACGCGCATGACGGTGGCAGGCACGGTGGCCGCCTGCAGCGGATTCTTGCCGAGGCACATCTCCAGCAGCGTGAGTGAGAAGCTCCAGATGTCGTCGCGCTCGCCCGGCTCGTCGCCGCCCAGAATCTCTGGCGAGAGATACGCCGGTGTGCCGCGAATGGCCGCCGGGTCAGAAGCGATCGAGGCGGTCGAGTCGGCACGCGTGCTGAGTGTTGAGGCGAGTGCGGGATCGGCGGGAATCAGCCTCGCCAAGCCGAAGTCGAGCAGCTTCGGTGTGCCGTTCGCGGTGAAGCCGATGTTGCTCGGTTTGATGTCGCGGTGGAGCATGCCGGCTTGATGCACCGCCTGTAGCGCGAGCGCCAGTTGCAGTCCCCAACTGACCGCGGTCGCCGGCGGCACCGGAGCCTGGCGCAAGCGTGTCGCCAGCGTGCCGGCTGGCAGGTATTCCATGACCAGCAGCGGAATGTCCCGCCAGATCTCGAGGCCGTGAACGATGGCCAGATTGGGATGGGTGGCAGCGGCCATGGCCTGGGCTTCTTGCGTGAGGCGTTCGGCCAGCGCCGGCTCGGTCCGCGACAGCGTCTTCACCGCTCGTTCCTGCCGAATGCGGTTGTCCACGGCCTTGTAGACCACGCCCATGCCGCCCGCCCCCAGCCGCTGCAGGAACGTCAGCCGATCGCCCAGGTGGAGCGGAACGGCGGCTCGCTGTAATACTCCACCGCAAGCGCACTCGGTCGCATCGTGCGCCAGTACGCGGCTGCATGTCACGCATTCCCACCCGGGTGGTTCGGCAAACATCATGAGCGGGTCGCCGGTGCCCCAGCTCAGCAGCCGTTCCAGGCTGATGCCCCACGACACACTCGCGGCGGCGAGGATGGCTCGATCGCCGCTGCTGTAGTCCTGCTCCCCCCGCTTGGGTCCCATCGCCACAGCGCCGAGAAGGTCGCCGCTTGAGCCACGAAGAGGGACGACCAAACGCGCTTCAGTTTGGTTTAACCACTGCTGATCGTGATCGCGAAGCCGCGAGACCAGCGCCAGCGCCGAGTCTTCAATGACCAACGGGCTGTCGGTGCCTGAGATCAGCTGCGCCAGCACAGACTGCCGCGACAGCGGCACGGTCCCCGTCTGTTCGGCGTGGAGCGCATCGCCTGGGCCGGCGATGGCGACGGCGACCCGCGTGGCGTGAAAAGTGTGCTCGACGGCCGTTCGAACCTGGATGGCGAACATCTCGGTTGTCCTCGCTTCCCTGGCGCCTTCGGCGAACGAGGTCAGTGCAGCCTTGGTGTCGATCGGCTCGCGAAAGAAATGCCGATCGACCAGCCACATCAGACGGCGGCGCCACAGACTGATGCCGATTGCGCCCATTCCCGTCAGCCCGATCGCAATCCCGATGGTGCCTGTCAACAGGTCCGCGACGGACCGGTCTCTATTAGTGATTACGAGAAACACAATCAAGAGGATCGGCGCCACGCTGAACGCCCGAACCACCGATCGGGCCAGCAGATACTGCAGTGCCAGTCCAATGGCGACCCGTAGTTGCAGGGTTTGTTGCACCAGCGCAGCATAGGCCGCGATCATTGGCAGGACGGTGAGCGCAGCAAAAATCACCGCACCTTTGGTCTCTCGATACGGCGAAGCCCGTGTGGCTTCCACGTAGCCGCTGACCGCGGTGGAGAGAAAGACCTCAAGCATCAGCGGGAAGATGCCGACGGCGATTCCCCACGCCAGCCACTTGAATCGCCGGCGCTCGTCGTCGTCGCACTCCTGAAACTTCAGGGGCAGCAAGACCAGCAGGGGCACGAGCGAGAGAAATTGCAGCGTGAAGAACCAGTCGCTCGGCATGTCTGAATGACGCCGCACCGACCGCGCCAGCCCGCCCAGCCAACTGTGGTCGAACTCGCCGGCGCCAAACGTGGCGTGTGCGTCGAGGCCAACCAGGGCGATACCAATCGTCAGGCTCAGGCACAGGCCTGCGGCGAAGAGCCTGACCAGCCATCGCCGTTGCGACGGCAACGGAAACGCCGACGCAAAGAACCACAGCATGGCCCCTTGAAATGCGTCCGGTCGGATCACGGTCGAGAACGCCATCACCGGAGCGAGTTGCGCGTGCGAGCGGATGTACGGATCGATCAAGGTGCAGGCGGAATCGATCAGGAAGATCCCAAGCGACCATGCCCGGCGATCCAAACGCCCAGACCACATCAAGAGGACGCCCAGCGAGACGAAGAGCGTGGCTTGCCCGAACGGGACCCAATAGGGAACGAAGCGGCCAGGAGGCGAGGTCCAGTAGCCGCCGGCCAATGCGGTGGCGTACGAGGTGGCGCGAAACACCACGACGACAGCAATCAGAACAAACGGCCACGCCGGGAAGGCGGTGGTGCCCCTCGCCGCGGTGCGATGGTTCGAGACGAGAACGCCAGTCGGGTTGGTGTGGGGCATTGGGGGCGCCCGAAGCCAACTGGAGTGTGGACCTATGGGTGGGAGGATTCAAGGACCAAACCGGCACCAGCCCAGGGCGGGCGGCACCCTCTTGCACAGAAGCGCACGATTCGGGATCCGGGGTCCGGGATCCGGGATCCGGGATCCGGGGTCCGGAATCGGATCCCGGACCCCGGACCCCGGTTACCCGCGCGGCGCGCGGAGCGGCACGAAGAACGAGCCATTGGCGCGGGCGATCAGCAGAACGACCGGCTTATCCGCCGCCGCGTCCAATCCCGCCCTCACTTGCTCGGTCGAGCGGACGGCCCGCCCGTTGACCTGCTGGATCACGTCGCCTTCCCGCAGGCCGGCCGAGGCGGCCGCACCGGACGGGTCGAGGCCGGTGATCACCACGCCCTCGACGTTGCGATCGAGTTCCAGGCGATCCGCGATCTGCGGCGTCAGCGGCTCAATCGCCATGCCGAACTTGCCCGAACCGGCGCGGCCGCTGTCGTCGGAACGATTGGCGGCTTCCTTGGCCGCCGCCATCTCCTCGAGCGTCGCCTTCACTTCGCTGGACTTGCCGTCGCGCAAGACCTGCAGCGTGACGGTGCTGCCCGGCTTGGTCGCCGCAATCTCGTTGCGGAACGCGTTGGTGTCGACCACCGCGCGGCCCTGATAGCCCAGGATCACGTCGCCGCGCTTCAGTCCGGCCTTGGCCGCCGCGCCACCCGGCGTGACGTCGCTGACCAGCGCGCCTTCCGACTTGTCGAGGCCGAGGCCGGCGGCGAGGTCGCCGGTCACGCTCTGCACCGTGACACCGAGGCGTCCGCGATGCACACGCCCATTGCTCACCAGTTGGTCCATGACGTTCTTCGCCATGTTCGACGGCACCGCGAAGCCGATGCCGATGTTGCCGCCCGATGGCGACAGGATCTGCGAATTGATGCCGACCAACTCGCCGTGGGTGTTCACCAGCGCGCCGCCCGAGTTGCCCTGGTTGATGGGCGCGTCGGTCTGCAGGAAGTCCTCGTAGCTGCCGTCGCCAAGACCGGTGGCGCGGCCCTTGGCGCTGACGATGCCCATGGTCACGGTCTGGCCGACGCCCAGTGGATTGCCGACCGCAAGGACCAGGTCACCGACCCGCATCGCCGTCGAGTCGCCAATCGCCACCACCGGCAGGTTGGTCGCGTCGATCTTGATCACCGCCAGATCGCTCGGCTCGTCCGCGCCGATCAACTTGGCATCGAGCACGCGGCGATCCGACAGCTCGACCTGGATGCGAGCCGACTGTTCGACGACGTGGTTGTTGGTCAGGATGTAGCCGTCGTTGCTGACGATCACACCCGAGCCCAGGCCGCGCTGCATCGGCGCGGGCGCCGGCCGGCCGCCGCGCGGGGTGCGCTGGCCAAAGAACTCACCAAACGGGGAGCCCTCCGGCAGTTGCGTCAATTGTGGCGAGGCGTTGCGTTCGGTACGAATGGTCACCACGGCCGGGGTGACCTTCGACACCACGTCCGCGAACCCCTGCGTCCCGACGCGGCTCTGGCCAACGCTCGGCGCCGTCGTCTCAGGCGCGGAAATCGCCGCCTGGGCCACAGGACTTGCCGGCAGCCCCGTCCAGGCGCCGACGCCTGCGGCGCCCAGGGCCAATACGATCGCTCCAACTCTCATTTGTGTACGGGTCATGAAACCCTCCTGTTTCTTCATGTCTAGTAAGACGTCGGAGGGCCTTGCAGGAGTGTTACGGGCGCATTACATCGGTGTAATGAAAGGGCAGGTGGGGCAGATAAGGCAGGTAGGGCAGGTCAGGCAGGTGGGGCAGGTGGGGCGGGAGGCAAGTCAGGTGGGCAGGGTGATGGTAAATGTTGAGCCACGGCTCGGCTGACTGGTTACCGAGACGGTGCCGCCCTGGGCCTCCACCGAGGCGCGGACGAGGCTGAGGCCGAGCCCCAGGCCGCGGGTCGTCCGGCTCTGATCGCCACGGTAGAGGCGGTCCCAGATCCTGGGGATCTCGTGTTCAGGGATGCCGGCCCCGGTGTCGCGCACGCTGATGCGCACCGCACCGCCCTCCTGGCCGGCGTCGACATCCACCCGGCCGCCCGGAGGCGTGTACTTGATCGCATTGTCGACGAGGTTGGCGAGCGCTTGCCGCAATCGATCGCGGTCGGCGTTCACCACCAGGCTCTCGGGGACCCGGACCGCGAGCGTCACGTTCGCATCTTCGGCACTGTCCTCGTACACCGCCATCACCTCTGCCACGAGCTTTGCGAGGTCGACCTGCGAACGGGTCAGCTTCATGGTGCCGGTTTCGGCTTCGGAGATGTCCATCAGCGTGGTCAACATCGACAACACGCGGTCCGACTCTTCGAGGCAATCGGAGAGGGCCTCGCGATGCCGGACCGGGTCGTTGGTGGCCAGGGCGGCTTCTGCCGTGACCCGCAGCCGCGTCATCGGAGTCCGCAGATCGTGCGCGACGTGATCGAGCGCGTTGCGCATGCCGTGAATCAACGTCGTGATGCGCGCCAGCATGGCGTTGAACAGCCCACTCAACTCATCCACCGCATCCTCAGTGCCGGAGACCGGGACGCGATCGTCGGTTTGTCCCGTTCGCAGGATGCGCTGCACGGTGTCGCGCAGGTCGCGCAGCGGCTTCAGCGTGGACCTGGTGAGGAAGACGCCGCCGATCAGGCCGATAGCCACGGCCGCCGCCGCGCCCAGCGACAGGACGCGGCGAAAGTTCGACAGCAACTGGTCGCGCGTCTCGCTGGTCTTGCCGACTTGCAGGACCGTGCCGCCGCCAAGCGGCAGCGTCGCGACTTCGAGTACCGCGTTGCGATCGCGTGCGCGCACCTGGCCCCAGATGTCATTGGGGCCGCCAGGCAGTTCCGACAGGTCGAAGGCGCCCCACGTCTCGGGCAGCGAGTAGAGCAGGACGTCCTGGAACGGCCCGACCAGGCGTACGAACAGCGGCTCGCGGGTGCCCGAGCGCTGTTCGATCTCGAGGGCCCGCGCCAGCGCGGGCAGGCCGCCGGCCTGGTAGCGCGTGGCGTACTCGCGCAGCGTCGACTGAATGATGTCGTGGTCGCGCGTCTCGAGCGACGCGGCCAGCAAGCCGTAGGTGAGGCCGACGATGACGAAGGTGCTCGCCAGGAAGGTGCCGAGGTACCACGCCGCCAGCCGCAGGCCGAGCGCCTGGCTGATGCGATTAGTCCAGCTTGAGGACATAGCCGGCACCCCGCATCGTGTGGATCATCTTCGAGGCAAATCCCTCGTCGACCTTGTCGCGCAGGCGCGACACCAGCACGTCGACGACGTTGGTGCCCGGGTCGAACGAGTATCCCCACACGTGCGACAGGATCATCGTCTTCGACAGTACGCGGCCGGGGTGTCGCAGCAGGTACTCGAGCAACGCGAACTCGCGCGGTCGCAGGTCCAGCACCTGGCCCTCACGCTCCACTTTCCTCGACAACAAGTCGAGCGAGAGGTCGCCGAGGGTGAGCCGCGTCGGTTCCGGCGTCCCGCCCGATCGGCGCAACAGCGCCTGGACGCGGGCCAGTAATTCCGCAAACGCGAACGGCTTGGTCAGGTAGTCGTCGCCGCCGGCCTGCAGGCCCTTCACGCGATCGTCGACGCTGTGACGCGCGCTCAGGATCAACACCGGCGTCTGGACCTTTTTTGCGCGCAGTGCTTCGATCAGCGCCAGGCCGTCCATGCCTGGCAGCATGACGTCGATCACGGCCGCGTCGTAGCCGCCGCCGATGGCCTTGCGGAGCCCCTCTGGGCCGGTCGCCGCGACGTCCGTGACGAACCCCGCCTCGCGCAGCCCCTGGGCCACGAAGTCGGCGATCACGGAGTCGTCTTCGGCGACCAGGATTCTCATGGCGTCGCTAGGGCCTCGGCCGGTGCGCGGCAAAGAACGCGTTGATCGCCGCCAGCAGTTGTGGCGCGTCCTTGCGCGTGGCCCACGCGATGATGCCGTCCTGGCTCACCGCCACGTCCTTGTTGGCCGCCGCGCTCGCCAACTCGCGCCGCCGCGCGTCAAAGATGTAGGCGTCGGCGAGAGTGGCGGGGAAGGTTCCCTCGTTGACGCGGTCGAGCAGGTCTTCATCCGTCAGCGCCTCGTCTGCGATCACGATGCGGCCCGGCGGCCGGTTGATCTGCGTCAGTTGTTCGTTCAGCCGTATCAGGCTGCTGTAGTGGTCGCTGCTTTTGCGGACGTGGATGGCGCGGCCGGCGACGTCTTCCAGGCTCACCAGGGGACGCTGCCCGGGGCCCGTGATCACGAGCTCGCGAATGCCGGTCTTGGTCGGGGTCGCGAACGCCACCTGGTCGTCGCGCTCGAAGGTTTGCCGCAGGTTGGCGGCAATGTCGCCGCGTCCGGCCAGCAGATTGGCGACCAGCGCGTCCTCCCGGGTCGGGATGAAGACCACCGCGATCGGCGGTTGTGCGGATCCCAGTTGCGCGGTGACGAAGCGCGCAAAGGCGACGCCGGCATCGTAGGTCGCGCCGCGCTGCAGGTTGTTATCCACGGAGTAGTAGGTGCGGCTATCCGGCACGAGGATGCGAATGCGCCGGCGGCTCGCCATCGCGTCCAGGTCGCCCAGGGCCGGCGCCTTCATGGCCGCCAGCGCCGCGGCCGAGGGCGGTGGTTCAGCAGTGGCTTCTTCGATCGGCCGGCGTTCCATGGACGAAGCTGCGGCTGGTGCCGCTGCGGGGGCTGGCGCCGGCGATTCGGTCGTGCCGCCACAGGCGGCCAGCAACATGGCGGCAGCGACAACGGTGGCCCGGCCGGCGATGAGTGTCACGTCCGCGATCTTCTCACGACCCGAGCCGCTACATGCGAAGCAACGGGTTTTTGCGACAGCGCTCGACGCTGCAGAAGATCAGCATGGCCACCGTCCAACTCGACGCGAGCAGGAGCAAGCCAGGCGCCAAGGGACGGTGCAGCGTGACCGCGCCGAGACGCTCGCCGGCAAGAAATGCCAGCGGTCCGCCGACCGCGCCAAACAGTGCCGCGGCCACGGGCCGTGTGACGATCGGCCGCAGGCTGAAGTCGAACGTCGTGGCCATCTGCGCCCACATCACCAGCAGCCACGGCGGAGGCAGGCTGTCGATGATGGTGCCGGAGGTGAAGCGGTAAGTACCCGCCCAGATCTGGAGGCCTTCAATGGCCGCGCCGACGCCGAGGGCGAGCATCACACGTCGTGCGTCTCGGTGCCGATTGCGCGACCATAGCAAATGGATCGCGAGTAGCGTGGCGGCTGCCAGGAAGCCTGTCCACGGGCGGTGCGAGGCGGCGCCCAGTACGCAGGCGAAACACCCCGCTTGGTAAAGCAGGTAGTTATGGACCGAGGTGTATCGCGGTGGCGACCAGCTCACGTGTTCTTATGACGCCGGCGCGGCGTCCGGCGGTGCGTCCCGTCTGCCGCTGACCGGGTTGCGATAGCATGGGCGAACTGTGAAACGCCGCGAATTTCTTTCCGCTGTTGTCGCCGTTCCTGCCGCGTCGCCCGAAGTGTGATCGCCGGCATCAACTACCCGTGGACGATGGTCGCAGGCCGGCCCAACTACGGCTGCGACTTTGGCCGCAACATCTGGAACAGTCACACGGGTGTGTCGACCCACGTGGACGAAGTGCGCGCTGATTTCAGTGCGATGGCGGCGATGGGCACCGAGGTCGTGCGCTGGTTTGTCTTTACGGACGGTCGGGGAGGTGTGCGATGGGGCACGGACTGGCGCCTTGAGGGCCTGGACGAGATGTTCTTCGCCGACATGGATGCCGCGCTGGAATGTGCACGCGATGCCGGCGTGCGGCTGTGCCTGGTGTTATTCGACTATGCCTGGATGCATGATCGGTTGAGACGAGCGCTGGCCACTCGTCATCGAACCGACATGATTGGCGTGCTGATTGAGCCGCTGCTCGATGCCTATGGCACCGACGGCTCGCGCACGGAACTGGGGCAGGCCATCCACTCGTTTGACATCATCAACGAGCCGGATTGGGTGACGGCCGGTCTCGAGCCGCCTCTTGGCCGTGAGACGTTGACCCTCGACGAACTCCGGGCCTTCGCTGGCGACGTCTCGGCCAGGCTTCACGCTCGATCCTCGGCCCTGGTCACGCTAGGCGGCGGCCGTGTCCGCTTCGCCGCCGAGTGGGACCATCCCGCGTATGGCCTCGACTTCGTCCAGGTGCATTCCTATCCCGATGTTCGCTACCAGGACCGCGACGTCACAGTGTTTGGCCGAACGGCTGCGAGCTTCGGATTGAGCAAGCCGTTGCTGATTGGTGAGCATCCGGCCAGCCCGCGGCAACATCCCGCTGATCACTTGCCGCCGGCCTATTGGGTGGAGGATTACCAGATGCTGGCGCGCGAGGGGGGCTACCTGGGAGCGTGGCCGTGGAGTTTCAAGGGGGTTGATGCGTTTGGCGCGGTGCATCGCGATTGAAGAGAGGATTACTTTCGGCTCCAGTTAGTCGGTATCGCGTGGTGCCGTCTTGGCCGGTTTGTCGAGGAATTCCCGGGGTTCGACCACCGTCCCTTCCGGGCCAAGCCGTTCTTGTGTTGTCGCGTTCGTTAGCGGCCGGTTAGCCGCAACGACCTCACCGAGCACCAGCACCCGTAAGTCGTCAGGTCCGACGCGGTAGTCGTTGTGCTCGCCACTCAAGGTGTCCAGATAGGCGACCGCCTCTCGGATCGCAGGTAGCAGAGGCGGGTGCGGCTTGATTTTATCCGGGCGCTTGGCGGCCATGTGCGCCACGCGCGTGTGGCGGTATTCCTCCAAATTCGGCATCGACGAACGCAGACGGCCCAATGCCGCTTCCGCCGCGACGAGACGGCTCTCATCGACTACCGTGCTCTGCCGCAGACGCTCGATCAGGGGTCTGCCACCGTTAGTTCTGGGATCGCTGTCGATGAACTTCCACAGCCTGAGGACGATGTCGTCATACAGCACCTGAATCAGGTGTATGGCCTTCATGTTCTCTCGTGGGTCGTCGGACTCAGGCCGCAGGGTGTCAAGCAACCACTTAGAGTAGAGGAGGTTCCCAAGAGTCGCGCCGCCCGCGCAGTAAGTCGAAAACAGACGTCGCCGGTTCCCTGAAAACTATTATTCGGTGGGACCTGAACTGCCAGACCAAAGCCGCCAAGCCGGGCGCACCGGGACGACCATTCGTCTTTCGACACGTTGCGCTTCGAAACGATGGTGAGCACGTCCTTCCAGCCCTTGTTGTAGTCGTTCGAGTCGGTGGAGAACTCGCGACCCCCCTGATTCATGCTGCGATAGGCGGGGCGCTGCGCGGCCCATAGAATGTTCAAGGCCTCCAAGTCCGCGTCGTTGATCTGCTCAAGGGCGCGAATGAATTCCTCCGCCTCGCCCCAGATTGGAGTGGGGCTTACAGCGGTGCCTGCCACGACCCGCGCCATTCGCCGCACACGCTCGCGACTCGTGGTGCTCGTGGAAAGCCTGATCGCCGTGAAGAGGGCCTCTTCCGCTTCGGGGCCCGACATGCCGATTTGCAGAGAGTCGACCTTTCCACCGAGCTGGGCCACCCTCTCGTTGAACTCCAGTCGAAAGAGATCAAGCTGCTCCTGTACGCGTCGGCTCGACAGCAGCCCCAGCCCCAGATTTGCGACCGATAGTACTCCTGCCACGGTGGCGAGTAGCGGGTTACCGCTGCTCCCCTGCAGCCAAGCGATGACTGTTGCCGCCCCGCCCGCTTCCGCTATCGCATCACCAGGCGCGAGCTGTGATTGCCGGGCATTTGCCCCGGACAATGAGGACTCGATCGCGTGACTCCGCTCATGGCGAGGGCCGCCTGTTTTCCAGAAGGTCGCGCCACGTGAATGTGTGCTCGGGCTGCGGGCGACGCTGGCTCAGTTGCTTCAGCTTCGGACGGTTGGTCGAGACCAGCGCCTCCTTCTTCGCGGCACTCCAGCGTTTCAACTGCCGCTCGCGCACGACGGCGCGCTGCAGTGAGGCATGTTCCTCGGCGTAGACCATCTCGACGGGACGTCGCTGCGCCGTATAGGTGGCGCCGTGACCATCGTTGTGCGTCTTCTCCCGCATCACGAGGTCATCGGTGTGGCCAACGTAGAAGGTGCGATCGGCACACCGTAGTAAATAGACGAACGCCATCTCAAGACGACGATGCCATCGTCGGATGCTACGAAGCAAAGATTTCTGGAAATTGCCCTGCCATGAGCGAACCTGCGGTTCGCCGAAGGCGGACGCATTAGGGTTTTGTTGATTTCCGGATCGTTGCCCTTCGACTCTCGCCCGGTCTGCCTGTCGGCAGCCCGTCCGCTCGCTCAGGACAACCATTCGACTGATGTGGGGTGGCCTGCCATGAGCGAACCTACGGTTCGCCGAAGGCGGACCGTAGGTGAGTCGAATGGTGCGGAAGAGAGGACTCGAACCTCCACGGGATTGCTCCCGCTAGCACCTCAAGCTAGTGCGTCTGCCAATTCCGCCACTCCCGCAGGCAGAGAGAAGTATAGAACAAACTACGGCGTGGTGTTACCCGGCGCCGGAGTCGCAGGCGCCGCGACCGGAGCCGCCGGAGCGGGTGCCGGTGCCGGGCCGCCGATGCCGCCGACGACCGATCCGGGTCCGCGTTGGCCGAACACCGTCAGCGTAATCGCGCCGATGACAAAGAGCGCCGCGAGCACCGCCGTCGCTCGCGTGAGCAACGTGGCGCCGGACCGTGCGCCGAACACCGCCTGGCTGCTGCCGCCGCCAAACGCGCTCGCAATATCGCCGCCCTTGCCCTGCTGCAGCAGGATCGTGAGGATCAGCAGCGCGCAGACAATGACGTAAAGAGTGACGATGACGTAATACAGCATGGTAAGAACTTGCGATTATACCGTTGGTTCGGCCGGTTCCACAAGGCGGGTCTAAAGACCCGCCTCTACCGCCCCTAGCCATCGCGCGCGGACCCGCCTCTACGCGGGTTTCGCGGCCTGAATTATGGCGAAAAATGCCTTGGGGTCGAGGCTGGCCCCTCCCACCAGGGCGCCGTCCACATCTGGCTGGGCAATCAGCGTGGCAATGTTGTCGGGCTTCACACTTCCGCCATACAACACACGGCAGCGCTCCGAAGATTCCAGCCCAAACCACTGCTTCAGCCGTTGGCGGATGTGGAAATGAGCCTCGCCCGCCTGCGCCGGGGTGGCGTTGCGGCCGGTGCCGATGGCCCAGACCGGCTCGTAGGCCAGCACCATCGCCGCCAGTTGTTCGCCAGTGGCGCCGTCGAGGCCTTCCTTGATCTGCCGGTCGAGCACGGCGAGCGTCTCGTTGCGATCGCGCTGCTCCAGCGTCTCGCCGATGCAGACGATCGGCGTCAGGCCCGCGGCGATCACCGCGTTCAGCTTCTTGTTCACCGTCGCGTTGGTCTCGCCAAACAGCGTGCGGCGTTCCGAGTGGCCGACAATCACGAATCGTGCGCCGGTCTCGCGAATCATGCCCGCGCTCACCTCGCCGGTGAACGCGCCGTCACGTTCCCAGTGCACGTTCTGCGCGCCGACGCCGATCGCACTGCCCGCGGCCGCGCCCGCGGCGGCATGCAGGGCGGTGAACGGAGGCGCAATCACCACCTCCACGCCGCCAACGTCCTTGATCAAGCCACGCAACTCGACGACGTAGGTCGCGGTCTCGGCCGCGGTCTTGAACATCTTGAAGTTGCCGGCGATCAGCGGTGTGCGCATACGTGTACTCAAAACGCAAACACGAAGATCACGAAGTCTTTCTTGGATGGTCTTGTCTTCATGATCTTCGTGTTCAAGCCCTACTTCTTGTCAGGCAACGCAGCCAGGCCCGGCAGCACCAGTCCACTGAGGAACTCCAGTGAGGCGCCGCCGCCGGTCGAGATGTGCGTCATCTTGCCGGCGACGTGCGCCGCGTTGATGGCCGCCACGGAATCGCCACCGCCGATGATCGTCGTGCCCTGCACGTTGGCCATGGCGTGGGCCACGGCCATGGTGCCGGCCGCGAAGGGCGCCAGTTCGAACACGCCCATCGGCCCGTTCCACACCACGGTCTTCGCGTCAGACAGCAGGCCGGCATAGAGCCGCGCGGTATCCGGGCCGATGTCCAGTCCCATCCGATCGCCAATCGCCGGGTCGCCCACCTTCAACACCTCGGCCGGCGTCGCCGCATCGATCGTCGCCGCCACCACGTGGTCGACCGGCAATTGCAGCACGGCGCCGCGCGCCTGCGCATGCGCGATGATGGTGCGCGCTTCGTCCAGCTTGTCGTCTTCGACCAGCGACTGGCCCACCGGCATGCCGAGCGCCTTGAAGAAGGTATAGGCCATCGCGCCGCCAATCAGCAGCCGGTCAACGCGGCCCATCATGCTGTCGATGACGTCGATCTTGTCGGAGACCTTCGCGCCGCCAATCACCGCCACGAATGGCCGATCGGGATGGCCCAGGGCGAGACCGAGGTAGGTCAGCTCCTTCTCCATCAAGAGCCCCGCGCCGGCCTCCTTGAAATGCTTCACCATGCCCGAGACCGAGGCATGCTCCCGGTGCGCCGCGCCAAACGCATCATCGATGTAGACCTCACCAAGCGAGGCCAGCTCCTCGGCGAAGCCGGGATCGTTGGTCTCTTCTTCAGCGTGGAAGCGCAGGTTTTCGAGCAGCACGACCCGCGAGCCGCCCGGCGCGCTCGCCTCTTCAACCGCGCGGATGGCGGCGTGGCCGATGCAGTCGTTGGCAAACGTGACCTGCCGCTTCAGCAGCTTCTCGAGCCGAGCCGCGACCGGGTTCAGGCTGAACTCGGGCGAGGCCTTGCCCTTGGGGCGGCCCAGGTGCGAGGCCAGCACCACGGTGGCGCCGTGATCCAGCGCGTGCTGAATGGTCGGCAATGACGACACGATGCGCGTGTCGTCGGTGATCGCGCCGTCCTTCATCGGCACGTTGAAGTCGACGCGGATGAACACCCGCTTGCCGCTGACGGCAAAATCCCGGATCGAATACTTCGTCATATGAGGCTGGTTGGGCTGGTTAGGCTGGTCGGGCTGGTGGCGGATCGTAACCCGCCCTACCGGCCCCACGCAGCCTGACCCTGCCGATCAGAGCCTTTTCAACAGGTCCACGCAGCGGTTGGAATAGCCCCACTCGTTGTCATACCAGGCCATCACCTTGATGAAGTCGCCGTCGAGCACCTTCGTGTAAGCCGCGTCGATGATCGACGAATGCGGGTTACCGCGGAAGTCGATCGAGACCAGCGGCTCAGTCACGAACTGCATGATCCCCTTCATGGGGCCGTCGGCCGCCGCCTTCAAGGCGGCGTTGATCTCCTCGGCGGTGACCGGCCGCTCGAGAATGGCGTTCAGGTCCACCACCGAGACGTTCGGGGTTGGCACCCGCATCGAGATGCCATCAAGCTTGCCCTTGAGGGCCGGCAGAACTTCGCCCACTGCCTTGGCGGCGCCGGTAGTGGTGGGGATGATCGACAGCGCGGCGGCGCGCGCCCGGCGCAGATCCTTGTGCGGCAGGTCGAGCAGGTTCTGGTCGTTGGTGTAGGCGTGCACCGTGGTCATCCAGCCCTTGCGAAGGCCGAACGATTCGTGGAGCACCTTCGCCAGCGGCGCGACGCAATTGGTCGTGCAGGATGCGTTCGAGACAATGTGGTGCTTCGCGCGATCGTAATCGCCGTCGTTCACGCCCAGCACCACCGTGACGTCGGGATTGGTGGCCGGCGCCGTGATGATGACCTTGCGGGCGCCCGCCGCCAGGTGCTTGGCGGCATCGTCCCGCTTGGTGAACTTGCCCGTGCACTCGAACACGATCTCGACGCCCAGGTCTTTCCACGGCAGGGTCGCGGGATCCCTCGAGGCCAGCACCTTGAACTGGTCGCTACCCACGTGAATGGAATCGCCGCTCGCCGACACCGGCACGCTCAGGTTGCCGAGCACCGAGTCGTACTTGAGCAGATGCGCCAGCGTCGCGGCGTCCGTGATGTCGTTGACCGCGACGATGTCGACATCGGTGTGAGCGAGGGCCGCCCGCATGATGTTGCGCCCGATCCGACCGAACCCGTTGATGCCTACTTTGATAGCCATGAGCGTGGGATTGTACAACTGCGTTCGACAAACCTGAAGGTTTGTCGCTACAATCATTCCTAAGTCCTTTAATGTATAGCCTTTACAGCGTCCTCGTGCTGGCGATTGTGGTCATCGCCTCCCCGTGGTTCGTGTACCAGGCGCTGCGCTACAAGAAATATGTGGGCAGCCTGGGACAACGGATGGGCTACCTCCCCGTCTCGTTCAACATGGACGGCGACCAGTCGATCTGGATTCACGCGGTGTCCGTCGGCGAGGTGTTGACGGCCCGGCCGCTGATCAGCGATCTCAAGCGCCGCCACCCTGGCCTGCGCATGTTCCTGTCGACCACGACGCTCGCCGGCCAGCAGCTCGCGCGGCGCAGCATCCGGGACGTCGATGCGGTCTTTTACTTTCCCTTCGACCTCGGCATTTTCGTGCGCCGCACGCTCGACCTGGTCCGGCCGCGTCTCTTCATCATGATGGAGACCGAGATCTGGCCGAACCTGCTGCGCGAGTGCCGGAAGCGCGACATCAAGACCGCGGTGGTCAACGGACGCCTGTCGCCGCGATCGTTCCCGCGCTACAAGATGGTGCGGCCGATGATGCGCCGGGTGCTGGACCACATCGATCGCTTCTGCGTCCAGAGCGAGGAATCGGCGCGCCGCTTCATCAACCTCGGCGCCGATCCCGCGCGTGTCGTCGTCACCGGCAGCCTCAAGTTCGACTCGCTCGATTTGCCCTCGACCGCGCCGCAGGCGCGCGCCCGCGATCGCGTGCTCCGCTATTTCCGATTGTCGCCGCTGCGTCCCGTGGTGGTGGCCGGCAGCACCATGAAGGGCGAAGAGGCGGCGGTGCTGCGCGCGTTCCGCCGCGTGCGCGCCAGCGCGCCCAACACGCTGCTGGTGCTGGCGCCACGTAATCCCGAGCGCTTCGGTGAGGCCGAGCAACTGGCCCGCAGCGAGGGCTGGAAGGTCGCCCGCCGCAGCGACCTGGCCATCGACGCCGAGCCGCGAGTCGACATCGTGGTGCTCGACACCATCGGCGAGCTTGCCACCGTCTATCAGATCGCCACCGTTGTCTTCGTCGGCGGCAGCCTCGTGGCCACCGGTGGCCACAACGTGCTCGAGCCGGCCGTGTTCGGCAAGCCGATCGTGTTCGGGCCGCACATGGAGAACTTCATCGAGATCGCCGACGCGTTCACGACCAATGGCGCCGGCGTGCAGGTGCGTGACGCGCGCGAACTCGAAGAGGCGTTTGTGTCGTTGATGGGCGACCCGGTGCGTCGTGCGCGGCTCGGCGCGGCGGCCCGCGCCCTGGTCGAAGCCAACCGTGGCGCCAAGGAAAAGACCGTCGCGGTCCTGGCGGCGCTGCTCCCCCAGGAAGTCCGTTCCTATCCGGCCAACGTCCGGCCCTTCAGACCCCTTGCTTGATTCCCTCTACGGCCAGGTGATGCGGGCTCGTCGGCAGTGGGTCGAACACCACCCCGAGCGCCGGCACCATCTCGCACGGCCGGTCATCAGCGTCGGCAACCTGTCCATGGGCGGCACTGGCAAGTCGCCGGTGGTTGCGGCCATCGCGCAGTGGCTCGTGGCGCACGGCGAGCGGCCCGCCATTCTCAGTCGCGGCTATGGCCGTGCCGACGCGGTCGACGGTGTCGTCGTCGTGTCCGACGGGAGACGCGTCCTCGAAGGCGTGGCTCGATCCGGCGACGAGCCGTTGATGCTGGCCCGGCAGGTGCCCGGCGCTACGGTGTGCGTCTCGCCCGATCGCTATCTCGCCGGCACGCTCGCCGAGCGCCAACTCGGTTGCACGGTCCACGTGCTGGACGATGGCTTTCAGCACCTGCCACTGGCGCGCGACCTGGATGTGTTGGTGACGACGATGGGGGAGATCCCGAAGGGGCGAGTGATCCCGATGGGCCGCTTGCGCGAGCCCATGGATGCGGCCGCCCGCGCGCAGGTGCTGGTCGTGTCCGACGCCACCGCCGGCGCGGCAGCCACGGAGGCATGGTCGCTTGGCATCTCGCAGTCGTGCGGTGCCCTGCGGACGCTTGGAGCTCCTGTCGGGATCGGGGATCCGGGATCCGGGATCGGGGATCCGGGATCCGGGATCCGGGATCCGGGATCCGGGATCCGGGCATTGGACTCCGCGGTTGTTGCTGTGGCCGGAATCGCGAATCCCTCACGATTTTCAGATGCGCTTCGCGCGTCGGGCACGCGCGTCGTCGAGAGCATCGCGTTTCCTGATCATCATCGCTACTCGCGGGCAGATGTCGATCGCATTGCGGGCAAGGTGCAGCAGGCTGGCGCCGATGCGGTGTTCACGACCGACAAGGATGCGGTTCGTTTCGAAGCGCTTGGAGACCTGCCGTTTGCGCTCTACCGCGTGCCCCTGGTCGTGACCTTCGAGCCGGCCGACGCGCTCTTTGAATCGGTGCGGGCCGTCCTGTGATGCGCGAGACCCTCGAATACTGGGCCGTCGTCTCGGTGCGTGAGGTCGCGCGGCGGTTGCCCGATGGCATGGTGCGCCTGTGGGGCAGCGCGCTGGGGCTGATGTTCTATGCGCTCGACGCACCGCACCGGCGCGTCGCGCTCGCCAATCTCGAGCAATGCTTTCCGAAGCGCCCGGTGCATGAGCGCCGCGCCATTGCGCGGGCGACGTTTGCGCACTTCGGTCAGGTGTTGCTGAAGCTGCTGACCTTCAGCGCACTCACACCTGAACAGATGCTGGCATGCTCGGAGTACGAAGGTGACGAGCGCGTGCGGCTGGCCTACGCCAAGGGCAAGGGCGTGCTGTTCTTCACGGGCCACTTCGGGTTCTGGGAACTGCAGGCGATGGCCCACGGCGCGAAACTGCGGCCGATTGGCGTGCTGGCACGGGCGCTCGATAACCCGCCCCTGAACGACTTGCTCGAGCGGATGCGCACCGGCACCGGCAACTCGGTGATCTATCGCCAGGGCGCCGTGCGCCGCGTGTTGCGGTTGCTGGGCAACGGCGAGGGCGTGGCGATGCTGATCGATCAGCACATGCACAGCCCCGATGCCATCTGGGTCAACTTCTTCCGCCGTCCAGCGGCGACCACCTCAACGCTGGCCGCGCTGGCGCTGCGAACCGGCGCGGTGGTGATCCCGGTGTTTGCGCTGCCTCTGCCGGGCGGACGCTACCGGTTCATTTACGAATCGCCGGTCGAGCCGCCGCAGGGCGACGGCCCCGAAGCCATCCGCGAGTTCACGCAGCGCTGCACCGACGTGCTGGAGATGCACGTGCGCAAGCATCCCGAATTATGGCTGTGGATGCACCGCCGCTGGCGCGATTCGCCCATCCCCGAAACGGCAGGCATGTTTCCGAAGGCGAAAGACGAGCAAGGCCCGGCAAGCCCCAAGCCCCAAACCCCAGGCCAACTGGGCTCAGAGGCCGGCAACTCATGAGCCTCGACCGCCTCGTGGTCGTGTCGCCGAACTGGCTGGGCGATGCCGTGATGGCGCTGCCCGCTATTGCCGACGCTCGCCGCCACTATCCGGATGTGCACCTGGCGGTCGCCGCCCGCCAGTCGGTGGCGCCGCTGTTCACCATGGTGGCCGGCCTCGACGAAGTGATCACGTTGCCGGGACGCGGCGGGTGGCGGGCGCTTTCGAGCTGGCAGCAGGATGCCGCTGTGTTGGCGAATGGTCAGTTCGACGCCGCGCTGCTGTTGCCCAATTCCTTCGCGACCGGTTTGATCGCGTCGCGGTCGGGCATTGCGGAGCGTTGGGGTTTTGCCACCGATTGGCGCGCGCGGTACTTGACCCGCGCCGTGCCGAAACCGAAAGTGCCGCTCCATCAGGGCGCCTACTACCAGGCGCTCACGACCGCGCTCGGCATGCCCCCGGGGCCCCTGCATGCGCGGGTCTGGCCCAACCAGGATT
>Ga0163144_10009819_pt1 | contig 20488 bp, 17 predicted proteins | sample OliLak19BULKMAT1_FD_123175 | JGI IMG/M metagenome (GOLD analysis project Ga0163144, IMG submission 123175) | Freshwater microbial mat bacterial communities from Lake Vanda, McMurdo Dry Valleys, Antarctica - Oligotrophic Lake LV.19.BULKMAT1 | ecosystem: Environmental > Aquatic > Freshwater >... | reverse complement strand
TGTTTCATTGTCTTATCCATGAGAATATTAATGGCAAAATATTTTAATACCTTTTCTACAAAATGTAAATTTTTAGAATATCAAATCGTGAAGTTGCGGAAGTTATTTCGTGCACGTTCCTTAACAAATGCTAGAAAATTAAAGAGACCCTGACGGTCGCTGGAAGCGCCTACAAAATCATTTGCACTTTACCAAAAAACCCGCTAGATTAACACTGATTTCTGTGAGCTGAGGCTTCCGACGACCATCAGGGTCTCACCAAATAATCAGCATGATTTAATTAATAAATCAGTAATAAAACAACCTTGCCAATTTGCACGATGAAGTTGCACAAGAAAAACATGGCGATTCAGCATAACAATATCTCTATTATTCACCAGTTACGCGCCTATCAAAAAGCATTGGATTTATCATTACCGGCAATGACGGAGCTAGACTTGCTTTTCACCGCATTACAAGTTGTGTTCTGGTCAAGTAAAAATAGACACTTTTTTAAAGAGATTTTCATTTAATATTTCAAATTGCATCGGACTGATATAATTCAGAGTCGAATGCAATCGTTGACTATACTCAAAACGCTTAGGTTTTCGGAGTTATAGTGCCCAGCGATTGATGAGATTGAAACATTCTGACTGAGAAAAGCCGCAGGAATACTCATTGTATTTCAAGGTTTTTCGAAGGCAGAATGTTTCAAGATCATCAGTCGATGGGATGATAGGTGCGCCACGAAAGTGCACCACCGCTAGTCGCTGAAAGTGCGACAGGAAAAGTGCGACCGAGCACATTCCGTACCTAGCCTTGGGCCTATTGTGGCAACGCAATAAGTTAAGCGTAGGCAAGGGAAATGACAGGCCGTAAACCGGAAGGTTGAAGCGATTGAGCCCCGTTAAACATGGGCTGAGGAGTGGCTGATGAAGTATAGCAATCAGAAAGCAACAATCGATAGCGCGAAATAAAACACTCGGAAGCACTATCGATCACTCCCGGGGTCTAAGAACATGGCATGTCATGAAAGAGGAGGTAGTAAACGTGGGAGATCCTAACGACTCCTCAATAGGAAAGAGTATCAACCGACAAGTCTAAACAGCGAGGGAGTTGAAAAGGTCGTTAGGAAGTCAGATGAAGCCTAGTACCGATGAAGCGGAGTAACGTCCGGGGAGGGAAGGCTTCTGGGAGATGTCAACTTTGAAGAGGAAACGCGATGGGGACAACAGAACCGCCAAGTGACGCGGACACGGAATTGACAAAGATAGCGTGGATGTCGGCTCAAGACCCAGGCATAAGCGATTATGTCTCTCTACCAGCTAGAAAGCTTTTAAGGCTTCGAATACGGCTTGCTCTTCACCCTTAAATTTCGCCATCGCTTGACTCAAAACGTTCTTCATTAATAGCACCGCTTCTGCGTTAAATCTTTGATCTAATGCTTGAGGACTCAATTTCACTCGACGTTCTTTAATAAAGCGGCACAGTCTTTCCAGACTGATGTTCGGATCGGATAAACACCCCATCACCAAAGTTTCCACAAACAAAGGAGCTGCCATTTTTGATCTTCTTTTAACAAAATGAGTCTCCTTGTCTACTTCAGCCCCCGATTTTTTAAAAAAATTCGTGATTTTCTGGCTCATATTTGATAGCATCTTTCCATGCATAGAGTTTCCTTGTTTTTCTGGTGAGAAAAATTTTAAAAGGAAACTCTAGCATTTTTTTAATTCTTTTCAAATCATTGCGTTACTTTGACAAACGCTTAGCTTGATGCGTATGGAAACGCGAGTTCGCCCCCTTCATGGCAAGCATCGGCTTTGCCGATGCGCAGCCTATAAACCAGGAAGCAATTCTCGCTTCAGCGAGAATTGCTGGACGAAAAATAAGTACTGTATTAAAATAACTGCCATGAAAGATACAACCCAAACTCTCCCCTCAGGTTCCGGCGCTACGCCGGGAGAAATACTCAAAGCGGAACGCGAAAAGCAAGGCCTGTCGATAATCGACATATCCAGCCGCTTATGTTTAAGCGCTCAATTTGTCGAAGAGATTGAGCGGGATGATTATAGTCATTTGGCCGCCCGGGTATATGCCCGCGGCCATGTTAAGTCTTATGCCCATTTGCTGGGGATTCCGGAAGGAAAAATTATTTCTGCTTTAGACAATGTGGAAATGAATTTTGCTCCGTCCAAAGATACTGTCGCCATTGATAGTGAAAAGTCAGCGCCTATTTATCAAGCAATTGAATCTTCACAGCAACATTCCAGCTTAATATTATGGGGCAGCATTTTAGCCTTGGTGATTATCATCGGATTAGTCATGATCTGGTGGCGAGGGCCTATTACGCCTCCCCCTAAGGTTCCCGCTCCCGCAGGTGATAATGCCCCGTCTCAGTTACAGAATCCTTCTGGAGCATCTCCGTCATCAGCGCCTATGAATATTCCGTTGTCACCCCAACCTCAATCCCAGCCTCAGCAGCCAGATCCGGCGGCCCCTTCGTCATCGCCGTCATCTCCAGTATCGCCTTCACCTGCAAATGGTGGTGCGCCGCAAAAGAATACTCATGATCAATCCATATTGCAGCCAGGTGAATTTAAGAATACCGACAATCCGTCAAGCGGGAATTCATCCTCTAGCACGACCATAAAATTACCGCCGCCCCAGGCAAGCCTGAAGAGGTAAACTTGATTACGCCTCTCCAAGCCGTTCGCGGGATGAATGATTTTCTTCCCGAGCAAACCCCTTATTGGCAAGCTGTTGAGGCCATTTGCCGGGATCTTTGCGCCCGATATGGCTATCGAGAAATCCGTTTTCCTATTGTCGAACAAAGCACCTTATTTACCAGAAGCATTGGCGACGCCACAGACATAGTCGAAAAAGAAATGTATTCTTTCACTGATCGCAATGGAGATAGTTTAAGTTTACGTCCTGAAGGAACCGCAGGTTGTGCCCGGGCTGGCATTCAGCATGGTTTATTTTATAATCAGCCACAAAGACTTTGGTATTTAGGCCCCATGTTTCGCCATGAACGCCCGCAAAAAGGCCGTTATCGCCAATTTCATCATTTTGGTATAGAAGCCTATGGCATGGAAGGTTATGATATTGATGCTGAAGTGATCTTCCTGGGACATCGTTTATTAACTGAATTAGGTTTAGGCGATCAAATAGAATTACAAATTAATTGTCTAGGCAGTAATGAGTCGCGGACTTTATATAAAGAGCGTTTAGTTTCCTTTTATCAACAGCATTATAATTTACTAGATGAAGATAGCCAGCGGCGGTTAATCAGCAATCCTTTACGGATTCTAGATAGTAAAAACCCTGTGATAATTGAATTAAATCAAACGGCGCCTAATTTACTCGAACACCTGGACCCGCCCTCTAGAAATCACTTAGAGGGTTTAGAGAGACTATTAAGTGCTGCAGGAATTCCTTATGTCCTAAATCCCCGTTTGGTCAGAGGTTTAGATTATTATGAATTAACCGTATTTGAGTGGGTTACCCAAGAACTGGGTTCACAAGGAACGGTTTGCGCAGGCGGTCGTTATAATCGTCTGGTGGAAGAATTAGGCGGCAAACGAACTCCGGCGGTAGGATTGGCCTGTGGATTAGAGCGTTTGGTATTATTATTAGCCGCCCATCGGACTTATAGTTTTCAGCCGGATATTTATTTAATATTAATGGGTCAGGCCGCCACTGAGCGGGGGATTTTATTAGCCGAAGAGATACGCAAGGCTCTGCCTTCCCGGCATGTGGTCACTCATTTGACTGGTGGTGGTTTGAAGAGCCAGCTAAAATGGGCTGATAAAAGTAATGCTCGTTGGGCGATCATTTTGGGAGAAGCCGAGTGGGCTAACCAGGAAGTCATTATTAAAGATTTACGCAATGACCAGCCTCAACAAAAAATTGCTTTGGCGTCAGTGATTAATTTTTTTGAAGGATAACTTATGCCAGCTTACGAAACAGATAATGAACAAATTGAGTTATTGAAAAGATGGTGGGAAAATTATGGCAAATGGGTCATTTTCGCCGTTGTGCTTGGGGTAGCCTTAGGGTTTGGCTGGCGTTATTGGCAAAAACAACAAATTGACCAGCGTCAACAGGCTTCTTTGCTTTATCAACAATTAGTCCAGGCAGACATTCAAAAGAAGAATGAGCCGGTTTTACAATTATCTACTGAAATAAGTAAGCGTTATCCACATTCTACCTATGCAGTCTTAGCTAATTTAATGGCGGCCAAAACAGCGGTTGATCAAAATAATAACGATATGGCCGTACAAAAACTACAATGGGTAATTGAGCATTCTAAAAATGCTTCTATTCGTCAAATTGCCCGTTTGCGAAAATCTCGAGTTTTGCTGGCTCAAAATAAACCTGACGAAGCACTAAAATTGTTATCAACAGTTGATGATAAAGTTTTCCAACCTGCTGTTGATGAAGTTATGGGTGATATTTATTTAGCCCAAGGCAATTATGATAAGGCCAGGCAAGCCTATCAATCTGCCCAATCTTCAACCTTAGGCGACGATCCTTTATTAGCCATAAAACTTTCAGGTCTTTCTCAATAGCATTATGTGCATCACGATTTAATTCCGGCCGCTTTTTGACATTTTTTTCGTCCAACTTAAAGTTTGGCAAGAAGTCTAACGATGTTTAAGCGTGTAAGTATTCTTTGAATAAAAAATGGTGCAAAAATAAATAATAAAAATCCCGTTATTAATATAATTTCATAAACCAATAAATTGCTAATCGGGATATCTGCGGGCGGAATGAAACCGATAATAATCGCCCCAACGCAGGTAAGGATGCCTGTGATGCCAGCTAACCAAATACCCCAATTGCCTCCAGGAATTCGAAAAGCCTTGGCAATTTGAGGGCCAGTATAGCGTAATTTAATAGCGGCAGCGAATAAGCATATATAAAACATTAGCGCTAATTGAGCGGTTAAGACGCTTAAAATCCAATAAGCGGTACTCATTGACTTAAAACATAAAAATAATGTAGATAAAGCGATAGTCATAATTGCCTGTAAGATTAAAACAGGGACGGGCGCTCCCTGACTATTCCTCTTGCCAAAAATTTTAGGTAAAAGACCATCTTCTGCAGCGACCACTAAACCTTTAGTGGGGCCAATCACCCAGGCTGCCATGCCACCAAAGCCGCCGACAATAATCATGATAATAACAATAGGCATGACCCAGCCTAAATTGAAATTATCAAGAAATACCTGGAAGGCGTCATTAAGGCCGCTGATAATATTTAAAGTTTTAGCGGGGGTCACCATCACAATGGCCAAAGAGGCTAAAACCATGCTGGCGACAATAATGATGCCTGAATAAAATAAGGCGCGGGGGAAATCCCGTTGAGGGTTTTCGACTGCCTCAGCATGGGAGGACGACATTTCAAATCCCATTAAACTGAACAAAATAATCACCAGGAAAGCAATATTAGGCATTTGATTTAATTGTGGTAACCAATGTTCGAATTTGGGCGTTAAAGCAAGAGGCTGGCTGGTGAGTAACCAGATAGCCCCTAGAATGATAATGGCCAGCATAGGGATTAAGGTGCCAATAATGGCGCAAATGATACTGATCAGGCTGGACAATTTTATGCCTCTGGCGTTTAAGGCTGTAGCGATAAGGAACATAACTATGACCATCGAAACAATATAAATTTTAGAGTGCGCCAAAGCCGGATTAATTAAATAAGCGATATTGGTCGCGATAAAAGATAAAATGGTTGGATACCAAAAAATGTTGTAAATCCACTGTAACCAAATAGCCATGAATCCCCAGTGAGGGCCGAAGGCTTCTCTTATCCAGATATACACCCCTCCGGTTTTGGGGTGGTGAGTGGATAATTCAGCTGTGACTAAAATGCAGGGAATTAGAAATAACAAAGTAGCGATGCCATAAAATAAAGCTAGTGAAAAACCATTGGCGGCGTTGGCGGGAAGATTGCGCAAGCTATCAATAGCAATTACATTAATCATCACCAGGCTAAATACCCCTAAGCGGTGATTTTTTTTGATTGTAATTTCCATGAGATTAAATAGGACAGTTATGAAGGGGGTATATCGAGAACAAGTGGACTCGTGTTAACTTTAGAATTGGAATTTGAGTTAAAATATTTTGCATAAATCAGGAAAGATCTTACTATAATTAACTATTGGTGTCAATGTGAGCAGGACAGCCCTACAATGATAATGACTATATGGATATTGTGTATTTTAGTGACTTTGCTGGTTTTGTGTTATCAGCGAGCTTCTTTAGTCGTTTTCACTATAGGGATGAGTGTTTTATTAACCATTTTATTGGCATTAAGTCCTATAAGCTTAATTACTTTGTCCATAACAGGTTTTTTTTGGGGCTTTTGGATTGTACTCTTCAATATCTTACCAGTTAGGCGCTGGCTGATTTCCCGGCATATTTTAACTATTTTTGCCAAAAATTCCCCTCATTTTTCAGCTTCTGAAGAAGCGGTTTTGGCTGCCGGAGACATCGGCTGGGAGCAAGAGTTATTCAGCGGCATGCCTGATTTAAATAAATTAATAGCATTGCCTCCGGCAAAACTGACCAATAAAGAACAATTATTCCTTTCGGGACCGATTGCTCAGCTTTGTGCTTTAATTGATGCTTGGCAAATTAATTCAGAACAATATGTCCCGCCGTCTATTTGGCAATATTTAAAAAAACACGGTTTTTTTGGTTTGGTGATTCCTGAAGAGTATGGGGGGCAAGGTTTTTCGGCTTTCGCCCATTCCCAGGTGATCATGAAAATAGCGAGCGTCAGCACCGCCGTGGCGACTATAGTCAGTGTGCCTAATTCTTTGGGTCCGGGAGAGCTAATTCTGCATTATGGCTCAGTAGAGCAAAAAAATTATTATTTACCACGCCTGGCTTCTGGTGAAGAAACGCCTTGTTTTGCCTTAACCAGTCTGACGGCAGGTTCAGACGCCGGCGCTATAATTGATTATGGAATAGTTTGCCGCTTTCAAAAAAACGGTCAGGAAGTATTGGGGATACGGTTAAATTGGGATAAACGTTATATCACTTTGGCGCCTGTTGCGACTTTATTAGGTTTAGCCTTTAAGTTATATGATCCGGAACGTTTGCTGGGAGATCGAGAAAAATTAGGTATCTGTTGCGCATTAGTCTCTGTTCACGCTGTAGGGGTAAAGATAGGCCGTTATCATAACCCCCTTAATTGCGCTTTTCCGAATGGCCCCACTCAAGGGATAGATGTTTATATTGAATTAAACGGTATCATTGGCGGGGAAAAGCAAATCGGTAAAGGCTGGCAAATGCTAATGGAAAGGCTGGCTGCGGGCCGAGGCATTTCTTTACCCGCTATAGCGCTGGGCGGGGCGAAAATCGCCGCTGCCGCCAGCGGCGGCTATGCGCGGATACGGCGGCAATTTAACACCTTTATTGGTGATTTTGGTGGAATCCAGGAATGCCTGGGTTCCTTGGCGGGGGATGTTTTTATTGCGGAAGCATTGAGATTATTTAATCTCTCGCAGCTTGATCAAGGCATTCATTCGACGACATCTGCCGCTATTAGCAAGTTTCATGTCACTGAATTGGGGCGCAAAATTATTCGCAAAGCTATGGATATTCATGGCGGTAAAGGGATTTGTTTAGGCCCTCATAATTATCTAGGGCAATTATATATAGAATCACCCATCGCCATAACTGTTGAAGGCGCTAATATTTTAACCCGTTCTCTAATTATTTTTGGGCAAGGCAGTTTGCGTTGCCATCCTTTTTTATTGACTGAAATGACCGCAGCTAAGCAAAAAAACATTAAAGAGTTTGATCGGAGTTTTTTTGCGCATATGGGTTATTTCATCAGTAATAAAATCCGCACAATGATATTTGGTTTAACCCGTGGCTTTTGGCTTAAAGTTCCTGTAGGCCCTTATCGACGTTATTATCAAAAACTCATGCATTTTAGTGCCGTATTTGCGTTGATTGTCGATATATTATTAATTACAACTGGCTCTGGCTTAAAACGTAAAGAGCAGTTGTCAGGTCGTTTAGGTGATTTATTAAGTTATCTCTATATGGTTTCGGCCATTTTAAAATATGCAATGGAAAACCAGGATAAACAATTTTTTTCAGCCATAACAGTTTGGAGCTGTCAAGAAATTTTCGCTCGCTTTGAGTCAATCCTGGCTGAACTATTAGAAAATTTGCCAAATCGATTAATCGCTTCAATTTTGAATATTACTATTTTTCCATGGGGCCGAAAATGTAAAAAACCGAGCGATGAGTTAACCCTGACTGTGGCCAAACAGTTGATGGAGCCTGATGGAATACGTAAAGAATTTTTGAAAGATCTTTATTTGAGTGATATTTTGGCGTTAATAGAAAAAAATATTGAAAAATTTATTCTAGTAGAGCCTTTATTGAAAAAAATTTACCATGGCAAGCATCAACATCAGATTGATGGCCGTAATTTATCAGAGTTGATTAATGCCGCCATTAATTCAGGGTTATTGAATGAGATGGAAGCCGGACAAATTCGAGAAGCAGAAAGAGTTCGTGTAGATATTTTGAAAGTAGATGATTTTGCCAAGGAAAATGATGGATAAAATCTGGTTAGCCAATTATTCTCCTGAAATACCGGTGACTATTGATCCTGATATTTATGCCTCTTTGCCGGAATTTTTAGAAGATTTGTGTCGAATTTATGCGGAAAAAACCGCATTTATTAACTTTGGTGTTACATTGAGTTATCATCATCTCTCATTATTAAGTCGTGATTTAGCGGCATATTTCCAAAATGAACTAGGTTTAAAGCCTGGGGATCGCCTGGCTTTGATGATGCCTAATATTCTGCAATATCCAGTTGCTTTATATGCTGCTTTACGTGCCGGATTAATTATTGTCAATATAAATCCTTTATATACTGCAGTGGAATTAAAAAGAGAATTACAAAACTCGGGAGCGAAAACACTTATTGTTTTGGCTAATTTTATCCAAACTGTGGAAATAGTTTATCAAGAACTGCCGCAATTAACCGTTATTGTGACTGAAATAGGCGATTTATTCGATAAATTTAAGGGATTTGCCTTTAATTTTGCCGTTAAATATATTTTGTGGCAAGCACCCGTTTGGTTCAATAAAAATTTTCATGATTTTCAAAAAATTTTAAAAAAAGGGCATGAATTGGCCTTTAAAGCGCCGTTGATTAAATCTGAAGATTTGGCTTTTCTACAATATACGGGAGGAACAACCGGTATTCCAAAGGCAGCGATGTTAACTCATCGTAATTTAATAGCCAATATACTCCAGTGTCGAGCCTGGATTAAAGGTAAGCTGGAGCTGGGTCAAGAAGTTTTGTTGGCGGCTTTGCCGCTCTATCATATTTTCTCATTAACGGTTTCTTGTTTTACTTTTTTGGCTTTGGGAGGAACTTGTGTTTTAGTGACTAATCCGCGCAAGATAAGTCAACTGATCAGCTGTTGGCAAAAGACTTCGCCGAGTTGTATGATTGGTTTGAATACTCTTTTTTTACATTTGCTGGTTAAACCTGAATTCTCCAATCTTGATTTTAAAGATTTAAAATTAACCGTGGCCGGTGGCATGGCGACTAGCGATAAAGTGGCTCATGCCTGGCAAAAAATAACGAATTGTGTAATCACAGAAGGTTATGGTTTGACCGAGGCCAGTCCTGTAGTGGCTATAAATCCACTTAATAGGGCTGAATTTAATGGCAGTATTGGCTTCCCGGTCCCTGCGACTGAAATTAAGATTTGTGATGATGGGGGTCGTGAATTGCCTATTAATGAAATTGGTGAGTTATGGGTTAGAGGACCACAAGTAATGTCAGGTTATTGGCAGAATCCAGTAGAAACGGCCATCGTGTTGGATGATGAAAGATGGTTGCATACTGGAGATTTGGTCAAAATGGATGGGAGGGGTTTTATTTATTTGATTGATCGAAAAAAAGATTTGATTATTGTTTCTGGATTTAATGTTTATCCAAGCGAAGTGGAAAGAGTGATTGCTTCGCATCCTCAAGTAGCGGATGTGGTGGTAGTAGGTGAAGCAGTTCCAGAAACAGGCGAAATTATTAAAGCGGTTATTGTAAAAAAAGAGTCTGAATTAACTGCGGAAGCCATTATACAATATTGCCACCAGCAATTAACTCCTTATAAAATACCTAAAAAAATTGAATTCAGATTGAGTTTGCCCAAGTCTTCTTTAGGAAAAGTGCTGCGCCGTGAGCTATGAATTAACCATAAACTGGGCGCCCCATTTTCTAAGAGCCAATAGGATTGGCTTTAGACTTTCGCCATGAGCAGTTAACGAATATTCAACTTTGGGTGGCACCTGGGGATAAATTTTTCGGGTAATAATATTATCTGCTTCAAGTTCTCGCAGCTGCAATGTCAGCATGCGTTGTGTCACGCTTGGGATTAATCGCCTCAATTCGTTGAAACGTTTAACGCCATCCAACAAATGAAATAATATAACTCCCTTCCATTTATTGCCAATGACATCTAAAGCAGCTTCAACCGCACAACCATAGTGACAATTATTATTGCGCCGGCTTTTCTTATTTTTCATTGTATTGATCTCTTAAAATTGAATATATTGCACGATAAGGTCATTGCTTCGCTGGCGCTCGCATTGACAGTATTATTTTTGTCACTATAGCACAAATTTGTGCATACTAGCAATATTTTACTAATCTACATATACTCTTAATCACAAAACATTAGCCTTTGTGCCTGATAAAGTTTAAGTGAGGTTAATATGAAAGCACAAATTATTACCCAATTTGGAGATCCTGCGGTATTTGAATATGTCGATATGGCTAAACCTGATCTTAAAGTCGGGCATCTTTTGGTAAAAGTATATGCAACCAGTGTCAATCCTATTGATTGTAAAATACGCGCTGGCATTGTGAGCAATATTGCCCCAGCTTTTCCTGCGATTTTGCATGGTGATGTGGCAGGTATCGTCGAGGAAGTCGCGGCAGATGTAAAAGACTTTCAAAAAGGCGACGCCGTATTTGCTTTTGCAGGTGGTTTACGAGGCAGAGGCGGCGCATTAGCAGAATACATGTTAGTTGATGCCAAGGCGGCTGTTAAAAAACCTGATTTATTATCTATGCATCAAGCTGCGGCATTACCCTTGGCTGCTATTACAGCTTGGACTGCTTTATTTAATAAAGCCAAACTGCATGCTGGTCAGAATATTTTAATTCATGGCGGCCTTGGCGGTGTGGGCCATATCGCTATCCAACTGGCTAAGTATATGGGTGCAAAGTATATACTACGGTCTTAGCTGAAGAAGATATTGCCATTGCAACAGCATTAGGGGCTGATGAGGTTATTCATGCTCAGCAGGAAAATGTTGTCAATTATGTCCAACGTTTAACGAATGGGCAAGGATTTGATGTGGTTTTTGATACAGTGGGTAATATGAATCTGGACCATTCGTTCACGGCGGCTGCTTCGCACGGCATAGTGGTGACTACAGCAGCACGTTCGACACACGATTTGTCGCCTATGCACAATAAAGGTTTGAGCCTGCATGCGGTTTCCATCACATCACGGCTATTGAATGATCAAGGTGAAGAGCTTGGTGCAATGCTGAAAGAAGTTGCCAAAGTTGTCTCTGCAGGCCAACTTAAGCCTTTATTAGATAGTCGTATCTTTAATTTGACTCATGTGAGTGAGGCCCATGCTTTACTGGAATCAGGTCAAGCTAATGGTAAAATTGTAGTCACTGTTTGTGAAACTCATTAGACTTTTTTCCAAATAGTGTTGCTGTGGACAAATTGACAAACAGGGCGGAAAAAAGATAAAATAAAAGAATGAATAATACTGATTACCTGGACTTTGAACGTCCTATAGCCGATTTAGAGCAAAAAATTGAAGCCTTACGGCGAATTGATGGCGAGCAAAACCTCAATATTACTGAGGAAATTTCCCGTTTAGGCCACAAAAGTCTCACTTTGACTAATGAAATCTTTTCCTCTTTGACAGCCCAGCAGATTGTCCAGCTGGCCCGTCATCCTATGAGGCCTTATACTCTTGATTATATTAATTATATTTTTACGGATTTTGATGAATTACATGGTGATCGCCACTTCAGTCAAGCGACTGAAATTGTGGGAGGCATCGGTCGTTTAGAAGGTGAACCGGTAGTGATTATTGGTCATCAAAAAGGCCGGACCACCAAAGAAAAGCTGGCTAGAAATTTTGGAATGCCTTCGCCAGAAAGCTTTCGTAAAGCCAAGCGTTTAATGGAATTAGCTGAACGATTCCGGATTCCGGTCTTAACCTTTTTGGATACAACAGGAGCCTACCCTGGCATTGGCGCAGAAGAACGAAATCAAAGCGAAGCCATAGCCAGAAACCTAGCGCTGATGTCAGTATTAAAAACTCCCATTATTTGCACAGTCATTGGTGAAGGTTGCTCCGGCGGCGCTTTAGCTATCGGTGTGGGTGACATCACCATCATGCTGCAATACAGTTATTACTCCGTTATTTCTCCGGAAGGCTGCGCCTCCATACTATGGAAAAGCGCTTCTAAAGCGGCTGATGCAGCTGAAGCCTTGAATCTGACTGCTGACCGGCTGGCCTCCTTAGGATTAATTGATGAAGTTATTGCAGAGCCAATAGGCGGCGCTCACAAGGATCCGAAAACCATGGCTTTGCGAATAAAAGAACGCCTGATTCATCATTTACAAATACTCAAAACAAAAACTCATCACCATCTGGTCGAAGAGCGTTATGAAAAGCTATTGAAATTTGGCCTTTAAGTGGTTGAGTATTTATACAGCCAGTTATTCCCTTTTGATTTTAACAAAACATATTGGATTGCCTACAGTGGCGGCATAGATTCACATGTTTTATTACATGCCATGTCCCAATTGCGCAGACAGAATCCTCAATTAATTTTGCACGCTTTACATGTCCACCATGGTCTTAGCCGTTATGCCGATGATTGGGTGGAGCATTGTCGTGTCATTTGTTCAGATTTAAATATTAATTTTAGCTGCGAATACATTCTTGAACAACCCAGTCCAGGTGAAAGCATTGAAGCTTGGGCCAGAGAGGCCCGTTATTCTATTTTTGCCCATAGATTAGCCATAGAAGAAGTCATGCTGACCGCTCATAATCAAGATGATCAAGCTGAGACGGTTTTATTGCAATTGTTGCGGGGCGCGGGGCCCAAGGGGTTAGCCGCAATGCCAGCCCGTCAACCTTTAGGGCAAGCTTATTTATTACGGCCATTTTTAAACCAATCTCGCAAAGCACTACAGCATTATGCAGATCAACATTCATTAAAATGGATAGACGACGACAGTAATGATGAGCCACGGTTTGACCGTAATTTTTTACGCCAAAAGGTGCTTCCAGTTCTAAAAGAGAGATGGCCTGAAGCAGATAAAAATATTTCCCGCTCGGCCAGTCATTGCGCTGAATCAATCGCTAATCTCTCCGACCTGGCGCAATTAGATTTAGTTCAAGAATTATCATCCAGTTTATCCTTAATACAGTTGCGAGCCTTGTCCCCGAGGCGTCAGAGAAATTTATTACGATATTGGTTATCCAGCCTGGGCTGCCAAATGCCCAGCACAAAACAAATGCAAGCTATTCAACAAGACTTGATTGAAAGCCGAGCAGATAGTCAACCGTTGATTTGTTGGGGGCGCTGGTCTTTGCGGCGTTATCGCCAAAACCTGATTTTAGAGACCGCCGAACAAGCCTCTTTCAGCTCATGGTCCCCCATAAAATGGGATCTCTCAACACCGCTTAATTTGCCGCATAATTTAGGCCAATTATCTGCAAAGCGGCAGACCCCCGGCCAATTATCATCGGCCATTAATTTGCAGGAGCTTAGCATCCGATTTCGTCAGGGTGGCGAACGCTGCCAACCTGTTGGCAAAAAATATTCCAGCCCCTTAAAAAAACTGATGCAGGAATGGGCAATTCCCCCTTGGCGACGAGGATTAGTACCCTTATTATTTCATCAAGATCAACTGGCCGCAGTTATCCCTTATTGTATTTGCCAGCCTTTTGCCGCTAAACCCTCTGAAGAAGCCTGGATTATTTATTAGATTTCATTTCTGTCATTGCGACTGCGAGCGGAGGGTTCTAGATTGCTTTGCTGGTGTTCGCAATGACAAAATTAAGAAAAATATTTCAAAAAACAATAGCGAAAGGCAATGAATTTGCATTAGGGTTGCGGTCACCACAGCGGCGCGCGAAGACTCAGGAGCCTTCTTGATCGAGCGTCAGCGGCAGGGATGCCGATGACGCAGCCCTCATGGATGAGTTCACGGCGGTCGATCAAGAAGGCTCCTGAGTCTTCATGCAGCCGTTGTGGTGACCGCAACCCAGCGGACTTCAGGTAATTTGCTCATAGCTAAAGTGATTTTCAATGTGTGTCTCTGGAAATCTAGCTTTCAGAATTTTTTAGCCAAAGCGCTTCTGCTGCAGTTATTTTTTGTAAAACCTCATTTTGGGATTTTAATAAACTGGCTAATTTAACTTTATTTTCAGGGTCATAGATTCCAGAATCACTCAATTGCTTTTCTATTTTTTCCTTCTCTAGATACAGCTTGCTTAATTGTTTTTCCAGTTTTTCCATCTGATCTTTTAATTTGTATTTTTCAGTCGCAGTCTTGGTGCTAATGACTTTGCTATCCCCCGAAGAAGAAAGTAGCTTTTGGTAATCACTCAAATCCCCACTATAATTCTGCAAAGTATGATTCCCCACTAAAAATAATTCATCAGTAGCCGTCTGAATAAGATAACGATCATGAGAGACCAAGACTAAAGCGCCTTGATAACTCTGCAAAGCTAAATTGAGCGCATTACGCATTTCTAGATCAAGATGATTAGTCGGTTCATCCAATAATAATAAATTAGGCCCCTGCCAAACTAATAAAGCTAAAGCCAGGCGAGCTTTTTCGCCGCCGGAAAACTTATCAATTACAGCTAACGCCATATCACCGGAAAAACCAAAACTTCCTAAGAATTGCCTTAATCGACTGGCATGTACGCCCGGAGCCAGTTGTTGCAGATGCCAGAGCGGGTTTTGACTAAATTGCAGTTGCTCAATTTGATGTTGCGCATAATAACCCAATTTCACTTTAGCTGCTGTATAATGAATGCCAGCAACCGGTTCTAGTTCCCCGGCAAGTACCTTTATTAAGGTCGATTTTCCGGCGCCGTTAGCGCCCAGCAAACCCATCCGCATTCCGGGATAAATTTGTAAATTTACATTCTGTAAAATGGGCTTATCAGGTTGATAAGCAATGGTTAAATTACTCAAAGTTAATAAAGGATTAGGCGGCGCTTCAATTTCGGGAAACTCAAAATCAAACGGTGAATCTACTTGAGCGGCGGCAATCATATCTATTTTTTGAATCGCGTTCATTCGGCTTTGCGCTTGCTTTGCCTTTGAAGCTTTGGCTTTAAAGCGATTAACAAAACTCATCATATGTGCAATCTGTTTTTGTTGTTTTTCATGCATTTTTTGTTGCATGGCTAATTTTTCGGCCCGGAGTTTTTCAAAACTGGAATAATTACCGGAGTAAATTTTTAATTGGTGATCTTCAATATGAATAATTTCAGTCACCGAATTATCTAGAAAAACTCGATCATGGGAAATCACCAGCAAAGTGCCAGGGAAGCGTTGTAACCACTTTTCTAACCAAACGATGGCGTCTAAATCTAAATGGTTGGTCGGTTCGTCCAGCAACAAGACATCCGCTGGGCACATTAATGTTTGCGCCAAGCTTAAACGAGTGCGCCATCCTCCGGAAAAATCTTTCACTGCTCTTTGTTGAGCCTGAGAGTCAAAGCCTAATCCATGGAGCAATTTTGCAGCTCTTGCCGTAGCGGTATAGCCGTCAATTTCTGAAAATTTTTGATGCAGTTGAGCTATTTGTTGATCATTATGATTTTTTTCGGCAAGGTCAAGGGCCGTTTCTAATTTTCTTAAATCTCGATCACCATCAATCACGAAATCCAATGCGGATTGAGCAAGCGGCGGCACATCCTGGACTGAGTAAGCCAGGCGCAAATGTTTAGGAATATTTATTTGGCCGCCATCGGGTTGATATTCGCCCAATAATAATTTAAATAAGCTGGATTTGCCGCAACCATTTGCGCCGACCAAGCCCACCTTTTGTTGATCGAAAATGGTCAGGTTCACGTCCTCAAATAAAATTTTGGACCCCAAATGCAGACTAAGATTACTAAGATTTAACATGATATAAACCGTATTTATAAAAATTGAATAAGAATATGTAAAATTGCCAAAGAAAATAACGCAGCCACCACATCGTCTAGCATAACACCGATGCCGCCGTGAATATTGCGGTCAAGCCAGGAAATTGGCCAAGGTTTAATAATATCGAAAAAACGAAAGAGAATCACCGCGATCAATAGATAATACCCAGTTAAAGGAATTCCGATCATCACCAGGGGGAAACTAGCCATTTCATCCATAGAGCAGGCTGGATGATCATCGCTGCCAAAATCACGGTTGGTTACGCCACAAACATAAACGCCAATTAAAATCATAACCAGATTGATGAGAAGATAAATTTCCCAGGGCAATTGTTTCAAGGCGATAATAAGGGGTATGGTTGCCAACGTGGTCCATGTTCCCGGCATCCAGGGTAAGGCTCCAAAGCCAAAGCCGCAAGCGATAAAATGGATAGGATTAGTCCATATACTTTTTAAATCAGGTTTCATCTTTTCATGCCTAGTAATAGACAGAGAGTTTAAATCAGAGTAAGAGTTTTGAATAGTTTTTTTTGAAATTAAAGCTGTGGATAAGTTTGTGTAAAAGTTATGATACAACTGTTAAGTACTTGTATCTAAAATTTATTTAAATTTAGCCAAATTTTCTACATTAAATAAAATATATATATAATCAACAGGTTATAACTTAAATTTAAAGATTAATAAAAAATAGATAGATCAAGTCTATCTATTTAATAAAAAAGATATTCCTGTTAATAACTATACCGGGCTGTGCCCTTTTAAGGTTCAGTGACCAAGCCGGGCATTAGGCCCGTCATTATGCTGAAGTCAGTGTATAAGAGGGCTGATACCGCTTAGAAGCAGGTTCTTTATGAAAAAAGTTAGAATGGGTTGTAGTTTTTTCTTTCTGTAATTCAAGATACTTTTTCTGGCATTGAAAATTAATAATTAATTCGCAATCTTTTTCAGACAAGTGAATTTTATTAACACCAGTTATCCCAAGATAATCTTTAATTAATTGGTTCCTAATCTGTTCATCATCTCTTACAGGAGAAGATTGCCTTATATGCTGGAAGACCTCCTCGCGTCTGGATTTAACTTCTCTACTGTCATGCATATGAACGGATTTCGACCATATTAGCTTCATAAGAAGAGCGCTTGTCAAAACGAGAAAGGGGACGGTGACAATAGGAAACAAGCAGCTAAATCCTATCAATAAGCAGATTGTGCCGCAAAGTAAATATTCATCTCTTTCTTTTTCCTTTTCTTTAACTTTAATTTCTTGTTTCTTTAACTGAAATTCGATAACCCTCTTTTCTTCATTTGATAACTTTAGCTGTTGGGCAGGGATACTACGGATTAATGGATGATTGCCTAAAGGATCGTTAAGAGGCTTGGTTTTTGGTTTTTCTTTAGATAAATGATATTTATAAGCAGCTTTTGCCTGCCAGGCCAATCTATTTTGTTTCTCAACCAGATTGTGCAGTTTATTTTCTTCAGCTTCTAAATCTGGATTTTTTTTATTGCCTTTTCTATGGTGTAATTGATTTATTTTTAATTTTTGCTTTCTAATGATTTCAGTTAACAAGGTATGTTTTCTGGCTCTATCTAAGCCAAAACCTTGCGGTGTGCTACGTTCACGGGCAAGATGGCTTTGGTAATGTGCCGAAGCGGCACAGACAAACATTTGCCCTGCGAAAGCGAATGCATTGGTAGCTGAGGCAATGGTGCTAATCCCCCCCGCACTAGAAGATATCAGTGTCCCAGTCCCTCGAGATTGGATAGTTAGAATAATATCTGCAAATGACCAGGATGTCGCCGAAGGAGCAATGAGCAATGAGCCTAAAATTTGAAGCAAAGCAAATTTTTTCTTATTGTCCTGATTTAATAATGCTTGCTTAGCTTGACGCCATTGGCTTATTCCAGTGAATGAGTGATCTTTACAGTCAAGAAAACTATAGCCTGTGTCTAATAGCAAGCTGACAAAGGGTATAAAGTAGTAAAGACACAGACTTGCCGCACTTAGGGTTAGGGTTGCGGCTCCAGCTAGAGCGTATTTTTTTATTTTAGAAGAAGTGCTTTCTTGTAATAGAATGGATTGGGGCTCAAGTTCTATTTTGAATTCATTCTTATTTTCTTCACTTTCTTCAATTGCTCTAAAATCAGTCAGGGATTTTTTTTCTAATTTTTCTTCAGATTCCCGAGATTCAGGAAAAAAATAATTTTCATATATATCGAAGAGTGGTTTAGTTTCCTTTTCTTCCTTAAAGTCATCATAAACTTCCAAGTCAGGAGTCTGACTCCTGTTTTTACTTTCTATTTCTTTTCTAGGCTTCTTAATACTATCAAAATAATCTGGAACTATAAGCAGTGGTACCTCTTCAGATTCTTTTAATTCAATAGTAGCTAACCAGGAATCTTTTTGTTTAATTGTTTCTTTTATTTCTGAAGAAAAATAATCTTCCCCGATGAAAGGTTGAGTGATTATCGGTGGCTGTTCATCCTTAAATTCTTCAATTGACTCTGGATAGTCCTCAGCATAAAACTGGGATATTTTTTTTCTTTTAGTTTTAAGGGCTTTAGTTTCTTTTCTAATGGGTATAGGCGACATTGCTTGATGAAAATGCTCAGCGATTTTATAGATAAATATTGGATTGACTGTTAAGTTGCCGTAATCGTTATAACGTTCATTGAGAGCCTCGAGTAGCTCATAAAATTTTTTTAATTGTTCATTTTGAAAAGCTCTGATTAAGATAGGCTCTTTTTTAATTATATCAAGCCAGCTCCCTTTAGTGGTTCGCATCAGGGCAATACTGTGCGGTAATCTATGGCCTTCAAATCTTTTTATTTGTAAATGGATATGATTATCGTTAACAAAATCTCTAAAAGCTTTTCTAATTACCTTTTCAAAAGATCTGTCTTCTAATTTTGTGATTTCAACATCAAAAGAAGAATCTTTGTACTCAGGGATAACTATGGTTTTTTCTAGAGAATCTAAATATTGTGAAATGGATATTTTTTGTACGTTACGTTCTATTTCCCGTATCATAAGCTCACCTTTTTTATCTTTCTATAACTAATACTTACACAACAATATTAAAATAAAATGAAGTCGTCGCCCAGTCAAGTTATTTATTTCTTATTTCTATGGAAAAAATAGTCTTGGCAGTTAGCGGAGTAGTAGGCGGATGTCGTTGATGCGATGCGGAGAGGGTTTATGGGCATCGCTTCGCTGAAATGAGTGCCAGGTGGCGGTGTTAACGTCGGGAGCGGCCCATAATGAGCGAAGCTAGAGAAATAGTGATTAAGGCAAAACCTAAAAGTTTTCCTATGTTAATCAATAATTCCCCGATATTGGCGTTACGGACGAAAATATCAATAAAAGATTGTAAGGCCCAATACATGGGTGAGAATTCCGTCATTTTTTTTAAGCCTTCAGGTAGCATGTAGACCGGTACGAAAATGCCGCCTATGGCCGCTAATATAACAATGATAAAAGGACCTATGACATTAGCTTGTTCTGCAGTCCGGACCAGTGAACCAATTAACATGCCAAATCCCGTTGCTGCTAAAGAAGCCGCTAAGCCCACTAAAGCAATGGCGCCAGGATGAGTGCTGACATTTAAAGTGGGTAATCCAAATAAAGGTAAAATAAAAACTCCGACAGCTAGCATTAAAGCCAATTGTAATAAATTAATAAGCACAAAAGCACTGATTTTTCCCCAAATGATAGTAGATAAAGAAACAGGGGCCAGCGATAAGCGGTCCATCACACCGAGCCGACGTTCTTTAACAATGACTCCTGATAAGGGCGTAATAATAAAAAACATGCCAAAAAGCGCCCAGGCCGGCACGTTTTGTTGAACATCATTCGGTTGAACATCGCCGCCATGTTCAGTTTGGACGTAATCGCTTTTAACGGTAATCATACCGTTTTTGCTGGCGTCTAAATCTACTTTAGGTTTGCCTGATAATTGGCTGACTGCTTGTTGCCAAAGCTGTAATTCAATTGTTTGCCCTATAACCTGGAGGACGGCGGCTACTTGATCTTGAAAATTTTTCGGTAAAGCCGGATCAAAAAGAATTTGTATATTTGAGACTCCAGTGAGTTCTGCGGAAGGATTTTGGATTCGCTGTTGAAGTTTATCAGTCATTTGTTTGCTGATTTGCGCCGGAATAATAATAACCGCCTGGTAATCGCCGGAGGCTACAGATTTTTTGGCGTTTTCACTATTCAAGGATTTTTTTTTCAAAGAATCG
>Ga0163144_10009818_pt1 | contig 20490 bp, 16 predicted proteins | sample OliLak19BULKMAT1_FD_123175 | JGI IMG/M metagenome (GOLD analysis project Ga0163144, IMG submission 123175) | Freshwater microbial mat bacterial communities from Lake Vanda, McMurdo Dry Valleys, Antarctica - Oligotrophic Lake LV.19.BULKMAT1 | ecosystem: Environmental > Aquatic > Freshwater >... | reverse complement strand
GCATGTACACAGCTGGGAAGGGAGACGATTCGCGACACCGAAGAGAGCAGGGCTTGAGCGGACGTTCGCGGGTGCTGGCCCGCTGAAGAAAGGGCTCGTTTCCTCCGGCGCGCACCAAACAAGACTTCCGCGTGTTCAATGCTGGCATCTCGCGACAATCACATGTCTGTGACGCTGGATATTCTCCCCCGCCGCGAGATGCCACTGACGTGACGGGGCGCCCCATGGCAAAACAGACGAGGTTCCGCCTCTGCGATGTGAAGGAATCAAATCGAAAGATATCCAACCGAGCATGTCTATCACACCACGCTGAAAGGTCTGGCTCTTGACAAGAAGAGCGCTGTACCCTTGAGAGAGGAGCGGCACAATCCCCGAAGGTCTAGCTTTACCACTTCTTTCTCTATCTCTCCATGAAGAATCTCCGTCTGCTTCAATCACCACTGCGTCGAGTCTTTGCTGCTGCAACCCTCGGCTTACTCGGAGCATGCGCCTCCGATCAGACGCCAGCGGGCCCGACGACGCCAGAGCCGGACCAGCGACTGCAGCAAGTCTCGGACACGTTGACCGCCCAAGTGCGTCAGTCTGGCGCAACGGTTGTTGAGGGGGATGCGCAGTCGGAGCGAGTGCTGTCAATTAGCACTGCGTCGCCGTCTGCCACCGATGTTATTTCTCCAGCATCCGGCATGACGGCGGTGCTTGTTGGACAAACCAAGGCTCCGACCGTTCGCGGCCTGTCGCTGCCGGCGACCCACGTGGTACGAGGTGGCAAGAAGAAGCTGATGTATGTGAGCTATGCGTGGCGCGGTGAAGAGAATCTCGGGGCCATTGACGTATTCGATATTGAGAATCCTGCGACTCCGCGATTGGTCGCAACAGTTCTCTTTACGGACACCAAGGTTCGCGCGCTCACGCTTAGCGAAGATGGTACGACACTGTTTACCGCAGGCACGACGAGCGCTGACATTCATTCCACCGTGCCAGCCATGGTGGAGCGCTTCCCTCTCGACAGCCGCGGCGTACCCATCGTCGCGCAGGGTTTGCGTCGTGCGGTGCGTTCATACGCAAGCCTAAGCGTGGCGGAGTACCGCGGCACGTTATACGTGTCATCTGGTGCGGGCGGAACGCTCCCCAATGGCGGTATCACTGTGATGAACGCCGCGACACTGAGGACACAGCAGGCTTTTGCCTTTGATGATGCCCGGGCAATTGCGGCCTCATCTGCCGGGGTGGTCTCGCTCGAAGGTCCCAATAGCGGAATCACGACGGGCGCCGTACGCAGCTTCCGTATGAGCCTGACCGGGATCTCGTATGCAACCACACAGCGCCTCACCGGCCTGACGACTGGATACGACAAGGGAGTCATTCAGCTGGACGGAGACCTCGCCTTCACGACCAATGGCGCTCGCGGTGCTGCCATCCTGCGGCCCTTCTCAACCAGTTCAATTTTAACAACGATTCCAGCAGCAAGTGGACAACAGGGCATTACCAACGGTATCGATGCCGTCAGTCCGTCTGATGACGACGACGACGACAGCGAGAAGGATGATGATGACGATAACACGAACGGAGTGATTGCGACGGCTGATGGTTCTGCGGGTGTCCGGATTTGGAGTAGCGACTACCCGACCAAACGGACAAGTGGCACGCCGTCTTTGACCTTGAAGGGCACGCTCAGTGGTTCCATGTTGCCCGGGTCGGCCAATCACGTGGCGTTGAGCAGCGATGCTCATCAAATTATCGTCGCCAATGGTGACGGTGCGGTTCGAATCTTCCGCCTCGCGCTGAGTAAGTAGGCATAGAGACTCCTCCTAGAGGCGGAAGCACTGGACTCACACACGCAAGAGGCGGCGTCGATTACTATCGGTGCCGCCTTTTGCGTATGTTCAGCTTGTTTGGCAGAGAGAGATAACACGAGGCGTGCCATCAATTGTGTATTTGCTCCGTGAAGACAAGAAGGCAACCCGTGTTGAGCAGGAATATTATCGCAGGACCGCGGGTACAGTGGGTTCGCGGCTTTTCCATATTGTGCTGAGGCGCATCTCGTAGCGTATCGTCCCAAAAACTACTCCGTAACTCTACATTTCTTGCGCGAAAGACAGGGCCAATACTTGCGTAAATTGAAGCCCAGTGGGGGGCCGCGAACGCCCATCGGGACGACGAGGGAAAACAAGAGTGAGCATAGTTGACAGTCTCCGGGGATTTCGTCCGGCTGTGGCTGAGGGTTGTAGATCTGAAAAATATTCGACTAGAGCAAAGAAGAGCCCAGAAGCTCAAGCGGTAGGCTCGTCGCCACAGTAGTTGAGTACGTCGGCCTGATGAGCCGATCTTTCAGACAAGGCCTCGTAGAGTATCTCAACCGCTGTTAGAGAGTAGTGTAAACACATCAGCCCGCCTTCTTTTTCCGACATGCCCAAGACAAACAATTTTTCTTCGTTCTCGATAGGCCACCGGTTCCATTATGTGGACGAAAGCATTATTCAGCTCATCCTTGAATCGCCGGATCTTTGTGTCACACACGTTCCCGGGGAGCCGCTGCTTGATACGATGCGTTCCTTTTTAGGCAAGCTTCGAGACAGTGATTTGATCAACATGCTCGGTGCGCCGTATGCGCTCGCCGCAAAGTTTCGACTTCCGCTGGATTTCTGCGTCACGTGCGCCGCATGGTGGGCTGACAATCTCGACACGCCGGATCTGAGCAGCCGGGATCTTCTCATCCAGATGCTGGCCGATTCGAAGTCGTCACGGGACGAGAGATTGACCATTATTCGCTCTCTTGGCTCAACCCATATCAAACTTCTCTTCGGGCTGACACAAGAGCAGGGCGACGAGGTCGCGCCAGCAAGCGTGCTTTCAAGCGATAGCCTTCCGGAGCAAGAGATAGTGCTAGGCGAGTCAGTAGCCAGAGTACCCGCTAGCGAAACGTCCGGACCGAACGCTTTTCCAATCGGGGTCAATGGAAAGAGTCGCCCCGGGCGCGCGCGCTAAACGCGGAGAGCGCGCCTCGGAGCTTCTCTCTGTTTCTTTGCGTCGGCTGGCGCTGAAAATAATTCTGGGTTGAGCTCTCCGATTCTCTCCCCAGACGGTGTATGATGGCTCATCACTCTCTTGCGCCCGACAATGCCCCCGACGAAAAGAACATCTTCACAAAGCACTGACCTAGCCGCATCCAATGCGCCGGATCAAAATGCGGTCCCTATCCCCATCGGTATTTCAGACATTGATGTCGTTCGTATGGGATTCGGCCCTCGCTTTAATGGAGAAACGATTTCGCCTGGCGCGGAACGCCGGCTTGGAGACATCGGACGCGGAGTACTTGCGGCAGAACTCCCAGTTCTATTCGGAACAGGTGTCGCCGTAACGCGAACTCTCGTACCGCTGTCGTTTGAGCTCCGTCAAGGGCTGACTCCTGGGAAAATACGCCAAGGCATTGCGCACGTTCTCGAAAACAGCGACACACTGCAGACGTCCATGGTTCGCGTCATCCCGGAGCCCGAGTCCAAGGTTCCAGCCGAAGACATCGACGATTTTTTGGACGAGACAGTAGCAACGCCGACTCCCTCCTCTCCAGATCAGTTTGTCTTGCGGACGCTTCGTGCAATTCGCTCTGGCAAGGTCTCCGCAACACATCCGAAAGAGTTTTTTCTTCAGCCAATCGAGGCTATTCATTTTGCCGTCTGGGCTGCGCGGGACTCTGAGGTCGAGCATGAGCCATATAAGCGCCTTGGCCCGTACCGCCTTGAGTGGAACCGGACCGCGATGATTGAGATGATGGCCTCCGCACCGGCGGAGGTCTGGGGGAAGCTTTTAAAGCATGTGACGGCCTTTGACCCATCGGTTGCGCTGTTCGTCGTTCAGCAGCGGCTGTGGAGCCCAGGATGGGCCCCTAGCCCGGAAGACCTCAAGCCTCTCTTGACTCTTGCTGATGCGACAATACGGGCACAGGCCATCCAGGCGATGCAAGCCCTGCGCACTGAGCATGCTGGTGAAATTCCGTCCGGAGAGGGCGGTCTTTCTGCCAAGCACGAGCGCCGTGTGCCGAAGAAACTGGGCTACTAGACCGGTATTTTTCGCCTTCTCATTGGAGAGAGAGGCCTTTTCAGCTCTTTTTGGCCCCCAACGTGTCCTGCGTAAATCAGGAGGACGGTCGGTGTTCATCTAATACAAAAGCGACGACTAGTCCTTTTTTTAGCGTTTACGCGGCCTTGTGCCCTCGACGGCCCCCTTTCTACCCTATACTGGATCGGTAGCCACTCTCATGAATAACCAACATGTTGAATATTCTCTCTGCTCAGGCCCGTCAAGCTTTGTCACCAGCCGTGAAGAGATGGCTTTCCGACACGAAAGCATCGGCTGCCCTGCTTCTCGTGCGTGTCAACCGACACGCATTTTCGGCCGAGAGAGTCGTGCTCAATGAAGTCACAGGAAAGATTCTTCGTCGGAAGCGTTCTGCCACCTATAACGCTGTTCCCTCAGGTACGTGGCGCGCCGTCACCAGTGGTATCTCAGAACATCTGTCGAACCGTGAAATGGAAAGACACGGTAGTGACGCCATCGTGATCACAGCAACTCCAAGCGAGCTCGTTTCTTTGATGTCGGAAACCACAGAGTGGGACCATATCGATTTTGCACCGGTCGCCCCATCTCTCGTAATCCACGCACATACGTGGCAAGCTAGAGTGAAGCCTAGAGCTCCCCAGATGATTGAGATGTCTCTTGCTACAACACAGCTCAAGAAGGCGGTCGCGAAGAAGACGGCTGTGAAGAAGACTGCCGTGAAGAAGACTGCCGTGAAGAAGACTGCCGCGAAGAAGACTGCCGCGAAGAAGACTGCCGCGAAGAAGACGGCCGCGAAGAAGACGGCCGCGAAGAAGACGGCCGCGAAGAAGACGGCCGGTAAAAAATAGTACTTGTCTAGCCTTACCTCAGCGAGAACGGCTTTTCTTTTGTGCCGCGCTATTTGCTGTCTCCGTCGAAGTTAAGGCGCGATTTCGAGAAAACTCAAATCCAATAAGCTTTGTTACGTAAAGACGGAGCTCTTTGTGGTCAAGTGCCAAGACGCGGGCTGCAAGACGCTTTCCCTCTGGTTTTGCGAGCGCGGTAGCAAACTCAGTTCGCTTGACCATGTGTCCAACGAAAGGCAACCAGTCCAAGACATTTTGCCCAGCCGTATTATCCAATCCAGCATCGGCCAGTCGAAGAAACAACTCTTCAGGTAAGAGTTGCGCTGCCTGCATGCAGGTGCTCCGCACGAACGCATCGGTCACATCCAACTGCAATCCCTGACGCAAGCACGACAGCACGTGGATGGCGGGCGGCAAGCAGTCTTGTGAATCCAAGAGCGCAAACGTCTTTGGTGTTAGAAATACCCCTTTTTGAAGACGTTGGAGAACCGGCGCTAAGGGAATACCAAAAGGTGTTGATGACAAGAATGACATTGCAACTTCAAAAAAATCAGCGCTACATGCCTGTCGCTCCAAAACATCATTGAGCATCGGCCACGTATATGAACGAATCTGTTCTGAGACGTCCTCTCTCGAAACGATCCGCGGCACGATTGAAGACAGCACAAGGAGTGTTGCTGAAGCTCTCTGAGGAGCTGCTTCCACCTGATCGATTCGTGACTGTACAATCTTCCACATACTCGCATCAGCATCGGGATGCCGAAGGAACACTCTGGCGATCTGTGCGATTTCAGACGGCAGAGTATGCGGGTCTGGCGTCAGCTTGTCGATGGTTTTCGCCATGCGAAGCCATGCTTCTTCCAATTGGGACCGAGAGACAACCGACCGCAGCACTCGCTCAATTTCCCACAAGTCATAAACTTCCAGTTGAGAGCGGCCGCCCCACACACTTTCTCGGTAACGGACTTTCTCAAGACGCCTGAAATCTACCGGGCCCAAAACTTTTGCGAAGCATTCCTGACTTTCTTCACCAGTGCGCCCCATTGCAGAGGCTGCCTCATCATCATCATCGGATTCGTGGTGTTCAAAAAAGCGATCTCCTCTTCCCCTCAAGTCAACGTGCTCAAAGCAGGCGACTTCTTCCCAGCCATCCATGGTCTCTCTGTGCTCAGCAAGGGCCCCGCATGACTGGCAGAGGCAGCGACTCACCACTTCAATATCGTCTTCCAGCCAAGATTCACGCACGTCGGCTTCAACGGAAGACGAGACCTGATTGACCGGAGCCGGAGCATCGCTTAGCCCGCTCTTCGGCTCAATGTCGTTTCGATAAGGGGATGGCTTGTATGACAAAAGACGCACGACAAGCGTGGCATATTTTTCTTTGGCATTGACGATTTCAATGACCGTTCCGTCTGGACGGACTCGTGTCAGCCATTGTGTCAAAGAATGCCACCCGCGAGGAATTTCCGTCAAAGAAAAGGTCATAAATAATAATACCCGTTGCCCGGGGCCTTTCAGAGAACCTACTGGGGGCGGATCTGCCAGACTTCACCTCCCCGTATCCCTAAGGGATAATTACCGCGGCCCCCATACTTAGAACCTCTTGGACATCCCGCTACATGGCAGACGCGGGAGGTCTATGTCGTCATTCGGGTAGGCGAAATACCTTATGGCCAGTTTCGCCAGCGCACCGGAAAGGATGGGCGCGAGAACCTCTGCCAGAGTGCGACGCATTATTGGATGACGGTGCAGCGCATGCGGGCGAATCGCATAGGTGATCTTGCACCACCTCTCAGTCCTTGGCGTGTGCTCTCTGGGTGTCGACCGGTATACTAGTCGAAGCGATGCGGTGCGTCAGAAGTACTTCACCAACGAGGATCTCTCTAATGTCGACCGAAGTAGTCCCACCAATGCCGTGCCCTCAGACGCAGGGCATTCTCTTGGATGCGATGGCCTTGGCTCAAGAGGCTTTGCATATTGAGGGACATATCTCTGCCCGCGATGTCGTTGATGGTTTGGTATTCTATGCGGCTGACACATGGGGATGCATGGGTGCTCTCGTGCTTGAGCACCTCGGGCTCACAACCTCTGAGTCAGTTGGCGCCACCCTGTGGAATATGGTCGATGCGAACATGATCGCCAAGGAGCCTGAAGATTCAATCGATGACTTCACGCTCGGTCGCTACTTGTGCGAGGAGCTGGCTCTCCGACTGGAAGTAGATGCCCCGACTCCAAAGACGCTACGAGAGTGGGTCGCAAAGGAGTTTTAAGTCATACGTCGAGCACTTTCTGCTTGCTCTTGCGCTCATTTCGAAAACCTGCGTTGTGAAAGTTTGTCACAGCGCAGTCGTTGTTCTGCTTGCTGGAGCTACCTCAATCTTTTATTGACTCTCGCTTCGAAGCGGTGTCAATAGATACTGCAAACAAGAGTGGGAGTGAATCCGGGTTCGGAATTTACTCCCACTCTTGTCCAAAGATCATTGTTTAGGCTAGAGAGTTATCCAGTCCCTCCACGGGCTCCTCCGGCCACGGGCCCAGCTCTAGCGGAGGAGTCACGGCACTTACTTTGCGCCAGAGTGGTCCAATAGACAACAAGACGCCTGCCACGATCGCGTAGCTCAAGCTCCGCTCTACGAGTGTGCCTGCCATTCGGCCTCCGAACACAACTCCCGGGATACCCGAAACGACCAAGAGCAGTGCGAGGACCGTCAAGCCTCTTTGCTTGTACCAGCGGGCGAGAAGAACCATCGCGGCTGCCCAAACGAGATGCATTGCTGCGGTAAGACTCACGCTCTCAGCCCCGGCTCCAACCACTCGTGACAGAAGAGAGATTATTCCGAATACGAGAGCCGACGAACCAATGGCCAGCCAGACTAATCGACGGATAGGGGTTGACGATGTCGAAAAGGCGATGACCGAGACTCGCTCCGGGATAGGTGCCTCCAAGTCTTTCCACAAGCGCCACGCCAAGATCGATGTCCACACAAGAGTAAGAATGAGTGGGGCTTGGCTAAGCACAGACACGGACCCCTCCCGGTGCCAGATAATCGAGAAGCTTAAAACTGGCACTGCCAAAGACACCAACCAAATTCGGGCTAAGACTCCGGTCACTCTCCGGAGCGGCTGTGTTTTCGCGTTGAATATTGTTGATTTTTCCCATGACCCCAAATGGTCGATGTATGGTGCGAGAAGAAGTCCGAGTGCGGACACAACGACTCGTCCTTCAATATTATTGAAGAGTCGAGAGATAAAATCCAAGATTTCAGGAAACACTTCGCTAAAGATGACAGCATAAACCAACCCGGCGCCTGCATAGATCATCCAGACGAGGCCAGGTACTGCCCGACCTTTCTGCCCTAGTGCCACCTTTGTTTGGGAGAAGGCCTTAAATTCTCCCTCTGGCAGGATATCCACTTTTGTAAGCGACTGCAGTTGATCTCGCCAAGGAAACCCGAGAATTCGGACTCCGGCGACGAGAGACATACTCATGACCACGAACAGACCAGCCGTGACATAGGCTGGATTCAAAGTCGGTAAATCTTGCTGTAGTACCTTCATTCCGGCAAGCACAAGACGCTGAAGCATTGCTGACGCGAGGACCGGCGCGAGCACAATGGCTAACCAGAGAGGGCGTAGAGCCCATTGGCCGCTGTCTGCCGGGGTGTTCATCGACGTTTGCCGGAAACCCGCTGAGGCCAAGATGTTACGGAGCTTCCCAGAATCGACCAAGAGCTCTCCAAGAACACTCAGTCCCGTTACAATCACAAGCAACGGCGCCAGCACGCTGATTGTTGAGGCGCTAAGGCTGTTTCCCGACGAAATAAATGCAACCACCATGGCGGCTGCGATGAATTGGCCCCCGCGTGGTGCATACTGGCCCACCCTCGATCTGTCGCGCACTGCATGCATCACGAGGGCGAACCCTGCGACCAAAACCACGAAGGCTGCGGCCAACGGAATGAGTGGCCATGGATCGTGCGCCCAAATCAAGGAACCCGTCAGCACAACGCAGGGTAACGCCCATCGCTGTCCGAGCGGAAGACGCCGCGCCCCCATCAGCGTAGGTACAACCATAATCAGCAGGGCCCCGAGATAGGGAGTGTCATTCAATGCGACTTCTGCTTGGCCAAGGCGTTCAAGGAATAAAAAAGTGCTGGACCACAGCAATAAAGGCATTCCGATACGGGCGCTTTTCCACGTTGGGCGACGACGGAGTACTTCGATCCCAATCACTCCTGCAAACACTCCGTGTGCGATCCAAGCCAAAATCATGCTATCCGGACGAGTCGTTGCGGCCCACGGGGCTCCAAAGAGTGAGGCTAGTGCGAGCGTGCCCCACATTTCTTCGTTCGTAATGTCCGCGATACGCCACAAGACTCCAGCCGCAGCGATCATCATTACGATCGTCGTCATATTCGCAATACCTGAGACCCCATCCGACGCATAGATTGCGCACGTTGTCCATCCGGCGAGGCCAATGAGGATTGCCAGAATGCCAGAAGTCTTCTCAACCCGGCGATATCCCCATGCCATAGCTGCGGCGGACCCCGCACTCACGGCAAGAAGTCTCATCCAGAATGGAACAGAAGAAAAGGCTTCGAGCAGTGTATCTCGAAACACTGCCGCTGCAGCGCCGAGGCCGAGGACGGGAAAGAGATAATTGAGTAGGGCCTGTTCGAGTTTTTCAACGGACCCTGTCCGTGGAATAGGCTGCGGTGTTTCTCTCGAGTCTTTCAACGGCTCAGGCAGGGATTCTTCTGGCGACATGGAGGAGGATTGAATTTTGATGTTACAGGAGCAGTCTAATTATAGTGGGCATTTCGACCTCAACCACTCTCGCTTTTTCGCCGCGACGCAGTGGCTTCATCATCCGGTTTGCGAGTGGGTCTCTTTCGCGTGGAAGGAACAAAAGAAAAGCTTCTCGGGAGGTCACGAGAAGCGATTCTGTACGTTATTATTCCCGCGCGAAGCGGCGCTGACCATTTTATTCCGCTGGTGCCACCCATCCTTGGGCTGTCAACACTCCATCGATGTCAGGACCGCGCCAGTCAGCCGGCTTGAGCCGCTTTCCATCTGCCCGGATGGGTCCTGAAAGCTTTGCCATGTTTGCTCGCTGCACTTCGCGCCACACTGGGGAGATATCAATACCCGCGGCGATAGCTGTTCCCATGAGTACGTAGATCGCATCAGCGATACCATCTGCCAGTCTCGGCAAGTCATTATCCTGAATCGCGTCGAGCGTTTCATCGCATTCCTCCCGAATCAGATCCGCTCGAAGCTTTTGCATCGAAGGAGACAAGGTGCTTGGGGTCGCTGCCATTTGATCTGGACACATCGCCGCATGGAATGCTGCTACGTCAGCTTGAAAATCAGGAGATTCCAACATCAAGCCACCCGGAGCGACCAAGGTAAAGCGCGGAGTGTTTCCATCGGGAGACGAGAGAAATTCATCGAGGGGGCGTATCCACACGTTCCCTTCGGTGACGGAGCGATAGACAACGACGGCCTGAAGTGAGGTTGTCTCCTTGCCTACGCCAATGACTTCATACAGCGCCCCTTTGAAGTGGCGATAAAATCCAAGGGAGACCGACGCAGGGTCAGAATAGGGCGACATAAAGAAAGAAAAGGAGAGGAAAAGTACTCACAATACGGAAGGACTAGACAGAGAATGTTGGCAACACACGGGAGAATGCAAGAGGATCTTCTTTCCGAGCCGTATTGGGACCCAGCACCCCCTAGTACAATGTAGAGGAGCCGTGCGGGATTGATCTTCTTGTACTACCGACCCTTCGGGGTTTGTCCCGGGACGCCGAAGACGGAAGGAGTACGCTCTTTGAAAAGGCCGATTTTTCGAGCGCTCGTCAAACTATGGTGAACATATTAAAGCGACCGAGCTTTATCTATCGCGCCCTTCCCGTAGAGTAACTGCATGTCTATCTATCCCATTCCGTCGTGGTCTTTCGGGGCGTCTGCGCCAAAGAGCAACGGCCAAGACGGCGTTTCTCCTCCTGTAAACGGTGCGGACGTTCCGTGGTGCTATTTCATGGGAGACATTGAAGGGGCCTATGAGACGGTACGTGATGCGGATCGAGTCATGGTACCCGGCGTGCCAATCATTCAACTTGGAGACTTGGGATGGAATGGCGCTACAGCCAGTTCGTGGCGGCGTCTTCTTCGCGATCTCCAACGCCCCATCTATTTTTTGCGTGGCAACTGGGACGAACGGACGAATCCTCGACGCGACGGACGTCGCCCGGGCCTAAACCCACGACAAGTTGTTCCTGGACTCTGGGCCCTACCTGATGGTCTTTCTATGCAGATTGGGCCATGGCGTGTTGGTGTCCTTGGTGGGGCTGCTCATGCGCATCCCCAGTTTCGCCACGCTTGCCCGCCCGGCGGTCCTCCTGAGTATATTTCCGAGGAGGCACAGCAGGAGGCTCAAGCGTGGGGCCCGCTCGACATCATGCTCTCTCACACGCCGCCACACTCGGTGATCCCCGCCCTCGTGACGCCCGCTCAGCAGCATAGTTTACATTTGCCCGCCGACTGGTGTGACCCCGCAGCTCTTCTTGTCGAATCCGCGTGGCGTTCATCTGGGTCCCCGGTCCTTCTCTGTGGGCATATGCATAAGCCTGCGTGGCACCCATCGGGGGTTCGTGTTGTAGCCCACGAGGGGTGGCTGGCCGGTCCTCTTCGTGGAGAGCTGACCCTTGATGCCTGGCGTAGTCGCCTTGAGCAAGTGGTTCAAGGCCGCCTCCACGAGTCTCAGCGCCCCCTTGGGGCGAAATCGAACCAGCGTTCGATGTAACTTTTTGAGGAGACCCGAGACGTAACGAATTTCTCCTAGAGATCTCTCATCGGCCGGAACGTTTCATCTTCGCAGCACTTGGACGGCTAACGTCAACGAGCCTATCCGACTCGTTCTTCTTCAATTCGGGCACGGTTTGACTCAGCAAGCTGTCGATCTCCTCTGTTGTGTCGATATACGCATCATCGCTCGTCAGCTCCTCCACCATTTCCGCCACCCGGGCTCGCCGCTGTTTGCCGATAACAGACACTGCTTGAATCGCTTGTAGTCGAACATCCTTCGCAGGGTGTTTCAATAACGAACTCCAACTTTCCGAAAGACTCAGCCAACTAGGCCCTTTCCCCTGTTGAAGCAGCAGAAGCGCAGAAGAGACCGGCACCCACTCATTGACTTTCACAAGCTCGTGCCAGACTCCCGGATTCTCCGATAACATTGCGTGATGGAAGCGTACCGTGACATCCTCGACAGACGCTGCCGCTTGAACAATTTCGTGCGGAACCGCAAGGAAGTCGTCAAGAAACTCGGCTAACTCTTGTGGGGAGGGTTGGAACGATCCCGCCGCGGACGGAGGAGTTCCATGTCTTCCGCTATCCCGCCGTAAGAGCCTTTCGTCAACGAGCGCTTCAAAAAGAGTTCTTTGGCTCCGGACTCGCACGTTATGGTTGCGGGCGTTCCACTCGTCGACTCCCTCCTCAGACTCTGCAGTTGGAGCTGGCGTAGTGAATGAATAGTTCCATTTCGAGGGGGGAAGAAACAGGTACTCCGATTCAAGTTGTGATTTCTGCGAATCATAAAATCGTGCTCTCCACCATGGAATTGGAAGAGGCGACGCCACTGCTTTTCGTACCATCCAATCATCAACCTCTGTTGGCCTCCCCCACGCCAGTAGCTGTACTTGGTTGTCGAACTTCACTGGCCAGCACTGGACTTTCGCGACCGCGGACGCAAAGGTTTCACACGCAGCGATCTCTGCGATGAGAGGCTCGGCACGCTGCTCCCCGAGTTCTCCCACGAATTCCATACTATTTGGGTAGAAGAGGGCGCTGCCCGGACGAAGGCCTCCCCACAGTATGACAACTTCTTTAACCGGAGCAAGGCCACCCGTCTTTACCGCTCCCCGAGCCACTCTCAATCCCCTGTGAAGAGCGCTGGACATTCTCCAGCGATACGCCCCGATACCGTCTTTAGCAGAGAGGACTAGTCTTGATAGAGTAGATTGCCACGACGACTCATTTTCAAGATTCACGGCTGAGTTTTGCTGAAGAGAGAAAATGGGTGATATATGCTACAATAATCTATCCCTTCAAAAAACAATTTCACCTTCGACAGACGCAGCGAATCCCAACGCAAGAAGATCTTTCGACAGTGCATGGTTCTTGCGACTTGAGCGGCAAAAGACGTGCGTTGAGACATCCCCTGAGTGCGCTTCTCCGCGAGAGAAACACTACCCCGTTACGCGTTCAGGATCGACGGAGCGGTACAATTTTAAAGCGGAGTCGAGTTCTCCTTAGCGGGAGATTTTTTTCTTTGGAGCCACGACAGTCGAAGGAGCTTGAAGGTAGGCCTTGTCTTTCATCCTTTTCAGATCTTTTGCCTGAGCAATAGAAAGACCGACAAATTCTTCTGCGACAAAGGTGAGCTCGTCTGGAAAGTACTGAAACACGACGACTTCTTCCTCTCCCCCATCCAACTTCACCCAAAGGCACGGCATCGGATCTGTCAGTCCATCAGGCAGGGGACGAGGCATGTCCGTGATTCGTGCTGCAGTAATAAGAGAGGTTGGCGCCACAAAGCGCGAATCAGAGGATGATGGCGAAGCAGACATTCAGGTTCCGGAGTAAGAGAGTTGGATTGCGCCAAGTTGCGCGAGGGTGTACGTCCCGAGTCATCTTGTTCAGATTGACCACAATACCAGACAGGGTCCCGGGGGGAGTAAGAGCTGTTGAAGGACGACGATGCGCTCATCGGCACGATGTCGTCTTTAGACTTTTGGTGGAGCCGACTCGACGAGCTTGCGGCGTAAGATTTTCCCAATCGGCGATTTTGGTAAAGCCTCGACAATAGTAATCACGCTCGGCACCTTGTATGGCGCGAGATGCTCCCTGCAGAGCTTTTTAATATCAGCGAGAGTCGGTGCATCGCACCCTTGGCGAACAACGATCCACGCACCGGCCATTTCTCCTCGACCTCCATCCGGAAGTCCTGTCACGCCCACTTCAAAAACAGCTGGATGCGTAGCGATGACTTGCTCGATTTCTGTAGGCCACACTTGAAATCCAGAGATTTTAATCAAATCTTTCTTTCGGTCAACAAGATAAAAGTATCCCCTGTCATCCATACGGGCGATGTCTCCCGAATAAAGCCACTGCGTGCCATCGGCATGCGTACGAAGTAGCTCGGACGTCTCTTCTGGACGATTAAGATACCCGGGGGTAATTTGCGGAGCCCTCATAATCAGTTCTCCCTGCTGCCCGTTGGTGACTTCGACTTCTCCATGGATTTCATCAACAATCATGACTTCAACATCAGGCAGGGGAAGACCAATGCTTCCACTGACAGAAGGCATATCAGGAGAGCCGGCTAAAACAGCCATTTGGCCTTCCGTAAGTGAGTAGCCCTCAATAATGCAACCACCAGTGAGTCGTTCAAATCGCTCTCGAGTATCTCGCATGAGGGCTGCTGCTCCTGAGAAACAGAGGCGAATACTACTGAAGTCAGCACGTCCCGCGGCCACTTCCGGGTGCGCCAAAAGAGCAGAAAAAAGAGTGGGAACACCGGCAAAGAACGTGGGCCTCACCGTAGCGATAGTCTTGACTACGTCGTTGATATCTCTCGGATCTGGAATAAGTGTCAGTGTTCGCCCCCCCACGAAAGTCATACCTTGGACACCAACCGCGCCATACACGTGGAAGAGTGGCAACGGAAGCATAATTTCATCGCGTCCTTTGCTCATGGTGCTTGCGAGCCATCGTTCCAGCTGACGTCCCGCCGCGACGAAAGCCCCATGCGTCCCCAGCACTCCCTTCGGGGTCCCTGTGGTTCCGCCTGAGGGGAGAATAGTGGCAATGTCACTTGCGGTCATCTGCGCGCGTGAGGGCAACCCGCTAGGCGAGGCCTGTCGAATTAGTTCTGCGAATAAAAGATCTTGGGGGGCCACGCTGGCTCGATGCCCTTGTTTCTTCTCAAGAAAGAGATTGAAGTACAGGCGGGAGGCGAAAGGCAGATATTCTCCAATCCCCGTGACGATAATCCGCTGCAGGAGTGTGTCTGACTGCACTGATTTTACGTGGGAGTAAAATTTTGCGAGCACCACGACGGTTGTTGCTTCCATTCGAGTGAGAAGTGCGGCCAGCTCTTCTGCTGGATAGTTCGGATTCATGGGCGCAATGCGGCCTCCCAGCATCCAGACCGCCAGCTCCGCAATAACAAATTGAGGGCAGTTCGGCAACAAAAACGCAACTGTTTCTCCGGCATGAACACCATGGGCTCGAAGACTTTGAGCTAATCGAGACGCCTCCTTCCATAATTCCCCATAAGAGATAGACCGGCCTTTAAATCGAAGCGCCGGATGGAGCGGTGTCTCTTTCGCGTAGCGCTCAATATAGTCGACAATAGTACCGATTTCATAAGCTTCCGAGCCGAGTGTCATCGGGACATGGGGTGGGTAGCTACGAGTCCATGGTCGCGCCTCAGTTGTGAGGGGAAGGGATTGGACAAAGAATGGCGTCAGCGATTCTTGCATAATATCGTCGGAGAGTAGAGTCGGCAGACTACTGAATTTACAAGAGAAAGATAGGAGGATATCGACGGTGACTGCCCGGCGGCCCGTCCAAGACAGGAAGCTTGAACAAGACAGAAGACGATGCGATTTACCGACCAAAACAAACAAAGGTTACGAAGTTCTATTCCTCACCGGCCACCAGCTTGCGCCGGTCTGTCAGGCAAAAAGAGTTTCACACTCTCTCCTGTAAAAATAGATACACACATCTTTCACACGCCCCGTGACTAAAGAATCGCTCTTTTTCGAGAAATTGCGGGATTCGTTAATCCCTTCGAAGAAAAGACTGGATCTCGAAGGAGGGCCGTCACGTGTTCTTCGGGCGCCTTCCGGGCTTGGCTCTTTTTTGGAAAATGCGTAATATTCGGGGCTTCGTTTCCGAGCTTCTTGATCGCTCGATTGAGCATGTCTGTATGTGTTGCTAGACCTCCATGAATATCCGCCACCGCGCTTAACCATTTCGCATTCGGAAGTCGCGGCGTGTTTTTTCGCAGAAACTCTGCGATTATCCCAGCCAGCTTTTCTACTGCCTGCTCGTATGCCTCCGCATCGAAAGGAACGACAAATTTCTCCTGAGCTGATGTTACTTGCGGCCATACTGAGGTCATAATTCCACCACAGCGCATGAACTCGTCACGAAACAATCCAGGATTGTCGTATTGAGGAAACTCGCCCCAATGAGACTCTGGCACGATGCCTAAGGGTTCGCTGATGGTAACGAATAGAGTCGCGGGTAACTCACCACGCCTCACTTGCTCGCGGACTTTATTGTAGGCCCCGTAGAGACCGCGCGTCGCTGTATCCCATGGCTTTGTTTTCGCGCACGGCACGAAGACGACACGCTCAATGGAACGCCCGGCTGCGTCGTGAGTTGGCAACTCGGCTTGTTGGATAGATGTGTGCCATGAGACGACCTCTGGTTCTTTCAGGAGTGCCAATGTTTCTCCCGGAGTGTAGGCCGTCATTCGCTCCTGCAGCTCATCTGCGGTGCCGTTGCGAACGGCTGCCTTGCGCGATGCGGCAAGCATCCATCCACGCACCTCTCCCCAATGCTCAAGTGGCACATATCGAAATTTCGACCGTGGTCCGATTGATTGACCGAGCTGTGCTTGTTCGATAGGACTCAATCGTTCAATCGGCGCCGCTGCGATCAAATGAATACGAGACGCGGCACTGTGTGTCATTGGCACGGAGCAAGAATGTAATAAACCACAATAGTCGATTGGCCAGAGTGTCAAGAAAAATGTCGACCGATGTTAAGACAACACCGCGAGCACTCCTCTCGAGCCAACATAAATAATCCTTACGCTCAACTGACAGTAACAAACCGACAACGTAATCCTGCATTAGCACTTCCGTGGTGTTCAACAGGAACGAGCCCCTCCTGTTTAGACCGGCGACCGCTTATGCCCTTTTTTATCGCGCCCATCGACTTCCAGCTGCGTCCCCGCGAAAGATCGACTTACCCCGATGATACGGATTAGTTGAATACGCTGCTCTCGCGTAGTGCTTGGAGAGGCTAAGACGGACGACCACGCTATCGGCGGGACTACGGATAAAGCTTCTCTCGGCCACCGCCGTAAAATATCGTCAAGCAAGCCGTCAATTCTATCCACTTCGGATAAAGCAATACGCAACCAATCAACCCGAAACGATTCGCTGGGCCACTGTGATGGGGGTAAATGTCGCAACATATCCCCAAGCAGCATGGTAACTGTGCTTGAGTATTCCAGCTGAGGCTTCCCGATAATCTCCTCTACATTCGCGCTGGAGAATCTGTCGAAGCCCTCCGCTGTCCAGAATTTCATCATTTTTGCGATGTGATACTGCCCAAGACGAAGATTTCGATTGGTCCCAGACAACACCCCGACTACAAGGGCTTCATGCAAGAGTGGCGGCACAGAATGAGGACTTTTGAATACTTCGTCCCACGGATCAAAATTACTCTGTGGGTCAGCCCCGCTTACTCGCGGCTCAATACGTCCCCCCAAAATCTTCGTCCGTCCGACGAGTGACCACCATCGTTCAATCCCAGCTGGTGTTTGCCATGGTGCTCTTGCTAAAGCGAGGGCTAGGCGCTGGCTCGACTGGCTAACGATCCCAGACGAGCCTTTTTGAAGCAACGGATCGTTCTCGGTGTTCACTGTCGGGAGCAGTAGTTCAACGGCTCCCACGACGGGATGAGACGCAGGTAGGTTTCCCCCAAGGAGCGCCGCAAAGACCGCGAATTGGGCAATAGACCCATCGAAGCAGGCAGGCGCCGATTCGGCGCACACGCCGAGCGCCGTCAGAATATCCGATGCGCGTTCCGTACCCAAACAGGGATTTTGAAGGATGCTCATGAGAATCGAAGGCATTTCTGCGTATCGTAGATTCGGATCAGCATGAGAGTTGACTGCAGCATTGAGACACTGACTTACGAAATATTGAGGCAAGCAACCAAGGTTACCAACCACCGAGCGAATCATGGAATTCTGGGGATCTGTTGGAAGAACGCCTGTTTCTTTTAACAACGCGACCGCGCCCTCTTCTGAGGTCGTTTCGCGGGCTAATGACTCAAGTGCTCCGGTGATTTCGTCATCTTCCGCGGTGGCGGGGAATCCGAGGCGTTCCCGCAGCAGTGGGCTGATCCGTTTTCGCATAAGTCATTATACTGACAGCAAAAGACTTTCACCTAGAACTTCCTCCGTATGGTATGAGAATCTCCCTTCCCCACATTTTCGACCTTTCTTGAATAGGTTTCGGAGGCAGCCACGTGCCGTTTACCACCGTATCCTTGGTCGACCTCCCCAAGCCTTTTCAGACCTCGTTCAAGGCTTACTCAACTTGCGCCTCGTGATTCAATGACACCCCAGCCCTCGTCGTCACAGTGGTCTCTTCTGACCCAGCGCAGGTTCGGTCCACTCTTTTGGACACAACTGTGCGGAGCTGCCAACGATAATATCATGAAGTTTGCCGTGATTGCGTTGGTAACGTATCAAGTGTCGGTGTCGTGGCTGCCATCAGCTATTGCCGGGGCTGTCATTGGGGGAATTTTTATTCTCCCGTATTTGTTTCTCTCGTCGATCGGTGGTCAGCTGGCCGACGGCTGGGACAAGGCTCGGTTGATGAGACGTATTAAGGAGTTTGAGGTTGGCATCGCGGTGGTCGTACTCATCGGGTTTCTGGTCGAGTCAGTACCGCTGCTGTTGCTATCCGTCCTGCTCCTCGGTATGCATTCCACCGTGTTTGGGCCGGTCAAATATGCCTACCTCCCGGACCACTTGGCCGAGCGAGAGCTCACAGGCGGTAACGGACTTCTTGAAATGGGAACCTTCGTGGCCATCGTTCTAGGCAATGTTGCCGGCGGACTGCTCTCCGGGATTGACCAAAACAAAGCCTTCTGGATTGGAGGCACGGGGATTACCGTTGCCCTAATCGGTCGTATCGCGGCACAGTTTGTTCCCCCAACTCCCCCGAAGGCGATTGTACCTGTCACGTGGCGCCCCATTCGTGACACGTGGGCGCTCGTCTCTGCCATGCGACCGCAGTTAGGAGTCTGGCGCTCCATCCTAGGGATCTCGTGGATGTGGTTTGTCGGCTCCGTTTTGCTCGGAGTTTTCCCAAGTCTTGCTCACGATGTCCTTCGCGGTAACACAATGGTGGCATCAGGTCTTCTTGTTCTATTTGCCATTGGCATGGCTATCGGCGCGATGACTTGTGAGAAGTTGTCCCATCATCACGTTGAAATAGGGCTCGTCCCAATTGGTTCTTTTGGCATTACTGTCGGCGGGATCTGGATGGCATGGGCTCTTCAGGCCGCGGGTTTGTCCGCTGTTCAGAGTGGCGCAGCCCTTGGAAGTAGAACGTTGATGCAGGTGGCCACAGATCCGTCCATCTGGCCTGTCGCCGGGTCGCTTGTGACACTCGCTGTTTTTATGGGCTGGTTTAGCGTCCCGATGTATGCTTTTCTGCAGTGGCGTGCTCTTCCCGGGATGGGTGCTCGGACCATCGCCGCCAATAACGTCATCAACGCGCTTTTCATGATTGGCTCTGCCGCATGGACGGGTATTGGTCTCTCTCTCACGCACCAATCCATCGCTGGGTTGATTGCTCTCACGGCGATCGCCAATGTCCTCGTCGCCTTCTACGTCTTCTCTGTTGTGCCTGAGTATGTGCTCCGGTTTGTTTCGTATGTTGTTTCCCACCTTGGTTACCGACTTCGAGTCGAGGGAGACAGCCATATCCCAACTCGCGGCGCTGCGGTCCTTATCGCTAATCACGTTTCGTTTATCGATGCCGTGTTACTTATGTCAGTCTCGCCGCGCCCGATTCGATTTGTGATGGATGCCGGTATTTTTCGACAGCCCGTCCTCGGGAGCATCTTTCGCCTCGCGGGCGCCATCCCTGTTACGCCACGCGCAGAAGATCCCGAGGCCTACGCTTCGGCTTTTAAGCAGGTTGCTGCGGCACTTGACGAGGGAGAGCCGGTCGCCATCTTTCCAGAAGGGATGATTACAAAAACGGGAGAGCTAGGGCTCTTCAAACCTGGCGTCCGCAAGATTCTTGACCGTAATCCTGTGCCTGTGATTCCGATCGGGCTGTCCGGCATGTGGGGCTCTTACTTCTCCCGTGCGGAGAAAGGTAAAGCAATGGTGCGGCCTTTTCGCCGAGGAGCTTGGAGTCGTGTGACTGTCAGTGTTGGCTCACCGTTGTCGTCAAGTATGACCATTGAGGAGATGCGCAACGCTGTCGATTCACTTTTAGAGGATAATGCGCGCCCTCTTGGTGCTGGAGGGATTCCTCTGACGTCTTGAAATTCTGCACCCAAAGAGCCCCGCTGATGACCAACTTCAGCGGGGCTCTTTCTTTAATACTGCAGTGTTATGCAAAAGAACAAGAGGGTTGCGCAGCTGTTGGTATGCGCATATACTTCTGTGTACACCTATGCTCAAATCCTCCTCATGAAACTCAGCGCCTGGGCCCGTGCGAACGGAGTCGCCTACATCACGGCCTACCGCTGG
>Ga0163144_10009817_pt1 | contig 20491 bp, 18 predicted proteins | sample OliLak19BULKMAT1_FD_123175 | JGI IMG/M metagenome (GOLD analysis project Ga0163144, IMG submission 123175) | Freshwater microbial mat bacterial communities from Lake Vanda, McMurdo Dry Valleys, Antarctica - Oligotrophic Lake LV.19.BULKMAT1 | ecosystem: Environmental > Aquatic > Freshwater >... | reverse complement strand
TTGAGGTCGCGCGTCAGCGCCTCGCGCCAGCCGGCGCCACCCTTGAACACCAGTGCCGAGTAGAGCGAGTTGGGGCAGGCGTCGATCCATTGCCTGAGCTGCTCGCCATCGGGCTGGGCGAAAGCCGTCTCCAGCAGGCGACCATACTTCAGCGTGATCACGCGCCAGCCGACCAGTTCGAACATCTCGGCGACGCGGCCGAACAGCCGGTCGTTCACGACGCCGTCCAGGCTCTGGCGGTTGTAGTCGATCACCCACCAGAGATTCCGGACGTCGTGCTTCCAGCCTTCGAGCAACGCCTCGAAGATGTTGCCCTCGTCGAGCTCAGCGTCGCCCACCAGCGCGACCATGCGGCCAGTCGGGCGTGTGCCGTCGCCGAGGTTTTTCAAGCGCACATAGTCCTGCACCAGCGAGGAGAAGAGCGTCATGGCGACACCGAGGCCGACCGAGCCGGTCGAGAAATCGACGTCGTCGACATCCTTGGTGCGCGAGGGATAGGACTGCGCGCCGCCCAGGGCGCGGAAGCGTTCCAGCTTGTCCTGCGTCTGGTGGCCGAACAGATATTGGATGGCGTGAAACACCGGCGAGGCGTGCGGCTTGACCGCGATACGATCCTCAGGACGCAGCACCGAGAAATAGAGCGCCGTCATCACCGTCGCCAGCGATGCGCACGAGGCCTGATGCCCGCCGACCTTCAGCCCGTCGCGGTTGGGCCGGAGATGGTTGGCGTGATGGATGGTCCAGGCGCTGAGCCACAGGACCTTGCGCTCCAGCTCACGGAGCAGCTTCAGGCGCTGGACGGGGGCGATGGTGGTCATGACCATCGGCATACGCTCTGAAATCTGGAAGGTCCTTGCGTTTGGGGCTCAAAATCGGCTGTATAGGGTAGGTTCTTCCTCATATTAGGAATCTACAGCAATGATCTCCCTCGATGCCATCGACCGGCGCATTCTTGAACGGCTGCAGCATGACGGCCGGCTGAGCAATGCCGACCTCGCCGAACAGGTCGGCCTCTCCTCGTCGCCGTGCTGGCGGCGGGTCAAAGCGCTGGAAGAGGCGGGTGTCATCAAGGGCTATGCCGCCCAACTCGATGCCAAGTCGATCGGCCTCTCGGTCAATGTCTTCATGAGCGTGTCGCTCTCGACCCAGGTCGAGAAGGCACTGAAGGATTTCGAGCGTGCGGCGGCGGAACGGCCCGAAGTGATGGAGTGCTACCTGATGACGGGCGACAGCGACTACTTGCTGCGCATCGTCGTGCCCGACCTCGAAGCCTACGAGCGCTTCGTCATGGACTTCACCAAGATCGCCGGCATCGCCCAGATCAGGAGTTCCTTCGCGCTGCGCCCGGTCAAGCAGGGCACCGCCTTGCCGCTGGCCGTCAGCCGAGATCGATGACGCCGCTCATCATCGGCATGCAGCGTCCGCCGATGTAGGTGGCGACGACCTTGCCGCCCTGCTTCTCGGCCGCGGCCTGCAGGATACTTGGACGGCCCATATCGAAGCCCTGGCCAATGGTCTTGTCGAGTGTGCCGTCCGGCTCGGACCTCAAATGCGCCAGCAGGCCGATCAGCGCCACGTTGGCACCGCCGGTGGCGGGATCCTCGGGCACACCGAACAGCGGCGCGAACATGCGCGTCTGAACGTCGATGCCGTTCTCGTGGACCGGGACGTAGAGATGAACGCCGACGGCGCGTTCCATGGGAAGGTGCTTGGCGAAGACCTCGCCGTGATGTGTCGCGGCCGCGAGCACGGCGCGCGACTTCACTTCGGCGAACACGAAGCCCACGCCGCAGGATGCGATGACCGGACGATGGGTGCCGATCTCGATCTGGTCGACTGCAAGGCCGCAGGCGGCGGCCACGATCTCGGACGACACCTGCTCGCCGACCTTCAGCGGCTGCGGCGCGGCAAGGCGGGTCGCCACGACGTTACCGCCTTCGCGCATCAGTTCCATGTTCACGAGGCCGGCTTTTTCCTCGAACACCAGCCTATCGCCGGAAACCGCCCGGCCGTAGCTCTCGCCGGCGCGGGCCAGCACGAAGGCGGTGCCGACGTTGGGATGACCAGCGAACGGCATTTCGGCCTTGGGCGTGAAGATGCGGACCTCGGCGGTATGGGCGGGGTCCTTCGGCGGCAGCACGAACGTCGTCTCGGCCAGGTTGAATTCGGCCGCGATGGCCTGCATGCGCTCGGTCGAAAGCCCCTGAGCGTTGGTCACGACGGCCAGCGGATTGCCGCCGAACTGGCGGTCGGTGAAGACATCGACGGTGGTGAACTGGAGTTTCATGATTTCAAATCTGCCACGCCACGTTAAACTTCCCGCATGACCAATGCTAACGGCACCCCCAAAATCTCTTACGAGCACGGCGTTTCGGACCGGAAGCTGATCGGCGAGACCATCGGCGCCTTCTTCGATCGCCAGGTCGAGACCTTCCGCGACCGCGAAGCGCTGGTGGTCCGTCATCAGAACGTGCGCTGGAGCTGGGGCGAGCTGGCCCGGCGGGTCGACGAACTGGCGGCCGGCCTTTTGGCACTGGGCCTGGAGCGAGGCGACCGCGTCGGCATCTGGTCGCCCAACACCTCGGAATGGACCTTGGCCCAGTTCGCCACGGCCAAGGCGGGTCTGGTGCTGGTCAACGTCAACCCGGCCTACCGGCGGGCTGAGCTCGACTATGCAATGAACAAGGTCGAGTGCAAGGCGCTGATCCTGGCGCCGGCGCTGAAGACATCGAACTATCTCGAGATCGTCGAGGATCTCGTGAAGGCTGCGAAGCTGCCACATCTCAAGCATGTGATCCGGCTCGGCAAGGACAAGACGCCGGGCATGCTGAACTTCGACGATGTCGCCACATCGGGCGGCAATGCCGAGAAGGCGAAGCTCGCCGATCTCGGCCCGAAGCTGCAGTTCGACGATGCCATCAACATCCAGTTCACCTCGGGCACGACGGGCTTTCCCAAGGGCGCCACGCTCAGCCACCACAACATCCTGAACAACGGCTACTTCGTCGGGCTGGGGCTAAAACTCACGCCCGAGGACCGGCTCTGCATCCCGGTGCCGCTCTATCACTGCTTCGGGATGGTGATGGGCAACCTGGGCTGCCTGACCCATGGCGCCACCATGGTCTATCCGGCCGAGGCGTTCGATCCGCTGGCGACCCTGCAGACCGTCGCCGAGGAGCGCTGCACGGCGCTGTTCGGCGTGCCGACCATGTTCATCGCGCAGCTCGACCATCCCGAGTTCGCCAAGTTCGATCTCAAGAGCCTGCGCACCGGCATCATGGCGGGCTCGCCCTGCCCGATCGAGGTGATGAAGAAGGTGCAAAGCCACATGCACATGCACCAGGTCACGATCGCCTACGGCATGACCGAGACCTCACCCGTCTCGACGCAATGCGCCACCGACGATCCGCTGGAGAAGCGCGTCTCCACTGTCGGCCAGGTCCTGCCGCATATAGAAATCAAGATCGTCGATCCCGAGGGCAAGGCGGTGCCGCGCGGCGAGACCGGCGAGTTCTGCACCCGCGGCTATTCGGTGATGAAGGGCTACTGGAACGACGCGGAGAAGACCGCCGAGGCGATCGACGAGGCGGGCTGGATGCGCACCGGCGATCTCGCGACCATGGACGGCGAGGGTTACGTCAATATCGTGGGCCGCCTTAAGGACATGGTGATCCGCGGTGGCGAGAACGTCTATCCGCGCGAGATCGAGGAGTTCCTCTACCGCCATCCGAAGATCCAGGACGTGCAGGTGATCGGCGTGCCCGATCCCAAGTACGGCGAGGAGATCTGCGCCTGGATCAAGCTGCACAATGGACAGGAGGCGACGGCCGAGGAGATCCGCGAGTTCTGCAAGGGCCAGATCGCCCATTACAAGATCCCGCGCTACATCGAGTTCGTGCCCGAATTCCCGATGACCATCACCGGCAAGATCCAGAAATTCGTGATGCGCGAGCAGACCATCAGCAAGCTTGGGCTGAAGGCACAGAAGACCGCCTAGTCACGGGCCTCCAGGCCGTCAGACCAGCCTCCCGAGCATTGGCCCCAGATTGGTCACGGCGGCGCGCTTGTTGTGACGCAATTCGGTCCAAAATTCCCATCGAAACGGGTGGGACAATGACGACCGATCCAACTCCGAAAACAGATCCTGAGGCAGGCGAACCGCCGACGGGCGACGCGCGTCGCGACGCACGGAAGCTCCTCAAGGAACTCGACGGGCCCGTGGACGAATATTTCAAGCAGTCTCTCGTCGGCCTGTCGAGCCAGCTGGGCGAGCGGGCGGCACGGCAGTCGACGAACGATCCGCAGGCCGCCGCCGAGGCGCGCCGCGCTGCGCTGCAGGCATACGACCTCGCGCGTGGCCAACAATTGAAGACGGTTCTGAGGGCCGCTGGAGTGGCAATTGCCACCGTTGGCGTCGCCTCGTTGACCGTGTTCATCGCCATGCCGCCCGATCAGCCGCCGTCGCGCCCGGTGGCGAGCGGGGAGCTTGCGGCGCCCATCGAGGTGGCCGCTGTCGCGCCGGCACCGATCCCGACCCCGTCGGATGCAAATACGCCTTCTCCTCCCGCTCCTCTTGTGATCGTGCCTGTGGTCGCAGAAGTCGTTCCTGCGACGGCAAGCGAGCCGGACCCGCTACGGCGCGACGAAGTGAAGGAAGTGCAAACGAGACTGTATTCCTTTGGCTTCAATCCGGGGCCGCTCGACGGTGCCGCGGGGCCCATGACCCGGGCCGCAATCGCACGCTACCAGCAGAACCGCGACCAGCTGCAGACTGCCGCGGTCGACCGGGGCTTACTGGAGCAGCTTCGCCGGGATCCCGCCCCTCAGGTCGCTTTGCCGCGAGTGGCTCAGCGGCCGGCACGGACCGCCCCCTCCCAGGCAGCCAGCCCATCCGCGGCGCAGTCGGCTGATCCGTTCGAACCCCTGCGCACCGCAGCCAATCGTTTTGAACAATGGGTGCAGTCCCTGGGGCGCTGACGGTTCAGCCCAGCAGCTGCTTCACCACGTCCATCTGGATTTCCGCCGACTCCACCATCGAGGCAATCGGCACGCTCTCGTTGGCGGCGTGGCCCTGGGCGCCGGAGCCGGGACCGAAGTTGATGATCTCGATGCCGTCGTCGGCGTAGTAGCGGCCATCGCTCACACCGGTGGCGTTGAGGAACTTCACCTTGCGACCCGTCTTTGCCTTGACCGCCACCTCGAAGGCACCAACCGCCGCGCCGTTCTCCGGCGCGAAGAAGCCGTTGGTGCCGGTCAGGAATTCCACGGCATAAGTGCCCTTGGGCTCGCGCACGCCGTCGATCACGCTCTTCAGCTCCTTGAAGGCGTCCTTCACCTTTTCGTTCGGCAGCAGGCGGCGGTCGATCTCGACGGTGCAGGCCGAGGGCACGACGTTGGTGTTGTGGCCGCCATGGAACATGCCGATGTTCACGGTCGACTTCATCGCGCCCGACACGCGCCGCGCCAGCGCCTTGTCGTAGTAGGAGTTGAGTGCTCCCACCAGCCGCATCATGCGCAGGATGGCGTTGTCGCCGGCCGAGGGATTGCCGGCGTGCGCGGCGCGGCCCTTGGTGGTGATCCGCGCCCACATCACGCCGCGCTCGGCCACGATCAGGTTGTTCTCGGTCTGCGCGCCCAGGATCAGCGCATCGGGCCGCACCTTGCCGCTCTTGCGCAGGAACTCCATGCCGTCAGGTCCGAGGTTTTCCTCGTCGGCCACAAAGGTGAAGATCAATTCGCCCTTGGCCGGGCCGCCGCAGCGGGCAATCTCCTCGGCCAGCCAGATCTGCACCGCCATGCTGCCCTTGCAGTTTCCGGCGCCCAGCCCATGGATGAGCCCGCCCTTGACCAGAGCCTTGAACGGATCGCTCTTCCAGTTGGCGCGCTCGCCCACACCCACCGTATCGACATGGGCGTTGAAGGCGATGACGGGGCCCTTCGCCTTGCCCTTCATCCGCGCCACGACATTGTCGACCCCCTTGGTCTTGGTCGCGGTCTCGACCTTGTAGCCCGCCTTCTTCAGGCGCTTGGCGGCATAAGCGCAGATTTCCACCGAGGTGCCGGGCGGGTAGGGGCTCGGGAGCGCGATCAGGTCGGTGAGGATCGCGACGAGCTCGGACTGCATCTTTTTCGACATGGACTCGAAATCCTTATTCAAAACAATGCTGTCATCCCGAGCGAAGCGAGGGACCTTTGCCGATCAGCAAAGATCCCTCGCTTCGCTCGGGATGACAAAGGTCAACGGTTCGCCAGTTCGGCCATCACCTCGGCCAGCACGCGAGCGCCGGCGGCGAGGTCCTGGGGCGTGGCATTCTCGATCTCGTTGTGGCTGATGCCACGCTCGCAGGGCACGAAGATCATGCCGGCGGGGCAGAGGTGGGCGATGTGCATCGCGTCGTGGCCGGCGCCGGACGGCATGTCCATGTTGGAAAGTTTTAGTGCGTTGGTCTTGGCGCGTACCAGGTCGATCACCATGGGATCGAAGTTGGTCGGCGGCACCGCCGTCACGCGCTCGATCGTGCCCGAGCACGGCGCGGCCTTCGTCGCCACGATTTCCTTCAGCTTCTTCTCGTGCGCTTCCAGCACGGCGTCGGACGGGTGGCGCATGTCGATGGTGAACGTCGCCTTGCCCGGCACGGTGTTGGGCGAGCCTGGCGAGACATCGACGCGGCCGATGGTGAAGCGCAGCGTATCATCCTTGTCATTGGTGGCCTCGTACATCGCCTGGGCGATTCGGAGCGCTGCGGCAAACGCATCCTTGCGGGCGGCGCGCGGCGTCGTGCCGGCATGCGCCTCCTCGCCCGTCGTCTCGACGATGTAGCGGCGGCTGCCCTGGATGGCGGTGACGACGCCGATCGTCTTTTTCTCGTTCTCTAGTCGCGGCCCTTGCTCGATATGAGCCTCGACGTAGAAGTCGAGCGGGAAGCCGGGCGGGCCGTCGCGCAGCGGCGCGGGAGCGGCCTTCAAGGTCTCGGCCAGCGCGTCCTTCAGCACCACGCCCTTCCAGTCCTTCACCTGCAGCATCTCGTCGAGCTTGTTGTGGCCGGCGAACACCGCCGAGCCCATGGCGCCGGGCTGGAAGCGCGAGCCTTCCTCGTTGGTCCAGGCCACCGCCATGACCGGCCGCCGGGTTTTCACGCCGGCATCCTCCAGCGCCTCCAGCGCCTCGAAGGCCGCCAGCACGCCGTACATGCCGTCGAACCGGCCGCCCGTCGGCTGGCTGTCCATGTGCGAGCCGCTCAACACCGGCCGCGCCTTGGCGTCGGTGCCTTCCCGGCGCACGAAGAGATTACCGATGGCATCGGTGAAGGTGGCAAACCCGCGGGCCTTGGCCCAGGCGCCCAGCAGGTTTCGTGCCGCGGCGTCCTCGGCCGACAGCGCCTGGCGGTTGACGCCGCCCTTGGGGGTGCCGCCGAGCTTCGCCATGTCGGCATGCCGCTGCCACAACCGATCCTCGCGCACCGCCCCGGCGACGTTGCCTTCCGCCATGACCTCTCCTCGAAGCTTGTCGCGGGAGCTATAGCCGCCGCATAGTTGCTCTTCAATCACCTGCGTTCCGGGGACCGCGCACCATGCACAATCATCTCGACCGCAACCTGATCGGCTATGGCCCCGACACGCCCGATCCCCAGTGGCCCGGCGAGGCGCGGATCGCGGTCAGCTTCGTGCTGAACTACGAGGAGGGCGGCGAGAACACCATCCTGAACGGCGACCCCGCCTCCGAGACCTTCCTGTCGGAGACGCCGGGTGGCATCCCGATCCAGGGCGGGCGCGATCTCAGCATCGAGTCGATGTACGAGTACGGCAGCCGTGCGGGCTTCTGGCGCATCCTGCGGCTCTTCAAGGAGCGCGACATGCGCTTCACCTCGTGGGCGGTCGGCAAGGCGTTGGAGCTCAATCCCGCCGCCGGCAAGGCGATGGCCGAGGGTGGCCACGAGGTGGCGAGCCACGGCTGGCGCTGGATCAACTACAAGGATTTCACGCTCGAGCAGGAGCTCGACCACATGAAGCGGGCGGTCAAGGCCATCAAGGCCACCGCCGGCAAGCCGCCGGTCGGCTGGTACACCGGCCGCTTCGGCATGCATACGCTGGAAGCCGTCATCAAGCACGGCGGCTTCCTCTATTCGAGCGACTCTTACAGCGACGACCTGCCCTACTGGGTGAAGGTCGGCCGCACGCCGCACCTCATCATTCCCTACACGCTGGAAGTGAACGACATGAAGTTCGCCGTGGCGCCCGGCTACACCGCGGGCGATGGCTGGCTGCAGGCGATGAAGGACAGTTTCGATGTGCTCTACGCCGAGGGGTCGCGCAGCCCGAAGATGATGTCGATCGGGCTGCATTGCCGGCTTGCCGGCCGGCCCAGCCGCGCCGCCTCGCTGGTGCGTTTCCTCGACTATGTCGTGTCCAAGCCCAAGGTCTGGGTGGCCACACGCGAGGAGATCGCACGCCACTGGATGAAGGTTCACCCGGCGAAAGGTTGATCCGATGCATGATGCCATCGCCGAGGCTCCGACCGGCACGGACATGATCCTGCGCGCCCTGTCGCGCTTTCCCGAGCGCCGGGCCTTCGTGTGGGATGGTGGCAGCCTCACCTACCTCGGCGCCCTGGCGCTGATCGGCCGCTTGCAGGCGGCGATGGCGGCTTCAGGTTTGAAGAAGGGCCAGACGGTGGCGTTCCTCAGCGCCAACAATGCCGAGACCTGGTGTGCGGGCGTGGCGGCGAGCGGACTGGGCCTGGTCACGACTTGGCTGCATCCGCTGGGCGCTCTGAGCGATCATCTCGATGTCATTGAAGATGCCGAGGTGAGCGCGTTGATCGTCGATGCCCGGACACACGCCCAGCGCGGCGGCGAAATCGCCGCCAAGGCTGCCGACCGGCTGAAAGTCGTGTTGACCATGGGCAAGGCGGACTTCGGCCGCGACCTTGTGGCTGCGGCCGAGCGGATCGGCGAGGCGAGCGCGGTCAATCTCGCGACGCCTGACGATTATTCCGTCATCAACTACACCGGCGGCACCACGGGCAAGTCCAAGGGCGCGATCAGGCGTCACCGCTCGACGGCCGCCATGACGACAGCGGTCGCCGCCGACTTCGAGTTTCCCGAGACACCGCGCTACCTCGCCGCCGCGCCCATCACCCATGTGGCGGGCACCAAGGTCGTGCCGGCGCTGCTGAAGGGCGGCACGGTTCATCTGATGAAGGGCTTCGATCCCGAGAGATTCCTGGACACGCTGGAGCGCGAGAAGATCAACTTCACCCTCCTCGTGCCCACGATGGTCTATGTGCTGCTCGATCATCCCAAGCTCGACAAGACCGATCTCTCCTCGCTGGAGCTGATCCTCTACGGCGCCTCGCCGATGTCACCGACGCGGCTGGTCGAGGGGCTGGAGCGCATCGGCCCGGTGTTCAGCCAGCTCTATGGCCAGACCGAGTGCTATCCGGTGAGCGTGCTCAGGAAGGCCGACCATGACGCCAAGCGGCCCGAGCTGTTCGCCTCCTGCGGCTTCCCGATCGCGTCCTGCAGCGTGACCCTGCGCGACGAGGACAACAACGAGGTCGAACCGGGCGAGGCGGGCGAGATCTGCGTGCGGGCGCCGCACGCGATGGAACAGTACTGGAAGCGGCCGGAGCAAACGGCCGAGGCCTTCAAGGGCGGTTGGCTGCACACCGGCGACATCGCTCGCGCTGACGAGCGTGGCTACCTCTACATCGTCGATCGCAAGAAGGACATGATCGTGAGTGGCGGCTTCAATATCTTTCCGCGCGAAGTGGAGGATGTGCTGTCCTCGCATCCCGACGTCGCCATGGCTGCCGTGTTCGGCGTGCCGCACGAGAAATGGGGCGAGGCCGTCGCCGCCCTGATCGTCGCCAGGGCTGGTTGTACGCCGTCGCCCGAGGCGCTGATGCAACTCGTGAAGGACCGCAAGGGCTCCCCGCATGCGCCCAAGCAGATCGAGATCGTCGACAGCCTGCCGCTCACCGCCGTCGGCAAGGTCGACAAGAAAGTGCTGCGGGCCAAGTACTGGGCCGGGCAGGCGCGTCAGGTCGGCTAAATACCCCTTCGCCATCTCCGCTCCGGCCAGGGCGATGTCCAATGCGCCTCCAAGCCGAGCTGCCTTACATTGATGCGCTCGAATGTTCGAAGCATGGCGTCGGCGTGCTCTTGCCCACCCCGTAGAACATGGAGCACGCGTCGCATCCGTCTTACCCAGGCTATCGAGTAGTGGCTGTTGAAGGCCCAAGTTTCGTCTTCGGCCGCTGCTTCCTCGCGCAACTCGGCATGGAAGGTGCGATCGAGCTCGCCTTCTTGCCAGGACCTTGCGGCCAGCAGTCGCGCGCGGCTGAGTTCGCCCACCATGGCGTATGAGAAAGTCGGAAGGCGGCTCTTGTAGTGAACGCTCCCGCCATCGGTCATTTTTCCAATGTATTTTAGATACGTGCGAGGAGTGCAGACCCAGCCAAAGCGGGGGAACTCTTCCTCAGCCCAAACCGAGATGCGTTTCGCGTCTCTCGCCGAACCCAAGCCCTTTAGCTGTTCACCACCATGTATGTCGGTGACGCCGCTGCCGCCGTCCTCGTACCGGTGCATCGGGTGTCACCATGAAGTAGAGCGCCGAGCCGACAGGTCGCTCGGTTCCAATCTTCTGATCGCTGACATTGGTCACGCGCACGAAGCCGCAGGTCTGGTTGGGTTCGAGTTTCAGAAGCATGCGAACCTGATCGGCGCTGAGATCGTCGCTCACGCTACACTCCTTGGCCCGTTTCGCGGTGTTTCATACTGCACCTTGTGTGTCATTGAGTTTGCGTCGAGGGGGTTTGCCGCGCCAGTGATTTCATGGGAACAATGGTTGGTTGTGATCGCCCTTCGCGCCGCCACTCTCCCTTTTCTCGTTGCCGCTTCGCTGGCTATCGCCGGTTGCGCGGGCTCGAAGCCGCCGGAAGTCGCGGCCGTCGCGCCCGGCCTCACCCCGCGTGAGCAGGAGTTGGCCGATCGCAAGGAGCAGCTCCTGCAGCAGCTCGCGACCTGCGAGAGCGGAAGCTGGGGACCATCGGCGCGGCCGATCTACGGCAGCCGCGGCGCCTATCATGGGCGCTTCCAGTTCACGCTGCGCACCTTCATCACCTACACACGCATGCGCGATGGCACGGTGCTCACGATGAAGGAAGCCGCCGAGTACACGCAGGACTACGAGAAGGCCGCCAGCCTCACCTGGTACATGATCTACGACCTGCAGGAGCCGTGGCACTGGCCGCTCTGCTCGCGCAAACTCGGCATCCCGGCGCAGCTCAAACGGATAAAAGAAGTCTAGGCCGGTCTGCCGACCGTTTTTCCATCATCCACGGCGAAACAGTCGTTTCCACCAGCCGCCGAGACGCGTGTCTCGATGCTGCGGTCTATGTTGTCGAACCCGCGCACCATGACATAGAGACCGCCCACCAGCTGGATCGACTTGGCGGTCGACAGTTCGTAGGGCGCGGGCAGCGTGACGATCGACTGCGAGGAGATGAGCAGGCCGATCATGACCTCGAACAGCCCGTAGGAGAGATGGTCGCGCTCGCGCCACCAGAAGAAGACGAGCCCCGCCAGCAAGAGCGCGATGGGCACGATCCAGTCGGGTGCGGTGTGGAAGATCAGCTGATGGTTGCGCACGACGAGGATGGCCACGCCCGTTGCAACGACGGCGATCGCCAGGCCGACGGCGAGGTGGCGACGCTGCGCCGACACGATGCGCCGGGCAACCTGCTCGATGCTAGGGTCGACAGATGCGGTCGATAGTTCGGCCAGGAATTGGTCGGTGCCGACCGATGCCACGCCCTTCGCGACCAGGCGCCGGACCAGCCGGCGGTCGGTCGTGACCACGCGGACATTCCCGGCGCCACCTTCCCCGGCACATTTGACGGCGAGTTCCGCGGTGCCGCCATCGGCGGACGGCGCGACGACGGCGCCGGCTTCGATCGCCTGCTCGAGCAGGCTCTGGAGATCGCCGCGCAGCCCACGTTCCCGGCGGCCGCGAATGTCGTCGACCACGGCCCCGGGGATCAGCAGGTCGCCCGCGGCGGCATGGGCGAGGATCTCGGGCCGCTCGACGATCGCCCCACTGTCGAGAATGTAGAGCACGGCTCAGCGCAGCTCGCGGCAGAATTCCTGGATGCGGCCGCAGCCGTCGCGGATGCTGGCCAGGTCGGTGGCGTAGGAGATGCGGAAATAGGGGCTCATGCCGTAGGCCGCGCCCTGCACCGTGGCGACATGCTTCTCCTCGAGCAGCGCCGTCACGAAGGCGGTGTCGGTGTCGATCTTGCGGCCGCCCTTGCTGGTCTTGCCGATGCAGCCTGCGATGTTGGGGAACACGTAGAACGCGCCCTCGGGCTTGTGGCACGTGATGCCCGGCGCCGCGCGCAGCATCGTCACGACCTCGTCGCGCCGCTTCTGGTAGTCGGCCGCGCGCTCCTTCAGCAGCTCCTGCGGTCCGTTGAGCGCCGCCGTGGCCGCCGCCTGGCTGATGGTCGAGATGCCAGAACCGATCTGGCCCTGCATGTTGGTCATGGCGGCGATCAGCGGCTTCGGCCCGCCGGCGAAGCCCACCCGCCAGCCGGTCATGGCATAGGCCTTCGACGCGCCGTTCACCGTCAGGGTGCGCTCCTTCAGCTTCGGCTCGACCTCGGCGATGGTGCAGAAGCCGAAGTCGTCATAGATCAGGTGTTCGTAGACATCGTCGGCCATGATCAGCACGTGCGGATGGGCGAGCAGCAGGTCAGCGATCTCGCGCATCTCGGCGCGCGAGCACACAGCCCCGGTCGGGTTGTTGGGGAAGTTCAGCACCATCCACTTGGTCCGCGGCGTGATCGCGGCCTCGAGGTCGGCGGCGCGCAGTTTGAACTGGTTGTTCTCGGGACACGACACCGGCACGGGCGTGGCGCCGGCCACCGTCGCCTGGTCGGCGTAGGAGATCCAGCCAGGTGCGGGGATGATCACCTCGTCGCCGGGGTTCACGCTCGCCATCAGCGCGTCGTACATGATCTGCTTGCTACCGTTGGAGACCATGATCTCGTCGAGCGCGTAGTCGAGGTTGTTGTCGCGCTTGAACTTGGCGCGGATCGCCTCCTTCAGCGGCTTCACGCCGTCCTGCGGCGGGTACTTGGTGTCGCCGGCCAGGGCTGCCTTGTGCGCCGCCTCGATGGCATGCAGCGGCGTCGGGAAGTCGGGCTCGCCCGACGACAGGCCCACGATCTTCACGCCCTCGGCGCGCAGTTCGCGCACCTTGCGGGTCATGGCGGCTGACGCCGACACCTTTACATTCTTGAGACGCTCGGAGACCTGGAACATGGAGCCTTCTTTCAATTCTTCCGATAGATCGTGAGGGCGATGCCGCCCAGCACCGCCACCGACGCCACCAGCAGGCGCATCGTGACCGGCTCGGCGAGTAGCATTGCCCCACCCAGGGCCGCAATGGCCGGCACAGAAAGTTGCACCGTCGCGGCCGACGTCGCCCGGAGCATCGGCAGGGCGGCATACCAGAGGACATAGCCCAGGCCCGAGGTGACGGCGCCTGACAGAACGGCATAGAGCGCCCCGGTATGGTCGACCGTGCCGGCCGTCGTGCCAGCCGTCGTTGCCGTCAAGGCGAGGGCTGCGGCAAAGGGCAGGGACCGCAGGAAGTTGCCGCCGGTGGCCGCCGTCGGGTCGCCGGCACCCATGCCGAGGAGCGAATAGACGCCCCAGGCCGCGCCCGCGACCAGCATCAGCGCCGCCGCCAGCAGGGGCGGCGCCGCGAGGCCGGGCAGCAGCAGCCAGACCAGGCCACCCAGCGCGAGCAGCAGCCCCACGAGCTTGAGGCCGCGGATCTGTTCGCCGGTCCACAGGCCATAGCCCGTCATGGTGAACTGGACGGCGCCGAACAGCAGCAGCGCGCCGGTCGCTGCGGTGAGGTCGCGATAGGCGAAGGAGAAGCACACGGCATAGGCAAACAGCATGGCCGCCATCGGCCAGCTTCCGCCCGCCGTGGGGCGCTTGCCGCGCAGCATGAGCAGCGCTGCCAGGACCAGCGCGCCGGCGGCGAGGCGGATCGCCGTGAAGCTCGCGGCGTCGATCTCGGTGTCGCGCAGCGCGAGGCGGCAAAACAGCGAATTGCCGGCGAAGGCCAGCATCGCCAGCGTCGTCAGCAGGGCGGTGCGTGCGACGCCGCCCCCTTGGGTCTCGCTCACGCGTTCAGTCGATAGAGCTTCACGGCGTTGTCGCGGACGATCTTGCGACGCACCTCGGCCGGGACGCCGGTCAGCTCCTCGGTCAGGAACTGCTGGCTGTCCGGCCAGATCCCGTCGGGATGCGGGAAGTCCGACCCCCACATGACATTGTCCTCGCCCAGGTGCTTCAGCAGTTCGATGCCCACCGGGTCGGTCTGGTAAGTGGCGTAGAACTGGCGACGCCAGTACTCACTGGGCTTCATCTTGAGGTCGAGGTCCTTGAACTGGTCCTCCCACTCGAGATCCATGTGCTGCAGCACGTAGGGGATCCAGCCGAGACCGGCCTCGCCGATCACGATCTTCAGGTTCGGATAGCGTTCCGGGGCGCCCGAGAAGATCAGCCCCATCAGCATGGTGCTCATGTGCATCTGGAACCCGGTGATGTGCACGGCGAAGATGCGGCGCTGCACATGCGCCGGGAACTTGGTGACGTCGGGCGAGCGGCCGCCGATCGTGTGGAAGTGCAGCGGAATGCCGGTCTCGTGGCCGAACTTCCAGAGCGGCTCCCAATGCTCGTCCCACAGTGGCGTCATGTCGGGCCGGTTGGCGATGTCGAGGCCGCGCACGCCACGCTTGGCGCAGCGCATCGCCTCGGCGACCGACTCCTCCATGTTGTAGTTCGGAAGGTTGGCGAGGCCGACCAGCCGGTCGGGCGCACGGCTGCAGAAGTCATGGAGCCAGTCGTTGTAGATGCGCAGCATCTCCAGCGCGGCCTCGGGATCGTTCAGCCGGCCGCTCGAGCCCAGCACGCCGTACAGCACCTCGGCTTGCACGCCGTCGCGGTCCTGGTCCTTGAGGCGCAGGTCGACCTCGGTGAGGCGGCGGATGCCCTTCTTGCCGTCGTCATAGAGACCGGTCGAGGCCATGCGGTCGGAGCGATGGATGATGCCCGGCACATATTCACGGCCGGCCGAGCCCATGCCATTCACCAGGCCGAACTTGGCACCGTTGCGGCTGGTCCATTCCGGCCCCTTCGGTCCCTCGACCACGTAGGGCATGCGCTCCTTCATCTGGCTTGACGCGTTCGCGGTGAACAGGTCGGTCGGCAGCCAGATCAGGTCGATATGTCCGTCGGCAGAGATGACGTCGTATTGCATGGGCGTGGCCCTCCCGGGTGAAATCATCCTCCCGCTCTGGCCGTCGGGCCAGCCCCTTCGCATCGTTCCGCGAAAAGGCCCGGCACCTGCCGGGGGATTCTTTGGCTAGAGTGCGCCCCATGAAAGAGACCACCCCCTCATCTGCCGTATCCGACTGGCTCGCCCGTTTTGCCGCTGCTCTGAAAAAAGGTGATGCCGCCGGCGCCGCCGCCCTGTTCGCCGACGATGGCTACTGGCGCGACCTCGTTTCCTTCACCTGGAACATCGTCACCCTGGAGGGGCGGGCGGCGATCGCCGACATGCTGACGGCGCGGCTCGGGGACGTGCGGCCCGACGGGTTCGTGGCCGGCGACCGCGAGGGCTGGTTCACCTTCGAGACGGCGCGAGGCCGTGGCACGGGCCATGTCCGCCTGAAGGACGCCAAGGCTTCTACGCTGTTCACCGCCCTGATGGAGTTGAAGGGCTTCGAGGAGCTGAAGGGTGCCACCCGCGAGTCGGGCGTCCAGCACGGCGCCATCCAGAACCGCATCACCTGGACCGATCGGCGCCAGGCCGACGCCAATGAACTGGGCTACGGCCGCCAGCCGTACGTGCTGGTGATCGGCGGCGGGCAGGGCGGCATCGGGCTCGGCGCGCGGCTGAAGCGCCTGGGCGTGCCGGCACTGATCGTCGACCGCAATCCGCGGCCGGGCGATGCCTGGCGCAACCGCTACAAGTCGCTCTGCCTGCACGATCCGGTCTGGTACGACCATCTGCCGTACCTGCCGTTTCCTGATCACTGGCCGATCTACACGCCCAAGGACAAGATGGGCGACTGGCTAGAATCCTATGTGAAGATCATGGAGCTCGACTATTGGAGTTCGACGACGTGCAAGGGCGCGTCGTGGGACGACGCCCGGCAGGAATGGACCGTCGTCGTCGAGCGCGACGGCAAGCCGGTCACGATGACGCCGAAGCACATCGTGCTGGCCACCGGCATGTCGGGCTTCCCCGAAATCCCGCGCTTTCCCGGCGCCGATCTTTTCAAGGGCACGCAGCATCATTCCAGCCGCCACACCGGCGGCGATGGCTGGGCTGGCAAGCGCTGCGTCGTCGTGGGCTCGAACAATTCCGCGCACGACATCGCGGCCGATCTCTGGGAACACGGCGCCGACGTGACCCTGCTGCAGCGCTCGCCGACTCTGGTCATGCGGGCGGAGACGCTGGCAAAAAATCGTGCGCTCTATTCGGAGGCAGCGCTGGCGGCCGGCATCACCACCGATATCGCCGATCTCACGACGGCGTCGATGCCCTATGGCGCCCTGCCGCAGGTCATGCGACCGGTGGTCGAGCAGATCCGGCGCGAGGATGCGGATTTCTACGCGCGCCTCACGGCCGCCGGCTTCAAGCTCACCTTCGGTGAGGACGATACCGGCATCGGCCCGATGTATCTCCGCCGCGGCTCGGGCTACTACATCGACGTCGGCGCGTCGGAGCTGATCGCTGACGGCCGCATAAAGCTCAAGTCGGGTGTCGAGGTCGCGCGGCTCACGGCCGACTCCGTCGTGCTGAATGACGGCAGCGAACTGAAAGCCGACCTCGTCGTCTATGCCACCGGCTACGGATCGATGAACCAATGGGCCGGTGAACTGATCTCGCCCGAGGTCGCCGACAAGGTCGGTAGGTGCTGGGGGCTTGGTTCCGACACGGCGAAGGACCCCGGGCCGTGGGAGGGCGAACTGCGCAACATGTGGAAGCCGACGGCGCAGGAGAACCTCTGGTTCCACGGCGGCAACCTCATGCAGTCCCGGCTCTATTCGCGGTTCCTGGCGCTCCAGCTCAAGGCGCGGCTGGAGGGATTGCCGACACCCGTCTACGGGCAAGCGCCGGTCCATCACCGGGCGTGATTTACCCTGGGGACGATCGCTGTGTTGGCAGCGTAGACTGAGGACGATGGTTCGCCGCGCCCTGCTTCTCGGACTTCTGCTCACGGCGAGTGGCTGCTCGTTCTACATGGGCGAGCCCAAGCTGCCCAAGACCGACTTTCAGGCCACGTTGATTGGCGCCAGCGAAGTGCCGCCGACGGCGACCAAGGGCAGCGGCTACTTCACCGCGGTCTATCGGCCCTCGACCAAGGTGCTGGAGTATCGCCTGAACCTGGTGGGCCTGAGCGGTCCGGTTACCATCGCCTACCTGCAAGGCCCGGCGGCACCTGGCGAAAATGCCGAGAAGGTCGTGCCCATCGACGTCCCGTTCTACCGCGATCGCTCGCACATTTCGAACGGAGTGACGCTCACCGAGGAACAGGCCGCCCAGGTCCTGGCCGGCCTTTGGTACGTGAATGTGATGACGGAGAAATTCCCCGACGGCGAGATCCGGGGCCAGATCCTGCCGTTGAAGAAGTAGCGTCTAGAACTTCTGCTTCCAGCCGATCCACTCGCAGAGACCGCGGCCCATCACATCTTGCAGGTCGTTTCCCTTTAGCCATGGCAGCTCCTCGGTGAAGAAGGTCACGCACTGGCGGTAACTGCACTGCATGCGGGTGATGTCGGTGCCCCAGAAGAAGCGCTTGGGCCCAAAGGCGTCGAAGATGCGATGCAGCCCGTCCTGGATGTTGCGGAACGGATAGCCCTTGGTCGAGTAGTGCGGCGCGCCCGTCGCCTTCACCGCGACGTTGGGTAATTTGCCGAGTGCCACCAACTTGTCGAGGTGGATGAAGGCTTCTTCGTCCTGGCCGTGGCGGTTCAGCCCGCAATGGTCGACGATCAGCTTCAGGTTGGGATGCCGCTCGGCGATCTCGCGGAACTTGTCGATGAAGATGCCGCCCATGGTGGCGACCGGGATTCCTTCCTTCTCGGCCGCCGGCCACACCCAATCGAGCAGCCCGTCATGCAGCCATTTCTGCTCGGCCGGCTGCAACAGCGCCCAGCGCAGGCCCATCATGCCGGGCTGGTTGCGCCAGCCCGCGATGCGCTTGCGGCTCTCGGGATCGCCGAGCGGGAACTGACCCATCACCGCGAAACGGTCGGGATAGTTCTTCGCCGCGTCGAGCGCGAGCTGTTGGGAGTTGGGATCCCAGGAGTAGGGCGGATGGATCAGGGCGGCATCGACGCCGGCCTCGTCCATCTCCTTCAGCGCTTCCTCGGCCGTGAATTTCTCGACCTTGCGATGCAGGCCGGACGGCGGCGTCACCGTCTGACCCCAGATGTGGATCTGCGCGTCGACGACCTTCATGGCGATCTCCTCAGTTGGGCGCCTCAGTTCGGTGTGGGCGCGGAGGGGTCGAGCAGCTTCTCGCGCTTAAGCTCGCTCCACAGCTCGACCGGGATCTTGACGCCCATGTACGCCACATTCTCCTTCACCTCTGCCACGCTCAGCGCGCCCGGAATGACGGAGCAGAAGGCTGGATGAAACAGCGGGAACTGCATCGCGGCGGCGCCGAGGGGCACGCCATGGCGTTGGCATATCGCCTCGATCTTCTGCGCCTTCTCGATCAGGTGCGCAGGCGCGGCGACATAGTCGTGCGTGGCGCCGGCCTTCACGTTGCCGGTCAGGATGCCGGAATTGTAGGGCCCACCCAGGATCACCGAGACATGGCGCTTGGTGCATTCCGGCAGGAATTCCTCGAGCGCACCCTGTTCGAGCAGCGTGTAGCGCCCGGCCAGCAGCATGCAGTCGAAGTCGCCGGCCTTGACGAAGCGCGTGCTGGTGTCGCTCTCGTTGATGCCGACGCCGATGGCCCCGATGATGCCGGCCTTGCGCAGCTCGTCGAGCGCACGATAGCCGCCGTCCATCACCGTCTTGAAGCGCTCCTCGAGCACGGCACGGTCCTTGGTGGTCCAGAAATCGACGTCGTGGATCAGCGCGATGTCGATCTTCTGCAGGCCGAGCCTCATGTGCGAATGTTCGAGCGAGCGCATGACGCCATCGTAGGTGTAGTCGTAGACCGGTGCGAAACCGGGCAGGCCGTTCTCGCGAAAATCCGCCGGCGGCTTCTCGCCGGGCTTCATCGCATGCATGATCCGGCCGATCTTGGTCGACAGCACGTAGCTGTCCCGGGGCTTTTCGCGCAGCGCCGCGCCCATGCGCAGTTCGCTGCGGCCGTAGCCATAGTAAGGCGAGGTGTCGAAGAATCGGATGCCGGCATCGTAGCCGTCGTCGGTGAGTTTTACCGCCTCGGCATCGGGAATGGTGGCGCGAAAGCCGCCCATCGGCGCGCCGCCCAACCCCAGTTCCGTGACTTCGAGTTTCGTTTTGCCAACCTTGCGTCGCTTGAGCGTCGTCATGTTCGTTTCCTCCGCAGACGCGAGAGAGTACGAATTGCGGCCGGGAAAGACCATGGGTTCGCGCCACAGGAGACGATATGACCGACAACATTGGTGAGGGGCGCCTCGTTCTGCACGGCAGTTTCACCTCGAGCTCGAGCCACAAGCCGATGCTGTTCCTGGCCTTGAGCGGCCTGCCGTTTTCGTTCCGCACGGTCAATCTCAAGAACGGCGTGCAGAAGGAGGCGGCGCATCTTGCCATCAACCGCTACGGCCAGGTGCCGGTGCTGCGCCACCGCGGCCTCACCCTCGTCATGTCGAACGTCGTGCTCGATTATCTCGCGCGCACCACTGGGCACTTCGAGCCCAAGACGGAGCAGCACCGCTGGCAGGCCCGTGAGTGGCTGTCGTGGGAGAACGACGCCATCACCAATGTGGCGCGCGTTCGCCATTTCGCCCGGTTCCGCCCCGACGTGGCGCCCGAGATCGTGAACTTCTTCCGGCCGCAGGCGGAAGCCGCGCTCGACTTCGCCGACAAGTCGCTGGCCGGCCGTGAGTGGCTGGTGGGCGATGCCTGCTCGATCGCCGACATCGGCTGCTGGGGTCGCATGGTGTTCGCGCACGAAGGCGGCCTGTCGATCGATACGCGGCCCAACCTCGCGGCCTGGTGCGACCGCCTGAAGGCAATGCTGGGCTTCGCGCTGCCCTACGACCTGATCCCGAAGAAGGACGCGGAGTTCGAGGCCCGTCCCTAGGCCGCCTGCTGCGCCACCGTCGGCCCATCGCTGCGGGTCGTGGTGCGGCGCATGTCGCGCACGATGTTGAGATCGTCGAAGCGGCGCACGCGGTGCATGGTCTGGCGGTTGTCCCAGATCACCAGGTCATGCTTCGTCCAGCGGTGCACGTAG
>Ga0163144_10009816_pt1 | contig 20492 bp, 16 predicted proteins | sample OliLak19BULKMAT1_FD_123175 | JGI IMG/M metagenome (GOLD analysis project Ga0163144, IMG submission 123175) | Freshwater microbial mat bacterial communities from Lake Vanda, McMurdo Dry Valleys, Antarctica - Oligotrophic Lake LV.19.BULKMAT1 | ecosystem: Environmental > Aquatic > Freshwater >... | reverse complement strand
TCCTTGTCGGCCCAAAGGGCCCCCGGCTCCGGCTTTCGACTTCCTCACGCAAGTGCCTTAAGGCACTTGCTCCGGGGCACATTGCAAAAGAAAACACCCAATGGGTGTTTTTTTTGCAATGTGCCCCGGGAGGGAGTCGAACCCTCAAACCTTGCGATACACGATTTTGAGTCGTGCGCGTATACCAATTCCGCCACCGAGGCATTTTTAACTCTTTTGATTCAGTACAACTAATACTTTGTATAGGGCGGATATTGGGGCGGTGGGCGAAACAAAGTGTAAGTTGTGCTGAATTAATAGCCTTCATTATTCCTTTCCTATTTACAAAGGCAACGGCAAACAGTGTAGCAGAAAAATTGGAAGTTATAAACAGTCTCTACACGGGTCGGTATGTTAGAATTAGAATTAAGTCAAAGCAGAGGCTTTGCGAGGTAATTACTGTTATTTTCTATGGCATTTCAAGGTGATTCAATATTTTGGGTAGAAGTTGAAAAAATCGTTCCTAATCCGTTTCAACCACGGCGGGAATTTGATGAGCAAAAGTTGGTTGAGCTCTCTGAGTCTGTTCGGATGTATGGAATTTTGCAGCCTCTGACAGTAACTCGTAATGAGATCCAGCGAGAAGACGGAACTTTTTATACCGAGTACGAACTTATCGCTGGAGAACGAAGATTGAGGGCTAGTAAGCTAGCGGGGCTGTCACAGGTGCCGGTGATTATTCGTGAAGGAGAGGACAGTGAACAAGAAAAACTTGAGCTGGCTATTATTGAGAACTTGCAACGAGAGGACCTCAATGCTGTCGATCGAGCGCTCGCTTTTAGACAACTGGCAGATGTATTTGGTCTGTCTCACACTCAAGTGGCCAAGAAAGTTGGTCGCAGTCGTGAATATGTTTCCAACTCAATTAGACTTTTGGGCCTACCTGACTACATGCTCAAGTCTTTACGTCTAGCTGAAATGACCGAAGGTCACGCGCGAACTTTGCTGATGCTAAACGACAAACCTGAAGAACAAGATGTTGTTTTTAGAGAGATTCTACTCAAAAAACTTTCTGTGCGTGAACTCGAAAGAATCGTGCGTAAAATTGCTACTGACAAGGTTCGTAAAAAGAGCCTCGGTGAATTTGATGTGGAGCTGATAGAAATGGAAAAGAAGTTTATGGAAACTCTTGGTACTAGAGTTCAGATTCTAAAAACCGAATATGGCGGACAGCTGACGATTGACTACTTTTCAGTTGATGATCTTGAACTAATGCTCTTACGAATGAAAAACGAACAATTGGCTGAGAATAATATGAGTGCGGAAAATGAAGCGGAAAAGAAAAAATTAACTGAACATACAGCTCTTATTATGGCTGTAGACGATGGCGGTCGCGAGCTGTCTGACTTGCCTGACGAAGTTCTTTTGGCAGAGACCCCTGTCGGAGAAGTAAATGCTGTGGTTGCCGTCGAGGAAACACTAGGGCAAGATCAAACAGCGGTTGAAAGTCTAGTTTCTGAAACAGTTGATGTGAACAGTAGTATTGAAACTGAGCTACATATAGTCGAGGCGCCAATACCGACAGACTACAATCCTTTTAGACCAGCGGTAATTCCTGATATCAATCAGGAAGAAATAAATGTGCCAGAGCCAAAAGAAAATTCTTCTGAAAACAGTGAGTTGGAGAAAGAGGGAACTAAGACTGAATCTTCTGAGGAAGAAGATGATGGTGAGGTAGTGGTTACTCCACTAATCTTAAAGAAAGATGACGACGATGATAGTGGCCTGTATTCGATTCGTAATTTTTCAGTCTAAGAATAGTCTTTGCTTTCCAAGGCGGTTTTAATGCGGCGACGAGCCAGGGATGTCTTTACAAAGCCTAACCACTTGGCAGTTGGTTTGGCTGATTTCCTGGTTTCAATATCAACGATGTCACCATTACGGAGTTCTTTATCTAGTTGGACTAGTTTTTTATTTACTTTGGCCCCAAAAACATGGTCTCCTACTTGGGAGTGAATAGCGTAGGCAAAATCTACAGGTGTAGCGCCGACCGGCAGGTCGACCACGTCACCTACAGGGGTAAAGACAAAGATTCTATTTGAGAAAAAATCTTTTTGAGCATCTTCGACAAACTCTGCTGTAGTGGATTTATCTTTAGTGTGAGTTTCACCTATTTGTGCAATCCATAGTGGTATTTTTTCTCGAGGGGCATTACCTTTTGATTGTTTGATATCGTCTTCGCCTTTTTTTTTATTATTACTAAAAGGCCTGAATAAGGACGGTATCAGACTAGTGAAACGTGAAGTGTTTTCCGCCGGTACGCCGGTACCACTATCTTTGTAGCTGAGGTGTGAAGCAATACCAAACTCAGACTCATGGTGCATTCTATCGGTACGGATTTGGATTTCCATAATGACGCCGTTTGGAGTAGTGACTGTAGTGTGAAGAGATTGATAACCGTTTGGCTTAGGAAAGGCAATGTAGTCTTTTACTCTACCGGGAAGCGGACGCCAGAGTTTGTGAATAATACCCAGGGCGCGATAACAATCTTCCACTTCAGGTACCACTACGCGCATAGCTAGTAGGTCGTAGACCCCGCCAATATCCCAGTCTTTGCGTTCTAGCTTGTGAAAGAGACTATAAAGACCTTTTACTCGATATGAAGTTTTAAAACTCAGTAAATCAATTTCAGCCAATCTTTTCTGCAAGGCTTTACGCTCTCGTTCTAACAGCTCGTTTGATTTTCCAGCTTTACTGATTAGTAGCTTGTTTACTCTTTTATATTCTTCAGGGAAGACATGGGGAAAAGCTAAATCTTCTAGCTCCTTACGAATACGGCCCATACCCAAACGGTGGGCTACAGGAACATAAATTTCGAGAGTCTCTCTGGCAATGCGTAATTGTTTTTCTTTGGGTACGTGGGATAAGGTCTGCATGTTGTGCAGACGATCAGCTAGCTTGATGATCAGGACTCTAATGTCCTGGCTAGTAGCGACCAGTAGTTTACGTAGACTTTCGTTGTGTCGGTCAGTGCCGTAGTATCGCACTGAGCTTAGCTTGGTCACACCCTCTACTAAGAATAAAATCTCTTCGCCAAAATCTTTCTGAACATCATCAGCGGTAGTATCGGTATCTTCAATGATGTCATGCAGTAAACCAGCCGCAACAGTCCGGGCACTCATATTCATCTCGGCTAACTTGGCACCGACGGCCGTGAGGTGATTTAGGTAGGGTTCGCCAGAATATCGTTTATGATCGGCGTGAGCCTTTTCCGCGGTCGAATAGGCTTTTTCAATTAAAGCTTTATCGGCCTCGGAAGGCTTGTCCAATAATACGATTATGTCTCTGGCAGTCACTTCCTCATTGTATGGATAAGTGACTCAAATAACAAGTTTTTAATGGTTTAAGCTAACCTTGCTTGAGTAAGTCAATCGCTACTTCTATAGTCAGGTCTTCAGTTTTAACTTGATCAGGAATACTAATGCGTTTGAAACCTTTTTTTAGATAACGCCCAGATTTTGATTCAAACACATTAATCAACTTTTTAGTTAGGGGATTAATACCGAGTTCTTTGAGTAGAGTTTCACCTTTACGCATCTGCTTTGGTTCTTTGTATATTTCCAAAGCTCGTTCGTAAGTAATAGTATAGGGATCATCTTTGCCTTTAAGTGATCTAAAGTCGCCAGCGTGAGCTAGGTAGGGTCCGTATTGACCAGTGTTGGCCACAATTGGTTCTTCAGTCTTTGGGTGAGATCCTAGCTCTCTTGGGAGAGTGAGATATTTCAAGGCTTCTTCCAAAGTCACGTCATCAGGTTTTTGACCAGCTGGCAAAGAGGCTCTCTTGGGTGACTTTTGTTTTTTACCTTTAACTTTTTCTGGAGTTTCTCCTAGTTGGACGTAAGGTCCAAATTTTCCTTTGAGGACAAAGATTGGCAGATTGGTCTCCGGATCTGTTCCAATTGGGGCCTCCGGTTTTAGTTCGCTGCCATCAATAAGTCTAGATCCATTACAATCAGGGAACCGGTTACAAGACAAGAAATTACCGCTCCGGCCTAGTTTAATGATCATGTCAGCTTTACATTCTGGGCAAGGGAATTGTTTTGGTCCGGGACCTAAGTTAGTAATTTTTTCAATATTCTCCTTACTAGCGACTTCCTTTTGAAATGGTATGTAAAAATCAGTTAAAGTCTTGAGGTAGGTTCTTTTACCTTCAGCGATTTCGTCGAGTTCATCTTCCATCTCACTAGTAAAAGTGTCACTAATATAATCTTGAAAATGTTTTTCCAAGAAAGAAGAAACGACATCACCAGTATCGGTAGGTAAAAGAGTACGACCTTCTTTTAGTACATAACCACGATCAATAATCGTCTTCATGATAGAAGCGTATGTTGAAGGGCGACCAATACCTCTTTTTTCTAGTTCTTTAATCAAGCCGGCTTCTGAATAGCGGTTTGGTGGTTCGGTTTGTTTTTCTTCAATATCTATTTCCTTGAGGGTGATCTTGTCCCCAATGCTGAGCTTTGGTACTTCCGTGTCTTCGCCGCGAGCGCGAGTGTCGACTTTGAGCCAGCCATCAAAAACTACTTGGGCACCATTGACGGCAAAGTCAGGTATAGTCTCGGTACTGTCAGTGATGTTGGTGATCAGTTTTGAGCGCTTGATCATAGCGTCAGCCATTTGCGACGCCATGGTTCGTTTCCAAATCAATTCATATAAAGCTTTTTGATCTCCAGTGGCACCAGCCGCTTCTTTTTTAAAATTAGTCGGTCGCACCGCTTCGTGAGCTTCCTGAGCTGCCTTACTCTTGGTCTTGTACACTCTTGGTTGGAGGTATTTTTTACCAAAGTCTTTTTCGATCAAGCTAAAAATTTGTTTAGTAGCAGTCTGACTCATATTGGTACTGTCAGTTCTCATATAGGTGATATAACCGGCTTCGTAGAGCTTTTGCGCCGCGCCCATAGTCCGAGACGGAGAAAAGCCGAGTCTAGTTGAAGCTGTCTGCTGCAGAGTCGAGGTAGTAAAGGGTGGTTTTGGACTACGCTTGGTTTCGGTTTCTTTCAGATTTGTAATTGCCCAAGCTGACTTCTCACCAACTTTTTTAATTCGTTCAGCTTCTTCTTTTTCTTTTGGTTCAACTGAACAGGCAAAAGGAATTTTTAGACCTTTAGCTTCAGTGTTGGCTGTGAGGTTGTAGAAAGTTTCGGGAATAAAAGCTCTGATCTCTCTTTCGCGCTCCATCACGATACGCAAGGCTGGTGATTGGACTCGTCCAGCCGAAAGCCCATAGCGGACTTTTTTCCAGATCAAACCAGACAGGTCATAGCCCACGAGTCTATCGAGGACTCGTCTAGCTTCTTGAGCTTCTTTTAGATGGAGGTCAATTTCTCGGGGACGCGCGATAGCTTCTTTGACTGCGTCTTCAGTAATTTCGTTGAAGGCCACTCGTTTTAGCTTCGGATTAACTTCTTTGATGAGTTCACCAATGTGCCAGGCAATAGCTTCTCCTTCGCGGTCGGGGTCGGATGCCAGTAGCACCTGATCCGCTTTTTTAGCCGCCGCTTTTAGACCGTCGATAACTTTGCCTTTTCCCGGAGAAATAATGTAATGGGGAACAAAACCGTTTTCAATATCAACAGCATCTTTGTTACTTTTTGGGAGATCACGAACATGACCAATTGAAGACATAACTCGGTAATCTTTTCCGAGGTATTTTTCAATAGTCTTGGCCTTGGCCGGTGACTCAACGATAACTAGGTTGTATGTGCTCATATATGTGTAAAGATGTGTAACAAATACTAGTATTAGGTCTTTCTGTCAAATGGTAAGTGTGGTTTAAGTCTAAATTAGAGAGCGATAATGTGGAGATTCATAAGCAATATAGCCCTGCATTTCCATTTGCATAAGGACGATGTTGGCTTCTGAGGTACTGAGTGGAATCTGCCTCAGGAGCCTGTCTTTGTCTCTTGGCTCGTGGAGCAGTTTAATAATAATTTCTTCGGTTTCGGTGAGGGTGAAGTTTGTCTTGGAGATGGTTTCTTCCGGGGTAATTTGTAGGGCTTCTAGGATATCTTCTGCTGAAGTGACCATAGTGGCGCCGAGCTTGAGAAACTGATGAGTGCCGAATGAGTTTTTGGAAAAGATACTTCCGGGTACCGCCAAGAGTTCACGATTATAGTCCACCGCCATGCGCGCGGTGATGAGGGTGCCAGACTTGGCCCCAGCCTCAATCAAAAGCGTGGCTTTACAGAGTCCGGCCATAATCCGATTTCTCTGCGGGAAGGTCCACGGAGCGGCTTGGGTTGAAGGTGAGAGTTCTGACAGTAAGCCCCCACCGGAGTATAGAATCTTATCAGCTAGTTTTTTGTGACTCGGTGGGTAAAGTACCTTTTGGTCCAGTCCCGAGCCGGGTACAGCTAAAGTATAGAGATGGTTTTTCATGGCGGCCTCATGTGCCAAACCATCTACACCTAGAGCCAAACCAGAAACAATCCCCACTGGATAATTGGCAAGACCGCCAATGAGGTGGTCAATTACTTGCTGACCATAGGTAGTGTACTTGCGTGATCCTACAACCGCCAAAAGAGTAATATCGTCTGGCGGCAGGTTGCCTTGATACCACAACTCTTTTGGCGGTTGTGGTATTTCAGTAAGTAACCCTAAGTTTTTATCAGTAAAATCTGATGGATAAATGTGATTCATTTCCATAACTACTAAAAGTCTAGCATAGTCTAAATTATAAATGTCATTTCCGCAGATCAGATACATAGGCTATAATGCTTGAAAAGATTATATATTGGAGGGGTTAGTAAAAATTATGCTAGATATAAAATTCATTATAGAAAACGCTGACCTGGTAAAAATGGCGGCAAAGAAAAAGAAGATAAAAGTCGATATTGATCGTTTGCTTGCGGTCGACACAAAGCGTCGAGGCATCATGACCAGTTTGGAGGTTAAAAAAGCTGAACAAAATAAAGTGTCTCAAGATATTGCCAAAGCTGGAGCCGACGCTGTGCTGCGGGACAGTTTGATCGCTGGGATGCAAACCCTAAAGTTAACTATGCTTGCTGAAGAAGAATCACTTAAGCCGGTTATTGAAGAATGGCAGAGTTTGATGCTTCAGGTACCAAATATACCTGACATGTCTGTACCCGACGGTGATAGCGACGCAGACAATCAAGAAATTAAAAACTGGGGTGATCAAACCGCTTTTGCTTTTGAAGCTAAGGATCATGTCGAACTCATGAATCAGCACCAGATGGTTGATTTTGAACGAGGCACGAAGGTTCATGGTTTTAGAGGATACTTTCTCAAGGGTGACGGAGCTAGGTTGTGTTGGGCGGTCTGGAACTACGCCAATCAATTCTTCCTGGATAAAGGTTTTGATCCACTTTTGGTGCCGGCGATTGTTCGCAAGAGCAATCTGTATGGTACGGGACACCTACCCAATGAAGCCGAGGATGTTTACAAAACTCAAGATGAAGATTACTTGATTGGTACTGGAGAAGTTTCTACCATGGGTTACTTCGCTGATGAAATTTTAGAACCGTCACAATTTCCCGTAAAGTTTCTGACTTTTTCTCCTTGCTTCAGACGCGAAGCAGGCAGTCATGGTAAAGATACTAAAGGCCTCATTCGCGTTCATGAATTTTTCAAGCTTGAGCAAGTAGTATTGTGTGAAGCCTCTCACGAAGAAAGTGTCAGACTTCATGAAGAGATTAATCGCAACACGGAAGAATTTATTGAGTCTTTAGGCATCCCTTATCGGACAGTTATAAACTGTGGTGGCGACCTAGGACAAGGTCAGGTTAAAAAATACGACATTGAACTCTGGGTCCCGGGAGAAAAAACTTATCGAGAAATTAGTTCAGCTTCGTACTTCCACGACTTCCAATCAAGACGCTTCAACATTCGCTACAAAAATAAGGAAGGAAAAATGCGTTACGCACACTCACTCAACTGTACCGCCATCCCGACACCGCGAATCCTAGTTTCTCTAGTCGAAAACTTTCAGCAAGCTGATGGGAGTATTTTAATCCCGGAGAAATTGCGACCGTTCATGGGAAAGGATAAGATCGGCTAAGCTTTAAAAGTAGTAGACGGAACACTTCCGTCAATAGTCTATGAAGATCAATAATAAAAAGCGCAAAAGATACTTGGACCCAGGAACGGTTTTGTTAATCAAGCAAATTTTCTTGGGACTTTCCGTGTTCGCTTCAGTGGCTCTCATTATTTTTTCTATTTGGCACGTCACCAGACTGGAGGTTTTTACAGTTGATAAAGTTTCAGTTAAAGGTGGATTTACTATCGATAAAAGTCTGGTTTCTGAGCGAGTGGCTTCTGAGCTAGCTGGTGATTATTTTAGGCTAGTGCCAAAAAGATTTGCTTATCTATATCCCGAAGAAGACATTAAAGAATCGGTCAGTCAGATCTCTCGCATTAAAGATGTCGAGGTCAAAAGAATATCACAACATGAAATTTTGGTGACTTACGATGAATACATACCAGAAGCCTTGTGGTGTAAGCTTTCAGACGTAGAGAATTGCTTCTTGATTGATGACCAAGGTTTGGCTTTTGCTGAAGCTCCCAATCTTCTGGGTTCGAGCTTGGTACGATACTTTTCTTTAGAAAAAGACCCGGAAATTAGTACTAACATTACTTCGCCTGAAAATTTTACTAAAACCAAAGAGTTTGTTTATTTAGTAGTACAACTTGGTTGGTTTGTGACTAAGGTCGAACTCGATAGTGCAGATGATGTTTTTTATACCTTTGAACGCGGTGGAGAAGTAAAAGCCGCTCTAAAAGAACCAGTACTTAAGACTATTGAAAATCTGCAAACTATCATAGAATCAGATGAATTTTCCCACCTCGATCCCGGCAATTTTTTGTATATTGATTTACGTTTTGGCTCACGAGTGTTTGTTAATGAGGAGTTTGAAGTTGTAACAGAAATCAGTACCACTACGGCTTCCACTACCGAAGCATTTGAATAAATAGTTATCAAGACTATTTAATTTTATGAAATTGTGGTAAAAATGGCACTATGTCTTTTTGGCAAAAACTCCCAGCTCCATTTTTTGTTTTAGCGCCTCTGGCGGATGTTACTGACGCGCCTTTTAGGCGCGTCATCGCCAAGTATAGCCAGCACCAAAGGCAAGACGGCACCACGGGTTCCGCTGACGTCATGTGGACTGAGTTTGTGGCGGCTGACGGCCTGATTCGGGCTACTCCTGAAGGGAAGAAGAAACTAATGGCAGACCTGATCTACTCTGAGGCTGAGCGACCAATAGTGGCGCAGCTTTTCACTAGCAGTGAAGATCATATGGAGCAAGCAGCAGCACTTTGCTTGGATCTCGGTTTTGACGGTGTTGATATCAATATGGGTTGTCCTGATCGCACTATTGAAAAGCAAGGTTGTGGTTCGGCGATGATCAAAAATCCAGAGCTGGCAGCAAAAATTATCAGAGCCGCCAAAAAGGGAGCCAAGTCTGACTCTGGCGGCATACCAGTCTCAGTAAAAACTAGACTCGGATACAACAAAGATCAGCTTGAAGAATGGCTACCAGCGCTTTTAGCTGAAAGACCAGCAGCTATTACGCTGCATGCCCGGACGCGAAAAGAAATGAGTAAAGTGCCAGCTAGATGGGAGAGAGTGAAGCGAGCGGTTGAGATTCGCGATGAGATTTTGGGTGAAGATAAACTACAAACCCGGATAATTGGTAATGGTGACGCTTTGTCACTCGCTGACGCCAGAGACAAGGCCGAAGCCACTGGAGCTGACGGGGTAATGTTGGGTCGAGCTATTTTTGGTAATCCTTGGCTATTTCACCCGGAAATAGACGCTAGTAATGTACCGGTCAGCTTAAGGCTTAAAGTCATGCTTGAACAGACTAAATTGTTTGAGGAGCTACTCCCATTTAAAAATCTGGCTATTATGAAGAAACACTATAAGGCATATATCAGAGATTTTCCTGGAGCGGTTGAATTAAGGAATAAGCTTATGGAGCAAAATACTGTTTTTGATCTGGAGGTGGCTATTGACGACTATCTAAAAGCCAATAATTAGTCTAGTAAATAGTTTTCCCCTAACTACAATTTAGAACCACTAGATAATGGTAAACTAATAGGAGATGAGCGAAATCTTGCAAACCAATATCTTCTTTCTAATCGCTAGCGTAGCGACAATTCTTTTCAGTGTATTTTTATGTATTGCTTTGTTTTATATCATAAAGATTTTAAAACTGGCAAAATCAATTATTCAAAAAATTGAAAGTGGAAGCGAGGTGTTGGCAGGTGATTTGGCGCAGATCAGACAGTTCTTTACTGGAGGCGGATTGTTGACCAGATTTCTGACTTTCTTTATGGGAAGTCGGGCCGCTAAGCGTCGACGTAAACATGCCCTCGAAGAAGATACTGATTAATCTAAAATTACTATTAATTTAAATAATTTATGGCTGCAAGCAAAAAATCAAAAGTAACAAATAATCAAGTGGTAGGTATCGGAGTGGGAATCACTGCGGCTGCTGTGGCAGCGGCGGGAGCTTTCTTTTTGTATGGTAGTAAGAATGCTGCTAAAAACCGGAAGGCAGTAAAGAGCTGGACTCTAAAAGCAAAGGCTGACGTACTGGAAAAAATTGAAGACGCTAAAGACATGACCAAAGAAGAGTACGAGCAATTGATTGATACTGTAAGTAGTGCTTACCAAAATGCTAAGAATGCTTCTAAGGTAGACCTGTCTACTTTCAAGAAGGAAATGAAAGAACACTGGCAACAAATTGCTAAGTCAGCAGTAGCTGGCTCAAAGACAGCTAAAAAAGCTCCGGCAGTCGCTAAAACAGCTGTTAAAAAGGCTACTAAAGCCGCGATCAAGACAGTGAAGAAAGCTGGTAAATAATTATTCGTTGTTTATATAACAAACCCCGGGCATTTTGCCCGGGGTTTGTTATATTATAGATCATACATGGCTCCTAAATTTACCAATTTCAAAATTCTAATTATCTTTTTACTTTGCAGTTGGGTCTCTTTTTCACTATTTAACGCCAAGGAAGTGACCCAAGCGGAACTAGTAGTAGAGCCAGGTTTTAGGATTGAGGAAGTAACTGATAATCTGATTGAAGCCAAAGCTTTTGCTATTTTTGATACAAAGACAGGCCAAGTTCTGACAGAGAAAAATATTGACGTTACTTTACCGATCGCTTCAGTGACAAAGCTTTTTACAGCAACGGCCTTATTTGAGAAACAGGTTTTGGAACAAAAGGGAATAGTGACCTATAGTGATCTTTTGGCAGAAGGTAGATCTGGGAGTCTTGAAGTCGGGCAAATATTTTCTTTTCGGGATATGCTTTTTCCGCTTCTTTTAGAGTCGTCAAATGATGCTGCGGCTTTTTATGAAAGAGAAACAGAGGGTCGGGTTATTAATTGGATGAATGAACTATCTGATAGTTTGGAATTATCAGAGACTAGTTTCGGTGACGCTTCCGGTCTGTCAGACAGAAATATATCGAACGTAGTGGATCTAATTTCCTTTACTAAATACCTTGAGACAAAAATGCCATACATTCTTGATGTTACTAGGCTAAGGCAGTATGTCGGTCCATATGCTGGTCATGTAAATAACAGTCCGGTACTGGACTCTAGCTACTTGGGAGGCAAACACGGGTATACGGAGGCGGCGGAGAGGACTATCTTGGTGATTTTCAATGAATCCTTTAATGCTGAACAAAGAAGCATTGGTTATATTGTGCTTGGTAGCCAAGATCTACGCTCAGATATTGATATTTTACGAGCTTATGTGAGGGATTCTGTCGTCTATAAATAATCTGTTATACTAACTTTATGAAATCAAGCGGCGCTTTATATAGAAAATATCGACCACAGTCATTTGCTGAAGTTAGAGACCAGGATCATATTGTAAAAGTTTTGGAAGGAGCTATTAAAAAAGAACAGATTCCGCATGCGATTTTGTTTTCTGGTACTCGTGGTACCGGCAAGACCACGATGGCGCGTATTTTTGCGCAGTCACTAAAAACTAGTGCTGTCGATCTATATGAGATAGACGCCGCTAGTAATCGCGGGATTGACGATATCCGTGAGCTTAAGGAGGCGGTTCATACACTACCGTTTGAATCAAAATACAAAGTTTATATTGTGGATGAGGTACACATGCTTACTAAAGAGGCTTTCAACGCCCTCCTTAAGACTTTGGAAGAACCACCGGCCCACGTCATCTTTATTTTAGCAACCACTGAAGAAGAGAAGGTGCTCGACACAATTTTGTCTCGTTGCCAAGTCTTTCGTTTTCGCTCACCCTCAAGAGAGGTCTTAAACGAACTCGTGACTGAAGTGGCTAAAAAAGAAGGCTTTACTCTAAAGCCAGAAGCTGCCGACCTTATTGCGTTGGCTGCTGATGGTTCTTTCCGTGATGCTCTTGGTGTGACTCAAAAAGTCATTCTGGCTTCTGGTGACAAGATCGGTACGGTCGACGAAGTGGCGGCTATTATTGGGGCACCAAAAGGTGAGTTAATGATTGAACTACTAAACGCTCTAAACGACGGCGCTACTTCAGCCGCACTAAAAGCTATTGAAAAGGTGGTCGCGCTAAATATAGACATGAAATTATTTCTTCGTCTGCTACTCGAAAATATGCGCGCTATTATTATGTTGCGCCACCGGTCCGATTCGGAAGAGGTCTTGCTAGCTCGCTTTAGTCCCGAAGCCAAAGCGGCTATTTGCGCTCTGGCAACCAACAAAACTTCTCCGGTCAACTCAAAAATGCTAGTCCGATTTTTGGCAGTTGCGGAACAAATTATCTATTCACCGATTCCACATCTACCACTCGAGATTGCTGTCATTGACGTGACTACTAAAGAATAACAATGGACGTATATTTCGTTAGGCACGGTCAGACCAATAGCAATTTAGCTAAAAGACATCAGCATGTTGATACTCAGCTAAATGAGACAGGTATCAGACAAATAGAAATGATTGCGCCCAAAGTAGCGGCTCTAAGACCTACTCATATTATTAGTAGTACTCAGGTTCGGGCGGTGGAGTCAGCTAAAATAATTATCGCTGAGTGCGATGATCTGATTCCCTTAAATTATTCTTTCTTTGAAGAGTATCGTAGACCTGACAGTCTAGTGGGGCACAGATACACGAATATTAAAACTTTGTTTTTTATCTGGACTTGGTTTTTTTGTAAAGAGAAAAAAGATAATGGCGAGTCTTATCAAGACTTTATTTCTCGCGCCAAAGAGGCTAGACAGCACCTCGAGTCTTTACCTGAAGATTCCAGAGTCGTAGTTGTCTCGCACGCTATTTTTATCAATATATTCTTGCAGCATCTTTGTTCAGAAAAACCAATGAACCTGTTTCAGGCCGCAAAATGTTTATTTAATATTTACACCATGAAAAACGCCAAGATCATTCGTCTTTCATATTCAAATTTAGATCAAAGCTGTGGTTGGCGAGTGAGATCTTAATTTTTGCCCATTTTCTTAATCCACTTAGCGTACTTTTGCGCCATTTCTTCAAAGCTACCACTGTTGTTAGCAATTTCTTTCTTGCCATGAACTAGGCTGATTTTGGCATTGAGCTTTACTGGCTTGATATATGGTTTGACTGACTCCATCCGCTCAATTCTTTTCTGGCCGCGACTAATTCTTTCTTCAGCCGTCATAGTGATTTCTTTGATCAGTGATTTAGGGGAAAGTTTTTTACCAGTGGCAGTTTTAATAGCCTCATCAAAGCTTTTGCTGGCACCCCATTGCCACGTTAGCTGCATTTCACGCCCCACTTCCTGGTTGTCGACAATGTAGCCGTACTTTTCATAGAAGTACTCACGCCATTGCTGGAGAGCGATCTCAGCTAGGCCATAGCCATGATAGGAGCAGGCGCTTTCCCATGAATAGATATGCGGAGTGTTTAGAGCCAGGTACGAGTCTTCACTCATGTCATTAAATTTTCGGTACGATTTCTTAGCAATTTTCTTAATTTTGTCTGCGGTGGGCTTTTTGAGTTCGTAAACTTCTTTTTCAAAAGTGGAAATAAACATTACTGAAGTAATACGCATAAACCTAAGAAGGCTAAGTTGCTTTTCCTTACGCTCATAAAGAGAAAATGGATAGCTTTGACCGTGGCTGTCTTTGGCGTAGCGGCTTTTCCACTCAATACTAGAAAACATCGTGTCGATAAACATGCTTTGAGTTTCCGACCAAGAAGCTGTCATGGGGGCGTATTCGTGATTGAGACAGACATCAATTTGTTCGGTATTGAGAAAATGGGCGGCGTGCCCCCCTTCGTGAAAAAGTGTGTTGTAGCCGACTACTCCTGAACCGACCTGACCAGCTACCACATTACAGGTGAAGTTAGCAGTACCGGGAAGTCTATTTCCGGTATGAAAATTCACTAGTTTTGGCCAATGGCAAAAGCCATTGTTGTATTTGCCTTTACGATCGAGAAGGTCCAAGACCAAGCTACCTTTCTTAAAATCAATCCCAAGCGCAGCAAAAGATTGACCCCAGCGCAAGATTGATTGATCAAACTGGTAGTATTTGTCTTCTTCTTTAGTAAAGTCTCCAGTGAGAAAGTAGGAAAAATTCCACGGCTTTCTTAGACCGGGCTGCTTTTTTTCAAGGTCTCTAATTTTCTTAAAATTAACCTTAGTGTTTTCGGCAATTTCTTTAAACAGATCAAAGACGGTACTTTTAGATATTTTCTCGCCTTTCCTTAGATTAAAATCATAAAAGTCGTCGTAGCCCTGAAGCGTGGCGTATTTATTTCGTAAAGTTACTAGGGCGACATATTCATCTAAGCATCCAAGAGCTAGCTCTTCACGAGCCTCAAAGCAGGCTTTTCTCGTAGCTTCGTCTGGGTTAGTCTGGATAATAGTTCGCATTTTCATAGTCGAAGCCTCCACAAACTTTTTAGTCTGGGGGTCAATGTAGCCCTCAGTTCTAGTGGCCCGCTTTTTACCGATCACCGATTCCAGTTCATCAATTTGTTTTTTTATAACTTTAACCTTGTCTGACATTTGATATTGATCAAAAAAATCTATCCAAGTTTTTAGTCTGGTCTTAAGATTTGTGTCTGCGTCGTTGAATAGGGAAGTGGCCTGCGCCCTTAGACTCTCGTCGCTCCGAAAACGATCCAGCTCCTCAAGAGCCTTATTCTTTTCTGTATCGACTGCAGAAATACCCATGTATGAGGTCCAAAATAGCTCCTCATAGGCCTGATGTCTTTGTAAATAGCCTTCGTTAAGTTCCTTGAGAAATTTCTGCGCCGCTGACATAAGTAATAAGTAGTAATACTGATAATTAACTTCATCATATCGCAGATTTGAGTTTTGGTGAAATCTAAAGAAATTTATAAGACCTTGACATATACCTAAATAAGACATAATGATAGAGAAAATTTGTTCTCAAACATAAGGAGTCCACTCGTGGACAGTCTGTTTAAAGCTGCAAATTGAGTTCTTTTGTAATTGCTTTCACTACAGTATCATTATTTCTATCTGGGAGACTCGTGAGAGTATTTTCTAAATGCATTCTGGTTCCATACAATACACTTTCTACCATAAGTGTCATGGGGATATCAAACACTTCACCTAAAGCTATATCATAGAAAAAGTTTAACGGTTGAGCTTTGTAGGCAACGTAAAATGATCTGTTATTTATCTTAAACTTTTCTAAAGGTGCCTTGGTGTCAAATTCAATTTTGTATGGCAGTAGTTCTTTGTAAGGAAATTCTACTTGCCTTGAAGAACCGCTAACCAAGAGGGCATTTTCTTTAAGCAAACTCATGTCCTTTAAGGCAACACTTTGATACCCTGAACAGCCTACGACAACATCTGCACTTTTTAGGGCGTCTTCTCGGCTGTTTTCTAGGTAGCCTTGCATTAATGCTTTCGATTGAATCCCCGAGTCTTTGTCATATACAAACACCTTTTCTGCTCGATTCTGTAATTCATTCGCTGTTGCTTCGCCAACACCTCCATACCCAAGTACCAAAACGGTTTTTTTGGTTAAAGTATCACCTAGCAAAGCCTCGTTACAAATATTAGTAACAGATTGTGTAATAGCTTTACCAATGAATTTATCTTCAAGTTTTTTACCTTGAGTACGAGCAATGCTGACTACAGGATAAGTTAGTTTATCTTGGTACTCAATAAATAGTTCGTGGCCACGCGTAGTATCTTCTACTGAGAGCACCACGTTAGAGAGCTTGTCTGCAACAAGGGCTGAATATCCTCCAATTTCCATGATGATTACTTTCTTGCCAGAAGCTTGCTCACATAAATTAAGAATGGTGTCAGGTATATCTTCAACTTTTGGAGTGTATACAGATGTAAATTTAGAAATCTCTTCCTTAACTTCTGGTCTTTCGGAGTATTGAATAGAGATAACTCCTATTGTCGGTAAGGTTCTAACAAACTCTTTGAGATAAGGAAGATTGTTTTTCGAAAGATGAAAAACAAAGAGATAGAAATACTCTTGTGGTAAAGCTTTTAATTTAGATTTAAAAATTTCTGAGGTCATAATTTTATTACTAGTTTCTTAATATCTTTACCACACCTAAATCCGCATCCACCTCGATAAGATCACCGGTTTTGATTTTGTGGGTAGAATTCTTGGTGCCGACAATGCAAGGAATGTTGATTTCACGGGCAATAATAGCAGCATGACAAGTGACTTCTCCTCGATTGGTTACAATGGCGCCAGCCTTTTGCATCAGAGGTAAAAATTTTGGGGAGGTCATATCACAGACAAGTATGTCGCCTTCATTGAAACTCGTGTCTGTGGGATCTTCCACAATAAAGGCTTTACCAGTGTAATTACCTACTGAGGCTGACTGCCCGAAGATATCCGTTTCTGACTCTCGGGTTTGCAAATCTGAAATTTGAAGATCAATCAGTCGATTGTAATCAATAAACCACAGTCCTTGATCAGTATCGACAGTTTCAAAATAGCCATTTAAATAATTGTTACTAAAGGTCCCATCTAATTGTTGCTTGATCGGCTCTTGTTTATCTTTACCCACTTTAAGGTAAGTCATAATTGTACCTAGGTGTTTTTCGGCACTTATATTCTCCGGGACTAGTTTCCAGGTACTAAAATCAAATTCAAATGAAATCGGTGTGTTGGCATTGTAATACCCTTGAGTTAGTTTTTCGTGAGAATCAGCAATAATCTCACCGCGAATCCCTTTTTCATTTACCATAAAAATAGTGGACCAAATATCTTTATCTGCATGGGGGATATAGTCTGCACGATATTTCATTGGATCAACGTCTTGTTCGGCAAGCCAATTTTCAGTGACGTCTTTAACGGTTTTACCACGCATGCGTAGTTTTTTTGATTCATGGTCTAGAGGGATTAAACGCAGAGCACATTTTTCTTCGCCGTGTTCATTAAGATATTTTTGAAATTTAGTCGAACGATTTACTACATCAATCAGTGAAAATTTTGTTGGTCTATCGAAGGGAATACCAATAAGTTCATTTAACACCGCTAAACGTTCTCGTTTTTCATTATCTTCTTCTCTATGCTTAGCGCTGTCTTGATGACCCATATTTCCTAGCCATTCAGTTAGGGATATTTGGGCATCAAAGAACTCCCTTTTCTTCGCTTCCTGTTTATCAATAGCGTCTACTTTGGTTAGAGTGGTAATTGGTCGGCTTTGAACAATGTAAAATATTCCGTTTTCAAATGCCCATTCAATATCACAAGGAAAACCATAATGATCTTCAATCTTAAGGATAATCTCAGACAGTTCTAGTATTTGTATTTCTGTTAGAACTTGTTCTGAACCTCGAGGTTCAGCAATGGTTCTCCATTCGTTATTACCATGTTCTAGGAACAATTCTTTAGCTCGATACAAAGCTCTTTCTTGAGTCGAGATATTGATATCTAAAATCTTTCTAGGTTCTTTTTCAACAACGTAACTATCAGGAGTAATTGCTCCGGAGACAATTGCTTCTCCTAGCCCCAGACCAGCTTCGATAATCAGTTGATTTCTATCCTCGGTTACTGGATGAACTGAAAAGGCAATACCTGATTTTTCAGAGTTCACCATTTTTTGAATTACTACCGCGACTGATATCTTTGTAGTATCAAGACCTTTTTCAAAACGATAAAAAATAGCTCGTGGAGTAAATAGGGAAGCCCAGCAGTCTTGGACTTTTTGAAGCAGAGTTACTTCAGTGGTATTTAAATAACTATCAAGTTGTCCGGCCCAAGCATGATCGGCCCCGTCTTCATCTGTGGCCGAAGAGCGTACCGCTACAAACACCGCATCAAGAGATTTAAATTGTGAAAGAATTTCGTCCGCCATGTCTGGCGACATTTTGGCATGCTTGATGAGTGACTGAATTTTTTCAGAAGCATTTTCTACAGTATGTATAACTTCATGATTTACACTATGTAGAACTGCTGCGATTTCTTCGGTCAGGTCTACCTTATGCAGGAAGTCATCAAACGTCGTCGAGAGGACAATAAATCCATCAGGAACTGAAATGCCGGCATTTAGCATTTCTCCTAGTGACGCTCCTTTTCCACCAGCAATGTCGGCTTTGGTCTTGTCTACAGCTGAAAACGGGGTAGTAAATTTCATATATCGATTTTACCATAATTTGATCATTGTGATATCAGGGCTACATTCTTTCGATTTGTGAGTATTGTTCCCAGGAATGTTTAAGTGTTTCATTGCGAGCTAGTAAGTCTTCGAAGGTACCCTCGTCGGCAACTTTTCCCTTATCAAAAATGACTACCCGATCGAAATATTTAAGTAAGTTCAACTTGTGTACTGAAGCTATAATTGTTTTCCCTACAAAAAAAGAAGAGACGTCTTGATAGATCTTTGCTTCGGTAGCCGAATCTACTGAACTGGTGGACTCATCAAGCAAAATAATATCTTTTTCTTGGGCAAAAAGTAACGCTCGCGCCAGAGCTAATCTTTGCTTTTGGCCACCTGATAAGTTGACTCCTTTTTCATTGATTATCGAATCAAGTCCCTGAGGAAGATCTTTAATTACTTGAGTGAAATGCGCTAGATCGGTAAACTTCATAATTTCTTTATCGCTATGTTCAAGACCGAACGTTATATTCTCCCTGACCGATGAAGAAAACATTTCTGGTTCCTGGGGGACAAGCATGGTACCAAAGTCATAGTCGTAAAAGGTGCCGTCAATTAACTTGCCATCAATGTTGATATTAACCTTGGCATTTTTATATAAGCCATGAACTACTTTTAGGAAAGTGGTTTTACCAGAACCCGATTCTCCAATTAGAGCTATTCTCTCACCTTTTTTTAATGATATCGAGATATCTTTTAGGTCACTTTTCTCACCTTTCTCCTTAATCTGGTAATCGAAATTTAGATGCTCAATCTTAAAATTGTCTTTAAATTTATATCTTTTATTTTTCTTGATTCGGACAGGAAAAATCTCCTCGATATCGGCGACATTTTTTACTCTTGTTTTTTGTCGAATAATTTCTTCGTAGAGATAAGTGAAGGTAAAAAATACATTATTAAATCGTGATAGATATAGATACAAAGCACTAATTGTTCCAATCTGAAGAATACCTCCTGAATTAAGCGTAAGAGCCATATAGGCGATAATTGGTAGAACTACAATCAATTCAACAAACATTGATCCGGTAAACCATTTCCATTCGTTTAAAGCAACATTAGAGTGGTGGAGTGATCTACTTGCTAGCTGACTATTCGCTATAGATTTGACGGCTTCATTTTTAATTTTAAGAACAATGATACTGGTGACGTTAGAAAGGACGTCAAATACTTTAGCTAGAACTTTGTTTTCAAAAACATTTAAGGCTGCATATTGAGGCACTAAATGTCTATCAAAAATATTAATTACCAAAAAAGCGACCAGCACAAATAAAAATGTACCGAGGGCAATGAAGGGATTGAAATAAAGCAAAGCAGCCACCGTACCGATAAGGCCTACAAGAATAGAAATTATTTGAAATACGTTTCTCGAATAATCAAAAAGTCCATCGCTGGCCTTATTTATCTTGTCGATTGTATTGCCGCTGTCTCTATCTGAATGCCAGGCAAGATCAAGATCAAGGACGCCTTGCATCAAGTACTTCTGGTACGCGTATCTGACCATAAATGAATTCCTAGTCTCCATTACTCTAGCAATTCCGTGAAAACACCAGAAAGATATGATCAATACAATGAGACTGGATATAATCATGGTTAGGTACCAGAAGTTGTCGTTGGTCAATCCATTATTCTGAAGTTCATTCAGGAAAAAAGCGATAAGTATTGGATTGAGGAGATTTAAACTATTTGAGATAACAAAGAAGCTACTATATAGCACTACAGTTTTTCGATTTCCTGCCGAAAACTCCCACATCTTACGGAAAAGAAAGATTGATGGCTCCTGACTCACGCGTGTCCGGTTTAAAACCATTGTAAACCAAGGCTCTCCTGCCCATCCTTGACATCAAACTGTAACTCACCCTCAGAAAACAGTGACTTTAAAGGCTTTT
>Ga0163144_10009815_pt1 | contig 20493 bp, 19 predicted proteins | sample OliLak19BULKMAT1_FD_123175 | JGI IMG/M metagenome (GOLD analysis project Ga0163144, IMG submission 123175) | Freshwater microbial mat bacterial communities from Lake Vanda, McMurdo Dry Valleys, Antarctica - Oligotrophic Lake LV.19.BULKMAT1 | ecosystem: Environmental > Aquatic > Freshwater >... | reverse complement strand
TATCAGCTGGAAAAAAAACATTAACTCAAGTGTGTACAGACTTAAAGATTGAAAAAAATGGAGTTGTTTTAAAACATCTAGATGATCTGGTCGAAGCGAGGTTGGTGGAGCGTGATTGGGCCAGTGCTAGAGGTCTACAGTTTGAAAATCTTATGCTAAAGAATCAGCATCTTATTTTTAAGGCCTTAAATTTAACTCCTCACAAAATTAAAAGTTCCTCGCCTTATTTTCAAAATAAAACTTCTAAAAATAAAGGTGCCTGCCAAATTGATCTTTTAATTCAATCGCATGACGATCTTTTTTATATAGTAGAGTTCAAATTTAAAAAATATATATCAACCGAGGTTATTCAAGAGACTAAAAAAAAGGTGAATCTTTTTAACCGTCCTAAATATACCTCAATACGAACTGTCTTGGTTTATTGTGGAGAATTAGCAGAAGAAATTTCTCAGTCAGAGGTTTTTGATGCAATCATAGACGCTGGGACCTTTTTATTGCCACCTATCACCAAATAGCATTTTCGCCGTTTGGTGATAGACGCCACAACGACTCTTACATCTGCCCATCAGGAATTTGAAAAAGCGTTTTTAATTCTCTTAACAGTTTGTGACTTTTTCCCAGATAATGCCACTGACGAAAAAAACCAATAATCATTGAGGCAGCGAAGCCGTAAACCACACCAGAGTGTACATGCTTTGCCACCATACCGGTGTCGTGCGCTCCGCCTAAGAAAAAAGCGATCATACCTAAAACTAACATTAACATGGTCCAGGGAATGGTTTGTCTTTTGCAAAGTTCTGCTTCGTGATAAAAGCGCTGCACTTTTTCGCGATAAGGTTTTAGATCTGGCGGTGGAACATCAAAAAGTTCATCTAAGTTTTTTTCTGAAGTGACAATAGCGCGAACATTTTCTACTAAGCGCGCCACACCAATAAAATAAAACATCACAAAAGCTTGCGCAAAAACGGTGTAGATAAAACTTGGGATGGAGACTTTAATGTGCGAAAAATTTTCAATATGCACCCAACCTAGTGCCAACGAAATAGTTAAGGCGATGGATAAAATCATTAAAAGAATCAGCGCGCGCAAAAGATGGGCCATGCAATGTCTCGTTGTCAGGTTTATGATTGTTGTGCTAGTTTTTTCACACTAAACTTTTAACGTCAATGAGTGAACCATGAGTGAAATGAAGTCACAAAAAAAATTATTGGAAAATCCGATCTTAGGTGGATTAATGGTGCCGGTGGCCATCGTCTTAGTCGGAGCGTTAATTATTTTTGGTATCACCAAAATGTTATCTACTGAAAGAAGTTACCGCGATTTAGTACAAGAGATGCAATCAAAAACTTTTGGCAATCGTTGGATCGCCGCTTATGAATTATCTAAACAAATTATTTCAGAGCAAATTCCCGAGGAAGAAAAGCCTTGGCTGGTGGAAAATTTAGCAGAAATTTACAAATCAAGTCCCGACCCACGCACCAAAAATTTTATTGTGGTGGCGCTGGGAACTTTGCAATCTCCCCAAAGTTTACCCATTTTAGCAGAAGCTCTTGGCGATGATGATCATGAATTGCGTTTTCAAGCAGTGGTGGCCTTAGGAAATTTAAAGGACACGGGAAGTTTTGATTGGACAAAGGTTATTAATTTTCTAAGCGGAGATGATGCGGGTTTGCAGCAAGCGGCTATTTATGCCCTAGCGACTCATCGTGTACCGGCGGCAAAATTGGAAATTGAAAAAAAATTAGTTAACGAAAATGTTTCTGTGAAGTACGCAGCTGCGATTGCTTTGATCAACTATAGAAATGAGAAATCACTGCCTGTGCTGCAGGAAATTTTACAGTTAAACCACTTAACGGTTACTCCGCAATTCACAGATTCTCAAGTGGAGACTTTAAAAGTAAATTTATTACAAACTTTAAGTTCAGAATCTTGGAATGTCTTAAATCCATTTTTAGAAAAAGTTGAAGCGTCGGAAAAAAATATCAAAGTTATCTCGAAGATTCGCGAAGCTTTAAATAAGTTGAAAAAATAGCGAAATCTTTTCATAATCATAAGTACTGTATTTTTAATTATTTGAATGGTATAAAACCAGAAATTTTTTATTAATTTCTGTTTGCTTTGGAGTACTCTCATGAGCGAGGCTAGAACAAGTCTGAACCGCCGCGAATTTTTTGGATATTTATCCACTGCTTGGATTATGTTTGCAGCAGCGTCAGGCGGATTGTTAAGTTTAACTTTGCGATTTTTTTATCCCAACGTAAATTTCGAACCAGAAATGGAATTCATCGCCGGCACACCAAAAGATTATGAAAATGGTGTCGATGAGAGATGGAAAAATGGTTACGGCGTGTGGATGATTAAACAAGACGGAAGACTAGCTGCCCTCTCAAATATTTGTACTCATCTAGGATGTATTCCCAATTGGCTTCCTGCCGAATTAAAATTTAAATGTCCCTGTCACGGTTCTGGTTATTACGCTTCAGGAGTTAACTTTGAAGGTCCAGCACCCCGTCCACTAGAGCGGTTTCACATTTTTCTCAATGCCGAAGGAAAAATTGTTGTTGATAAAACAAAAATATTTCGCCAAGAAAAAGGTGAGTGGGAAAATCCTTTGGCCTATGTTGAAGTTTAATTAGGAAATATTTATGAGTGAGAAAAGTTTAGCAAAAAAAGTTAGCGAGACGCAGGTTTGGAAATCAATTTTCCGTCACGGTCCACCCGATAACGCTCGTAACCGCGCCGCCGTGGTTGCCGGAAACGTGTTTCTACATTTACATCCTATCAAATTAAAAAAATCGGGCGTTCAACTTGGTTATACTTGGTGTATGGGTGGATTAACTTTCTTTATTTTCTTAGCGTTAACCATTACCGGCGTTCTTTTAATGTTCTACTATCGCCCCACTGCTGAATACGCATTCAATGACATCATCGCCTTTAGAGAGCACGTTCCCTTGGGGATCATGCGCGAAATGCATCGTTGGGGAGCTCACGCCATGGTGATTACCGTGTGGCTGCATATGTTCCGCGTTTTCATGACGGGCTCCTACAAACCACCGCGCGAATTTAACTGGGGCGTTGGTGTGGTGCTGTTAATTTTAACATTATTATTATCGTTCACTGGATATCTTCTTCCTTGGGATCAGCTGGCAATTTGGGCCATTACCGTGGGATCGAATATGGCGAAGGCAACTCCTTTTGCTGGTCACGGCGGACCTGGTGCGGCGCTAGCGCGCATTGGTGATTTTGTGATGGTGTCAGATAAAAACGATGTGCGCTTCCAGCTTCTAGGCGGTCGTTTTGTAGGTGAGCCGGCGCTGCTTCGTTTTTATATTTTACACTGTGTTTTCATTCCTCTAGTGGTCGGCGTTTTAATCGCGGTACATTTTTGGAGAGTGAGAAAAGACGGTGGGATTTCAGCACCACTTTAAGGATTAAAGGTAGAGTATGTTAAAAGAATTAATTAATCACCTTTCCGCACCGATTTTTTCGTTTAATGCGATCACCATTTTATTTTTTTGGTCGCTGAAAAATTATCGCACCGTGGGTTCGAAGAAATTCGCTTACTGGAGTTTGGCGATTATGTTTCCGGTCTTGATGTTTTTTATTTTAGATCCAAACTTTTTTAAAATCGTCATCACTCCCGATAACGTACCTATTTCCATTCTTTTAGTGTTAGTTAGTTTTTTTACTTGGTTTGCTTTTCATAAAGCGGCAGAAAACGATAAACGTATCGATGCTGGTTTAGGTCCCATCGAAGGTACGCCAGAAAATCGTGAAAAAGTTTGGTGTTGGCCAAACTTAGTTTATACCGAATTATTTGCCATTATTGCTTGTACTGTTTTTTTAATTGTATGGGCGATTATTTTTAAAGCTCCTTTGGAAGAACCAGCTAACCCGACCTGGGCACCCAATCCGGCCAAAGCTCCTTGGTACTTTTTAGGTCTACAAGAAATGTTAGTGTATTTCGATCCATGGATGGCGGGTGTAGTTCTGCCAGGAATTATTATTGTGGGTTTAATGGCGATTCCTTATATCGACACAAATCCTAAAGGAAATGGTTACTATACTTTTCAAGAACGAAAAATGGCGATCGGAATGTTTCTTTACGGTTGGTTAGTGCTGTGGGTTTATTTAATTATCATCGGGGTTTTCTTGCGCGGTCCGAACTGGACGTTCTATGGCCCATTTGAGTTTTGGGATTTTCATAAAGTTGTGGCAGAAAATAATATTAACTTATCTGAAATTTTTTGGATTAAGGCCTTAAATACCGGCCTTCCTAAAAATATGATTATTCGTGAAATTCCTGGAATAATTTTAAGCCTAGCTTATTTGGCGCTAATTCCCTATTACATTAAAAATCATCCGAAGGTGAAGGAGCTCATCGCAAATTGTGGGATGATTCGATATTACGTTCTAGTTTTCTTGGTGCTTTCCATGAGTAGTCTTCCCATAAAGATGATTTTGCGCTGGCTATTTAGTTTGAAATACATCGTGGCATTGCCAGAACTAGAATTTAACTTGTAATTGATTGAAGGATTAGATCATGACAAAAAAAAATGAACCAGGAATGGCATATGACATGAAGAAGCTAAATAAGCTCTTCGCCATTTTATCGGTAGTCTTTTTTATCACTGTAATGTGGGTTTTCTTAGACGATTATATGCGCCCATGGAAAGCGATTCAAATTAAGGCGCAAGAAATTAAACGTGCTAAATTATCGCAAAAAATCGATGTCGCGGGAAAAGAAATTGATCAAAAAAAATTAAGTGAACTCAAGACACAATTAAATGAAGCCAATGCTAAAGTCTCTGCTCAAGAGACTGATTTAGAAAAAATTCAAGATAGTTTAAAAGATGTTGCTAAAGAGATTAAAAAAAATACCATCACCAAAGGTGACTACAATTCGAAGATGACGGAAACGACTTTTAAATATGAGTCGGCAAAGGCCCATGATCCGGCATCGAATCACACCAAACATTTGCTGCAAAAGTTGCAAGAATATAAAATCTTATTAGATGAAGCTCGTGAAGAAGGTAAGGCATTCCAGGCCAAAGAAGTCGATTTAAATCATCAAGCAGCACAACTGAAAAAAGCTTTAACAGAGGCAGAGCAAAAGATTAAGGACTTACTTGGCAATAAAGAATTACTGGAAAATGCCAAGTCTACGACTGACTTTAGTGCGGTTTTCTTTTTAAGAAATATGCCGTTTATTGATTTTCTAGATCCAACTTTAAAAATTCACCAAATCGTAGTTGATAGTGTGACCGATGATCGTTATTTTCAGCATGTTCCCAAAGTTGATCGTTGTACCACTTGCCATACTTTCATTGATCAAGTTGGCTACGAGGATCAACTGAATCCATTCAAGACCCATCCCAAATTAGATTTAATGGTTGGAATTAATTCACCACATCCATTAAAACAGATTGGCTGTACCACTTGTCACGGAGGTGAAGGTCACCGCGTGACTGATTTTACTTCAGTTGCTCACATGCCACAAAATAAAAAACAAGAAGCTGAATGGGTAAAAAAATATGGCTGGCACGAGCCACATAAAGTTCCGCAACCAATGTTCCGCTTACAAAATACTGAGGCCAGTTGTATTAAATGTCATCAAGGCGCAGAAGTTATTCGTGGAACAAACGCTTTAGAAACAGGTCGTCGCAACATTGAAAAATTTGGTTGTTATGCTTGTCACAAAATTGAAGGTTGGGAGCATAAAAGAAAACCAGGCCCAAGTTTAGAAAAAATTGCGGGAAAAATTGATAAGGAATTTTTTAAGAGCTGGGTATGGAATCCGCAGGCCTTTAATGCTCACTCAAAAATGCCAAGATTTTTTGCGCAATCAAATAATTCAAAACCTGAGTTCATGATTAAAAATATTGCTGAAGTAAACGCTATTGCCGAATACGTTTATTCTAAATCAAAACCATATGTTCCGTTTGCAAAATACACTGCGGGAAATGGCGAGCGTGGTAAACAACTTATCGCGACTATTGGATGTTTGGGTTGTCACGGGGTGGAAGGTCTTGAGGAGCAATCAGAAAAAGTTAAAGCTTATGCTGGCCCGTATTTAACCGGAACCGGCAGTAAAGTTAGTGGCGATTGGCTGGTGTCATGGCTTAAAAAACCTTCTCACTATCAAGAATCAACTATCATGCCTTCGTTTCGTTTAAGCGATCAGGAAACTAGCGACATTGCGACCTACTTATTAAGTTTAAAAAATGTAAAGTTTGAAAGATTAAAATTGGTGGCAATGGATAAAACTGCTCGCGATGAAATTTTAGTCGGCTATTTAAAAGCTTTTGACACTTTAGATAACGCTAAAGCAAAAGTGGCGAAGATGTCTGACCAAGAAAAAACTTTGGATTTAGGTTTTAGATCAGTTGGAAAGTACGGTTGCTATTCATGTCACAATGTAGAAGGTTTTGACGGACGTGCTCCTATCGGACCGGAGTTAACTAAGGAAGGCTCTAAACCACTTACCCAATTTGACTTTGCTCATCAGCCGATTGAACAATCAAAAGAGTCTTGGCTTTATAATCATTTATTAAATCCACGTCGTTGGGATGCGACTAAAGACGCAAGTTTTGAAGATTTAAATCGTATGCCAAACTTTTATATGAGTGGAAAAGATGCTGAGGCGATTGTGGTTACTCTGCTGGGGCAAGTTTCTGATCGCGTGCCACTAAAAGGTATTCGTCGTCCAGGTTCAGGCGAAGCTCGCTACGAAGAAGTATTAAAAGTTATTGGAAAATATAACTGTATGGGCTGTCACAATATTGATGGAATGCGCGGCGATATTCGTAAAATGTATGAAGATGCAAATGAAGCACCTCCATCGTTAATGAATCAAGGGCATCGAGTTCAAGCGGCTTGGCTAAATCATTTCTTAGATAACGTTCATTCCATTCGCCCTTGGTTAAATATCAGAATGCCTTCGTTTAATTTAAGTAACGAAGAAAAAAATATAATTATTGCTGGTTTTCAAGGCAAAGCTGAGCAAGTGACTTTTGAAAACTTACCTGCCAAACCAAATTGGGAACCAGGAGAGAGAGAGCAGGCAATTAAATTGTTTAACAATTTAAATTGTGTTTCTTGTCATTCGATTGGTTTTACAAAAGATCAGCCTTCAGCTCCTGATTTACACTATGTAAAACATAGAATGCGTGCGGGTTGGGTTGATAAATGGTTAACTAATCCTCAGGCCATTTTAGATTACACTCCAATGCCAAACTTCTGGCAAGATGGCGTGAGCACTGACACTGAAACTTTTGCTGGCGATCCAGTGAAGCAGCGAAAAGCTTTAGTAAAATACTTACAAGAAATTGGTTATGATCGATATCCAAACGGTAATCTATAAGCGAGGAATGTATGGGACACGGAGCACCTGGAATAGTTCAGTACAACGATAAAGAATTTGGACAGGCCAATCCTGGTAAAATCGGAATGTGGGTTTTTCTCGTTACCGATGCCATGTCTTTTTCTGGTTTACTATTAGCTTACGGAGTTTTACGAGCGCAAAAAGGTGCACTGTGGCCAGATCCCATTAAGGCCTTGGGCGGTGTTGAGCTTTCAGGTTTCATGACTTTTTTATTAATCTGTAGTTCTGTGTCGATGGTATTAGCTATCGACGCATGTAGAAATAAAAAACGTGAGTCGATGCTACGCTGGTTATTAATAACGATCTTAGGTGGTGCCGCATTTTTAGGAATCCAGGTGTATGAGTATCATCACTTAATGCATGACATGGGCATGACCTTTAATAGTTATAAGCACGGTATCAGTTTATTTTCTTCAACTTTTTTTGCCATCACTGGATTTCACGGCCTTCACGTTTTATCTGGTGTACTTTATTTAATCTGGATGTATCGTCTGGCCTTGGCCGGAAAATTTGATAATGGCGATCATACCATGTTAGAAATCGCTGGATTATTTTGGCACTTTGTCGATTTAGTGTGGATTCTTGTTTTCACCTTTATCTATCTTTTATGATGAAAATTTACGCCATAATATTTTCTTTCGTTAGTTTTTTTAGCGCACAAGTTATGGCGTGTCCCGCCTGTTCAGGTTCAGTATTAAATTCTGGTGAAAAAAGCGTATGGATTATATTAACTATTTTCATCGCGGCTTGCTATATACCGATGTACTTTCTTTTTAAAACAATTTATAAATATCGTAACTCAAGTAATTCACAAGTATGAATATCGCACTTTTCCCATCCTTAAACGCCTGCCTTAATGGACTCTCTGCCATTTTACTTTTGAGTGGTTATATTGCTATTAAAAAAGGTCATAAAGATCTACATAAAAAATTAATGATTAGTGCTCTCGCAACTTCCACTATTTTTTTAGGCTGCTATTTATTTTATCACTATCACGCCGGTTCAAAAAAATTCCCTGACATCGGATTAATTCGCAATATCTACTTAGGTATTTTACTCACGCACACAATTTTAGCCGTGGTGATGTTGCCGTTTATTTTTTTAACTTTCATGCATGCTTTTAAACAAAACTGGGTCACCCACAAAAAATGGGCACGCATCACTTTCCCTATTTGGTTCTATGTTTCCTTAACTGGCGTGGTGATTTATTTTATGCTGTATCAGTGGTTTAAGGTTTAAGCAGATTTTTTGACTTTAAAACAACTGCGGCGAGCATATTGTCATTTCGATATTCAAAATTTTTGGAAAAAATATATTTAGGACCTTGTTCTGTGACCTGATCAGGATTACTTAAAATCTTAGTCAGTTCTTCAATTGAGATATTTCTTTCTTGCAGTCTTTCTGCGGCATGTGGAGATAAAAACCATTGTGATTAAACGGACTTTTTAAATAAGAGAATCCTTCAATTAAATACTCCGATTGATCTTCTGGTTTATACTCCACAAGAATTTCAAAAACTTAAGGATGAAAAGAAGGTGGGATTTTGGCAGGATGTATTTTCAAATTTCACTAAGATCATTTAAAAATCTCAGAAGGTGGAGAGATTCTCTAGAAATCATTTAATCCCAGTTTTCTCTCCACAAATTTAGTTGTATAAAGCTTGCAATGTTTTTAAGAACTCTCATTTTTATCACCATTGCTGTGACCTTTTGTCTGCTGCTTTTGGGCGGACATGTACACAACACACAATCCAGTTTGGCCTGTCCAGATTGGCCGACTTGTTATGGATCTTTTATGCCGGAAATGAAAGGCAATGTTGCGATTGAACACGGACATCGTTTGCTGGCGACATTTGTGGGAATGTTAACCATCGCATTGGTTGTTTTATTTTTTAAAAAGAGAAAACAATTTCGTCATCAATTTGATGTCGGGGCGCTGGCCTTAATTTTTGTTATTACTCAAGGGTTACTTGGTGGCATTACTGTTATTTATAAATTGCCCACTATTGTTTCTTCCAGTCATCTTGGCCTTGCTATGATTTTTTTTCTGACGCTAGTTTATTTACACCACAGTTCATTTAAATTAAAAACTCCGACCTTATTTTCTCTTTCTGAGGGCCAAAAAAAGGATTTGAAATTTAAGTGGAATTCTTTGGCGCCACATCTTTTATTTTTATCCTTGTTCATACTTTATTTGCAAATTATTTTAGGCGCTTTCATGCGTCACTCTGGAGCAGGCGCAGCTTGCGGTTTAGGCTTTGAAAATTCTATTGCGTGTTTGGAACAACAAAGCTGGACTCACACTTTTTGGCCATCACTGGATATCGCTAAATTGCATATGGCACATCGCTTATTTGCGATGGTGGTTTTTTTGTTTGCCAGTTTTTCTCTGGTGAACTTATGGCTTAAATTAAAAAAATATAATTTGGAAAAAATCGGTTTTTTAAAATTTTTAATCATTGCGATTTTCTTTTTGTATTTAGGACAAATTGCTTTAGGCGTTTTAACTGTCGCCTATAACATTTCGCCACTGCCGACTGTTTTACATTTAGGCGTCGCCGCTTTACTTTTGGCCTTAACTTTTAAATTATTTTTACTGTCGCGCGAACTGGAAATAGAAATTTATGGATCTGGCCAAACGTCCTTTCTGAGTGATGTGATTGATCTGATGAAACCAAAACTTTGTTCGCTGGTTTTGCTTACAGCTTTTGTGGGAATGTTACTGGCCCCAGATCATGTTAATTTTTTTCGCGGCATGTGGATTTTATTTTGCATTAGTTTGGTGGTTTTTGGGGCGGCAGCTTTAAATTGTTATTTAGAAAAAGATGTCGATGCTTTAATGGAACGAACTAAAAATCGTCCACTGCCGGCCGGTCGTTTTAATCCTGATTACGCTTTTTGGATTGGCACGCTGATGATTTTAGTGGCGCTAGGTTTGATTTATAAAACCATCAATCCTATTACGGCTTTTTTATCGGCGCTTTCAGCTCTTTTGTATTTGGGTGCTTATACTCCGCTTAAAAAATACAGTTGGTTCGCTTTAGTGGTGGGGGCAGTGCCTGGCGCTATTCCTCCGGTTTTAGGTTGGACGGCAGTGACGGGAAGAATTGATGGCATGGCGATTATTTTATTTTTGATTATTTTTGTCTGGCAATTACCACACTTTATGGCGATTTCATTATTTCATGCTGAAGATTATCATTCAGCGGATATTAAAGTTCTGCCAAATATTATCGGTCCTGAGAAAACTAAGTGGTTGATCTTTTTAACCACCGTCATTCTTTTTGTGATTTCCCTGGGACCAAAATATTTTGGAGCTAATGGAAACCTCTATCAGGTAGCTGCGCTAATTCTTTCGTCGTTGTTTTTATTGCTGGCGATTGCCGGATTTTTTCAAGGCAAAGATCTCTTAAAACAACGCAATTGGGCGCGCCAATATTTTTGGGGATCAATTATTTATTTGCCACTTCTGTTCGCGGCGATTGTGTTTTTAAAATAGAAAAATATAACTTTTAAATATATAATATTACTTAAAAATGACTTACACGGGATATTTTATTATGAAGAGAACTTTAAAGTTTGTGGCACTCATGCTGACGTTATCAACGGGCTTGGCCTCTGCTTCAGAAAAAATGAGTTTGTGGCAGCGCATGCAGCCGCCTGAAGATATTGGAACTTACGGCCATCTTATTCATTATCTTTTTAATTTTACGACTTATTTAAATATTTTTTTCTTTGGACTTGTTTGTATTGGGATTTTTGGTTTTTCATTTTTATACAGTGCTAAAAGACATAAGAAACCTTTATATACCCATGGGAAAAATAAAAAAGAAATTCTTACTGTTGTTGGAATTGCCTTGGCGGTCTTCATCATAATCGATATGCAAATCACTCGCATTTCGGCCCATGATTATCAAACTGTTTTTATGAATTTTCCTAAAGGAAAAGATGTTTATAAAGTCGAAGTGATGGCACAGCAGTGGATGTGGAACGTTAGGCTTCCCGGTAAAGACGACGTGTTTAATACTTTAGATGATATTGTTACTAACAACGATTTCCATGTGCCTGTGAATAAAAAAGTCGTGTTCCAAATTATTTCAAAAGATGTCATTCACGCTTTATATATACCCAATATTCGCATGAAAGTAGATGCTACTCCGGGAAAAATTACTCGCATGTGGGCCGAATTTACTAAGCCAGGTATTTATGAAATTGCTTGCGCTGAAATTTGCGGTACTCACCATTATAAAATGCGTGCTCGTCTAGTCGTGCACGATGCAGAAGATTTTGTAAAATGGCAAGAATCAGCTCAGGCCATTGCTCTAACAGTCAACAATCCCGAAGAACCAGATAATTTCTGGGGCTGGCAGTGGAAAGAATAATTTAATATTTTAAAAGCTTAACGGAGAAATCTATGGCCTTTTTTGAACAACACATTCACCCGGCACCAAAAACATTTTTATCTAAATATGTTTTTAGTTTTGATCACAAAGTGATTGGAAAACAATTTTTGTGGTACGGAATATTTTTTCTGGGAGTCGGCGGAATGATGGCGCTACTTATTCGCTGGACCCTGGCTTTTCCTGGCGAAGCGTTTCCAGTACTGGGCCCATTATTATTTCCAGATAACGGCGGAGTTGTTCCTCCTGATACTTACGCCATGCTTTTTACCATGCATGGAACTATTATGATTTTTTACGCCATTACGCCTATTTTAATTGGAGCGTTTGGAAATTTTTGTATTCCGCTAATGATTGGCGCGCGCGATATGGTTTTCCCGACGCTAAACATGTTGTCATTTTGGCTTGCCGTTTTATCAGCAGTTTTACTGCTAGCAGGATTAGTCACACCACTTGGCGCAGCAGCCGGAGGATGGACTTCGTATCCTACGCTTTCCACTTTAATCGGTAGTCCTGGCGTTGGACAAACGCTTTGGGCCTTAGCGCTTTTTGTGGTTGGTATCAGTTCAATTATGGGAGCAATTAATTATATTACGACGGTAATTGTGCTGCGTGCTCCTGGTATGGGCTACTTTGATATGCCCTTAACTGTTTGGGGCCTTTGGTTGACAGCAATTTTAAATGCGATTTTCCTGCCAGTTCTTGGTGCTGGTTTATTACTTTTAATTTTTGATCGCGTTTTCGGCACAACTTTTTTCTTGGCCGGTGCTGCCGCCACTTCAGGCACGGGCGATCCGATTTTATTTCAACATGTGTTTTGGATTTTCGGTCACCCAGAAGTTTATATCCTGATTCTTCCAGCTTGGGGAATTGTGTCTGATCTTTTATCTTTTTTCGCTCGCAAACCCGCTTTTGGTGCTAAATCAACTGCGCTTTCCATGACAGCGATTACTATTTTATCGACGGTTGTTTATGGTCACCACATGTACACAACTTCCATGAGTCCACTTTTGACTCAGACGTTTATGGCACTGACGATGACGATCTCTATTCCTTCGGCGATCTTTTTTGCTAACTGGCTAGGCACAATTTGGAAAGGCTCAATTCGTTTTTCTACACCGATGCTATTTTCATTAGGTGTGGTTTTTGTTTTTGGTCTTGGTGGACTAACTGGTCTCTATCTCGCCACGGTTACTGTGGATTTTTATCTGCATGATACCTACTTTGTTGTTGGTCACTTCCATTACACTATGGCCGCTTCAGTTCTCCTGGGTGGATTCGCTGGAACTTACTTCTGGATGCCAAAAATGTTTGGCAAAATGATGAATGAATTTTGGGGTAAAGTGCATTTTTGGATCACCATGGTTGGTCTAAATGGATTATTCACTGGGATGATGGTGGTGGGTTACGCTGGTATGCATCGCCGTTTATACAACCCATTTGTGTACGACTTTTTGCATAAATTAATTCCTATTAATATGTTTGTAACTGTTTGTGCCATCATCATGGGTGCTTCACAAATTATTTTCGTGATCAATTTTGTGCATGCAGTTTTCTTCAAAAAAGAAAATGCCACACAAAATCCTTGGGAAGTGGGGACACTTGAGTGGACAATTCCATCTCCAGCTCCTTCTCATAACTTTGATGTCATTCCAGTGGTAAAATGTGGCCCACATGAATTAGGAAATCCTAATTTAACTTCAGGGCGCGATTTTCAATATCAGACTGAGGAATTAGTAAAAGCATGAGTAGTGCAACTCTAAATACAGATTTAAATATTGCCGGCAAAAAAGTTTCTTCGGAAATTGCTTCGCTGGTATTTATTATTTCGCTGGCGATGCTTTTTGCGACGCTGTTTTTAGGTTTTTCTTTTTATCGTTTTACCGCAACAGTTTGGCCTCCAGCTGGTTTTGAAAGGCCAAGTTTATTAAACCCTTTAATCAGTACCTTTTGGGTTTTATCGGCGAGCGTTTGGGGCGAACTTTTTTATCGTCGTTATTTGACAAAAGTTTTCTCGAAAACTTTTTATTCACTTGCACTTTTTTCAGCTCTGGCCTTTTTAGTTTCACAAGTTTTTTTTTGGAGGAGTTTAAAAGGAGTCGGACTGTTAGTCTCGGCGGGAGTTTATCCTTCGATGCTACACGCTTTTACTTGGGTGCATGCTGGACACGTGGTGATGGCGGTCGGGGCGTGGTTTTTTCCACGCACGGAAAATCGCAGCGTGATTAATTTTTGGCATTTTTTAAGTTTGATTTGGATATTAATGTTTATAATTTTATTTCTAGTATAAAGAGGAAAAAATGAAAGCAGTCTTTACGTTATTAGTTTTAAGCGCGCTGACACTCTTAACCGGTTGTGAGGATTCAACTTTTCACGAAGATAAAGTTTTTGCTGGCGGTGTTTATGCTACTGCTTCAGATTTAAATCGTGGAAAATCAATCTACACTGAATATTGTATGGCCTGTCACGGCGTTAAGGGCGATGGTAAAGGAGTTTCTCATAAAGGTATGGATCCTGTTCCTCGTGATTTCACATCAGGAAAATTCAAATTTGGTAACGTCATTTCCGGAGAGTTGCCAACTGATGCCGATTTAATTTCGATCATTAAAAAAGGACTACATGGAACAGCGATGTTGCCGTGGGATTTAAGTAATGAACAAAGCCGTTTAGTGATTCAATATATAAAAACCTTTGCGCCAGCAGTGTGGGAAGGCAAAGATAAAGTTTTAGGTAAGCCGATTCTAATTACGCGCGATCCTTATGGCCTGGCCCACCGGGATAGTGCGATTGAACGTGGAAAAAAAGTTTACCATGTCGTCGCTCAGTGTTGGAGTTGTCATCGTGCCTACGAATCAAAGGATAAAATTTCTGCTTATAACAAAGAAATTAACAACGAACCCATGAATGAATTTGATGTCACGATGTACGATGTTAAGCCGCAAGATTCTGATTACGGCGTAAAAACATTGCCACCAGATTTTACATGGCATTCAGTAAGATCAGCGGCATCAGTTGAAGAACTTTATGTTCGTCTGGCCGCAGGTGTGGGCGGAACCGCCATGCCTAGTTGGAAAGATACTTTAAGTGATGACGATATTTGGGCCGTCGCACATTATGTAAATTATTTAATGGGCCTAAAAGATAATCCAAAACGCAAAGAATTTATGGATCAATTAAAATAATGACAACTTTAACTGGTTACAAAAGACAAGATACTTTTTTTGAAAAACTAATTGTTAGCAAAGTTTTTTGGATCATTTTTATGGTCTACAGCGCAGGCTGGCCAATTTATCGTACGCTTAACCGTACTCTACCAGAGCCTTTAGCAAAACTTTCAACCGTTCCAGCTTTTGAATTCACCAATCAGTTTGGAAAAACTTTTGGTTCGGCCAACCTGAAAGGTAAAATTTATTTGGCGAATTTTATTTTCACCACTTGTCCTAGCACCTGTCCTAAATCGATGGAGCGGATGCAAAAACTCCAAAAACGCATGCGCGGCTTGGGTGATAAAGTGGGTATCATCACTTTTACTGTCGATCCAAAAAACGACACGCCAGAAGTGCTAAGCGCTTACGCCAATAAATATCGCATCAATCCCTTTATCTGGAACCTTTTGACGGCGCCAGAAAATGATATGAAAAAACTTTTAATGGAAGGCTTCAAAGTTCCCATGGGCGATAAAGAAAAAGTAGAAAGCCTTTATGATATTGCTCACACTGAAAAAGTGGTTTTAGTTGATACTGAAGGAACTATTCGTGGTTATTATGGCCCCGATGACGATAGCGCTAACCGTTTAATGATTGACGTTGGATTACTCGCCAACAATGCATTTAGGAGATAATTATGGACGCTCATGTAGAACATCAAAGTCACACTAAAGAATATATTATTATTTTCTTTATTTTAACTTTTCTAACAGTCGTTGAATTATTTATTCCTGGTTTAGATGTTAAGTATTCACTTAAAGCTATCGGCTTGATTGGGCTAGCAATTGGTAAGGCGTGTATTGTGGCCTATTTTTATATGCACTTAAAAGCTGAAACAAAATGGTTGAAAATCATTGCTGCTATTCCGATTCTGGCCGGAGTTTATGCTGTCGGATTGATCATGGAATCAGTTTACCGATAAAATGTTACAACTTCGAACCGATCACGCACGGCCCTCTGTTTTAGTACCGGAATATTAAGGCAACCTATCCGCACAAGTAATTGAAGTAACAACTTGTGCGGATAGGAAGTGACTAATGATCGGAAGAGTCTACGAAAATTCATTATTAGAAAAAGAATATCAAAAGAAGGCAAGCTCCCTTGTCATTGATTTTGAAAAAAAATAGAACACGCTATAAATTATATTCCACAGCTCTCTAAATATAATTTAGAGAAGTGCTTAATAACATTTGACCCAATAAAAAAGGATGAACTTGAATACTTTGACTATCAAATCTCACGAAATGATTTATGTTAAGAAGTGATCGGCAAAATCTGCCTTCGTTGTATTAATTCATAGGCGTTCTAAAATTAAACTTGGCAGGTGGCCTATGTGGAAATTGTATAACGTCTTAAAAAACCTTTTTAGAAAGGACCCGGTCGAGGTTTACTCTCTTGAATTGTTAGAAAGGGATTGTTTGCAAATTGAGGATACTGCCAAAGGTTTTCGCAAAGTCTTTGGCCACACTTCAGAGTTTAAAGTAGTTACCAAAGAATATATTGCAAAAAAACACCAAGAAATCTCCATTCTTAAAAACAAAATTGGCCACCTAGAACTGATTAAGAAAGATCTTAGTACAAAACAAAATGAGTTGACCGCGAATTTAAATCAACTTACCGATGACGCCAATATTACTAAGGCAAAGTTAAGAAATCTAGAGGTCACTAGCGATGCACAGAAAAAAAATTATCAATTGCTGCAGCAACAGATTGTTGATTTACAAAAAGAGATAGAGAAAGCTAAGGGGCAGGAAGAAAATTATACCTCACTTAATAAAAACTTTTCAGATGAGTTGTGCAAAAGAGAAAAAGAATACACAAAACTTAAACTAGAGAAGGCAACTTGCGTAGAGAATCTTTTTCATCTCTCTAATGAAAAAGAAGAGATGTTACTGCAGCTAGAACTTTTAAAGAATGAATCGAGTTTCATTGTAGATCAATTGAAAGTTGTAACAATACAAATTCAAAGTCTAGAAACAGAGAATGCTGCCATTATAAATGAATATAAAAAATACGAATACTTACTGGAAATTAAAAAAGATGAATTTACCAAAATAAATGATCAGAAAAAAATTCTAGAACTGACTAAGACTAATGCAATAGAGAGTGTGGTTCAAGCACAAGGTGAAATTGACTCTCTTAATGAGCGTATCGCGTCTGATGTAAAAGTCATTGAACAAACGGTGGCGAAAAACAATGATCTTAATCTTGAGTTTAAAGAAAAATCACAAGCTATTATCAGACTGATGGATGAAGCCGCAAGATTACCTAATGAAATTAGAATTTATCAAATTGAAACTGAGGAACTAAATAAAAAACTCACGCCGATTAGAACAGAGTTAAATGATTTGGTAATTAAACACGGCGCCATTCGCAGTGAATTTGATGTAGTTCATCAGAACTATCAAACGACAGAAAATGATTATGTCTGTTTTAGTAAAAATATTGATGATTTAAAAACTAAAATTTATCAACTTGAAACAGATATAGAGAATAAAAAGAAGGCACATCTTGAATGCTCTGCAAGACTGGCAGCAATTCAGAGAGAAGTTGTCGTACTCACGCAAGATCTGGCCAATTTAAATACTGAATTTGGTAAAACCGATCAAAGTTTATTTGAGTCTTTGCAACAATTTGAAAACTTAACTCAGGAAAAAGACAAATTAATTGCTGAAAAAAATCAATTACATGTCAAGGCCATTGATCTGACTAATGAACTAGCAACACATAACAAAAAAATTATTGAAGTAAGTTCTTTTGTGGGAACGATAGCAGATGAAAATCAAGACCTAGGAAATGACGTGAGAGAAGCGCAAGGTCTTTTAGTCGAAATAAAGAATGCACTGAATAATGAAGAGAATTCATTTAATCAGTTGCAAGTTAATAAATTAGATTTATTAGAAAACTTGCGCAACTTTCATGAAGAAATTGCTTCGTTAACGTCAGAGTTATCAGAGCAAGATAAGTTAGTGCAAGTTTCAACGGAAGAAAATAATGTTTCTCTTAAAACCATTGATGATCTGAAAACGAAAGTTAATCAACTTGAAACGGCCAAAGAGAATAAAAAACAGACACATATTGAATGCTCTGCAAGTCTTGCAGCAATTCAGAGAGAAGTTGTCGTACTAACGCAAGATCTGGCCGATTTTAATGCTGAGTTTGCTAAAACGGAGCAAAGCTTATTTGAGTCTTTGCAACAATTTGAAAATTTAACCCAGAAAAAAGAAAAACTAATTGCCGAAAAAAATGATTTACATGTCAAGGCCATTGACCTGACTAATGAACTAGCAACACATAACAAAAAAATTATTGAAGTAAGTTCTTTTGTGGGAACGATAGCGGATGAAAATCAAGACCTAGGAAATGACGTGAGAGAAGCGCAAGGTCTTTTAGTCGAAATAAAGAATGCACTGAATAATGAAGAGAATTCATATAATCAGTTGCAGGAAAATAAAGTAGATTTATTAGAAAACTTACGCAACTTTCATGATGAAATTGCTTCGTTAACGTCAGCGTTATCAGGGCAAGATGAGTTAGTGCAAGTTTTAACTGCAGAAAATATCGCGATTAAAAGTGAATATGCAGGGAAAATACAAGCGCTTGATGTGCGCAAAGAACTTTCAGTGCAGTTGATTTCTGATGCTGGAGCTTTGGCAAAAGAAAATGCTAAACTTCGTGGTGAAATTGTCGCAATGGAACAAGAACATCGTGACACAAATATGGAAGTTAATATGCTGGCGGCAAGTAAAGAAGAAATGCGCCGTGAAAATATTTTATTAACAGATAAAGCAGTGAGTATGGCAGAGATATTAACAGAACAAAACATAACATCGCTTAACTTGCAGAAAGATATTTCTGAAATGCAGGCAGAGATTAGCACATTGAAGACATTGGTTATCAAGTCAGAAAAGGATGTTATTCGCAATAATGATCAAAATGCGACACGTGATGTTTATTTAAACCAATTAAATAAAATAAAAAGAAATTTAGAAAATCAATAGATACCGCGGTAGGAGAGAGTTCTTTTAAGCAAATTTATTGATCACTGCGGCCAACAAAGTTGGTGTGTGAAAGAATTTGAAAGGCTTGCCTCCAGTCTTTAAGTTTAACTTCTGGGTAGTTGGTTTGCCCGGCCAGCTCTTGCATAAAGTGTTGCAGCTGATCTTCGTTATTTATTCCCTTAGCAGGTGCCAGTCCTTGTATCTCAATATAGTGAGGATTCTCCTTGGGGAATTCTCTTATGAGAGAACTCTTTCCCACTCGTCTTCGACCTATAAACATATTGCCCTTGGTTCAAAATATCGACATTTGTCATTGTTTTGAACTGGTGATCGAGAAAAGCTTGTTCTAGAGTGGACATGGTCATTTCTAAGTTTTCATCTTTAGTTCTATAATAATTTCTTTAAATAATTAATCGCCTCTTAGCACAACTTCGCTCACGGCCCCAATCATTGCTCATAGTGAAAGCAGTGGTTCAAATTTTACCGGCGTTATGTGGGTGAGATAATTAATTGGGATAAGTAATCGTAATCGATAAAATTTTATCACCCTTCACAATCTTATCTAAAAATTCCATGCCTTCCGTCACTTGTCCAAACACAGTATATTTTGCATCAAGATGGGGCAGCGTCGAGAGCGCAATATAAAATTGTGAGTCAGCACTATCTGGTTCATTGGCACGCGCCATCGCCACTGTGCCGCGAATGTGTGGTAGTGAATTAAATTCCGCTTTTAATTTTTGTCCCGAACCACCTGTGCCAGTTCCTGTCGGGTCTCCACCTTGAATGACAAAGTTTGGTTCCACGCGATGAAACGATAAATTGTCGTAAAAACTATTTTGAATCAATTCAGCGATTCTTTGTGCAGTATGTGGTGCTTCGCTGGGGTAGAATTTAAAGACAATATTTCCGTAAGCTGTCTTAATGGTGGCGTAGGCGCGAGAAAGTCCGCGCGAGTCAACCAAGCTGAGCTTATTATTAACGATGGCCACGCTAGTTATTGGCCCTTCATTCTTTGGCCCTGTACATTGTACAGAGATAAAAATTAATCCTAATAATAAAAGATTTCTTATACTTAGCATTGTGAAGCTCCTCGTCCTTTTAATTATATCCATGTGGATTAATTGCGCCATTTATAAAATTAAAATAAAAGAGAAAAGATGGTTGACAGTTAGCCAGAACTCCCTTAAATTCGCCCTCACGTTAAAAATTTCCTTGAAAAGCTTGAATTTTTGGGGGTGTAGCTCAACTGGGAGAGCACCTGCTTTGCAAGCAGGGGGTCGCAGGTTCAATCCCTGTCATCTCCACCAATTACTGGCTTTAGCTCTTTGACAATTTAATAGAGAATAATTTTGCTGCAACTAGCGCAAGCTAGAAGCAGTGGAAGAACTGATGAGAAGAGAGAAAGGATCCGTTAATATTTTGAGAATAGTTCTTGTAACTGTTTCCAGAAAAAAGGTCCTACGTAACTAAATCTACTTTCATGTTGTCGTTGTACGTTAGTTC
>Ga0163144_10009814_pt1 | contig 20493 bp, 22 predicted proteins | sample OliLak19BULKMAT1_FD_123175 | JGI IMG/M metagenome (GOLD analysis project Ga0163144, IMG submission 123175) | Freshwater microbial mat bacterial communities from Lake Vanda, McMurdo Dry Valleys, Antarctica - Oligotrophic Lake LV.19.BULKMAT1 | ecosystem: Environmental > Aquatic > Freshwater >... | reverse complement strand
GGGATTTATGGTAATGTTTTGCCTTCTGCAACTCAATCGCTTGTAGATCTGTGTGCGCAATTTTACGATTCAGACCATCGTATAGCTATCCCAGGACGATACGATGACGTGGCACCAATCAGCGATCTGACCAGACAGAATAATCTCAAAGTTCCTTTTGATAAGGATGAACTTTTTCATGCAACGTGAACCAACGCGATTATTCCTCCAAAAGGTTTTGATCCCGTCACCGCAAACGGACTATTACCAACGATTCAGATTAGTGGACTTCAGTGATGATACACGGGGAATGGCTACAAAAATATTATCCCCGCACAAGCTACCGTAAAAATTAATTTCCGTTTTGCGCCAGGGCAGAATGCTGTAAGAATGATAGAACTTTTTGAGATGCGAGTAAGAGATCAACTACCTGATTACTGTACATTTACGGTCGTCACCTCGGATCCCTATGACGCAATCGCCATCAATATCGATAGTACTTTCGTCGAATCCTGTCGCAATAAACTTGCAAAAGTATATGAAACAGCAGTCATAATGAGACATTGTGGAGCGGCAGTCCCTATTAGCGGACTCTTCCAACAGTACATTGGTTGCCCAGTCGCTGTCGTCGATCTCTGAAACGAAGACTGCAACATGCACGGCATCGACGAAAACTTTCGCCTCGAGAATGTGGAGAAGGGGTTGAGGTTTAGTGAGGGATTGTTTAAGAGATATTCATAGTAGATGATTTAGTGCATTGTAGAAGTAAAGACACAGACTTGTATTTTGCGAATCAATTGATACAAAACAAAGAGTAGTTTATCAATAATATTTTTTTATGAGTTCCAGGTCTGAACTGAGTGATCGCAATGATCCTTCTCGCAATTCAATACTTACAAAATATTTACCAGAGTTTGTGTATGGTGGTATCGATGGATTAGTGACTACCTTTGCGGTGGTAGCGGGCGCTACAGGAGCCAATTTAGACTTGGATGTGGTATTAATTTTATGATTTGCAAACTTGTTTGCAGATGGACTTTCTATGTCGGTGGGGGCCTATCTTGCAAACAAGTCAGAGTCTGATAATTATAGGAAACATCGCGCGATAGAGTACAAAAGAATAGAGCAGTTTCGTGAGGAGGAAATTTCAGAAACAAATAAAATATTCCAATCGAAATGATTCGATGGAAAATTGCTCGAACAAGTCATTGCAACTACTATCGAAGACAAGCACAGACGAGTAGATACATTGATGAAAGAGAAGTTGTGACTAAGTGAGCCTGACAAAAAGCCACTACTTGTGGGCGCTAGCACACTAGCTGCATTTGTTCTTATTGGATTAATTCCATTGTTGACCTATATTGTTTCATATGTGAAAGAGCTCGACCCTGAAAGACTATTCACGTTGTCGATCTTATTCACTGCTAGTGGATTCCTTATTATCGGATTTATGAAAAGCTATGTAAATCAAACCTCCAAACGAAAGGCGATGCTCGAGACTGTCACTCTCGGATGAATCGCAGCAGCAGTCGCCTACTATGTAGGATTTGTTTTGGAGAGGATTATTGTGGGAGGGTAGATTAACGCTTGTTAGTTAATAAAGAAACAAAACCCCTTATGGAAGGGATTTTATGAAATTATTCACCTCTCTATGCGAGTGGAGGACGATAAGCCGCTTGTTGTGCTTCTCCAACATTGCAAAAAGCTTTGGTTTGCGAACTCGGTTGAAATCCCAAATCCATTTGTAAAATCTAAAATCGATATGCGACTCTTTGTTTACTCAGATATCTGGTCTATCGATATGTGAGTATTTGTATTTCAATAGTCTCCAAAACGCATTCCATATACACCTAACTCTTGATATGTCCAAATATATGATTGTATCAGCGGCTCCGACTCTTTGTTCAAACGTTACAGTATAATTTCAGTCTGTTATCCACGTAGGTTGTTGAATTATATGTTCGATAATCTCAAACTCTTTTGTCGTATCGACTCTCGTTCGATGTTCTCTCATCAGTTCTTTGTCCAGATAGAATGCAGGTATTCATAGCTTTTCAGAAAGTTTCATTGCAAAAGTAGATTTGCCTGATCCTGCGTTTCAGAAAATTACTATTTTTTTCATGGATCGAAGAGCCAAGAAAGAGAAAGTATAAGTTGATGGATGTTATATCGAACTGTCGTTCCTAAGAAATACCATAGAGTCTATTTTAGACTAAAATTCAATTTTTGTCCTTTCGTTCTTTGATCTTGTGGTGGACCATTCTTTGTGCGTCAGTGAGGCTTAGAAGGTAGACCGTGAGATCTTCAACCATCTTTTTATAAGAAGCATTACGTTCTTTAATTTTTTGTATCGCGTCGTTTAAACTACTTTCATAATTGGCTTGGTCAATATTGATCTTTATTCCATTTTGGTCATTTGCATGATTTTTCAATGTTAATCATTTTACTTTGACGTTTGATACGGGTATTTCATCAGCGATCCGTTCATCTCATACAAATCAATTATTATGTACTCACGATAACACTTTATCGATCTTAGGTTTTCTGATCGGAAGTCATGTAGTATCTATTTCATAGATAATTCCACAAGAAGGGAGATATACGGAATTCCTGATCCCATATCACGTATTATGCAAAGGTACTTCTACTGCTATTCAGCGAGCAGAGTAGCTAGTCTGCCAGACCATATTTTGATTATCGGTCATATATGTTCAATATTCATTTCCATCTTCCTGTGCTTTTTCTCACTGATTATTAATTACTGATTCAGATGTAGTGGTTATAGGTTTCGTAAAAAATGATTCGGTTAAATCATCCGGATTAATAGTGATGCCTCTTCGTAATTTGGCAGGATGAGGAGCATTTAGTGTATTAACGAGCTCTTCTTTTAATTTCTGATCTACGTAAGGAGATGCTTTCTCCTTCCCACGTATATTTTCCTCTTTGAGTTCTTCTTGTGCCATGCTGATCAAGCGAATAAATCACTTGAGTAAGTATAACGGCAAATGCCTATATGTCAAAATCCTTTCAGGGTGGTGAGACTTGAACTCACGACCTCCAGACCCCCAGCCTGGCATTCTAGCCATCTGAACTACACCCTGATAGAAATGCGTATTTGCATATATAGCTATTCTACCTATAATTTGAATGGTATTATTTTTTCTTGTTTCTATGAAAAAAAACCTACATACACCCGAGGAAGGTGAATACAGTGAGGAAGGCAAGAAGTTGAATCAACAACAGAATGCAGAAACAGCACTCACTCTTTTGGGAGTGAGTAAATTTCAGATGGAAACTATAAAGAAATTTTGGTGAGACGATTATATCGAAAAGAATGGAAGCGAAATAATCAAAAGAATTAATAGTTATAAGTTTCCCATTACAAAGGCAGAGAGCTCAAATCTTGGAAGTAATTTTGATCAGTTTTTACAAAATGATTTAGTAACTGTACATGATCATAAAGATATTTATGAGTCGCTCGAGGTAGAACTTAATTATTTTAAAGCACAAGACGATAACTTCAAAAGTGCGTACGAAGCTGTTGCGAGGAAACTTGATTTAACACAAAGCCATGAACTTTCCGATGTTATGCGATTTATTCGAAATAAATCTGCAATTACCGAACTGTTACCAAAATTGCAACAAAAACTCAAAGATTCAATTATAGTCGATATTTTTAGCGGAAGAACGTTTGAACCAAAAAAGTTTGCTGATCCTAAAGCAATACTATATGTAGATAAATTTGGAAACCCATCTGAAAGTGTAGAAGAGTGATATAGATACGCCTTGACTCAAGACGCACTGTTGTTTTTGTGCTTATTGCCAGATAGTTCAGTTAACCTTTCAATGAACGGGGTAGATTACTTCGTCATTTCCGATATTGAAAAGGCCCACAAAGAATACTTACAGTGATTGAAAAATGAAATTAATCGTACGTTGAAGCAAGATTGAGTGTTTATTGCTTGCTCGAACAATTTTGTTTGAGAAAATTCCGAAGGGCAACCGAATGGGTTGGTAGAAGGTATGGAACAGATATTTTATGATAGGGTTGCGGAGAAGAGGATCTTTCAAAAAAAGAGCGCCTAGGCGCTCTTTTTGTATGTAGCAGAAATAGTCCAATTATTCATCATCACTTTAATCTAAGCTGCTTGATCTAAGCAGTCGATCATATCATTCTTGCTTATTGAAATAACTTTTGCGGGTTTTCAGCCTATGGTTTGTTCAATTTCTTCACCTTGGCTGTTGTATGTTTTGATATCTATAGAGCCATCTGTACGAAGGTATGCGATTTCGTTTACTTCGTGTTGTTTGAATATTTCTTTGTCTTGTGCGCTAGGTGAGTGTGCGTGGCCGAGTGATTCAATATGTGTATGGAACATTCACTGATATTCTTTTCCGCTTTCTGCAAAACTTTCTTTTGCTTGTTGCTGAGCTTGACCAGAGATTGCAACGCTTCCTGCTGATTGATTTTGGTCTTTAAATTTCTCAATCTTACTGGTTATACCGTCTGTTCATCCAAGTGCTCCGGCAACTTCTTGAGAAGTGTGTTGACGAATGAGTTTAGCTTTTTCAATCAATGCTTCACGAGTCGATTCATGTTGGTGAATGATGTCCATGAGAGTATTGGTTACTGCTAAAGACTTAAGAGAGTACTGTTTGTATAGGTGTTTACTGCGTAATCTGCCCAAAGGGGGAATCGAACCCCCACTACCTTACAGTAAGCGGATTTTGAGTCCGCCGCGTCTACCAGTTCCGCCATCTGGGCAAGATGAAAAGCATAAAATTCAAAATACAAAGCGTAAAAATTAAAGCATAATATGGGTCTAGAAAACCACAATTATCAAACTGTCAAAGAACATCTAGAGAAGAGATTTGGCATATGTCTCGCAAGCGGAGCATGCACCTTGGCTTTCTCGTGATGGTCAGTGTAGCGAATCAAACCCCAAAATCAATTGATTTTCACTAGGCTGTGTCTATACATACGCCACGGGCCCAAAACCTTTTTATACTTTTACGTGAATATCATGGATTTAAACAAGGTCATGCTTATCGGAAGATCTACAACTGATGTAGAGATCAAAAAGATCGAATCGACTGGTAGTTCGGTAGTTAATTTTACTGTTGCAACAAACAGAAGATACAAGAACAAAGACGAACAAGTCGTCGAAGAGTCTGAGTATCATAGATGTGTTGCATACGGAGGATCTGCTGATATTATTGGCCAGTATGTTACTAAGGGGAAAAGAATGTATGTTGAAGGTAGATTGAGAACAAGAAAGTGGGAAGACACGACAGGAAATGCAAGATATACTACGGAGATCGTAGTGGATAACTTTATCTTCTTGGATAGTAAAGGACCAGGAGGGGATTCAGACAGTAGTCATGACTCTGCAGCACCTGCTCCTCATGCAGCAAGTGCAGACGAAGATCTACCATTCTAACCAATTATGCAAGTAATAACGAAGATCCTTCCCAATATAAGCTTGCTATTTGGGAGGATCTTTTTATATATTGAGATAGTTATAAATCGCCTTTATCTGTGTTAAGATATTTATCGTGGAAGAGTTACGTGCAAGATTTTGGATTATAATGTTGGACCTATTGGACTTAGTTTCCTTTTTCGTCTTCGTTACAGGGATTGTACTTTTCGTAAGATTTTTCGTATTCAACCCGTATACCGTTGTAGGAAGCAGTATGGAACCTATGTTTGAACAAGGTGACTTTATTATTGTAGATAAAGTAACTCCCAGAGTTGGAGAACTCACGAGAGGAGATGTGGTAGTCTTTGTTCCCAAAGGCAAAGATATTCCTTTGATAAAAAGAATCATAGGACTTCCCTGAGATACAGTAAAAATTAAAGATGGACAAGTCTCAATCTGTAATAAAACCAATGCGTGCGAACTTTTGAGCGAAGCGTATCTTCCAGAGTGACTTAAGACACTTACCAAATGTAAGATCGACGAATTTGTCGTTCCTGTAGAATCAGAAGGATATTTTGTGTTGGGAGATAATAGACCATATAGTACAGATTCTCGTTGTTGTTTCGGATATGGATGTTTCGAGGGAGCAAACTATCTTGTTTTTCCTGAGGATATGATTGGGAAAGTGGCTTTGAGATTATATCCAAATATTCAGACGCATCGATAATTTCTTTATTGTCTATATTATTTCATGGAAACGCAGGTAGATATTCCGATGGATGTGTATGAGTCAACTACTGAACTGGTCGTTGTTATGCCATTGTGATGAGTAGCAAAAAAAACAATTAAACTTTCTCTGGAAGGAAATAATCTGACGCTCGCATGATCTAGAGAAAAGCCTTCAATGAAAGATACATTGATGCCAATCCAAGAAAAATGTTTTCGAGGGGCGTTTGAAAAGGTGATTGCATTACCAAGTAGCGTCTATTTCGACAGAATTCATAGTGAACTTTCCAAAGATAACGTGCTCACCATCATAATCCCTAAAGTAATAGTGCCAGAAAGAATTATGGTGCATTTAAAGTAATTTTTTGTGCAACAAAAGCGATGATAAATCGAGTTATTGCTCGCTAAAGGTTCGAACACTCCTAAATGCAAACCCAATAGCACCTACATGCATTTACTCGCTTATCAAACACTTTAACTCGCTGTTTATCTGTTCCAAAAAAATTCTTATCTAATTCTTTCCACTCGAAACTAACTTCATTAGAGTTAGTTTTTTTCTTATCTTAAAAATATGCTAAGCAAGCGTGATATAGAAACATTGCTAATAGATGAACCTGGCTATCACCATAGTTTCTATACGTTGAAACCTAAGCCTCGCTTACTTTATGTACTGGGTAACAAGTCGGTGTTAGATAAAAAAATATTGGGAGTAGTAGGGCCAAGACAAGCGTCGGTATATTCTGACCAAGTAATGCGTGATCTTTTTGTGAGTGTTGCAGAGTATGATCTTGTAACTATTTCCGGTGGAGCTAGAGGAGTTGATACTCAATGTCATGAACTTTCCCTGCAGTATAACATTCCCACTATTGTGGTATTGGGGGCAGGATTTGATCACTATCTCCAGCATCCTCGCACGAAGGAGTTACTTGATCGTGTGGTTCAAGTAGGGTGACTTCTGCTTTCACAGTTTGAGCATGATTTTGAGCCAACAGTTCGATCATATCCTACAAGAAATAAGATTATAGCAGGATTGAGTAGGGTGCTTTTTGTGCCTGCTGCAGGAGAGAAGTCGTGAAGTCTCCTGACGGTAAAGGATGCATTGGAGTTTGGAAAGCCAGTCTATAGTGTTCCAAATAGTATCTATGATGCTACAAGTTTCGGAACAAATATCTATATCCAGGAGAGGAAGATTCAACCAGTATGTTTTTTCGATCCGATGCTGGGGAGGTATTTTGAAAAGAAGGGTGCAATCGAACAGACCGAGCCAGTATCTTTAGAACTTACGATCGAGGAGCAACAACTCGTGCAACTTCTGGCTGAAGCTCCAACAGAAATAAGTGCGCTATGTGAAAAATTACAACGACCTATTGAGAAAGTGCTTGGATCTATCACGGGATTGGAGATACAGTGATTGATTGAGCAGTCACAGGTCGGTACTTATAAACTGGTTTAATTACCATGCCGAGATCTTGACCAATTGTGCTAACTATATAAGAGTAGGTGGAGTAAATTAAGAACACATTGGTTAGTAATGGACAAAAAAATAACTATTCTCTACGTTAGTTTCACTTCCTTTAGATTAGAGATTAAAAAGTATGTGACGTGTGAGGAATTTCATGATAGGGGGACTGTTCTTGCTATGAATAGCTTGATTTGTATTGGCTCAAAATAATTTTTCGGATAGTCTTACAAAAGCGTGAATAGACACCCAAGATTTTTCAAATAAAGAAGTAGTAAATCGTTACGACCTAGCAAGAGTTATTAACGCATCAGTCTGCGAAGATTGTGTTCTTGCTTCACCTCAGAACAAGGGGAAATATACGACTATGCGACGAGCAACAACTGCTCAGGATTATACAGTTGCAGTCGACGATATTCTTGCTGGGAAATCTCAGTTTGAATGAAAGGAGTATGGTGTTTGTGTCGGGACAGCAATTGATCGTGGATGGATGGAATGATATCCAAGAAACGATAGCCCGTATTGTCATGGAAGATTTTGTGGAACCAATAATATCGATGCTGAAGAAGCGATAGAAACTTTTTATAAAGCTGTTCTTGATTACAAAACAATTGCGCCCGAAGTACAGTGGGAAGAGCTACAAGAACGAAAATTACTCAGTGGAACATCGCTCTCTTTTCCTGACCAGCAAGCAATCACCATCGCATTTGAACGTTGTGGTGATGTTGCATGCGCACCTACAACAACCGTTGAACTAGATGCGTACATGACTTACTGTAACTACAACCCAAGTGAGTGTGGCTTTGCGACCTATGCATGATTTTGAGTGGGTGCAGACGCATTGGGTGCGTTAAATATCTTGATTGATGCAGATATTATAGGACAAGAAGAGGCAAAGAGCTTATCGCCAAAAGACGTTATTGATGGAGCTTTATTGCTTAAACGAGCTGAACGTCTTGCACAAATTGCCGACTGTGATTTCAACGACGACTATGATGCCGATAGAGTTCTTAACCAACAAGATCTATGTCCTTATACGTACGATCCTACACAAGAAAATGTGGATAAAGATAGTATGTGAGATGTGTGCGACGACGATATCGATGGAGATGGAGTAATGAATATCGCTGGGGTAGTCGACTACCAACAACATATTAATGTTGCGTTACTTTCGGGAGCGTATGATAACTGCTTATATACTCCAAATAGTGACCAGCAAGATACTGACAAAGACCTTATCGGAGATGCGTGTGACGTAGATATAAAAGCCAATATTTTTGCGTTGGATATCAGTGCTGATCCAGTTGTAGGTACCGTACCATTGGCAGTAGCATTTTATGCTGAGACCGTTGGAAGTTTTGACCGTATCAAGCGAGATTTTGGCGATGGAAGTTTTGCAGAAGGAGAAGCTCCTACTCATACGTATACTAAACCGTGACGTCGAGTAGTGCAGTGATTCGCTCAGAATGATTTGGGTGATACGATAATTGCGAAGCTACCGATTGAAGTTCGTCCTTCTCCAGACATGCAGGTGGGTTATAAGATCGCTGTAAATACATTGACCTTAGCCGCTCCTGCGGAGATCGCTTTCGAAAATGATTACGCAGGGAAACTAAGTCAGGTGACTTGGAAGATAGGTGAAGAGTTTTTGCACGGATGACCGGATGATGTTATTAAACATACTATTGAAACGCCATGACGTTGGACAATAGAGTCTCAAGCATACGATGAAAATGGACTGTGGGTAGGGTTGAGTCAGGTAACGATAAATGTGACCTATCCTGATGATACGACCAAGACGTTTGAATGATCTGCATTGCAGGCTTCTTCGGTACGTGTAGAAGCGGGCGATCCGATCACTTTCACTACCCAAATTGCAGGATTTACTGCTGAAGACCTTGCTGAGGTTGTGCGAGAGTATGGTGATGGTTCTCCGATGATTACTTCAGAGCTTACAACTACCAAAATATATACGGAGCCGGGAGCATATGTCGTGAGTCAATCAATCTTGTTTAATGACGCCGATATAACGCCCATACAAAATGTACTGACGGTCTATGTACAAGCAGACTCAGACGCACAGACGACCATATTCAACGCAACACCATTAAGCGCATCAGTAGGAGAACCACTTTCTTTCGATCTTGTTTTGCAAGAGTTGGTAAGAAATGATGTAGAACTTATTGATCGAAATCGAGGTGATGGAACTCAAGAGCATATTGTTGCACCATCAAATGCTGACTTTTCACAGTCACATACATACTTAACTCCTGGAAGTCATACCGTACAAGCAACGGTCTTTACGCATGAAGGAGCAGTCTATGTAAATGAGATGACGGTCTATGCAGAAGGAGGCGCGTTGTGTATTGATGGAATAGATGAGCTAGTGTGTGATTTGGATGAAGACGATATACCTGACTTGTGCGATATTGATCTGGATGGAGATACGCATCAGCAACGATTAACCTTATTACTCTATGAAACTCCTGCATGTGACTTTACGGTCAATGTCGATCAAGAAGAGATGGTAGAGTATCGTGCATATATTATCCAAAGCGGAACAGGAGATAACTGTCCTTTTGAAGCAAATGAAGATCAAGCAGATCAAGATAATGATGCTCGAGGTGATGTGTGTGATCCAGAACCATTGGAACCACAAGAACCTGAAGAAGATAACGATCAAGACGGTGATGGTATAGAAGACAATGCAGATGGTTGTCCCACGGTTCCAGAAAGTATGAATGGTATACAAGATGCAGATGGATGTCCTGAACTTCCCGGAGGACCTTGAGGGGGTGATTGAGATGGTGACGGAGACTGAACAGGGGGATGAGGAGATGAAGGCACAGACCCAAACGATCCTTTCATACAAGCAGAAGAGTGTGAACAATGTCCTTGTCCTTCCGCAGATTACTCTTCCGCTCTGCGACAAGGAGATCGCGTCAGAGCACTCCTTCTAGATCCAGGTGGAACTCACATCTATAGATACTCCGCGCCAAAACTTATAGAGAAAGATATCTCTGAAGAGATGGGCGGGAATTAGACTATTTCTAGTGAAATTCTTTGCTACCACCTAGATTATCTACTATAAACCAACAAGCAAATTGTTGGTTTTTTTCTTGCAATTTGAATCTTTCTGTATATACTAAGTATATCTTTAGTGTATACAGACTTTTAGTCTGTTTACTGAAGTATTATGCTAATAAAATGGAACGATAAAAAGAATGAAGAACTAAAACAGATGCGTGGAAGAAATGGAGTTGGTTTCGAAGATATAGAAAGAGCAATTAACGAGCAGAGAGTGATTTATGATATTCCAATTCACAATCCTATAAAATATCCATGACAAAGAAGGATAGTAGTAATTATCGATGAATATGCGTATGTCGTCCCTTATAAGATGCTGTGAAACGTTATGGAACTTATAACAATTTATCCGAATAGAAACTTTACTAAATACTACCTTTTACATAAATAATTACTTTTCAGCTATGAAAAAGAAAAACAAAGTAGATCGAGACAATCTCCAACTTGATGCGTACGAGCAAGAGATAGAAGACTCTATCAATACAATGGAGATTAAGCCGCCTGACGCGGCAATGAAAAAACGCATCAAGAAACTCCAACAGATTGCACAAGAATCGCTCAAAAGAAAAGCAATTAGCCTTAGGATGATTGAAAAAGAACTTGCGACATTCAAGAAAAAAGCGTCTGAAGAAGGTCTTCCCTATCAGACATTACTAAACCTATTGATACATAAGTACAACAGAGGAGAGATCACCTTTAAGCTTTCTAAATAAACCTACTATTGACTTAATATAAAAATAATATATAACATTTCCGACTAGATCATTCACAGTCTATGCCCGGTTATGTAGTTCCGGGTAAGCGCCATAATGGAAGTATTAGTAATTTAACTGAAGCTAAAAATTTGTTTTATCATATAAATGGTAAAATATTTTGGCGAAACTACCGGTTGATGATTGACGGTCAATTATATAGTCCTACATGCCTCTTGGACGATAAAGCGAGGGATATTATGAAAAATTCATTTAGTAAAGAAGCGTCAGAATGGATGACGCAGATAGGATTGATGATGCCTCATTGTCGGCTTGAAGTTTCAGACGATGAATCGTTCAAATTCGATGAAACCATCAAGCATTATCTCACGGGATATTGTGCTAACTATTTCACAAACATTAGCATGGGTCTTCTATGTAATGGAAATGGGGTTGAGTTAGTTGCAAACCTGGATTCTAATAATTATCGTGTAACTCACACGAAAATATCAGAGATCGTAAATCAAGCGATCAAGACAGAAATTTTTTTTAGAGTGCCACATACAGTTATTTTAACATACTGGGCACAGGGAGAGAAAGATCAAAAAAACCTGTCAGAAGACGGGTTTTATATAAAAATATTCCGAGTCTCATCAGTTTCTCAAAAGAAAATTACGCAGTTGATCCAAGAGAAACAGTCTGATGCTGACAAGGTAAAGAGCTTACAATTACAAATAGCTGCTTTACAGGATCAGGTCATGATGATTGAAAGACCCAAGAAAGGCGGATAAATTATTTCATGGACAAGAGCTCGAGAGAGAAGATGATCCATGATCCAACATTTTAACAAAAAAGCCCGCCAGAAATCTGACGGGCTTTTCCTTTATCGAAAATTTATTTTGAAAACTTTTTTTATAGATTAATCGAATCTATTTGGTTGGGGTGGCTATATCAAAATCTCTCTCGCTTTTGCTCCTTCTGCTGGACCGACAACTCATCTTTCTTCCATGATATCGATGAGGCGGGCAGCACGAGGGAAGCCGATTCAGAGTTTTCTTTGGAGCATGGTTGCTGAAGCTTGTCTGGTGCGGGAGATTATTTCGATCGCTTGTTCGATCAGTTCTTCGTCGCCGTCAGACACGTCGCCACCACCTCACATCTCTCCTTTGTTTTCCAAGATGCGCATGATCTCTGGGTGATAGATATCTTCTTCACTTAGATTGCTCATGTATTTATCTTTGATTGCTTCTACTACTGCTTCAGTCTCTGCAGTAGAGATGAATGGCGCCTGCATTCTCACAGGGAACTTTGTCTTAGTATCCATGTAGAGGAGATCTCCTTTTCCGAGTAAGTCCTCGGCTCCCATCATATCCAAGATCGTTCTTGAGTCGACTTGTGAGACCACACCGTGCGCAATTCTAGTTGGAACATTTGCTTTGATCAAACCGGTAATAACATTTACAGAAGGTCTTTGTGTAGCGAGGATAAGATGGATTCCAACCGCACGAGCTTTCTGCGCAATACGCGTAATATAATTTTCTGTATCTTTCTTGTTTCCACTCATCATCAAATCTGCAAGCTCGTCGATAATAATCACGAGACGATACATCTTCTCAGGATCTTTTACCTTGTCGTTGTACTCGTGAAAGTTTCTTACTTTCTGAGCCTTGAGTAAGTTATATCTTTCCTCCATGAAGTTGACGGCCCATTTCAAAACCTTAACCGCTTTCGTTGCCTCTGTAATAATAGGAGCAAGGAGGTAAGGAATTCATTCATACATTCACAGCTCTACTTGTTTCGGGTCGACCATAATCAATTTCAACTCGCTAGGAGTATTTTGATAGATCAGTGAAAGAATATAGTCGTTGATACTTACCGATTTACCAGAACCTGTTGCCCCAGCGATCAAAAGGTGAGGCATCTCATCAAGAGGTTTGAAGTGATTGATACCATCGATTCCTTTTCCTATAGTAAGATTAGTTAAGTTGCTACTCATTCATTTGACAAAACTTGAGTCACCTAACATCTCTCTAAGCCTTACCGTCTGAGGCTTAGGATTTGGGATTTCAATACCGACAGAGTCTGTCCCTGGAATAGGGGCTAGCACTCTGAGTGATTTAGATTTAACTGCGAGAGAGATATCTTTTTTGAGATTTTCAATTTTGGAAATTTTGATTCCTGCTTGAGGCTGGATTTTGATTTGCAAAACAGTTGGTCCTATATTGAACCCCTCGATTTGAACATCGATATCAAACTCTTGAAGTTTGTCTTTGATCGCTTGTGCTTTATCAACCAACCAACTTTCGTCGATGGTCGTATCAGTATGAGAATCCGTATCCAGCAAGCTTAGATCATACGAAGGTTTATCTTTGGGGAAGTTTATATAAAGTTGTCCGACCGCTGCATCGTCTTCTTTTTTCTGTACGTGTTTTTTGAGATTATCTTTGATGAGTGATTTTAGTACGCTACTTTCCTCTTTTTTCGACTTAGGTTTTACTTCTTCTTCATCCTCGTCTAGCTCAAAATTGCCTACTTTGGCTGTTTTTGAGCTACCTACAGATTTTGCGGTTTGCTTGATAGACTCATAACGATCTTTGACAAGATCAATCTGGAAGGTAGGAATTTTCAGTCTATAATAGATTGCCATAGCGATAATCACTGCAGCCAAAATAACAAATAAGAAAATTTTGATCGCATTGGATTGACCACCAAAGAGTCGATTGATACATCGTAATACTATATATCACAACCGACCTCCATTTTTTTCAATCAAATCTACGAGACCATTGTTTACATTCTTCAGTCAGTTTTCCAATATTTCAAAATTGAAAATACCACACACAAGCAAGAGGATTACTCCAGCAAACTTAAACAACGCTTTGCTATAATATTTGGGTTTCAGTAGTGTCACTCATCCTAGAGCGATAAGCAATCCAAAGAAGACAAAACTTCCTCTCAATCCAAACAACTGGGTCGTAGGGTAGGAGAGCCCTTCAAAAATAGGCGATTGATTCGCCATAAAATACGTGAAAAAATAGAGTCCTCAGATGAGTAGGAGGATTGCACCTATTTTGTATCTGTTGAGAACGATCTTAGCCGTTCAGCGGGTTCTCTTGCGTGCCAACTTTGATAATGTTAGATTCTAGAAGTACGTTGGGCAGTATAGGTATTCAAATACCCTTTTCAAGGCGCGAAACATTTATATTGACATTATTTCTCTATAACATAAATAATCCTTTGAAAATCATCACCGGGTAAAGTATAGTGATGCAACGCTGAAAGGGTGAGGTTATATAACCTTACCTGTCCCAAAATCACGTCATCTTCTTGTTTAGTAAAGAGTTTGTACAAACAAAGGTGACCTCATTTTTTGAGGAGAGGGAGTGCTCGCAAGAAAAGTTTGTCCGCATACCCAACAGCTCTTGTAGTGATGATATCATATTTTTCTTTGTAGTCTTCGGCTCTTGATCGAGCTGTTTCAACGTTTTTGAGATCAAGTCCGTTTGCAATTTCTTGTACTGCAGAAAGTTTTTTGCGAGTGCTATCGAGTCAAATACATTTGACGGTTGGATTTACGATCGCAAGCGGGAGAAGTGGAAATCCTCATCCAGTTCAAAGATCTAAGAGAGTATGACTTCCAGGATTGTATTTTGCAGGAGCTCCATCTGGAGTACGAACTGCATTATTTGAAATATCTATAATCTTGTTTAGTTCGAGCGAATCCAAAATGTGTTTATTATAAATATCTATTGGAGTACGAATTGCAGAAAGATTTATTTTTTCATTTCGCTCCATAAAAAGCTCAATCAAGCGATCTCGTTGTGGTGGGATTGAAGATGGAGTAGTAGTATTCATCTGATTTTGAAGTATAAACAGCACGATTTGATAATGGTCTCAACAAAGGTATAGTGTCCAATGTTTTATGTATCATACTGCAAGATGCAAGAGTGGAAACAAGTGGTTGCAGTAATAAGTGTTATCGTGCTTTTGGCGTCGACAGTTTTGTATTTGGTTATGTTTGGTCCAGTGCTTGATGATCCCGAGTTTGCTGCTGCATTAGTGCGAGCAGAGCAGGTCGGTATGCCAGACGTGGAACTTACGAGAGAGTACCCATTTAGTCCTATTACGAGAGAAGACGCAGTTGATCGATATATCGTGACTGCGCAGGAGATGGAGATGATCGTCTATGGAGATAATTTGTGTGGTTTTGATGATATTGATGAGTTAGAACAGCGCACCAAAGAACAAATACTACTTGCGTGTAGATATCGTTTTTTTCTAGGGAATGAAGGAAGTTTTGTCCCGGAATGATACTTAACCAAGGCGAGCTCGCTCGTTGCTCTCGTAAGATGAATGTATCCTGCAAGGGCATTTGTGGAGATTGATCCTTATCGACAACCCTTTGTAACTACTGCATATGAACTTGGTATTACGAAGCGTCCGAGCAGTCCTTACATGATGTATCTAGTGACAAAATATGAACTTCTCTTGCAGCTGTATAGAGCAGCACATCTTAAGAACCCTATCTAATCGATCATGAAAAGACTGATACTCCAACAATAATCACTGAATACCTCACAACTCTTTCTCCCAGTAAGAGTCTAAAATAGAGGACTTTATGGATATCTTGAGCTCAGAATCGCTTATAATAGGGAGTCTAGAGGTAGTGATATGATGGATAAAAAGGGCATTTACCTGCCATATTTTTGACATTTCAGCTATTCCAGGTATACTTATAGTAAGTATTTTCTCTCTTATGGGGAGAAGGTAACTCTACTTGAAATAGAACTGCATGAAACAAAAAAATCCCTCTCAGACAGATAATTCAACACCACCAACACAAACAGCTGTTGCAGTAGATTCTTCAGTTACAAATTTGGACTGCGTGGATAAACATTGCGACATCAAAAATATGAAAAAGATGGATGGGAAAGAGGAAATCGAAAATTATAAACCTGAAAATCCTATCTCAGTTCCCTACTTAGAATGATTAAAGAAATCTATTGATGAAAGACAAATTATTGCATTGTTTGATAACTTATTAACAATCGCTACTGAGGAGGGAGCATCAGATATTCATATTGAGCCGTTTGAAGATACATGTAGAATTAGAATTAGAGTGGATGGAGTGTTGCATCAATTGATTACCTATCCTGATCGTTTGCATGAGAATATTATTGCGAAGTTCAAGATTGAGTCAGGACAGATGCGTCCAGATGAAAAAAGACTTCCTCAGGATGCCCGCGTATCTACAGCGACTTTAACTCACAAAGATCTCGATCTGCGTGCCAACACAATCCCGACTGTCTGGTGAGAAAAACTTGTAATGCGTATCGTGGATAAGTCCAAAGCTATACCGCCATTGAACGTCTTGGGTATTGATGGGGTTAATCAAGAAATTATTCAAAGAAATATTAACTACCCAAATGGTATTATTACGGTTACCTGACCTACAGGATCAGGAAAGACAACGACACTCTATGCGTCTTTGGATATTTTGAATACGATCGATGTAAATATTACCACCTATGAAGATCCGGTTGAAAATAAAATTCATGGACTCAATCAGTCTCAAGTAAGAGCAGATATTGGGTTTACATTTGCGCAAGGATTGAGAGCTGCACTGAGACAAGATCCAGATATTATTATGGTGTGAGAAATCCGTGACTTTGAAACTTTGTCGACCGCTATGGAAGCGGCGATGACATGACATTTGGTATTCTCGACTGTGCATACAAACTCTGCATCTGAAACAATAACAAGAGTAATGAACTTAGGAGCTCAACCATATATGATCACTGGGACATTCAATGTGATTATCGCACAAAGACTTGGAAGAAAATTACGTCCAGAACATGCTATAGAGGTAAATGTAAAAGAGACCTATCCTGAGCGATACAGTAGCGCGAAACAATCACTTCTTACTATGCAGCCAGACGCACTTCAGAAAGAAATGGTGATGAGAGAGATAACCCCAGAGATGGTTGATCGTTTTATGGAACATGGAATTGCGCGAGGACCAGATCCAGAAGCAGGACAGGCTGCGTTTAAATGAAGAGTAGGTATTTATGAGATGCTCGAGTTTGATGACGAGATCAAACAGATGTTGCTCGATGGACAAAAGGCTCTCGCAGTAGAAAAATACGCGCTTGAACAAAAATGAATGCTTAATCTTGAAAGAGATGCTGTTTTCAAGATGATACAAGGGAAGATGAGTATTGATGAAGTGTATAGACTCGTGAAACATAAAAAATATAATTAGTATTTTACTTTACATATTTCATTACAGCAATAGCACATACAAATTGAGCGAATAATCACAACCAAGAGGAGCAATATAATTTTGACGATTGAAATTATAGCCCAGCTAATCTTGGAAAAGGAGAGGTTGCATGGAGTTTCAAGAAATTTCGCTTGGATGAGCTTTTGAATAAACCCAGGAACGTTTGACCAACTCCCAACGTAATTTATCTGACAACTTATAGCTGAAATATTTATGCTGTGTATGAGACGGGCGTGTTTGTAGCTAAGAATCCACGGATATATAATCTTGATCCCTCCGCGCAAAATGAATATTTTGATTCTGATCTTATTGTACTTAATTCAAAAACCAGAAAGATTTCCCCGATTGATCTTTCTATCTCAGATCAGCTCATACAAGTAGGCTCCCCATTTGAGTTCACATCTTTGGGAGTCAAAAGCAACACAAGCAACATTATGGAGATCGTATGAGACTCTTGGAGTGTAACTGGTAGTGTGTCTGGACAAGTAAATTCTATCAAGAAAAGATTGATAAATAATATCAATCGCTAGTCGTTGATAACATTCAATTGTTTATGATTGAAATAAGTAAAATTATTTATAGACTAATTCAGTTAGTCTTTTTTTATATCTTTCGAGATTTAATGAGCACGTGACTTGGAATTCTTTCTACCTTCTGGATAGTATTTATACTCCTTTTCATCCTTATCTTGGGATTTAGAGTTGTTCCACCGAATCAAGCCAACATAGTATTGTTCCTTGGTAAACCAGTGAGAGTACGCAGACAGGGACGGCACTTGATCATTCCTATCTTGGAAAAGACCAATAGACAATCTTTGTATGACAAAAACCTCGCAGTACAGGTCGATGGATTTACCAAAGATAATGTGAGAACTACTGTAGGTATCAACGTAGTCTTCAGAGTTAAAACAGCCGACAATGATATTCTCGCATCGATGTATGGAATTGATAACCCCGTGAGGCTTGTACAAGCGACGGTAGAAGAGCAGTTGAGAGCAAAAATATTTACCTTCGAGCACGAAGATATTTTCGGGAAGAGAGAGGAGATCGGAAATGAAGTAAGAGAAGCACTCAAAGAAAAACTTAGCCAATATGGTATGGAGCTCGACTCAGTGCAAGTAACCGATATTCTACTAGAAGAAGGAGTAATGAGCGCGATGAATCAGATCATTACCGAAGAGAAGAAAAAACTTGCTCTCATCCGCGAAGCTGAAGGACGTAAAGCTTCTTCAGTCTTGGATGCGGAAGCAGAAAAGGAAGTTAAAAAACTTATCGGACAAGGTATGGCCCTCCAAAGATATGAGATCTCAAGATGATTCAAAGATTCGGTAACTGAGATGCAAGCAATCGATGCCAGTCTTACTGCAAAAGATATTCTGGACTTCCTAATTACTTCCTCAAGACTCGAAACGCTTGAAAAAATCGGCAAAGATAATGCAAAAGTCGTCTTCGTAAATGAAAATATCGAAGGAAAGTTTGCGAGTATGATCGGAGAGATGGGGAAGTAGAGTTATCTTGATTGCTTAGTATATATCCCACCTATTGTTAATTTCAAAAATTCTGTTTCCTTCAGATGTTTTTACAAAAATAATTCTAATAGATCACACTCTCATTCAATACATTCATTTTCTCCCAGTGAGGGGTTTGATATCATATGCGTCAAGAGTGTTATTTGAGACATCTTCTAAAATTCTCAAAAAAAGCTCTTTTTGAGGATGTTTTTCAATAAATTTGATAAACTTCTTGACCATAGTCGATTATGACTTATTGAAATGATCCAAAACTACTTTGGGGTCAAGTCACTCAGGGAACTGGAACTGATAGGGTTCCTCAATATGTAAATCAAATTGTTCAATATCTATAAGCATTGCGACAGGCTTATTGTTGATGAAAATAGTCTTTGCCCCGTCTGTTTTCAGTGATTTGATATACATACTGGTATTTTTCTTCAAATCCGTGACGGAAATACATTGTTTGGTTAACATAGCACTAAATTAGGAGCTAAATATAGTACTAAATATAGTACTAAATATAGGCATTATTTCTGGAAAAGCAAGTTATATTGTTTCAATGTACTGTGATGATTAAAGAACTTATATAGGCGCTACCTCGTAATTCGTAGCGTTTTCAATATACATAAAAAATGAAATGAGTCAATAGAAGCTTTTGTCTGAGACTATAACTTTTCATTTTATTATAATGCTATCTTCCTCCTTTATACATATCTCCTCTAGATAGAATTGTTAGAATTTCGACTTTTCAATCTTTGTATGCATAGAGAATTCTTACGTATCCAACTCTGCACCTCCGGAGATATTTTTCTCCTTGCATTGGTTTGATATCTAATCAATCAAAATCGCATAAGTATAATTTTTTAATTCTTTCTAGTAAAATTTCTCTTAGTTGAGGAGGAATTTTTTGAAGATATTTTTCTCGTTGCTTGCTCATCTTTTTTTACAAGCTTGGCTAAATAATTATACACATTCTCGGCAGATTCGCGTACAGGGATAGCGTCTTTCGTATTGTAATATTCTAGTCTCGTATCATCGTCTAGATTTACGTACACTTGTTTGGTGCGAATAAAATTATTTATCCAAATATTTGCGAGTCAGCTAAGCGTAATTCACATTTTCTTTGCTAACTTCTGAGCCTTATCTTTGCTTTGATCAGGTACTCTGATTGTAATAGTAGCCATCTGAAATACATACAAAATAAATGTAACACAATTGTATATATTTGTAACACATTTGCAAATCTATCATTAACTAAAAAATAATGCCGAAACCTCATACCTCTCCTTATTTCATATACTAGAAATTATCTCAAAAACCAGGAAATAATGCAGAAT
>Ga0163144_10009813_pt1 | contig 20493 bp, 16 predicted proteins | sample OliLak19BULKMAT1_FD_123175 | JGI IMG/M metagenome (GOLD analysis project Ga0163144, IMG submission 123175) | Freshwater microbial mat bacterial communities from Lake Vanda, McMurdo Dry Valleys, Antarctica - Oligotrophic Lake LV.19.BULKMAT1 | ecosystem: Environmental > Aquatic > Freshwater >... | reverse complement strand
TGGGGCGTGCCGATCCCGGCGTTCTACGACGCCGACAAGAAGGCCTACATGGATGCCGGCGTCGCCCGCGCCATCGCCGACAAGATCGCGACGCGCGGCACCAACTTCTGGTATGACGCCGCGCCCGCCCAAATCCTCGAAGGCATCGCGTTGCCCGCGGGCTGGCCTGCTCCGGCCACGCTCACCTGCGGCCGTGACACGCTCGACGTCTGGATCGACTCCGGCTCCTCGCACGCTGCCACGCTGCGCCACGGCCAGGGCGGCACACAATGGCCGGCGGATCTTTATCTCGAGGGCAGCGACCAGCACCGCGGTTGGTTCCAGTCTTCGCTCTGGACGAGCGTGATCGCGTTCGGTGCGGCGCCCTACAAGGCCGTCCTCACACACGGCTTCATCGTCGATAAGAACCGGCAGAAGATTTCCAAGAGCTCGACCTACCAGAAGCCGCAGACGGCCGAGGCCTACATCAACCAGCACGGTGCCGATGTCATCCGGCTCTGGATCGCGTCGCAGGATTTCCGGGACGACATCCCGGTCGACGAGGAAATCCTCAAGCACGTCGGCGACGCCTACCGGCTCTTCCGCAACTCGTTTCGCTACCAGCTCTCCAACCTGTTCGAATTCGATCCGGCGCGCGATGGCGTGCCGGTGGAGCAGTTGGACACGCTCGACCGCTGGGCATTGCATCAGACGGCCGCGCTCATCCGGGACTGCACGGCCGCCTACGACGCCTATGAGTTCCATCGCGTTTACCAGCTCTGCAACCAGTTCTGCGCGGTCACGCTGTCGGCGACGTATCACGACATCCTGAAGGACCGGCTCTACACGCACGGCACAAATTCACCGCTCCGACGCTCCTCGCAGACCGCGATCCACGCCATCTTCAACGCCCTCGTCCGCCTCCTCGCACCCGTGCTCACGTTTACGTGCGACGAAGCCTGGGCCTACGCGACGGCCAACGTCGAATACACCGACGACTCGATTCACCTGCAGGATTGGCCCGCCGCGCCGGCGAACTGGATCGACGCCGGCATCGAAGCCGACGTCGCCGCGCTGTTGCGCGTGCGCGCGCACGTGAACGCCGCCATCGAGCCCGCGCGCGCTGCCGGCAAGATCGGCAAATCCCTCGACGCCGCGATCGCGCTCACGCTCGCCCCGGAAGATCCCGCGCGCAGCGTGCTGGAGAAGCACCGTGATTTTCTTCCTGAACTTTTCATCGTCTCGCATGTCACGGTAGGCTCGGCCTTGGGGGCTGCGCTGCACGTCGACGTGCGACCGTGCAGCGAACTGAAGTTCGTCCGGTGCCCGCGCTGCTGGCGCTGGGTGCCGGCGCTCGAAGCCAGTTCGCACGGCGAAATTTGTCCCCGTTGCGCCGACGCCTTGAAAACCTGATTCCCGTTCCAGTCCTTCACCCCAGCTCCCCATGGCCAAGAAGCACAAAACCCCCGCCAAGAAATCCGTCTCCAAGCCTGCACCAAAACCGGTAGCAAAGCCTGCACCAAAAAAAGCCGCACCGGCACCAGTCCGGCCCGCGGCGGTCAAGGCTGCGCCCCACGGCAAAGCCGCGAAAAGTTCTCCCATCATGGAAAAGCCCTCTAAGAAAAACGCATTGCGCGACAGCATCCTGAAACGCAAAGCCGCCTCCAAGCCAATCGCCTTCAGCCTCGATGAGGTGCGCGCCATTGCCAAGACCGTGACGACCAAGACGGCCTCGCCCTTCCCGGCCAAGACCGGCGGGAAGGCCGCCGCCAAGGCGGCCGCCATGGCCGGCGCCGAAAAAGCCAAGCCGCAGCACATCAAGGCCGCCTCCCTCGCCGACATCCTCGGCTTCAATCCGAAGAAGGGGAAACCCGCCGAGCCGATGAGCGACAAGGACGTGCCCGACAAGTTCAAGCGCTACTTCCGGCTGCTCCTCGATCTCCGCGCCCACCTCACCGAAGGGATCGAGCGCCACTCCGAGGAGACGCTCAAGCGTTCCTCCAAGGACGACGCCGGCGATCTCTCCGCCTACGGGCAGCACATGGCCGATGCGGGCACCGACACGTTCGATCGCGACTTCGCGCTCAGCATGGTCGCCACCGAGCAGGAGGCACTCTCCGAAATCGATGCCGCGATCAAACGCATCCACGCCGGCACCTATGGCAACTGCGAAATCACCCAGAAGCCGATCGCCAAGGAGCGGCTCCTCGCGGTGCCCTTCACTCGCTACTCCGCCGAGGCGCAGAAGGATCTCGAGCGCAACCGGCACCGCTCCCGCACGCAAGCCGGCCTGTTCGGCGAGATGGGCGAGGACGGTGGCGGCAAGATGATGGATGAGGACGGCGGCGGCGACGAGTGAGGCCAGCGATTGCCGATTGGCGATTGAGGATTGCCGATTGAATCCCAACTCCAGCTCGCCCGTTCCCGTGCCGGTCTCGCCACCTTCTGAAGATCCGCAATCGCCAATTGAACGGCAATCCGTGTTGGCGCGCATCCGCGCCTATCGCCTGCTCTGGATCCTCGCGTTCTCGGTCTTCGTCGTCGATCAGGCGACCAAGCTCTGGATCGTCGCGAAGGTCCCCTTCAATCCGTTCCACTCTCATAACATCGGCGCCGACCACGAAATCATCCGTGGATTCTTCTACATCATCCACGTCGGCAACACGGGCGCGGCGTGGAGCATGTTTTCGGGCCGGAGCGTGCTGCTGGCCTCGCTGGCCGCGGGCACGTTGATCGCCATTTTCTACTGGCGGCACGCCCTTGGCCTGCGCGATCGCCTCTCCCAAGTTTGTTTCGGGCTGCTCTGCGGCGGCATCGTCGGCAATCTCCTCGATCGGCTGCTGCACAAGCACGTGATCGATTTCATCGACCTGCACTTCGGTAGCTACATCTACCCGACGTTCAACGTCGCCGACTCCGGCATCTGCATCGGCGTGCTTCTGTATCTCTGGCAGTCGCTGAAGACGCCCAAGCCCGTATCCTAAGCGCAAAGACGCCAAGCCTCGCAAAGATTCCAACCGGTTCTTTGCGAACCTTGGCGTCTCTTTGCGTCTTCGCCTTAAACTCCGGTTCATTCCACGTTCGCCATCTGCTCGCGGACGCGCTCGAGCTCGTTCTTCAGCTCGATGACGGCGCGCGCGATGGTCACATCGTTGGCCTTGCTGCCAATCGTGTTCACCTCCCGGCCGACTTCCTGGAGGATGAACTCCGCCTTCCGGCCGATCTCCCCCTCGGACTTGAGCAAGCTGGCAAACTGTTCGAAATGGCTCCGCAGCCGCGTGATTTCCTCCGTCACGTCGCACCGATCCGCAAACAGTGCGATTTCGCGCAGCACGCGCTCATCGTTGAGATCGAGCTCGAGCCCGGCGTCGCGCAGCCGCTTGAGCAACTGCTCGCGATAGTTGGCCGGGACCTGCGGCGCGCGCGTGGCGACCGCCTCGACGTGCCGGTGCAGCGTTTCGGAGCGGCGGATGAAATCGACCAGCAGCGCCTCGCCCTCCTTCGCGCGCATCGCCGTGAAACCGCGCAGCGCCGTGCCCACCGTCTCGAGCACCAGTTTCTGCGCCGCATCGACGGAGGGAAACTCGTTCGCGCGACGCTGGGAGTTCGCGATCTGCCAGAGCAGCTCCGCGGACGGGCGGAAATCCGCGAGCCCCTGTCGCGCCGCAAACTCCCGCAGCCGCTCCAAAGCGAGTCCCGCGGCTGCTTCGTCCCACGTCACTGCCGCGTCCGAGCGATCACCCGTCACCTCGATGTCGACGTGGACCTTTCCCCGCGAGGCGTATTTCCGCACCAGCTCGCCGATCGCCGGCTCCAGGCTCTCCCACTCTTCCGGCAGCCCGATCGTGAGATCGAGCGTTTTGCGGTTCACCGAGCTCACCACGACGGTGAGCGAGAAACTCTCCAACGCCGCCGTCGCGCGTCCATAGCCGGTCATGCTTTTCATGCAGCGAATCCCAAACGCCAAATCCCCAAACGCCAAATAAATCTCAATCTGAGAAGGGTCATTCGAGTTTCTTCACGATGGCTGACAAAATCAACTTCAGCTCAAGCGCTTCCTGACGAAGCTGCGCCTGCCGCCCTGATCCGCTCCGTTTCCACACCCACGTCAAGGAGCCGAAGGGTGCATCGGCCGGTTGGCGGCGGTCGGCACCGCGGCGGCGAAGGGACTCGCCGCCCTACCGATCCCATCGCGACCTTTGAAAAGGCAGGGCGCGGACTCCGCTCCGCGCCGGGGCTTCGTTCAACCGGCAGATGCGCCCCAATCGCCCCACCCGTCCCCACCCTCAAACCGCTTACAACGAAATCCGAATCCCCTTCCGCAAATACGTCGGCACATCGAGATCCTGGCCGTCGTGGAGGTTGCGGTCGGTCTTCTCGAATTGCCCGCGGCTCTCCACTTCGCCGAAGCCAAACTCCACCTGGGCCGGCTTCTGCACGTGCGCCATGTTCAAATCCAGCTCCAGCGCAGCCCGCGGCGCATTGGCGGCCATGTGGGCGGAGGGTGTCTCCCCTCGCGGCGCGGGCGTCAGCGCCGTGGCCAGCCTGCCCTTGCCGGGCGCCACCACGTTCCGGCGCGAAGGCAGCCCGCGCCCACCCATGTCGCTCGTGCCGATGACGCAAATCTCCACCCGGCCCGCAAGATCCTCGTCGATGACGGCGCCCATGATGATGTGGGAATCCCGACCGAACTGATCGGTGATCGCCGTCATGATGTCGTTCACCTTGGGCAACGTGAGATCCGCGCCGCCGGTGATGTTCACCAGCAGCCGATCCGCCTTCCGCGAAAAATCCGGCGTGTGCAGCAGCGGGCACAGCTTGAGACTCGCGATCGCGTCGGCCACGGCATTGTCGCCCACGCCGGCGCCGAGGCCGAAGAGCGTCTTGCCGCCGCGTTGGTGGAACGCCTGGCGCAGCGTCGCGAAGTCGAGGTTGATCAGCCCGGTCTTGAAGAGCATCGACCAGATCGACTTCACGCCGCGGCCGATCCATTCGTCGGCCCGCGCAAAGGAATCGAGCACCGTCTCGTTGTCCGCCGACTCCTGCAGCAGCACGTCGTTGGGCAGCGGAATCACCGCGTCGCACACCTGGCGCAACGCGCGCAGCCCTTCCTCCGCCTGCTTCAACCGCCGGCCGCCCTCGAAGCTGAACGGCATCGTGACAAACGCGATCACCAGCGCCCCGCCCTCTGCGGCGATCTCCGCGACGACCGGCGCGGCGCCGCTGCCGGTGCCACCGCCCTCGCCCGCGATGAGAAAAACCAGATCGCAGTCCTTCACCACCTTGGCGATCTTCTCGCGGTCGGTCTCCGCCGCCTCGCGGCCGAGATCCGGATCGCCGCCGGCGCCGAGGCCGCGGGTCACGCCCATGCCGATGAGGATCTTGTCCTGCACCGGCGAGCTCGAGAGCGCCTGGTGATCGGTGTTGATCACCGCGAGCTGCAGCCGCTCGAGGTTTTCCATTTTCAGGCGATCGACGGCGTTGGAGCCGGCGCCGCCGACGCCCACGAGCTTGATCGCGATGTTGCGATCGGTGAGCAGCGAATGATCGAGGGGAAGTTCGTTGAGATTCATGGCCGCGGGTTCAGGCGTGGGTGAAGAGACGCTTCATGCCGGTCAGGAAGCTGCTGCCGCGCCGGGACGGCAGGGCTTTTTCGGACTGCGCACTGACGCCGTAATAGAGCAAGCCGAGCGCGGTGTGATACCCCGGATCGCGCAGATTCTCGCTGACCCAGGTCGGCGCTTCGCCGAGATGGGCCGGCACGCCGAACACTTTCGCGGCCGCGTCGGCGATCCCCGCGAGCTTCGCCGTGCCGCCCGTGAGCACCACGCCGGAGGCGCACGTCTCCGGCGAGAAGGCGCTGCCCAGTTTCTTCTTCACGACTTCGAGCAACTCCCAGGCGCGCGCCGAGGTGATCTGCTCGATCGCCTGCTGCGGAAACTGCCGATCGCCGATCGCGAAATTGCCATCGAGCCAGACCTTGTGGGTCTTGTCCTTGGTCGTCACGTTGGCGCGGCCGAAGCGCAGCTTGAGTTTCTCCGCCTTCCCGTCCGTGAGCCGCAGGCCGATGCTGAGATCGTTCGTGAAATGCGTGCCGCCCACCGGCACGACGCCGGTCGTGTGCGGCGCGCCATCGCGATACAGCACGAAGTCCGTCGTGCCCGCGCCGATGTCGATGGCGAGCACGCCATGCTGGCGCTCCTCGGCGCTCGTGACCATGTGGCCCGACGCCAGGCTCGCGAGCACCAGCTCGCGCACCTCGAGATTGAAACCGCGGATCACATGCAGATTGTCCGCGAGCCGCTGCTCCTGCCCGTGCACGGTCCAGTAACCGACGTCGAGCCGCTGGCCGGTGATGTTCTCGGGCGAGCCGGGAATGAGCTGGCCGTCGACGCGGAACGGCCGGCGAATGTGATGCACCACCATGCGGCCGGTCGGCAGCTCCTTGGCCTTGGCCAGATCGCAGACCGTGCGGACATCGCCCGGCTCGATCATGTTGTCGGAGGCTTTCACGTTCACCGCCGCCTCGTTGTAGAAACCCTCGAGGTGGCCGCCCGTCTGGGCGAGGAACACGAGATCGATGCGCTCGCCGGCATCGCGCTCGGCCTGTTCGAGCGCACTGTGCGTGCTGTCGCTCGCCGCCTTGTAGTCCACGACCGTGCCCTTGATCATGCCACGCGAGGAGCACTCGCCGCGACCGATGATGGCGAGCTCGCGGCCATTGTGCTCGCCGACGAGCACGGTGATCTTCGAGGTGCCGATTTCGACGGCACCGATGTAGGTGGTTTTAGAGCTCACGTTTGGATGACAACGAGGAATCGGGAAACGCAGTAAAAAACGGCACCATCGCGCCCTTGGCCAGTTCGGGCTTGGCCTCGGTCGCCACGGCGGCGAGCGGCTCGATCATCACCGGCACCTCGCGACCGAGCGACAGGTCGATCCGCGCCCGCGTGCCCGGCAGCTTCAGCCGCCGTTCCATGATGTAGTCGAGATTCGCGAGCTGGACGAAGAACGCGTTCTTCGCCCCAAACACGATCGTGGTGTGATCCCGCGTCGTGATCTCGATCTCGTTGTCCGAATCGAGCCGCGCGAGCGACACATTCTGCCAGGACCGATAAAGATGCTCCGCCGCGAGCTGCGCATCGGTCAGCAGCCGCGCCACCTCGTTCATCCGTGGCACCGGCCGGAAGCCTGCGCCCTCGGGCGCCAGCGTCAGGCCCGCCAGCCACGGCAGTGTTTCGATCATCGCCGGGTCGAAACCGGAACCGGCAAACAGCACGCCATCGCGCGCCACGAGCAAGTCCCGCGCCTGGCCTTCGAGCCCCACGCGCACCCGCGCGACCGGCGTGCGCTCGGTGACCTGCACGATGAGACGATCCGGAAACACGCGCGTCAGGCTCGCCGTCAGCACTTGATCGTCGGCCAGCACCCGCGCCCGCAACCGCTCCAGATCCAGCTCGAGCAGCGACACCCGCGGCGGCAACTCGAGCGTCCGCGCGAGCCACGCGGCGTCGAGCACGCCGTCGCGCGTCGTGCGCAGCTCGGGCGCCTTCATCGGCACCGTCTTCGCGATGGTCGGAATCTGCGGGGCCGTTTTCCGCAGCGAGAGCGACACCTTCCACGCGCCCCAGAGCAGTCCGCCGACCACGGCCACAAGCATCACCCCACGCGCACCCTGGAGCACGCGCCGCCACTTGCCACCGCGCGACATGGCGCGCGCCTTCACCGGCTGGGAGATGTCTCTCCAGTTGCGGGCGGCGGGGACGTTGACGGTTTCTTGGTTCACGGTTTCGCGATCACTGGGCAGGCGCAACCGCCGTCCGAAAACGCTCCAACGCCGGCGAAACCAACTCCCGAACCAATCCCGTGAAATCCAGCCCGGCGCAGCGCGCGCTCATCGGCAGCAGACTGGTTTCTTTCATGCCGGGCAGCGTATTTATTTCCAGCAAATAAAGGCCGTTTTCCGAGGAGATGAAGTCGACGCGCGCGTAGTCGCGACAGCCGCACGCCGCGAACGCCGTTTCCGCCGCGCCTTGGGCCGCCGCGGTCATCGCGGGCTCGAGCGGCGCCGGCGCGAAATATTCCGTCATGCCCTTCGTGTATTTGCTGGTGAAATCGTAGACGCCCGACTTCGGCCGAATCTCCACGACGCCCATCGCTTTCCCGCGCAACACACCGATCGAGAGCTCGCGCCCGACGATCCGCTGCTCGATCAACCAGCCGCCGGCGGTGATGTCGGCGAGTTTCGCCGCGAGCTCGGCGCGAGTCGTCGTGAGTGCCAGACCCACGCTGCTGCCCTCGTTGTTGGGTTTCACCACGAGATTGTCGCCGAGCTGCGCGACGACCGCATCGGCCGTCGGCTTCGCGTCCGCCGCGAACGCCACGCCCGGCGCCACGCGCACCCCGCGCGCCGCGACCGCCTGCTTCGTGCGCGTCTTGTCCATCGTGAGCCGGCTGCTCGCCGCATCGCAGCCCGCATAGTGAATGCCTGCCGCATCGAGGATCTGCTGCATCCCGCCATCCTCGCCGAACGTCCCGTGCAACGTGGAAAACACGATGTGCCGCGCCGGATCGACCCCGGCCGGAATCGCGTCGGCCGTCACCTCGAAGAGCCGCGTCGGAAACGAGCGCGCCAGCGCCAGCGCGGACGCGCGACCCGAGCCGAGCGAGACGTCGCGCTCCGCAGACGTGCCGCCGGCAAAGATGGCGATGATCGGTGTGGTCGTCATTTTCGATTTCCGATGGGCGATGGCCGAGCGGCCAAGTCAGCACGAGACCAGCCTCTCACGCCGAGAGCACTTTGATTCAATCCGCAATCCGCAATCGCCAATCGGCAATTCACAACACGTCCTCCCATTTCCGGCCGTAGAGCAGGACCTCGGGCTGCAAGTCGACGCCCTTCACCTGCCGGACGCGGGCGCGCACGCGGCGGATCAGCTCGAGCACGTCGGCACCCGAAGCCTGCCCGCGATTCACGATGAAATTGGCATGGACCAGCGAGACCTCCGCGTCCCCCACCCGCTCGCCTTTGAGCCCGCATTCGTCGATCAACCGACCGGCCGAACCGCCCGGCGGATTCTTGAAAATGCAGCCCGCGCTCGGCTCGCGCGGCTGCGACTCGTGCCGCTTTTTCCGATACACGTCGATCTGCCGGCTCACGGCGTCCGCCTCGGCCTGCGCCGCCGGCCGCAGGAGCGCGCCGAGCGCGATCGCGTGATGCAGCTCGGCGCAATGCCGGTAGTCGATGTGCAGCGCGGCCTTCGCCAGGGATTTCACTTCACCGTCGAACGACATCACCTGCACCTCTTCCACCACGTCGAACATCCAGCCGCCCATCGCGCCGGCGTTCATCCGGAGCGCGCCGCCGACATTGCCGGGAATGCCCTCGAGAAACTCGAAGCCAACGAGGCCCGCCTTCGCCGCGAGCCCGCAGAGATTCTTCAGCCGCAACCCCGCTCCGACCCAGACGCGACCGTCGCCGCGCGGCTCGAAACCGGACCACACTTCCTGCGCGAGCGAAATCACGAGACCCTCCACGCCTTCGTCCGGCACGATGAGATTCGAGCCGCGGCCGAGCAGAAACACCTCGATCCCGCGCATCGCCGCCAAGCGCAGGAGCACCTGCAAATCCGCCACCGACGCCGGCTCCGCGTAGAGCCGCGCCGCGCCGCCGACGCGCATCGTGGTCTTGGCGGCGAGCGGCTCCTCGCGTTTCAGCCGCGTCGCCGCCGACACGCCTCCCTTCAACTCGGTGAAATGCCCGTCCCAGCGTTGCGCCCGCTCCGCCCCGGCTCGCAGCAGCCCGAGCCATTCGCCCGCCTTGCGATCAATGTCCCCCGCGCCAACAAATGCGACGAGGTCGCCGCGCCGCACGTCGCGCAAAAGGGCGCGGAAGAACTCGGCGTCATTCGCCGGAAAATAGGTCACGCGCAGCGCCGGCGCGTTCTTCTTCAACTCCGCATAGATGTCCGCCGTCGTGCCGCCCGCGATCGGCGCTTCGCCGGCCGGATACACATCGAGCAGATGCACGCTGTCCGCGCCTGCCAGCGCGGCGGCGAACTCCGCCTTGAACTGCGCGGTCCGGCTGAAACGGTGCGGTTGAAAGGCGGCGATCACGCGGCCGCCGTCGCCCACCCGCCGCCGCAGGCTCGCGAGCAGCGCGCGCACCTCCGCCGGGTGATGGGCGTAATCCTCCAGCACCGTGATGCCGTCGGCGTCGTGCAGCACGGATTGCCGCCGCCGCACCCCGGGGAAATCCGCGAGCGAATGGCGCGCCAGCGCGGCGCCGCAGAGCTGGACCGCGGCGAGCGCCGCCGTGGCATTGCTGGCGTTGAACTCGCCCCGCGCGCGCACGACCGCCTCGGTGAGCGCGGTGAAATGGCCGCCGAGCCGCAGCGTCATCCGCTCACCGGACTCGCCGGCGATCTCGCCGCGAAATTCGCCGGAGCGGCCGAAGGACAGGACGGAACCCGCGGCCCGCCCGCCGCAGCCCAATTGTGTCACGACCCGCGCGCTCATCGCACACGCATCGCTCACCAGCACGGCGCCGCGCGTGCGGGCAAAAAGCGCCGCAAAGGTCGCCTCGATGTCCGCCGGCTGCCGGTAGTAATCCGCGTGATCCCAGTCGAGATTCACCGCGACCGTGATCTCCGGCGTGAACCGCTCGATCGTGCCATCGCTCTCGTCGACTTCCGCGACCACCCATTCGTTCGATCCCACGCGGGCGGGCGGCGTATCATCGGCAAAAAGTCCGCCGAGCACATACCCCGCCGGAAACTGCGCCGCGCGCAGGGCGCTCACGACCATCGCGGTCGTCGTGGTCTTCCCGTGGGAGCCGCACACGGCGATGAGCTTCCGGTCGCGCACGACCTCGGCCAGCAACTCGCCGCGCCGCACGAGCGGCAGCCCGCGCGCGACCGCGGCGCGATGGAGCGGGTGGGTCTTCGCAATCGCGGAGGAAAACACCACGAGCTCGCAGGCGTCCGGCATCGCGCCGAGCACGACGCCCGCCCGCCCGAGCACGGTGCGCATCCCGTCTCCCGGCGAATCATCCTCGCCCGTCACACTGAAGCCGAGCTGCGCGAGATAAACCGCCAGCGGCCCCACGCCCATGCCGCCGACCCCGGCACAGTGGATGTGCCGGATATCGCGTCCGAAAAGCGTGGGTCGCTCGCTGGGCCTCATGCGAAATGAAAATTGGAGGGGATTGGGCGCATCCTCACGCCGCCGCCGGCACCGGCTCCGGCCCGCGCTCGCCGCGCGCGATGTCCTCGAGGTCGGCGAGCATCAGCGCGAGGGAGTTCGCGCGATCCATGCGCAGGAGGTTGCCGCGGAACTTGCGCAGCAGCCAGTCGTTGAAAATCACGTCGAGCACCTCGGCGCCGAGCTGTCCGACCCGGATCTGCGGCACCACGATCCCGCCGCCCTGGCGTTCGAAGAAGGCCGCGTTGGCCCGCTGATGGTCGTCCGCGGCCTGCGGATACGGCACGAGGATCGCCGGCGTCTCGCAGCGGATGAGCTCGGCGAGCGTGCCTGCGCCCGCGCGCGACACGACGAGATCCGCCGCCGACATCAGCTCCGCCATCCGATCGCTGAACGGCATGAACACCGCCTGGATCGGCGCGCCGGTTTTCGTTTTCAACTCGACCACGCCTTCCCGCCCCTTGCCCAGTCCCGTCACGACGTAGAGCTGGATGCCCTCGAGCGCCAGCGCCGGGAGCTGCGCACGCGCCCAGTCGTTGAGCGACGAGGCGCCCTGACTGCCGCCGAGCACGACCAGCAACCGCTGGTTGGGATCGAGGCCGAGCGCGGCCCGCGCCGCCGCCTGCGGCTGGCGGACGATCTCCCGGCGCACCGGCAGGCCGACATGGCGCGTCGCCGCGGCGCGGATACTGCGGATCCGGATGCCCGGAGGCAGATAGACGCGCCGCGCGAAGCGCCCGAGCGTGCGGATGGCGAGGCCCGGCACACGGTTCGATTCGTGCAACGCCGCGGGCACTCCGGCCAGGCCCGCCGCGACCACGATCGGCGCGGAAGTGAAGCCGCCGAAACCGACCACGGCATCGGGCCGCGTCCGCCGGATCAACCGCCAGCAGAACCAGCCCGCCTGCACCTGCGCCACGAGGCATTTGAGCAGGTTCAGCGGCTGCCAGGAAAAGCCCCGGCCCGGCATCCGCTCGAAACGGAGCTGCGGGTATTTTTCGCTCAGCCGCGCATCGACCTTTTTCTGGCTGATGAGGAGCACCGTGTCGTGGCCCTGCTGGCGCAGCCCTTCGGCCAGCGCGATGCCCGGCGAGAGATGGCCGCCGGTGCCGCCACAGGAGATGACGAAACGGCTCATGTCGCTCCCTGCGGGAGAAATCCCCAGCGGCGGTCGCCCAATCCCAAACATAAATCAAAAAAGCGCGCCCAGCGGCCGCCTGTTTCTTTGGCGTTTGAGATTTCCGTGGTCACGCCAGCACCTCGCGCATTCCGCCCGGCCGCTGCGGCAGCGCAGCGCGGCCCCAGTGGCGCTGGGTGTTGAGGATCACGCCGAGCAGCATGCCCATCAGCAGCAGATTCGAGAGCCCCGCGCTGATGAACGGCAGCGACATGCCCTTCGTCGGCAATACCGCCGTCACGACACCGAGGTTGATGATCGCCTGCAGGCAGATCAGCAGCAGGCAGCCGAGCACGAGCAGGAAGTGAAACAGGTTGGGCGCGCGCCGCAGATGCGAGAGCCCGGCGATCAGGATCGCCGTGAACGCGACGACGACCCCGAGCGTGAAGCCCAGCCCGAGTTCCTCGCCGACGACCGAGAAGATGTAGTCCGTGTGCGCTTCCGGCAGATAGCTGAGTTGCTGCCGGCCCTGGCCCAGCCCCGCGCCCTCGACGCCGCCGGCCGCGAAGGCCGCGAGCCCCTGGCGCAGTTGGTAGGATTTTTCCTCGCTGAGGAACTCCGTCATCCGCCGCAGCCGGTTCGGATTGTTCATCACCGCGACGGTGAAAAGCCCGCCGACGATCGCGATCGTCGGAAGAATGTAGCGCCACTTCGCGCCGGCCAGGAACAACAACACGAGGCCCACGGCCATCATCAGGGCCGCGACGCCGAAGTCCGGCTCGAGGATCGTGAGGCCGGCAAACGCGCCGACGATGCCGAGCGGATAAAGAAAGCCGCGTTTCAATTCACCGATGCGCGACTGATTGAGTGCCAGGTAGTGCGCGAGGCAGAAGACCATGCCGAGCTTCGCGAACTCGGAGACCTGCAGGCGCGCGGCGCCGATACCGAGCCAGCGACGGCTGCCGTTGACGTTGACGCCCACTACCAGCACGAGGAACAACGCCAGCAGGCAACCACCGGCAATCCACCCCGCGTAGCGACGCAGGTAGTCGAGATTCATCCGGCTCACGACGAAACACAGCACGCCCGCGGCCACCACGCCGATGAGCTGCTTGTTGAGGTAGAAATAGGGCCCCTTTTTGAACCACGCGCTCGCGCTGAACAAAATCGAGAGCCCAAGGAAGGTCAGGCCGATCGCGCACACGACGATGATCGTCGCGGGATTGACGAGGGAGCTGGACGGAGCCGTGGCGGCGGCGCGGTCGCGGCGGAGAGACATCGCGGTAGTCGTCGCTTAGTTCTTCGGTGCCGGCGTGATCGGGCTGTCGTAAATCGGAATCACCGGGACGGCCGGCGGCGGGGTCGCCGGCGTTTGCTCGACCTTGGTGTCGCCCGCCTTCGTGGTGCCGGCCCTGGACTTGCCCGACTTGCTCGCGGGCGCCTGCCAGCCCGGAATGATCAACTCGGTGCCGGCTTTGATCTTCGCGGGGTCGGAGATGTTGTTCGCCACGGCGATGTCACCTTGTTTCACGCCGTAGGTGCGCGCGATCGTGCCGAGCGTCTCGCCCGACTTCACGACGTGCTTGATGCCCTCACCCGAGGCACGCGCGGCGACGGCCGCGGGCGTGGCGTCGGTGGCCTTCGGCGTCGGACCGGCCGCACCCTTCGCGGTCGCGGCGACGGCGGCCGAAGCCGGCTTGCCGGGGATCAGGAGCTTCTGGCCGGGCTGGATCTTGGAATTGGCGGTGAGATTATTGGCGGCCGCGAGCTCGGCCACGGTGAGGTGATTCTTCTTCGCGATCGACCAAAGGCTCTCGCCGGATTTGACCGAGTAGGTCGTGGCCGGCGTCACGTCGACGACCGGTTCGGACACCAACGCGCCGACGACCGGCGTGCCCGGACGCGTCGGCACATAGCGGCTGCCGCCCACCATGGAGGTGCCGGCGACGGCGGGCGCGTCGGGATTGAAGTTCACCAACGGCGCCGCTCCGCTCGACGACTCCGCCGGAGCCGAAGTCGCGGGGGCCGACATCGGCACGCTGAGAAGCGGCGGCGCGTCGGACTTCGCAATCGTGTCCGTCGGCACAGGCGGGGGCTGCGTGGTCGAGCTGCAGCCAGGATTGGCAAAAATGAGGACGAGAGCGAAGACGTGGATACCCACGACGATGCCGAAAATCTTTAGGATTTTCATAGGAGGATTGGTTGGACGGGTTGTGAAGGCTTGAAAGTGTGAATGCTACCCCAAACTCGCCGCGGACGCACCGATGTTTCGCACGAGTTCCTCGAACTGATCGCCGCGATCCTCGTAGTTCTTGAACAGGTCGAAACTTGCGAAGCCCGGACTGAGCAAAACATGTTCGCCGGAATCCGCGAGTTCTGTCGCCCGGCGCACGGCCTCGCCAAAATTCGTCGCGCCCGAATGCGCGACGCGAAACGTCGAGCAATGAAACGCCAGCTCGGCGCTGGTCTCGCCGATCAACACGATGTGCTTCACGCGCGGCGCGATCCGATGCACGAAACCCGCGAGATCGCCGCCCTTGGATTTGCCGCCGGCGATGAGGACGACCGGCGCCGTGAAACCGGCGAGCGCGGACTCGACCGCGTGGAAATTTGTCGCCTTCGAGTCGTTCCAGAACGTCACGCCCTCGTGCGTGCCGACGCGCGTCATCCGATGGCGGCCGAGCTTGAACGTGCGCGCCGCGGCGAAGAGCAACGCGGGATCGAGGCCGCGCGCCTGCCACCAGGCGGCGGCGAGCAGGAAGTTCTCGCGCTGCGGATACGCCGCAAACACCGTGCGCGCGAGCCGCGCGTCGGCCGGCTGCGCCTCGGTGGGCACGGCCACGACCGAGCCGAGCGGCCGCTCGAATTTCTGCGCGTAACGCTGCACCGACGAACCGACGAAGGCCGCGCCCGGCGCGGTGTGCGTGAGCGTCTGCCATTTCGCGCCGAAGTAACTCTCGAGGCCGGGATGCCGATCGAGGTGATCCTCGGCGAAGTTGGTCCAGAGCGTCGCGTCGGCGCGGAAGTGCTGCAGCGTCTCCGCCTGGAACGAGCTCACCTCGCAGATGGCGAACATCTCCTTCGCTCCGCCGCGTTTCTGGGCGACGAAGCGGGAGAACGGATGCCCGATGTTGCCCGTCGCGTGCGCGTCGCGCCCCGCGGCGCCGAGCGCGTGGGTGAGAAACTCCGTGAGCGTCGTCTTGCCGTTGGTTCCCGTGATCGCCACGAGCTGGCCGCGCCAGAAGAGCGACGCGAAGTCGAGCTCGCCGAGGCACATGATCCCGTGCGCGCGAGCCCGCGCCAGCCAGGGATGCGTGGGCGCGAAGCCGGGCGAGAACACCACGAGCCGGTGGAGCCGCGCCGCCGCCACGGTGAACTCCGCGCCCTTCGCTTCCTTCGCGTCGAAAATCCGCCCGTGCACGCCGAGGCTCGCGAGCAGCGCGCACACGCCCTCCCCGCTCACGCCACCGCCGAAAAGGGCGACCGGCGACGTGAGCCCGGGTTGAAGGAAGGCGGGCGGTGTCAGCGGCATGGACGGGTGACGTTACGCGAGCCGGGGCAGCGGGGTGGCTCCGCTCTTGGCGCGCCGGGCGGCCCAAGCCCGCATGAAGGCGCGGTTGCCCATCACGAAACCGGAGGTGACCTTGATGCCGGACAACACGCGCGGCGCCTGGAGGCGCGGACGCTCGGACGATCCCGCGGATAGCGGAAACACGCGATCGAGTTCAGGAGTGGGGTTCATGTTCAGCGAAGCTTGAGGGTGGCGAGGCTGGTCAAAGCACAGCCGAGCGAGAGGACCCAGAAACGCAGGACCACCTTCGTTTCCGGCCAGCCCTTTTTTTGAAAATGATGATGGATCGGCGCCATCAGGAACACCCGCCGGCCCTCGCCGAAACGGTGCCGCGTGTATTTGAACCAGCTCACCTGAATCACGACCGAGAGCAGCTCCATCACGAACACCCCGCCGGCGATCACGAGCGTGAGCGGCTGGTGAATCATGAAAGCCATGACACCGAGCAGCCCGCCCAACGCGAGCGAGCCGGTGTCGCCCATGAACACCTCGGCCGGGTGCGAGTTGAACCAGAGAAACGACATGCACCCGCCGATCAGCGCACCGCAGATGACCGCGAGCTCCCCCGCTTTCGGCACATGGCTGGTGAGCAGGTATTCGGCGAGGAAGACGTGGTCCGCGACATACGCCATCACGCCCATCACGAGCGCCACGGTGATGGTGCAGCCGACCGCGAGCCCATCGAGCCCGTCAGTGATGTTGATCGCGTTGCTGAAGCCGACGACCCAGAGGTAAATCAGCGCGAGCAGCAGCCACCACGGCATGTGGGTGATCACGGCATGCTTCACGAACGGCACCCAGAACTCGTGGATTTTTTTCGCACTGTCCGGATGCCAGAACAGCAGGCCGAGCGCGCCGAAGGTCGCCAGCGATTGCCACGCAATTTTCTCCCACGAGGAGATCCCGTTGCGGTTCTTGTGCACGACTTTCAGGTAGTCGTCGCGGAAGCCCGGCACCGTCAGCGCCGCGTAGACGAAGAGACTCGTGAACACCCAGATGTTGGGCACGGCCCAGAGCGCCGCGCTGAAGAAGACCGAGATGAAGATGATCAGGCCGCCCATCGTGGGCGTGTTCTTCTTGTCGAAGTAGCTCGCGCCGAGCGCCCCGGTGCGATCGTCGATATAGCCGTGGCCGAACTTCAGCGCCTTGAACTTCCGGATCATCATCGGGCCGATGGCGAACCCGATGGCGAGCGCCGTCAGCGCGGCCAGCGCCGTTCGCAGCGTGATGTAGCGCAGCAACCGCAACGGGCCGAAGTATTCCGAATAATCTGCGAGGTAGCTCAGCACGACAGGGGAAGCGAGGTCTGGCCCTCGAGGACTTTTTCGAGCTGGTAGCGGCGACTGCCCTTCACGAACACCGCGCCGTGCCATTCGGCCAGCACCGCGGCCATCGTCTCGATCGACGACGCGATCTGGATCTGCGTGGTGAAATCGCCCTGCGCGAGCACGCCGGCGCAGACGTCATGGGCGTGCGTGCCGATCACCAGGAGCTGATCGCCGGGGCGGAGCCGCAGCGATCGGCCAAGCTGGTGATGATGCGCGGCCGACTCGGCGCCCAGCTCTGCCATGCAACCGAGGAGATAAAGTCGCGGCGCACCGGCCGGCGCGATCGCATCGAAGGTCGCCAGCGCATCCGCCATCGAGGCGGGATTCGCGTTGTAACAATCCAGATACAGCAGCCGCCCGTCCACGCGGCGGATCTCGCCGCGCAGTTTCGCCGGCTGCCAGCCGCCGAGCCGCGCCTGAATCGTCTCGCGCGGCACGCCCAGCCAGAGCGCGGCGCAGATCGCGAGCGCGGCGTTCTGCGCCATGCCGTCCGAAACGCGGCGAAACACGAACGTCAGCGGGGGCGGCTTGCCATAGGCGAGCGACACCACCGTCTCCGCCGCCCGGTGCGAGATCGCGAAATACACCTTGTCCTTCGGCGGCTCGGCCGGGCGCACCACTTCCGCCCGCTCGACCACCATCGTGCGCACGCCGAGTTCACGGAACGCCGCGAACTCCGCCGTCGCCTGCGAGAAGATCGCCACGCCACTCGCATGCGTCGCCGCCGGGAGGACGGCCTTTTCGCGCGCGACGCCCTCGAGGCCGCCCAGTTCCTCGGTGTGCGCCGACGCAATCAGCGTGATCAGCGACACATCGGGCGCGATCATCTCGGCCAGCGGCTGCATCTCGCCCGGCGTGCTGATGCCCGCCTCGATCACCGCGAAGCGGTCCCGGGCCGGATCGAGCCGCGTCAGCGTCAGCGGGACGCCGATGTGGTTGTTGAGATTACCCTCGGTGGCGACGACGCCGCACGAAGCGCCACCGAGGAGGAGGGCCAGCAAATCCTTGGTCGAGGTCTTGCCTGCACTTCCGGAAATTCCAATGACCGGCCCGCGAAACGCCTGCCGGTGTGCGCGCGCAATCGCGTGCAGGGCCCGCAGCGGATCCGGCACCACGAGTTGCGGCAGCGCGATCGCGGGATTCGCGCGCGCGACGAGCGCCGCGCTCGCGCCGGCCGCCTGCGCGTCCCCGAGGAAATCGTGGCCGTCGCGCTTCTCCGTCGCGATCGCCACGAAGACGTCGCCGGGTCGCAGCTGGCGCGTGTCGAAACCGAACGCCGTCAACGGCGCTTCCGGCAATGTGGTCCAGCGGCCGCCGGACCATTCTGCGAGTTGAACTGGAGCAAAGAGCGGCACGGCCTGGTTACGATGGCACCTTGAGGGTTTTGATTCCGAGCAGCTCGCGCGCGACCTGCCGATCGTCGAACGGGAACACTGTGTCCGCAAATTCCTGCACGCTTTCGTGGCCCTTGCCCGCGATCAAGAGGCAGTCGCCCGGCTTCGCCATGTCGAGCGCGAGGCTGATCGCGCGGCGGCGATCGTCGATCCAGGTGATTTTCTCCGGCGCCGTGACGCCCGCGCGCATGTCGTCGAAGATCCGCGCAATCTGCTCGGTGCGCGGATTGTCCGCGGTGGCGAAGGCGAAATCCGCGAACTCCTGCACCGCCTGCGTCATGAGCGGCCGCTTGGTGCGATCGCGATTGCCGCCGCAGCCGAACACCACGAGCAGCCGGCCCGGCGTGATGGCGCGGAGCATGCCGAGCGCATGGCGCAGGGCGTCGTCCGTGTGCGCGTAGTCAACCAGCACGTTGAACGGCTGGCCCTCGTCGATCCGCTCCATGCGGCCAGGCACGCCCTTGAACGCGCGCAGCCGCGCGAGGAAGACCACCGGATCGCGCCCGAGGCCCCACGCCGTCGCGATTGCCGCGAGCATGTTGCTCACGTTGTAGCGGCCGATCAGCGGCGAATCGATATCCATCGCGCCGCCCGGCCAGACGAGCCGGAAGGTGGTGTTTGTGAAGTTGAGCTGGACGTTCTCCGCCCGCACCTGGGCGGACGCGCTCTCGCCAAACGTGACCACCTTGGTTTCGGCAACCCCGGCGGAAATCTTCGCCGCGAGCCGGGCGCCATGATCGTCGTCGAGGTTCACGACCGAGACCTTCGGCGGCGCGCCGGTGCCGCCGGTGAAGAGGCGCATCTTCACCGCAAAGTAGTCCTCGAGGGTCTTGTGATAATCGAGGTGATCGCGCGTCAGATTGGTGAATACCGCCGCGCCGAACTGCAGCCCGCGCACACGCTGCTGGTCGATGCCGTGCGAGCTCACTTCCATCACGGCGTGCCGGCAGCCGGCGTCGCGCATCTGCGCCATCATGCCGTAGACATCGAGCGCCTCCGGCGTGGTGCGAAACGACGGCACGGTGCGCGCGCCGAGATCGTAGCTGATGGTGCCGAGCAGGCCGACGCGTTGATCGCCGTTCAGGAAATGTTTCAACAGGTGCGTGACGGTCGTCTTGCCGTTCGTGCCGGTCACGCCGACGACCGTCATCTCGCGATCGGGAAACTTGTAGTAGCGTTGCGCCACGAGCGCGAGCGTCGCGCGCGCGTCCTCGACCTGGATGAACGTGACCCGCGCCGGCGGCAGCGCCGGCATCCGGTGGGTCACGACCGCCACGGCACCGCGGCTGACCGCCTCGTCGATGAAGCTGGCCCCGTCGGCGCGCAGGCCCGGCAGCGCAAAGAAGAGCGTGCCCGGCACCACCCGGCGGCTGTCGATCGCCAGTCCGGAGATCGGGCGATCGAGCGAACCCTTCACGGCGAGCATCTCGCCGTCGCGCAGGTAGTCGGAGAGTTTAGGGGCCATCTTGAAAATGCGATTGGTGGCGAGCGTTTCGCGGCGTGAACGGCGGGCGGGGGCCGGCTGGGCGAACGCGTGGATGAGCGGGTAATTTTGAGCGAGATAACCGATCACCGGCGGCCTCCTTCTGCGACAGCGATCAGGTTGCTGCCGGCCGCGGACGGGCGGTTGAATTGGATGTCGTCGAGGACGGGAATGAGTCGTTCGCCGAGCCGTTTGAACGAAGGGGCGGCCACCGTGCGGCCGTAGGCGACTCCATTCGGGGCGCGGTGGTCAGCATCGTCCACAATCACGGAAATCACAACCCGCGGCCGGGCCGCCGGAAAGAATCCGACGAAGGAGGCGATGTGGTGCTTCTTCGACCACTCGCCGTTGGCGCCACGCGCCGGCGGCATTCCGTGCAGCCCGGACGATCCCAGGGCGACGAACTTCTGCGACGTGCC
>Ga0163144_10009812_pt1 | contig 20494 bp, 11 predicted proteins | sample OliLak19BULKMAT1_FD_123175 | JGI IMG/M metagenome (GOLD analysis project Ga0163144, IMG submission 123175) | Freshwater microbial mat bacterial communities from Lake Vanda, McMurdo Dry Valleys, Antarctica - Oligotrophic Lake LV.19.BULKMAT1 | ecosystem: Environmental > Aquatic > Freshwater >... | reverse complement strand
CGTCCAGGACTTCCAGGTTGGTGGCAGCGCCCACTTCAAACCGGGCCCGCGCGTCCCGCGCATTGGCCTCCGCCAGCTGCAGCGCCAGCCGCTGGTTCTCCAGGTTGTCCTTGCGCAGCTTCACCTCACGCAGGTTGCCCCGGACAGACATGGCCACCCGTTGCTTTTCACGCGCCAGGGCAATCTGCGTTTCCCTCAGCTGGCTTCCGCTCTCACGGTACGCCGTGTAGCGCGCACCGCCGTCATAAAGAGGCAGGGAAGCGTTGACCAGAACGGAATACGTCAGCGGCTCACTCTGGAATCCGCGGATGTTGGTGGTGGCGCGGGCGTTTCCCTGGAGGCTTACCGTGGGCATCCAGCGCATGAGCGCATCAATCCGGTTCCGCTCCGCCACCTGCACCGCAATGCGCGCGGCCTGCAGGTCCGGGCGCAGCTCTTCCGCCTGGGCAATCAGCGTGTCCTCGGAAATTTCCTCTTCCAGGAGCGGCAGCGTGGGGGTTGCGCCAATCTCAAACGCCTCATCCAGGCCCATGGTGAGCGCCAGCGTGGCCAGTGAGGCCTCATACGCATTCTGCGCCGTGCGCAAAGATGCGCGGGCCCGGACCACATCACTCTCCGCACGCTTGAGTGCCAGCGCCGGCAGGGTTCCCACCTCCACGCGCACCCGCGTCACGTTGAGATGTTTCTCCAGGTTGGCCACCTGCGTCTCTGCAATCTTGATGAGGCGCTTGGTGGTCAGCGCGTTGAAGTAGCCAACAGCGGACAGATAGAGCGCCTGGGTGCGTGCGCGGGACAACGTGGCGCGCGTCTGCTTGACGCTGTCATACGCATTGAGCAGCAGCGGGATGGACCGCCCGTTGAAGAGCACCATGGAGACGCTGAGCCCGCCGCTGAGGACGTGGACCGGGCTGATGGCCACGGCGTCCGGCGCTGTCTGGTTGGGAATGGCGCCGGCCTGGGAACGGAGTTGGGACGCAATGGCGCGGTTGGCCAGTTCGCTGTTGTAGTCCCCGTCTGCGCGTGACGCTTCTGCCTGGGCGTCATAGACAGACGCCTGACCCAGGATCTGGCCGCGCTGTCCGTTCACCTGCGCGTCCAATTGGGACTGGGTGACGGACTGGAACTTGATTTCCGGCCAGTTGAAATTGTAACTCACATTGGCGTTGAGCTGCGGCAGCACGGTGGACCAAGCCCGGCGGACAAGCAGTTCCGTCTGGAACATCCGCTCCCGCGCAATGGCCAGGTCAAAATTGGCGGTGATGGTGGCCCCCATGGCCTGGTCAAAAGAGATGACCCGCCGGCCGCCCGCCGGCTCCTTGGTGCCCAGCATGTTGTCCGGCGCCAAAAATCCCGTGGACCCGCCGCCTGAGCGTGCCTGCTGCGCCGCCGCAGACGCTGCGGGTGTGGCCCCGCCGGTTCCGCCCTCCAGCGCAGCCGCGGCACCACCCTGTGAGGTATCCGCCTGCGCCACCCCAAACTGGGCGTGCGCCGCCCCGGGCAGCAGCGCCAGGGCCAACAAAGACGTGGAGACAGCCAGACGGACTACAGAATGCATGTGCCGGGTCATGGAACATTCCTTCAACGTCCGCGCGGGGACCGCCCCAAAGATGCCGCGCGTTCACAAAGGGAGCAGCCGCACGTACTGGCACCGGCCCGCCAGTTCAACCCTCACGGGCCGCGGCACCGTCGGGCGGGGCGGTTTTCACATTCTTTCACAATCCGCTGGCCGCTCTGGCGGGCCAACCGGGCGGATTGCGGCCGCGCCCGCCTTCTGCCTCAATGGGTCCATGTCCCTGTTTCCCCGCCCTGACGGAACCCGCGCGCGTGATGTCCCCGCCTCACGGCAGATCATGCCCTTCATCATGCGGACCCGGAATGAGTCTGCCGTCTATTTCCAGCAGCAGATCCGCATGGAGAAGGCGCTGGCCTTCATGGAGCAGTGGAATGCGCGGGGCGGCCACAAAATCACCTTCTTCCACCTCTTCCTCTTTGCAGCCATCCAGGTGCTGCACACCCGCCCGCGCCTCAACCGCTTTGTTGCCGGCAGCCGCATCTACCAGCGCAAGGGCATCTGGCTGAGCTACTCCGCCAAGAAGAGCCTCAGTGATGACGCCCCCATTGTGGTCCTCAAGCGCGAGTTCACCCCGGAGCACACGTTTGGCCAGATGCTGGACTTCCTCAAGTCTGACCTCAACCGCGGCCGCTCCAATGAGAAGAGCAGCGTGGACAAGGAGCTCTCCGTCATCCTGGCGTTCCCGGCGTTCATGGTCCGCTGGATGATGAAGTTCCAGCAATGGGCAGACGGTGTTGGCCTGATGCCCGCACTGTTCATGCGCCATGACCCCATGTTTGCCAGCATGTTCATTGCCAACCTGGGCAGCATCAAGCTTCAGAGCGCCTACCACCACCTCTATGAATACGGGAACATCCCCATCTTTGCCGCCATTGGCCGCCTGGAGCGCGTGCCCCTGGTCAATGAGGACGGCACCCTCACCACCCACCAGATTTGTGAAGTGAAATACTCTTTTGATGAGCGGATTGAGGACGGGCTGTATTGTGCGTCCTCCCTGGACCGGCTGCGGGCGGTGGTGGAGGACCCGTTTACCCATGTTGGGCTGCCAGAATGAAACACCTCTCACTGCTGTCCCGCATGATCATCTCCAACGTCTGGTTGCTGACGGATGAAGCGGGCCGGCGGTACCTGGTGGACACCGGTCACCCGCTGGAGCGGCTCGCCCTGCAGGCGTCGCTCTGGCGGCGGGGCGTGCGGGGCAAGGGGGATCTGACGGCGGTGCTGCTGACACACCGGCACTCGGATCATGCGGGGAACGCGGCGTGGCTGCGCAAGACGTTTGACGCACCCATTGCGTGCCACCAGGCGGACGCGGATGTGCTGACGGGCCGGATGAAGCGCAGCAACCTGGCGCGCGGTGTGGCCCATCTGTACGAGGAGCTGCTCTGCCACATTGAAGACCGCTTCCCGGCAGAGACGGCCGTGGATGAGCTCTATGAGGACGGCTCCTGGAAATGGGGGCTGCGCATGATGCACGTCCCGGGACACACGGAGGGGAGTGTCCTGCTCCACCATGAGGCCACGCAGACGCTGTTCACCGGTGACGCCATCCTGACGGGGTTGGCGCCGCTGCGTGCGTTGGAAGTCATGCGTCTGGCGGTGCCGGGCTTCTCTCTGGACGTGGACCAGTGCCACGCGGCAGTTCGTGCGGTGCTGAAATCACTGCCCGCAACGCAGGTGGTGGCGTCGGGACATGGGCCCGCGGTGACCGCCAACGCGGAAGCCAAGCTGCGCCGGCTGTGAGCATGTGGGGCCGTGAAGGCGCCGCAGTGTTTACCCTGTGTGACGTTGTTAGCGGGACGTTGGAGTATCACACATCCAACCACTGCGGTTGATTGACGTTCACGTTGCTGCAAGGCACTTCCTCAGGGATGGGAACCACCTCGGTGTTCATTGGCGTCCGCCGTGGCAAGAGCACCACCTGCTTTGCGTCGTGGACGCGTGACTACGTGGAAGACGCGCCCCATATCCTGGCGTGGCGCGTGATTCCCCGCGTTGCCGCCATTGGCCTGGGAAAGGCGGCGCGCGCGCTGGAGTCCGTTCGGCGGGGAGACGAGACGCGCGGTCTGCTGGAGAGCGCGGTGGAACATTTCCTGGACGCGCTGGCGCGCGGCGAACCGCTGAGCTCCGTGGCCGGTCCCGCGGACCTGAAGATGGGCCATCACGCGGCTGGTGTGGTGCTGGACCCGGAAGCGCGCGTGGTGGATGTGTACCGCAAGGAAGGCAACGGACGGAGCACCACGCCGCGCGCGTCTGACCTGGGTCCCTACAAGTGTGTGCTGCGGTGTCCGGAGGACGCGCTCAAGGGGATGGGTGACGTCATGGCGTCCCTGGAAGAGGGTTGGCATGAAGGTGTGGTGAGCCCGCCGCGCAGCGGAGAATGGGAAGAAGCGTTTTTCTATGACGGCCAGGCGGAATGGCTCAGCGCAACTCCAGGTGAAGATGAGGATGACGCCCTGGATCAGGACCCGCCGGACGTGTGGACCACCACCCGGCTCTATCCGTGCGCGTTCATGGTCTCCAAGGCCAGCGTCGGCGGGGTGCTGCTGCGCGTGGTGGGCCGCAGGGAGCGCGGCTCCTTCCGGCCCGTGTGGGCCGGTGTTTCCGTAGACGGCGAGCCCATGACCATCTACGCGGAGAAGGGCCCGTATGAGGTGTGGGAGCAGGTTCTGGAGCCAGAGGCGCTGGACGCGCTCCTGCTGGACATGGACATGCTGGAGCCGTCTGACCTTATCCCGTTGTTCTCAGAAAAGGATGCCACGCTGGTGCTGGAATCATCCCTGGATGAGGTTGTGGACGGTGGTGACATGGACGCAACGGTCATGAGCCCGTCCCGCGTCTGAGTTCAACCGCGGCGGCGGAGCAGCAACGCCAGCAGAGCGCACAATCCCGCGGCCGGCGCGCCCGCCGAATTGCAGCCAAAGGGCGGGTCCACGGGACTCTCAACCGGAATGGCAGCGTCTTCCAGCTTGGTCCAGCCGCTGAAATTCCCGGCCAGGTCAAAAGACGCCGCGCGCAGTTTGATGACGTCACCAGCGCGTGTTGGGCGGTTGCTGGTGCACGCGCCTTCACCCACAAAGACGCGGGTTTCCGGCACCGCGGCTTCCAGGACCGTGACGCTGCCGGTGATGTTGGCCGCATCCAGCGTGGTGGATTCATCTGCATCCACCAGCAGCAGGTGGCCGTCCTTGGCGTCCATCCCCAGCGAGACGTAGTGCGCTTCCCCGTCACCGCATGTGCTGGCGGTGAGTGGGGTGGGTGCAACGGATGCAATGGACCGGTCCGTCTCCACCGGCACGTGCGGTGCGGTGTCATCCGCGGCGTTGCCCGTGGTGAAGGAGACCTCCCTCTGGTCCGCCGTGAAACTGTACGCCGTGTTGGGAAGCAGCGGCTCAGACGGCGCGCAGACCGCAATCTGCTGCTGGGTAGAGGCTCCCAGTTGAATCCGCGAGCACACCACAGGGACGGGGACGCCCTCGCCTTCAGTCCGCCGCAGCTCAGCGACGGCCTGCGAGGCCCCAAAACTGTTGAACCAGAGGCGGGTGTTGGTGGGCACATCCACCGCGCCATCCGCTGGGAGCGGCGTCATCAGACCCGGTCCCAGGCAACTGCACGCGTGCGCGTCTTGCGCACCGGTGACGATGGAAAACAGGGTTGCGGCACCCAGCATCAACACACTTTTCATGGCAGCTCCTTTGGCGGACATGGCCGGCCGATTCAAGGTTCAGGCCAGCGCGGCGGTTCCCGCGCAGCGCGCGCCAGTCCGTGGTGGAGCTGAGACAGCCGCGTCATGGTGGATGGATTCCCGAGGTCAAGGAAGCGGGATGCGCCACCCGGATGCGCTTGCGGCGTCCTGCGGAAGCTCGGCCAGGAAGTCCTTGAGCAGCGCAGTGACAACGTCCGGGCGCTCCTGCTGGGTCCAATGGCCACATCCGGCAATGTGTTCTGTGCGCAGGTACGGAACCCACTGCTGCATGCCCGCGGACATGGCGGGAATGAGGATGGGGTCATTGTCTGCCACCACCATCATGGCGCGGTGACGTACGCGCGCGTTCCCAAGCGCGCGTGCGCGTGCCCAGTTGTCATCCAGATTCCGGTACAGGTTCACGGAGTGCATCCCGCTCTGACGGAACGCCTTCACCGACGCATCCCGCACCTCATCCGTCCAGAAGGACGCGTCAAACGCCGCAAGTGTCACCAGCTCCGTCAGGCTTCCCGCCAGGTCTGCCATGAGGCGCTGCTCCGGCACGTCCGGCTCCTGCATGGCCAGGATGTAGTCAAACCGGCGGTCACGCGCGCGCTGGTACTCCTGTGTTGGACGCAGAAGTCCCCGGCCTTTGTACGGCGTGTTGAGGGAGACCACCGCCGCCACGCGCTCCGGGATCACCAGCGAAGCATGCCAGGCCAGCATGCCACCCCAGTCATGCCCCACCCACACGGCGTCATCCAGGCCCTGGGCGGAGAGCAGGCCCGCCAGATCACCAACCAGCGCGTCCAGCGCGTACGCGCCCCGTTCCGTGGGCGCGTCTGACAGGTTGAACCCACGCAGGTCCGGCGCAATGACGTGGTACCCGGCGTCCGCCAGCGACGGAATCTGGTGGCGCCAGGCGTGGTGGAATTCAGGCCATCCGTGGAGAAGCAGCACCGGCCGTCCCTCACCCGCCTGGACGTGGTGCAACGTCAGCTCTCCCACATGGCTCCGTGTGCTGGTCCAGACCGCCATGGCGGCTCCGTCGGTGAGAACGTGTTGCGGTGCAGACTGCTTGAGCTTCTCCAGGCGCGCCATGGCGCGTTTTGCACATTGCGGCGCAGAGCGGAATCCATCCGCGTCAGGCCGCTGTTTCCAGGGCCTTTCTGGCAAGAGCCAGTGCTACACCAGCAGCGTGTCCTCCGTGAGGTCTTGCATGCCCCGTCTGAACCGCCTGCTGGCAGTCCTGAGTGCCGCGCTGGCTTTGTCCGCCGCGCAGTGTCCCCGCCCACCCCTTGGGGATTCATCCAGCTCATCCGGCGGACCCGTAGGCGTGGATGCTGACGGCGGGCGCAACTGCGCAACGCAGGCGTGCCTGGGCCTGTGCGGGGTGGTGAATGACGCGTGTGGTGAGCGGGATTGCGGCGCGTGCGGCGCATCCAGCGGGTCCGTGGCGTCAGGCGGCAGCGGCAGCAACGGCAACAACTCCAACGGCGGCCTCTCCTCCGGAGGCAGCAACGGCAACAACTCCAACGGCGGCCTCTCCTCCGGCGGCAGCAACGGCAACGTCTCCAGCGGCGGCACCGAGTCCAGCGGCGGCATGGCGTCTGGCGGCGTGTCCAGTGGCGGCATGGCCAGCGGCGGTTTGTCATCAGGAGGGAGCTGCGCGCCAACCACCTGCCTGGCGGCGGGCAAAGATTGCGGACGCATCAGCAACGGCTGCGGCGGCTTCCTGGAATGTGGCAACTGTGAGGGCTTTGACATCTGCGGCGGCATCACGCCCAACGTGTGCGGCTGTGATCCGCAGACCTGCCTGGGACTGGGAGCAACCTGCGGCACGTTTGATGACAGCTGCGGCGGCACGCTGGAATGTGGCGCATGCAACGGCACAGACGTGTGCAACCCCGTGTCCCTGGAATGTTGCACGCCCACGTCATGTGCGGCGGAAGGCAAGAACTGCGGTCCCATCAGTGACAACTGCGGTGGCGTGCTCCTGTGCGGCGGTTGTGTTGGTCCCCAGACGTGCGGCGGCGGCAACACCCCCAACGTCTGCGGTTGCACCATGCGTGACCCCGCCACGGCGTGCGGCACACGCACCTGCGGCAGCGTCAGTGACGGGTGCGGCGGAATCATCCAATGCGGTACGTGCAGCGGCGCCAGTGTCTGTGAACGCTTCACCCAGACCTGCATGACGTCAGCAGAAGTGTGTGCGCTCCAGGACGCGGCGTGCGGAACCGTGACGGACGCGTGCAACCGCGGCGTGGACTGTGCCCCGTGTCCTCCCGGCCAGGTGTGCAACGCGCGCAACCTGAGCTGCGGTGCGTGCCAGCCACGCACCTGCGCGGAAGCGGGCGCGGCGTGCGGCAACATTCCGGATGGCTGCGGCAACATGATTCCGTGCGGGACGTGCACCGGGGGCCTGGTGTGTGACGCCATCACTCGGGAATGCGGACCGTGTGCACCCACCACGTGTATGGACCAGGGCAAGGATTGCGGCACCATCAGTGACGGCTGCGGCGGCACTCGCAACTGCGGCGCCTGCAGCAACGGGGAGCTCTGCGGCGGTGACGGCGTGGCCAACGTGTGTGGCCGCTATGTGGACCCCTCATGCCGCGCCGCGGGACGGGATTGCGGAACCCTCACCAACGCCTGCGGTGATGACGTCACCTGCGGCACCTGCGCCCCGGGCGAGGCGTGCAACAACAACGTCTGCAGCTGCGTGCCAGACACCTGTGCAGGGCTGGGACTGGGCGGCTGCCGTCCTCAGAGCACCCAGCCGGACCGCTGCGGCGGGATGCTGACGTGTGGTTGCTCGGCAACGCAGGCGTGCTTCAACGGTGCGTGCTGCTCACCGCGCACCTGTACGGACCTTCCGGGCCAATGTGGGACACTCTCTGACGGGTGCGGCGGCAACGTCACCTGCGGTTGCAGCGGGTCTGAGTGCATCAACGGCTCTTGTTGCGCCACGCCAAGGACGTGTGCGGTGGACTACCCGGGACAATGCGGCAACTTTGACAATGGCTGCGGCGGCATGTTGCCGTGTTCCTGCGGCGCGGGAACGCAATGTGTGACCGGCCAGTGCCGCTCTCCAAGGACGTGTGCGGACTACCCGGGTCAATGTGGTGTGTTGTCCAATGACGTCGGGGGATGGCTCAACTGCGGCTGCTCAGGCACCACGGTGTGTGTGGATGATGCGGACGCGGACACCAACGCGGGTGTGTGCCGGGATTGCGCCGGCGCGCTGCCCATGGGGGCGGAGTGTGGCCTCATCAATGACAACATCCCCAACCAGAATTCGATCACATTTGTTGAGCAGCGCCAGTGCAACTGCGCCGCAGGCAACGCCTGCCGCGGCACCGGCGCCAACCCCGCCACCGGCGTCTGCACCACCTGCGCCGAGGCCACCCAGGCCTGCGGCACACTTCCGGACAACATTGTGGCGCCGTACGTGGACCCCACGGTGACGTGCACCAACACCTGCAACGGCGCCACGCCGGACTGTGTGAACAATGCGTGCTGCAACATCCGCACGTGCGCTGCGGACTATCCCGGCCAGTGCGGCGGTTCCCTCAGCAACGGCTGCGGCGGCAACCTCAACTGCGCCACCAACTGCGGCCCCGGTCAGGGTTGCAACACCACCACCAACATGTGCGCTGCCGTGCTGACCTGCGCGGACTACCCCGGCCAGTGTGGCAACATGCTGCCCAACGGACTTGGCCAGTTCATTGACTGCCGTGGCGCGTGCACCACGCCGGGCCAGGGTTGCAACACCACCACAAACATGTGCACCGCGGTGCTCACCTGCGCCAATTATCCAGGTCAGTGCGGCCTGATGGCCAACGGGCTGGGCGGGTTCATTGCGTGCGGCTGCGGCGCGGGCCTGGTCTGCCGCGGCAGCGGCGGAACGGACAATGACGGCGTGTGTGAGGGTTGCACCGCGCTGCTGACGGCGGGCGGTGCGGAATGTGGCATCATCCAGGACAACATTCCCGCCAGCGCTGGTGGCACCAACTACGCCAATGAGACGCGCACCTGCACCTGCGCGGCCAACGCCCATCCCAATGAAACCTGCCGTGGCCCCGTTGGCGGCAATGCCGGCTTTGGCCTCTGCACCACCTGCGGTGAAGCAGGCGCGCTGTGCGGCACCATCACGGACAACATTGCCAGCTACACGGAGAACGCCACGTGTATGAGCTCCTGCATGGGCGTCACGCCGGACTGCAGCACCACCAACATGTGCTGTGACCTCCGCACCTGCGCCGCGGACTACCCCGGACAGTGCGGCGCATCTCTCAGCAACGGGTGCGGCGGCAACCTCAACTGCCGCACCGCATGTCCCATGGGCCAGGGTTGCAACGCCACCACCAACCTGTGCGCCAACGTCCTCACCTGCGCCAACTACCCCGGCCAGTGCGGTGCCGCGCTCTCGGACGGCATTGGCGGGTTCATTGATTGCCGCAGTGCCTGCACCGGCGGACAGATGTGTAATACTTCAACCAACATGTGCGCCGCGGTGTTCACCTGCGCCAACTACCCCGGGCAGTGTGGCGTGCTGTCCAACAACATTGGTGGGTTCATCCGCTGCGGTTGCAGCGCGGGGAGCTCCATCTGCAAGGATGACGGGGATGCGGACACCAACGCGGGTGTCTGCCAGACGTGCGCGCAGCTCCTGACGGCGGAGGGAACTGGTCCGGATGGCGCGGCGGGCTGCGGCATCTTTGCAGACAACATCACACCGCCCGCAGGCAGCGGTCAGTCCTTTGATGAGGAGCTGCAGTGCCGCTGTGGCGCGGCGGGCACCGTCTGCCGCGGGCCGTTCCGCCGCGCGGACATGAGCACCATCAACACCGTGGGCATCTGCCGCACCTGCGGCGCGCTGGGTGCATCCTGCGGGAACATCAGTGAGAACATTCCGGGCAATTACACGTCGGAAACTGCCGCGTGCACCAACACCTGCGGAGGCGCCACGCCGGACTGCAACACCGGCACACAGACCTGTTGCAACAACCTCACCTGCGCCATGGAGCTGGATGGCCAGTGCGGCACCTTCAACAACGGCTGCGGTGGCAACACCACCTGCGCGTGTGACCCGGACAGCACCTGTATCTCCGGGATGTGCTGCCTCAAGCGCACCTGCGCGTTCTATGCGGGGGCGGAGTCCTGCGGCGTCCTCTCGGACGGGTGCGGTGGGAACATCACCTGCGGCTGTGACACTGCTGCCAGCGGCCAGGTCTGCCGCAGTGGCACCTGCCGCTCGTGCACGGAATTGAACGTGGCCTGCGGCACCATCACTGACGACAATCCCAACCTCACGGAATCCCGCGTGTGCCCCAACACCTGCATGAACCCGCAGGTCTGCACCGGCACCAGCTGCTGCACACCCATGGGCTGCAACAACCGCCACGGGATGGTCTCTGACGGTTGCGGGCAGACCCTGGTGTGCACCTGCAGCATGGACCAGGTGGCGCTGGGCAATGGCACGTGTTGCCTGCCTATGGACCCGTGCATTGGACAGCCTGCTGGCGCCATGCGCACGGACAACTGCGGCCGCGTCATCATCTGCCAGGGCGGGTGAGTGTCATGTGTCATACCAATGCGCGTCTGGGGTCCGTCATGAATGCACGCCTGCGGCTGGCAATGGTTGCACTGTTGGGCACGCTGGGCGCGTGTACTGACGGATTACCCTCCGGCTCCTCGTCATCCAGCAGCTCCAGCGGGGCGGTGACGGGGAGCGGCGGGAGTTCCACGTCCTCCACGGCCAGCAGCCGGCATGATGCGGGACCTCCGGTGGACGGCGGCGCAGATCCGGACTCACCGGACGTGGCCACACGGGACACGGACTGTGACGGGCTCACGGACCTGGAAGAGTTCAGCCAGCGCCATGAGGACGGACGCGCCACCAGCCCGGACAACCCGGACACGGACGGAGACGGGCTGCCGGATGGCCAGGAATTCCCCGGTGCATCCACCGTCCCCGGCTGCACCCTTCCCGTGGACGCGAACCCGGACACCAAGACGGATCCCACCAGCGCGGATACGGATGGTGATGGCATTGATGACGGCGTGGAAGACACCAACCACAACGGCCGCGTGGATGAAGGTGAGACAGACCCGCGCAACCCGGACTCAGATGATGACGGCCTGGCAGATGGTGTTGAAGACGCCAATCAGAACGGCATGCGGGACGCCACGGAAACCAGCGCCACCCACCCGGATTCTGACGGAGATCTGCTGGCGGACGGAGTGGAAGATGCCAACCGGGACGGCGTTCGGGATCTCTCTGAGACGGACCCACGTGTGGCTGACAGCGACGGAGACGGCCTGACGGACGGTGCAGAGGACCGCAACCTCAACGGGCGTGTGGACCCGGGTGAGACGGACCCGCGCGGCATCAACGTGGACACGGACATGGACGGCATTGTGGATGAGGTGGAAGTGCTCATCACCATGACCCCACCGTCTGATGATGACGAGGATGATGACGGGCTGCTGGATGGCCTGGAAGACCGCAACCAGAACGGCCGCCTTGATCCGGAAGAGACGGACCCGCACCGCCCGGACACGGATTGTGATGGGCTCCTGGACGGCGTGGAGGATGACGGTGACGGCGTGCTGGAAGAGAATGAAACCAGCCCGCGGACCTCAGACACGGACGGAGACCTGTTGAGTGACGGCGTGGAGCGCGGTATTACAGATGTGTCTGCGTCCACTGGCTGCGCCACCATTCTCGTGGATGATGATCCGGCCACGGCCACGGACCCGCGGCTGGCGGATTCTGACGCGGACCTGATCAATGACGGCACGGAGGACTTCAATTTTAACGGCGCGCAGGATTCCGGTGAGACCAATCCCAACGTTGCAGACACGGACCTGGACGGCATTCCTGACGGGCTGGAGGACCGCAACCAGAACCACATTGAAGACCCGGGTGAGACCAATCCGTTGGAGAGTGACATTGACAGTGACGGAGACGGCATCAGTGACCGCCGTGAACGCGCCATTGGCACCAACGTGGACCTGGCGGATTCGGACGGAGACGCGCTGACGGATGGGCAGGAAGACCGCAACCAGGACGGCATCCTGGCCGCCGGTGAGACGGACCCGGTCCGCCCGGACAGTGACTGTGATGGGCTGGCGGACGGCGTGGAAGACGCCAACAAGAACGGACTTGTGGACGGCACCGAGACCGACCCGCGCAGCCGTGACACCGACGGAGACGGCCTCACCGACGGTGTGGAGACCGGCTGGCGCGGCCAGAACCTGGACCCGCTCTACTGCACCGGTGGGCTCACGCCGCCGCAGGATGAAAACCCCGCCAGCAACACTGATCCGCTGAACCCGGATTCGGACGGAGACGGGCTGTCTGACGGCGCGGAGGACAGCAACAAGAACGGCCGCGTGGACCCGGGTGAGCTGGACCCCACCAGCATGGCCGGCCTCACCGAACCCGACATCAGCGCCTGCGCCACCGCCAACCTCCGTCCCGTGCAGCTCATTGCGCGGGACACCACCACCGCGGACCTGCTGCTGGCCGTCTCCGCCAGTTTTGAAGACGTCACGGACGTGCAGGTGAGCATGCTGCAGACCGGCGCCATGGTGTTTGACCGTGCGGGCCAGGTGGCAGGTTTTGCGTTCAAGATGGCGCCGGCCGTGACGGGCGCCTCCGCCTCAGACCAGCTTGCGGAGCTGGAATCCCGCATTGCCGGCGCGGCGACACTGAGCGGCAACCTCCAACAACAATTCACCACGTGGGATGGGCACCCGGCCATTGCCAGCCAGTACACGTTGACGGACCCGGAGAATGACCCCGTGGGCAAGACCGCTGATGACGTGCTGCTGGCCATCTTGCCAACGGCGCAGGGGCTCTTGGCGGGGGATTCGCTGGGGATGGCGCGAGGGCCGTTCCGGTTGCAGATTCAATTGGTGGAGCGCTCTGCGGAGACCACCATTGTCGTCGGGGCGCTGGCCAACCTGGAGGGCAGTGCGCAGGAACAGCAGACGCGCATCTTCAAGGTTGATGACCTCACCAACGGCAGCGCTCTGGCGCAGTTTGGTGACACCGTGGGTGTGCAATGTGACCGGATGGTGGTGGAGCCGCGTCAGCCCGTGGACATCCTCTTTGTTGTGGACAACTCCGGTTCCATGTCCAATGAGCAGAACGCGCTGGCCGCCGCCGCCAACGCCATGACCGCGCAGCTCCAGGCATCCACCGTGGACTGGCGCATCTCCGTGGTCACCAGTGACCTGGATGAGCTGACGGCGGACTCTTTTGACTGGGAGATCAACACCTGGCCCAACACGCCTTCTGCAGAGCGCTGCGCATACTCCAACGTGATGGGCACGTTCCCGGAAGGCCCGCGGTACTGCGCGTTCATGCGGGATGCAGCGTCGTTGGATGCGTGTGTGGCCAGCCTCTCCATCTGCGGCAACGGCACGGAGAATTTCTTCCGTCCAGTGGCCTGCCTCATGGGCGCAGAGGTGAACGGGGACTTCCAATGCGGACGCAACAACCTGCAGGCGCCCTACACCGGCTACGCGCCACCCCCGGGCAACTACGCCATGCTGCCCCGCACACCCGCGGGCATGGAGAACGTCCACAAGCTGCGTGACGGCGCCAAGCTGGTGGTGGTGGTGCTCACGGACACCAATGACCAGAGTGATGGCCGCTTTGCCGCGCCGCCCAATGACAACCTGGCCGGCTGGGTGGACTTCTTCCAGGACGTGGACGGCCTGGGGACGGACGCGTCCCGCGCCTTTGTGGGCGGCATTGTGTGCCCCGCGGGCGTCAACTGCTCAGATGACTTCACCACGGACCGCTGGGAGCGTTTCTTCTCACTCTCCAACGGAGTCTTTGCAGATCTTCCGTCTGACTCTGACCCCGCGCAGCAGGCGAAGATCCAGACCTCCATCCAGGAAATCCTGGACCGCGCCATTGGCCAGGCCTCCCCTTATAGTCTGACACTTCCGCCCATCTCTTCCACCATCAAGGTGGCCACGGACGCGCAGACGGAGGGGCCGTGCCGCATCAGTGACGTCCCGCGCAGCACCATCCATGGCTTTGATTATGACGGCACCACGCGGTCCATTGTGTTCTACGGAAACTGCCGTCCCAAGGCCAACCAGGCCGGCCGGGGACTGAGCGTCAGCTACCGGTACTGGATTGAGAACAGCCTGGATCCCAACGGCACACCACCACCTTGCGGGGGCGCGTGTCCGTCGCCATTTCTCTGCAATCCCACCACCAACGCGTGCCTCTGCCCGTCTGATTGCGGCCGGATGCCGGACCAGCCGGGCCTGCGCTGCAACACCAGCAGCTGTGATTTCTTCTGCCCGGCGGATTGTGGACAGACGTGCGGGCTGGGCCTGGCCTGTGACCCGGTGGCGTGCGCGTGTGTGTGCCCGGAGAATTGCGGCGGCAACTCGCCGGGCGGGGCGTATGCGTGCAACCAGGCGCTCTGCCAGTTTGAATGCCCGGCGGATTGCGGCGGTTCTCCGCCGTCACCAAACCACGTCTGCAACCAGACCATGTGCACGTGGACCTGCACCGCGGACTGCAATGGGCAGTGTGGCTCCGGTGAGCTGTGTGACGCGGACACGTGCACCTGCGCGTGTGATGTGAACCGTCCCTGCCCCTCCGGTGAGGTTCGCAATCCCGCAACCTGCGCGTGTGACTGCAACGGTGCTGCGCTGAATTGTCCGTCCACGCACCAGCCCTCGGCGGATGGGTGCACGTGTCAATGCCGCAGTGACTGCGGTGGCTGTCCGGACGGTGACGCCTGCAACTCCACGCTGTGCGCGTGTGTCTCCGTGGGCGGATGATGGGCTGGCCTGGCCCCCAGCACATCCAACCTTGACGCCACGGACGGGAACGCGCTTGTCTCCCCGTCATGCACCTTGTTGCCACCCTTGTTGCGCTCAGCGTGATGTCCGCGGTGCCCTTTGGGCCCCCGGGCACCACGCGCCATCCCATGGTGGGCCCGCGCGCGGCCATTCCTGGCGGCGGACCTGAGCCGGTGCTGACGCAGGCCCCAGAAGAAGTGAACCTCCACAACGTGAAAGCTGCCGGCCAGCTCCGCAGCCGCGGCGGCAGCAACCCGCTGTTTCTGAGCTTCCTGGTCTACAAGAACTTCCTGACGCAGGTGGATGGCAGCCGCTGCCAGCACTACCCAACCTGCAGTGCGTACGGGGCGCAGGCGGTGGGCCGCTACAACGTCCTGGGTGTTCTGATGACCATGGACCGGTTGTGGGCCGGGGCCAATTCCTCCTCGGTGAGGACGTACCGGCTGGTGCATGGCGTGGGTCCCACGCCGCGGCACTATGACCCCATTGAAGATTCCGCGTTCTGGTTCGGCTTCCCCATGGCCGCGTGGCTGGGCATGCCCGTGCTTGCAGTGGATGCTGCGCGCGGCCGTGACAAGGACCCGGATGACGACGAGAAACCCGCTTCCCCGCCGGCATCCCGTTAGAGGTTTCCAATGCTCAGTGTTGTGATGTTTGTTGCCGGCGCGGCGCTCTTGCAGTCCCCCGCGCCGGGCCCGGAGACACCTCCCGCCGCACCGCCGGTTGAGCCCGCGCCTCCGCCTGCTGTGGTCACGGATGAGCCCGTCAACACGCTGGCCGCGGACAGCGCGGCGGAAGCGCTGGCCTTTGGTGATCACCTTTTTGAGGACGGAGACTACTACCGCGCCGTCACCGAATACCGCCGCTACCTCTTCAAGACGCGCGGCCTGGGTACGGACGCCTCACGCGTGGCGCTGGCCATTGGTGAGGCCTACCTGCGCGGCGCGCAGTATGAAGCCGCGGCGCAGCAGTTTGACACCGTGGCGGACCGGCCCGGGGATGATGGTGGGCGCGCCGTGGCGTCCATCTCATCCGCGCGCGCGTACCTGCTGGATGACCGGCCGCTGCTGGCGCGTCCGCGCGCGCGGCGCATCTTCCAGGATGATGCCATGCACCCGTCGCTGCGGAGTGAAGCGGGCATGTTGCTGGCGCTCAGCTACGTGCAGGGTGAGAACTACGGGAAGGCGCGCTCGCTGCTGATGGATTCCAAGCTGCTCAACGGACAGCGCGCACCGTTGGCCAAGGCGCTGCTCAAAGCGCTGCAGGACCGGGAGAACCTTCCGCAGAAAAATCCGTTGCTGGCCTTTGTATTGGCGCTGGTTCCCGGGATGGGCCACTTCTACCTGGGCCAGTGGGCCGTGGGCATCACCGCGCTCCTGTGGAATGGCCTCTTCATTGCGGGCGCGCTGGACGCGTGGATTCAGCGGAGCTGGGGGGTGGCCATCATCCTCACGCTGCTGGAGTTGACGTTCTACGCGGGCAGCGTGTTTGGCGCCGTCAGCGGTGCGTTCAAGTACAACCGGGACCAGGAGCTCAACTGGCGGGACCAGGTGCGCGCGCAATATGAGGGTGTGCTGCGCCTGCAGGATCCACTGGCGGGGACGGCGCCGGGCTCGCTGGTGCGTTTTGGTGTCCCGGTGGAGATGCCCGTTCCCAAGTAAGCAGGCGGCCCGCCCGAGTCATACACTTACAGAGTCCCACCATGACCACCCGCCTCTTCCACCAGGATCCCTTCCTGCTGTCTTTTGACGCCACTGTGGCCTTGCACGCGGAGTTTGGCGGCACGCCCAGTGTGATCCTCAACGAGACAGCGTTCTACCCGGAGAGCGGTGGACAGCTGGGTGACCGGGGCATGCTGGCCGGCATGCCGGTGAAAGACGTGCAAACGGATGACGCGGGGCTCATCCACCATCTGCTGGAAGGCGCGCCTCCGGCGGTTGGCACGCGGGTGCACGGTGACGTGGACAAGCCGCGCCGCCGCATCCACATGGCGCTGCACACCGGCCAGCACATGCTCAGCCGCGCGCTGATGGACGTGCTGAAAGCAGAGACCGTGTCTTCCAGGTTGGGTGACTCCACCTGCACCATTGACCTGGACAAGGAGAAGCTTGACGAGGCGGCGCTGGCCAGGGCGGAGGACCTCTGCAATGCGGTGGTTGATGATGACGTGCTCATCCGCGCCTTCTTTCCCTCGTCAGAGGAGCTGGCCGCCCTGCCTTTGCGGCGCAAGCCCAAGGTCACGGAGAACATCCGCGTGATCCAGATTGCAGATTTTGACGTCTCACCCTGCGGCGGCACGCACTGCACCCGCAGCGCCCAGGTTGGCCTGGTCCGAATCACCGGCGTGGAGCGCTACAAGGGCAAGATGCGCGTGACCTTCAACGCCGGCAAACGTGCGCGTGATGGACTGGTGCAGGAAGCAGAGGCGCTGCGCGTGCTGGGACGGGACTTCACCTGTGGACCACTGGATGTGGCCGCTTCCGTGGACAAATTGCGCAAGGACCTCACACAGACGCGTGAAACCCTGGGCCTGATGCGCGCGCGGATGGCGGAGGAAGAAGCGGATGCGCTGGTGAAACGCGCGCAGGCGCACAACAACAAGACCGTGGTGGCGCTCTTTGATGACGGCGGACAAGCGCTGCTGCGCGCGGTGGCCAAACGCATCACGGCCGTGCCGGACCTGGTGGCCATCCTCGCCGTGAAAATCCCGGAGGGCCTCCACGTGATGTTGGCCCGCGGCAGCACCAGCACGTTGGATTGCGGCGCTTTCCTGAAGGCGTTGATGGCTGCCGGCGGCGGGCGTGGCGGAGGACGCGCAGAGACTGCCGAGGGAAAACTGCCCCCGGGTGCGGACTTCCACGCACTGGTGGCCTCACAGCCGGTGACCTGACGCGCTGCGGGTTGCCTGTCCCTGGTGAAGGTGGTTGATGCGCGGGCCATTCATTCTTGACACTGCGCTTGGCGTGAAGCTGCTTGAGACGCTCACGGTTGCCGCCGGTGACGCGCGCAAGCTCCACCTGGTGATGCCGCGTTGAACTCCGTTTTCCGACGCTGTGCGCGTTGACATACGGGAGCGGCAACGCTCCACTCCCGCGCCTTTCACGGAGCCCGCATGAAGCGCATTCTCTCGCTTGACCTGTTTGACATCCAGAGCCAGCTCACGGACGAGGAGCGTATGGGGCGTGACGCGGTTGCGCGCTTTGTGGATGCAGAAGTCCTCCCGGTCATCACGCAGCACTTCCGTGACGGGACCTTTCCGGACGCGCTGGTTCCCAAGCTGGCCAGCCTGGGCATGCTGGGCGCCAACCTGACGGGTTACGGCTGCGCAGGCATGAGCGCCACAGGCTACGGCGTGTGCCTCATGGAGCTGGAGCGCGGGGATTCTGGCATCCGCTCCTTTGCGTCTGTTCAGGGCTCACTGGCCATGTTCCCCATCTGGAGCTGGGGCAGTGATGCGCAGAAGGACACGTGGCTTCCCAAGATGAGCAGCGGCAAGGCCATTGGCTGTTTTGGCCTCACGGAAGCGGACCATGGCAGTGACCCGGGCGGCATGAAGACACGGGCCATCCCGCAGGCGGACGGCGGCTGGCTGCTCAAGGGAAACAAGCGCTGGATCACCAACGGTACCGTTGCTGACGTGGCTGTGGTCTGGGCCAAGACCGGCGAAGGCGCGGACTCCGTGCGCGGGTTTCTTGTGGAGAAGGGCACACCCGGCTTTGTGCAGAAAGAAATGACCGGCAAGTGGAGCCTCCGTGCCAGCCACACCGCCGAGCTGTTTTTTGACGACGTCAAACTCCCCGCCCACGCCGTGCTCCCGGGCACGGCCGGGCTCAAGAGCCCGCTGCAATGCTTGAACAACGCGCGCGCCGGCATCTCCTGGGGTGCGCTGGGCAGCGCCATGGCCACGTTTGAATGCGCCCGCCGCTACGCCATGGAGCGTATCCAGTTTGGCAAACCCATTGCACAGTTCCAGCTGGTGCAGCTGAAGCTGGTGGAGATGTACACGGACATCCAGGCGGGGCTGCTGATGGCGTTCCACATGACGCGGCTCAAGGAGCAGGGAAAGCTCACCCATGCCCACGTGTCCATGTGCAAGCGGCACAACGTGGCGGCCGCCCGCAAGTGTGCGTTCACCGCGCGTGAGCTGCTGGGCGCCAACGGTGTCTGTGATGACTATCCCATCATGCGGCACATGCTGAACATTGAGAGCGTCTACACGTACGAGGGCACGCATGACATCCACACCCTCATTCTGGGGCGTGAGCTGACGGGGCTGGACGCGTTCATGTGAGCACGTGGGGCCCACCGTGACGGTAGGGGTGTGACACGTGTGCGCTGTCCGACGGGCGGACGGGCAAAAGCGCTTGGTGGCACGTTGCGGGCGGGGTTAGTCTGCAAACGCATTTCCGGCAGCGGGTACGGGCGCCTTTCATGGAGCGCCCGCCGCCGGCAGATGGGGTGTGCATGAACGGCAAGGAGCTCCAGGCAGAACTGCGTGCCGCACCGTGGCAGCGCCCCGAAGACATGGCGGCGTTCTGTGCAGACGCGGGCCAGGTCCCCGCGCAGGACCTGATCAAGGCGCTGGACGCCGTCATGCTGGCCAAGGGCGCCGCACAGGACGCACAACATCCCGCACGCTGCGCGGCCTTTGTCCGCCTGGTGGCGCAGTGCCCCACCAAGGAGTTGTTTGTCCCACTGGTCCGCGCGCTGAAGATTGCGGACCCGGCGCTGCGCGTGGCGCTGCTGCCGGCACTGACGCCGGTGAACAACATCTCAGAGCATTCGGAGCTCTGCGCTTTCCTGCGCTCCTCCGAGCAGAACGTGCGTCAGCTTGGCGCCCAGGCGCTGCGCCAGGTTGGCGGAAAGCAGGCGTTTGACATGCTGGCGGAGATGGTGCGGGAAAAGGATTTCCCGGGCCGCATGGAAGCCGTGGAAGTGATGGCGGCCCTGGGCCAGCACCACGCCATTGGAGCGCTGCAAAGTGTCCTCACCGCCGGCAAACCGCCGGAGCGTGTCCACGCGCTGCGTTTTCTGGGTGACTCACGGCTGATGGGCAAGGATGTGCCCGGTGCGCTGCGCGCCATGGCCGCCGCGCTCAATGACCCCACGGAAATGGTGGTCTGCCAGGCCATTGCGTCCATCAGCGGGCTGGCCACGGAGGATGAGTGGTTCAACAGCGCGGCGCCGCTGCTGCAGAGTGACAACATCAACATTGTCAAAGCGGCGGTTGAGGGCCTGCGCATGTACCGCAGCGCGCGCGCCATCAACGCCATGACGCTGAAGCTGCGCGCGGGCCCCAACGCCATCCGGTATGCGGTGCTGGGATCACTTGAGGCCATTGGCTCAGATGACGTGCTGCCCACGTTGGTGGAAGCGCTGGGGCTCAAGCAGAT
>Ga0163144_10009811_pt1 | contig 20494 bp, 18 predicted proteins | sample OliLak19BULKMAT1_FD_123175 | JGI IMG/M metagenome (GOLD analysis project Ga0163144, IMG submission 123175) | Freshwater microbial mat bacterial communities from Lake Vanda, McMurdo Dry Valleys, Antarctica - Oligotrophic Lake LV.19.BULKMAT1 | ecosystem: Environmental > Aquatic > Freshwater >... | reverse complement strand
GCATCCCCGTCAACCCGGCGGCAGCAAATGCGCATGCCGGCGCAGGAAAGCAGCACCGACGCGCGCAGCGGTGCCGTAGGCATAATGGCCGGGCCGCAGCAGCGCCATGAAACGGCGCTGCAAATCCTGATCTTCCGGTGTTTCTTTAAAACATCCGTCCACCCGGTCCAGCATTTCGAGCACGACCGCCAAAATATCTTCGGCGTCATTCTCCACCGGCGTCAGCCCCGCGTCTGCATACAGCTTCGCATAACGGAAATCTCCAGCTGGCGAATCCAGGATTTCGTCAAATCGCAAAAATCTCTGTTCGTGACCGACGCGCAGCAATTTCTGGATGCTGAGATCGACTGGCAGCACCGCGAGTGCGGACATGGGAATCATATTAGCCAATACCGAGGGTACTCCAAACACCGAACTTACCAGAGCCAAGCCTGAACTGTTGCCCAAAAAAAACTTCGTTTGTGCGCACAGGATGACATCCAGACGCGGGGACCGCAGTGGATGATGAGCATAATCAATCAACCCGGGAATGCCGGACAGCCGGGACATCGACGGATCTCCCATGCGCACACACCAACCACCGCGCTTTACAATTTCGGCAACCGCCGGCAGCAAGGCACGCGGATCGCCGTTGCGGTGAGCATGCGCCGCCTCGTCAGCCGGCGAAAACCCGGGCTCTCGCACATGAATGCATACAAACCACGCATCACCGGGAATACCCAGATCGCGCAACGCCGTTTTGCTCCAGACCAGATCCTGTGCAGTAAGCGCCAGTTGCGGCTTCCGTCCGCCCCACTGCGCATTCAGGCGGTAAATGTCCTGGGTTGCAGCAAGTTGCAGAACGTAATGGCTGACGTCATAACGCAGCAAAAGCCAGCGACTCATCGCGCCCAGCAACAGACAGGCCACAGGATTGGTCACTACTGGCACACAGGCCTGCCAGTACTTCATCAAATGTGCATTTGCCACCTGCTTGGGTGGTGCGAGCAAAAACCACCGGCGTTGCGGTAACTCGCCGAGGGCCTGCGCCTTGAGAAAACTATCGACTTCAGCAGCAAGATGCCCGATACGACCGGTAATGACCGTCACCCGCCGGTATCCAAGGCCGTGCAGTATCAGTGTCACTGGCAACAGCAGCAGCCACAGGAAAAACGCAGCGCCCGCAGCAACGAGCCGGCGCATCACTGTCGTGAACAGGCCGCGCTGTCGAGCACCTTCAATGAATATGCCCAGCCGGGTCATGAATTCTGACGGCATCAGCCCCCCCGTCCGAGCTGGGTCATGGCCTGAATTCCTGCTCCGCAAGACGCAGACTTTCCGGATTGCCGATATCCCGGTGATAACCGCGATTATGGAAAGTACAAATGCGCCCCATGTAATGCGGAATCACCTCGGTGCTGAGATCAATGACTTCTTTGCCCAGAGTGGCCATAAAATTGATAACGCCGGCTTCAAATATATAGACGGCGGCATTGGCATGGTTGCCCGGCGGATTTTCGACTTTCTCGTGGAATGCAACGACCACACCGTCGGTATTTTCTTCAACAATGCCGCAACTGCGCGGCGCATCGGTATCGAAGGTCATCATCGTGATTTCGACGCCCGCCGCCCGTGCCTGATGTCGGGCGATAAATGCCGCAAGATCGAATTGCGTCAGATTGTCTGCATGCGCCACCAGAAATGATGTGCCATCGAAAAATGCATGGTTTTTAAGGACCGTGCCGCCCGTTCCAAGCAGAACATCCTCGTGAACCATGGAAATCCGTTCACGCCAGGGTGAGGCCGCTACAAACTGCCGTACTTTTTCGGGAAGGTAATGCGTATTAAGCAAGATCCGCTCAATGCCGCCGGGCAACAGCAAGTCCAGCCAGTATTGCAACAGTGGTTTGCCATGCACCGGAACCAGGCACTTGGGAACATGATCGGTAATCGGCCGCAGCCGAGTGCCTAGACCCGCAGCAAGCAGCAACGCACGCATCGTTCAGGGCGCGTCAATCTCTGTAATCAGATCGGCCTGCGTCAGCGGCGTATTGCCGACGCGGGAAACCTGGCATGCCGCAGCAATCGATCCCAGGTACACACTGCGCCAGACATTGAGTCCCGAACAAAGGCCCATGGCCGCACAAGTCAGGAAAGAGTCGCCCGCGCCAGCCGTATCCTTGGGCGCACTGTTAAAAGATGGCAATTGATCCGTCATCCATTCAGGGCTGTTTTGCGCATGCACCAGGATCCCCTCGGAGCCCATGGTGATCACTACATTTTCAGCCTGCGCTTTCTTGCGCAACGCCTCGGCCAGCACTGCCAGACCTGAACTCTGGTCATGCAATGCCAGACGTGCCTCGCGCTCAGTCGGGGTCACCAGTTTCATGCCCTTGAAACGCGAGATATCACTCAACTGGGAAGAGGCCTGGCTATCGGCCACCATCATCAGGTCCCGCTTGGCGGCTGCAGCAACAACTCGGTTGACCAACGACTGTGGCAAACAACCGTAATTAAAATCCGAAAAAATCAGCAGGTCGGTTTCGGCGAGCGTGGCCTCAATCGCTTCAAACAGCGACGCCGCCAGCTCGGCACTGATGTCATGCTGCCGCAGGTGACTGACCCGCAACAGTGTCTTGCCGCCGGCGCGAAAACGCTGCTTCAACGTCGTGGGGCGGCTTTCATCTGGCAAGAGGGTGTGATTCACGCCCTGACGTTTAAGCACGTCCCGGGCAAACCATCCGGCCTCGTCATTTCCGACGATGGAAAAATAGTTCACCGCAGCCCCCAAACCTTTGGCATGTGCCGCAACGATCCCGGCTCCACCGATGAAACGTTTATTCTCGATGGGGGTCACGACAATCGTCGGGTCCTCCTGCGACATGCCCAAGGGATCACAATTGACATACTCATCAACAATAAGATCGCCGATCACCGTTACGCGCAGCGCCTTGAAACGTTCCAGATATGCCGCAAGGGCGCTTATTTCAAAACCATGACGCTCCGGAAAATCTTTCGGCTTCCGGATCGAGGTGAAATTTGTCTCGAAATATTCACGCCGCAACAGATCAAGCGACGAAAATCGCACCTCGCCGGACCCGAACTGCAGCTTGCCGCCGTAAGTGTCCAGCGCGTTTTGCTCGGGATTTATTCTGGATTCGTATTCCTTGCCCTTGACCACCACACCGGGCTTGAGCCGGGCAATAAACGCCTCAGGGGGCTCATGCAGGATGAACGCGTAATCGACCAGTGATATCGCACGTATTCCATCAAGGCGCATGCCCTCGGTAATTTTTGCGCCGGTAGAAACGTTGTCGTGGACGCCAACCACCAGGAAATCCCCGCAATCCCGGGCAAACTGCAGCAGACGCAGATGTCCAGGGTGCACCACGTTGAAATTCCCCGATACAAACACAATCCGCTCGGGCGAAGGCGCGCGGGCGCGGATTTCCTCAAGAATTTCGTCACTGCTATAAGCCATGTCAAAACCAGTAATTTTGGTTAGCGTGAGTTTATCCAAAGTTCAGCAAAACCAAAAAACTTAATACGCGCCAAATTGTGGTCTCACAGTCGTTCTTTTAGCCTACAAATGAAGCCTTTTTATAGCGCCCTCTGGCTCCTCGGGGATCAGCGAGAGCGCCAAACTCGCATTTGTTTGTCCTAAAGCGCTGTGTTTCTGGACCAATCCTATGATCTTCGCATCAGCCGCAACGGGATTGACGAGATCCGAGCTAACCCCAAGGGATGCCGCCAGAAATTGTGCAAAATCATAATAAGTTAAATCACGGGAACCGGTGACATGATAAATACCGGATCTGCCGGATCTTCCAATCTTTATGAGAGATTCGACCGTGTGGCGCAATGAAATTGGAGAAAAAAACCGGTCATTAAAAGCATCAATCTGCCTGCCGGTTTGGAGTCTACCAATCCAATTGGCAATCAGAGGCAGCGTCTTCGCCACCACCTTCGTAAGTCTGACGACCATTAATGGCGGCGCATCCGGCATGTCCGCATGCATAGCCAACAAGCTTTTTTCGGCTTCGGCTTTCTGACGGCCATAATCAGTAATCGGATCGGTTGCTGCTGAATCCATCGGATAAAGAGCCTCGCCGCTGAATACCGCATTGCTCGATATAAAAACTACTGCCGAACCCAAGACCATCAGCTCTCGCGCAAGATTTACGGTGTTGGTCACATTGACGAGGCGGGAACCCTGCGGATCTCGCGCGCATTCCGCAATTCCTGTTACGGCAGCAGCAATAACGGATATCAACTGACTGCGTTCTGTGAAAGCAGAGATTCCTGGATCTAAAACCAGGTTTTCTGTCTTGCCCGCCAGATCGAACTGGAATACATCCTGACCCACGGCTGGATGCCGCGAAGTCGCATATACAGGATATGTGTCAGCCCTTATCTTTTGGACCAAAGCACTGCCGATAAGACCGTCGCCTCCGATTATCAGAAAGGCGGGGAGCTGAGATGATTCAGCCAGGATCAGTCCTTCAGATTGGAGCAAACAGCCAATAGATAGTGCGCCATCGGAAAATATCCCGTGTGCACAACTTCATCATTCATTGAAAACATGAATACGTTGTGGAAATAGGTTTCCATCAGGCGCTTGAAATCACCACCACTCTTACAGTTGACGTGCCCTTCCTTGCTTTGCGGAGAAGCGTACGTTTGGGATTCCAAAGAGGGCATGCCAATAATCGCAACACCATTCGGCGCAAGAGAACAGAGGGCATTGCGTATAAACAGGTCTTCACTGGCTTGCGATATGTGCTCCAGCACATCCAGCGAGTAAATCGCATCAAACATGCCATCAAACGGTCCGGCAAGCATGTCATGCACAGCGTAATTAAGGGGCCAGTCCGGATCCAAGCGGCTCTTGATGTCTTCTATAAAAAGTGGGTCGAAGTCGATTACCGTCAACGATCCCACTTCCTGCTGAACGATTCGTGATGCGAATGCGTCACCACAGCCAACCTCAAGAGCGTTACGTTTGCCATTGAGCAGCTTTGCCACAAATTTATATCGCGACAAAGTGAACACCAGGCGGCGTGGATCGTCATGCCAGACCTGGTTGTTCATTACGCCCAGGACGGCCGAGCCTTTCTTGCCCTTGTGGTCAAGAAGCGCTTGGTACTGAGGCTCTTTGGTTAATGGTTTTTGGGTCATTAAAAGTCTCGTAAATCAAGCATCACTGAAAATAACGGTCTTTTTTTACAAATAAGGTGAACTCGAGACTTACTCTGGTACGCAAACCACCTACCGCACCGCCATGTAGCAATCGATCATTAAATACGATTGCATCTCCTGGCTCGCTGTCAAACATATGAATATCAAGTTCATCATCACTTACATCAATCACCGGCTTTACCAATCCATCCCGGCTTTCACCATGATATGGCCAATCGCAGCGATGAGAGCCTGGCACCAGACGGAATCCGCTTTGCCCCTTCTCACAATAAATGCCAATCCACACTTTGACTCGCTGTATATCGTCGGGCGCAAGGCCATGCCCAAGCGCCCAAAACCACTGGTCAGCATGCATGGGGCCCACATCGGATAAAGAATCGGGACGCACAAGGCGCCAATACATGTTTTCCCGGCCCAGATTCTCTTCATCGGAAATACTGAAATCACCGAATTCCTCTTCCAATTTCCGGAAAGTCGCCAAGCTGCGTATTTTATCGACGGCAGGTTGCTCAAGGATCCGCTTCAACTTGGGCCACGCAGCCTTGTGATCAATCAGTCCGGCAAGTTCGTGATAACGATCAATAGGCAAAGCCTCAAAGCGCGCGAATTGCTCGGGGGCAATTTCGCGGATTCTTTCCAGCCACTGCGCCCTGATCAAACTCCGCAGGATCTCCTGATCAGTCGGACTGATGCTCAGCTTTGTATAGCCATGCTCGCCTTCCAGGGCACTCCTGATCGTATTCATCTGATTACAGCTCCACGAATACCTGAGGATCAACAACTTTCATTGATTTTTTTGCTGCTGCCTGGACAATTTTTTGTGTCCAGCCGGGATAACCGAAACCGGTCAAAATCACCGTTCCACCGTCTGCGGTCGCCATGAATTGTTCGGTGGATATTATACGGGCGCCACGCCCCAGAATCGGCGGAAATTTCCCCGCCTTCTCAGGATCGTCATCAATCATGAAATCGACGAATTCGCCGATCCCGAGAAAATTGACAAAATTGCATTGCGGGTGCGAAGCCCCGATCAGATAGGTCGGGCCACTGAATTTTGCCGCCTCAGCCCTGAGCCTATCGGCAAACTTATGGAATTTTCGTGAAAACGTGCGCCATTTTTCCGCATCTCCAACCTCAAGCTCAGCAACGAGAGTTGGCACCTGCTTCCCGCGCACTGACACCCGGATCAAAATATTTCGCGTATCCAGATGAGAAAACGTGTTGTGTTGCTCAACTGACAATCCCTGCCGGCTTAACAAAAGCTCGAGAGTGCGCTCAGTAAAATAATGAAGATGCTCATCCCAGAGTTCGACAAAATTAAACTTTTCTGTAATTACTGCAGAATCCGGAACCTCGATCAACGCAACACCGCCAGCAGGGCTGAGCAATTCACGAATGGCCGCTACAAACTGCCCCGGATAGGGGACATGCTCCAGCGTATGCCTGCAGATGGCCAAACGAACATCGCCATAGTTTGTGAGCAGTGCCTTGACGATTTCCAGGCCAAAATACCCGCTCTGCACCCTCAACCCACTTTTTCGTGACGATTCAGCAAGGGCAAGTGCCGGCTCCACACCAAAAATGTTGGTATAGCCATGATCTCTGAGTAGGCGGAGAAAAGTGCCATCGTTGGATCCGATCTCGGCAATCAGATCCCCCTTTTTTGCCAAGCCCGCAATCGCTTTCAGGAGATCGTCACGATACGTCGGCAACTGCTTGTCGGTAGACCGGGGCTTGTCGGTGTAATCTGGAGGCGACTCAAAATCCCTACGGCGAAGCAGTCCGCAAACAGTACACGCATCGAAATGTAAATTTCCGACGGGGATATCGCCGTCAGATCGTGATCGAAATATTCCGGTAACCGGGATAGATTCGAAGGCGACCACCTCAAAAAATTCTTGATGGCCGCAACATGGGCAAGCACCCGCTTTGTTTGCCACAGCAGAGTACGACTGGCTGGATTTTTTGTTGGCTTGATTCAACTTATATATCAGCTAAAGCGCCCACACTCCATGCAGTCGTAACAAAATGACAGGCAAATCACGACTTAAAAGCAAGGGCTTACAGAGTCCGTATACGTTGCTCTAGTATACTGCGGTTTTACAGAGTCGCGGGATTGTCCGCAGCTCCCGGACCGCGCACATATGACAAAAAAAACGCCGTCACAACGCGCCTCACAAATTAAGCGGCTTTTGTTCTGGGGCATCAAATTTTTTGTTTCCGCAGGATTAATCGGATACCTGCTGGAAAAAATTGGTGTTGGCAACGCACTTGAGCGGGCCAGTGCAATTCCCGCGATAAATCTCATTGGCGCTTTTTGCCTGCTCCTGTTGCAGGCCATGCTGGGCGCAATACGCTGGCGTTTCGTTGTTATCGCTCTTGGCGCCAGTCTGGCAACGGGCAAAGCCCTTTTAATCACCTCCATCAGCCTGTTTTTCAACCAATTCCTGCCCGCTTCGGTCGGCGCCGACATCGTTCGCGTATGGCAGTCAAATCGCGCCGGCCTGGCGCTTTCGACGGGTGTGACGAGTGTCATATTGGAGCGTATTGGAAATCTTTTGTCGGTGATCGCCATTGCGCTGGTAACCCTTCCTGTGTTGGCTACCTATCTGCACACTGAAGGAACTCAATACGTGTTCATCCTCGTGGGCATTGCCGGTATCGCTGTTCTTGTGCTCTTGATGTTCCTGGATCGCCTCCCGGAAAAATGGGGGCGCTGGCGCATTGTGCGCGGGCTTGCCAAGCTGGCCCGCGACTCCAGATTGCTCTTCCTGAGCCCACTCAACGCCAGCTTCCTTTTCTTAACCGCAACAGCCGGGCAAGTCGCACTTGCTGCAGCGGCACTAACGCTCGCATCGGGTCTTGGACTCAGCGTACAATTCATCGACTGTCTGGTCGTGATGCCAGCAGTGGTTCTTATCAGTTCTCTGCCAATTTCAGTTGGGGGCTGGGGGGTGCGTGAACTTGCTATGGTCACCGCATTTGGTATGTTGTCCGTTCCGCCGGATTCTGCACTTGCGCTATCCGTCGTCCTGGCTTTGACTGCAACCGCTGTTTCGCTTCCTGGCGGCGTCATCTGGTTATGGTCACGCTCCGAACCCTCCACAAGCAATCGGCAGCGAGCGGCGAAGGAGCTTCGTTGACCCCGCGCACGTTTTCACCAATCCTACATCCAACATGACGTTCGCAGACCTCGCACCTCCATTTGCAATCTTGGCGGCCTTGGCGGCTTCGATCGCAATGCCGTTTTTACTTATAGCGTATGCGCGCGGGCCCTTCAGCCGGGTTTCCTTGGCCCAGCGATTTTGGCTCGCAATGGGGACCGCAGCAGGTTCTTGGTTACTCGTGATCGGGTGGATCATCGCCGCCGCAGAAAGGAGTACACCGCCAGAGCTAATGTTCGATGTGGCTGCAGGCGGGGCGATCCTTTTGACCGCGGGCCTCGTCGTTTATTCGATTTGGAGTCTAGCGTCGTTCGGCTTCACCATCCTGATGCTTGTCAGTCTCGCCCATAAAGGCGAAGCGCTTAGCCGTGACGCATGGGCAGATTGCTACGGCCAGGGCCGCGGGATGACTGCCTTCACTCTGGACCGGATTGCCGTTTTGACCAGAATGGGACTTGTGGTCGAGCACGACGATCAGGTGCGACTCAGCGGGCCGCTTGCGACGCGTTTCGCCAGGCTGGTACTATTTGTGACGCACATATTTGCAATCGATATCGAGCCATGATCGAAACGGCACTGGTCACCACACTAGCCTGCTTTGCCGGGCATGCGGTCACTGTGATCGCGATGTTACATGCGCGCGTGCGTTTGGCGCCGATATTACTCCACGCCATCAGCGGACTAACTTGGCACTGCGTCGCGATTGCAATCTTGTTGGCTTTGGGAGCAATTCACTACTATTGGCACGCTGCCGCATTCTTTGGTCTCGGTGTAATGACGTATGTGTTCGGCTTCAGCGCAGTTTACAAATCGATTTCACTAAAGACGCTAGTCTTTATTGCACAAAGCCCCTCAACAACGACGACAGTGCACGCCATCCACGAGCAAGTTGTGCTGCGCAGTTTCCGCAAGCGCGTTGACCTTCTTACCCAAAACAGGCTGACAGTTCTGGGGCCGGACGGGTACTTCCTGACAAGCGCCGGGCACCAATTGGCGCACAGAATATCGATGATCCGTCGAATATTTGGGGTCGAATCTTCAGGGCTCTATTACGAGCAACTTCCGAATCGCATACCGAAATAAGTCGCGCGCGAAACAAATTTGAATAGCCGGTTCACCAAAATATAACGTAGCCCAGTATCAAAGTGGCCCTCTTGCGAGCCATCCATGTTTTGAAGGTTATATATATAAAATGAACCAACAACCCGCACTGCCAGTAATTAGTTGGGCCGATGTTCGCTGCGCAGGTGTAATCGCACTGTGTGCGGCCATTGGTGCCATGGTGGCGCTAACCATCGCGGTTGCAGCATTTTCTGCCCCAACATCAATTTCAGGTGGACATCCATTTATTCTTGATTCTCAAGTTACGCAGTTTCATTTTGAACCCAGAGAAAAAGTTTTTTACATATTAGTCATGCTTCTTTCAAGCTTTTTCGGGCTAATCGGCTCCTTTGTGCAACAGTATTTTAGAAGTGCTAATTGGCTCTTGATGGGTTGTCTAGCCTTAGATGTTGTTGTTATTAATTACTTTGCAAACCAAGCACTCAACTATCCAGAAGGGCTCTACTGGGGTTTGTATGGCATCCTGGTGAGTGGCTTGGTCGCCCTTGTCGCAGCTTTCGGAGGCAAATTTGAATCGCTTGCGCATCGCTGATTTTCCATTGCTACGGCGACTCTTACCCTGGGTATCATCCCTGCTACCGGTTTTCCTATTATTCGGGTTGCTGATTCCCCGGTCGGTAATGGAGGTAGCTGAACGCGTGGGCTACGAGCCGCATGTTGTTTCCTTCATCATCGGACCTGCAACCTACGCATTTGGCAATCATCTCGTACCCGGCATTGACTACTTCACCCAATATAGCGTTGGTTTACCCTATTTGTTTTCCTGGTTTCTGGGCAGCACTGGAGATGCAGCAGTACTAAACTACGTGCGCCTGATGGTTGGTGCCATGTTTTTTTTCTACTTGGGGCTGTTCTACTACCTCCAATGGCTGCTGCACTCCTGGAAATGGGCATTAGCCACGACGGTCACAGTACTACTGCTTCAGTTTCATGGAGATCGATCATTTTTTGATCCTTCTAGTTATGTGCTCCGCTATCCACTTCTCATTGTTACGATCTGGGCGACTTCGGTCTGGGTCGGCAGAAACTACAGTTGGTCATCTACTGCGCTGGTAGCAACATCTATTGGGAGCTCACTTTTTCTCAATACCGAAACCGGCCTCTACCAAGCACTGGCGGTCACTGCTGTAGGGGCTGTGTGCAGCAGAGGCTCAGTTCGTGGTTTGCTTATTTCCGTAATACCCGGACTCGGTGGCGTAGCCATCCTAACGATCTTTTGCCGCTTAGCCTTTGGCGAAGCCGTGATTAGTCGGCAATTCTTCGATGGGCTGACCTTGCCTTTTTTAATTTATGGGGGCGGATTCGGTGGTGTGCCGATTGACTGGCGATATGGGTGGCATATTTTGTACAACATCGTCGCACCAGGAGTTGCAGTCGTCACCGTCGTCCTGTGTACAAGGAAGCTCTGGCAGGATAATTTACCATCACAAAGCCGAGCACGTTTCGCCGCCGTTATGATGTTCTGCTTTACTGCGCTTTTAATGTCGGCAAAATACATCAATATGTCCCTGGTTGGTCTTTGGCATGTCAATGCCATCGGCTTTTTGGTAGTTCTCGCCTGGTGGGGCCAACAGATGCAGCACTTGTTCCTAAATACCAGAATAACTTCAAAATCCTTTCATTTCTTATCTGCGGTATGTCTCGCTGGACTAGCCGCTACGGTCATTAGCCTCGTGGTCTATACAAACGATCCTCGGAACCCAAACACTTACGGCTTACAGGCTTGGTCACAATACCCCGCCTTACTGAGCCCTCGCGCTTGGCGCGCTCGTCCCACTTGCCGCGAACTTGCCTGCTCCGCACCAAGAATCTCCCCTCTGGACATTGATTTGATCAACCGCTGGGCCCCGCCCGGTCAACGCGTAGCCGTTCTGGGCTCGTATGATTGGGCCTACCTGATACAGGCTCGACGTGCATCGTGGTTCCACTTCCTCCCAAGCTCGGCAATATTTACTCGGCAGCAACTCGCCGCGTCTAGTGTGCCTCCGGACACCCTATTCCTACCAAGATCTTTTGGCAAAGATCATCTAGATTCCGTTCATCCCGAATTAGCGCGACTTTGGTCATCAGACCTAACTCAATTCGAGGCTGTAGAAGTCGCTCCGAACTTGGTGGTATGGAAAAAACGGTGACGGGTCAATTGCGACTAAAGCGAGATGAATTGATGGAATTTCTGCGACGTTCCGTTTATTGGCTTACGTGGCCGATAACACCAGGGTCAAATTATCAAGTCGGAGCACTAAAGCTCGCGGCTTGGAGCCTAGTGATTACTGCGTTCTTTCTGTTCGTGGGGGAGCTGACCTTTCCCGGGGGCGCATTTCAGTTTACTGATTACGCCAAAGCCTTGACCGAAGGGACCTCCGGCCCACATCTCTCCGCGAGAGACATCGGTTATCCGCTTCTGTTACTGGCGACTGGCTATCAAATTAACCATTCGTTCATTGGCGTTATTTTGGTGCAAGCTGCAATGGCTTGGGCCATGCCGCTCCTAGTATACGGCGTAGTAGGTCCATACTTTCGTGTTCCAGCTTATTTGGCGGGGTTGGCGACTATCATTTCAATGTCGCCGTACCTTTTTATGAAGATGATTCACCACGATCAGCTATATATCTTTCTGTCGCTGCTGACCATTTATCTCGCTATTTCTTATCTTCGCACCTCCAAGACTCAATACTTGTACTTGGCGATAGGCGCCCTGATTGCAGCGAGCCTGACGCGACCCGCCGGGAATTTATTGGCGCTCCCTCTCTTGCTGTTGCTGTGGTTCTTCCGCCCAGCTGCGTGGAAGCATTATTTAGTATGCGGGCTTATCGTATCCGTGTGCATGTTTGCATATGCCGAGCATCGAACCCGGCTACTGGGATTTACGATGGAGGGTAGCGTACCAAGTTACAAGGGGCGCCAGATATTCTACAACCTGTATGTCAATAGCCCTGATTTCGGTGTAAAAGTCGATGAGTCGCTTGGACCGGCTACCGCGAGGCTTTTTGCTCAGGCGCGCAATGAGCTGAAGGAAGGTTCGTTGGAGGGGAAAAGAATGAACATTTGGTATCGCGCCCACAATTTCCCAGATGCCGCGAAGTATTACTGGTTCACGCAGTTTAATGGGAAAAATGAAGCGTTCATAGATTCCTTGATCAAACATCCAAGCCACGATTATTTTGAGTTTTTTTGCTGGGTCGAAACGACGGATCAAGTTTTCCTGCATTCGGCAATGGAAATTGCCCGAAAATATCCTTTGTATCCGATTCGGATTATGTTAAGAAATGCCGCACTTTTCTTTTGGACGCCCGGATATGCCCACGGACGATTCGGACTAAGTTTCAACTCTTTCGGCCAAGAGGGCCTAATATTTCTTCCGTTGCATGGTGATATTGCAACGGCCCAGATTGAGGCTTACATCTCCGATCCGGGAAAGCTGGAGTTGCTGAGCCGGGATAAAGCTCTTATTTTAAAAATGCGCGCAAAGATTGCAAGTTTGGAGAAAACGTGGCGAAAGAACTACACTTTAATTAATCAAATTGCTTTTGTACTCGCTACGGTTGCCTTTGTAGGAATGATCGTCAGCCGAAGCAATTTGCGACCAGCTATTGCTGTCACATGGCTCTTTTTCCTATATAACGCGCTCGTGACCAGCGCGTTCGCAGAGCCCAACTATCGCTATCATTTCTTTATCATTCCAATGTTGCTCATTCTCGCCGGGGTGGGAGTCGGCTTCATTCTGACAGTCACTACGGAGTTATTTAGACGGGTGCCTGGATTACGACTGCTATGGTCAAGGATCGACGCAAAATCGGAATCATCAGGCCCCGATTTATCACAAGGCTTTATGCAACACCAGTGGATTGCTTGCGCGGCGATCTCTCTGATTGCTGGATGCGTCGCGATAGGGTGGGCGTATTTACTACGCTTACAGTCAGGTATTGGTGTTTAAGATTAGAACGCATTTTTTGAATAAAATATCAATAAATACAAATACTTATAATCGCCCTCTCTTAAGTAGTGCGCCAAAGTTTTTCAAAGAAAAAACGCGCTGTATTGGCGTAACTGTTGGTTCGAATTGGCCGAAGAGTTTGCAAACCATTGATTTAAGGGTGTTGTTTCGAAAATGCTCAGACTATGGATTTGCAGGGTTTCTTAGAGGCTATGCGACAGCATGAGCCGTTTCTTAACAATCGTGATCAGTGCGTATTTGCAAACCGCGATCCAGATTTTCGTTTTCACGTCGTTTTCACTGGTGCCGAGAAATACCTTGATGCGCAGGCGCTGCTTGATCTACTTGAGGCCTTCGGCGGTTGACCGCAAAAGGTCCAAAGTCTGCGCCTTGATGTTCAAATCGAGACCAGACAAAAATACCCGCGTCCGTATTTCTATCATCAACTTACAATGGTCTCTTGTAAAAACGTTGAGACACTACTGACACGGAATGACTGATGCACGAAGCCAATTTTGACAGCGGTATTATTGAAAAATGAAGTGGTTTTATCGCAGCGCTCTTGCGGTGGTTCTTACCATATTACTTTTTGGTTCGTTCTCACTCAATGTCCACAGCACTGCCGCACAGCCTGACCCCGAACCCCACAAGGCACAATCAATTGATTCTGGAGCGACACTTGCCGCGCCGATTTCAGAGTCGATTATTCCGCGAAACACCGTGCAGCGAATTCGAAATGTTTTGGCAGGCATCGCACTTGTAATCATTGCTGCGTGGATTGGGATTTGGCTGTGGCGAAAAAAAGTGCTCGGCCACATTTCCCGAGCGATGCGCGTCTGCGGGGCTTACTTAAGACCGTTGCACCATCGGCTGCATCAGCAGCCACACACTATTTTTCAAGTGATGGCACTGGCAAGTTTTGCTGGTGGTGTTTTTTTCATAAATCGAGCTTGGGAAGAAAGCTTACGCCTTGGCGTGCGGAGTATATATCTTTGGGAATATGCCTTTACCGCTACCGGCCTGCTGGCAACGGCAATATTATTCGCAGTTTATACACTATGGAGCAAACGTAATCCGAAAATTACCGCGTTCGATAAAGAGTATGAGCCCGCGCCTAGAGGATGGATTCTTCCATCTTTATTGTGCCTTGGTTGCGTAGCAGTTCTTGGCACCTTTCGCTGGCTCGACCTTTGGAACAGCGGTTTTGATGAGCCAAGCTGGCGATATGCAGCCTATACCGTGCTTCGCATTGCCTTCATGGCATATTTTGTTTCGGCACTTATTGGTACAGGGCGGTGGACTCTCGCACTTATTGAACGCCAATGGGGAAGGCTTGCGCTCGGCCGGACAGATCGCACGCTTGCCGCATTTTTTTCTGGTGCAGCAACATGGTACATCCTGCTGTTTCCGTTAGGATTTTTTGGATTATTGCAGCCATACATAGTTATCCCGCTGTTCGTGTCGGCCGTATGGTTCGCTTGGCCACTAATTGCCGACTCCATCAGAGAAATACGGGGCCGAATTCCGCGCGAACTTTCTCTCGAAAATAATATTCGCTTATTACTTATTGGCTTGCCGCTGGGCGTGCTTATCCCGCTCTGGCTTCACATACTTGTTACTCAGGGATTAGCAATTAACGGTTTTGGTTACGACAGCTCTGGTCACTATCTGCCGTATTACCAGGCCGTGGTGACCAGCGGTAGTACCGGTATAAATGAGCCTTGGTATCACTTCTGGGTATCCAAAGGGGCTGGGCTCCATTTTGTGGCGACGATGCTTACGGATATCCAAGGGGCTCAACTCGTTTCATTTGCTTTCCTAACCATAACTGTCATTACGCTTATTATGCTGGTGCATCGTATCTCCGGCAGAGTCGCTCTCGGCATTAGCGCAGCGGCGATATTCTTAGCTCCGTTTGTCTACACATTCGCCTATTACCAGAAACTTCATATTGTAACGACTGCGCTGGTAGGAGGAATGCTGTGGTGGATGACCCAAGCTTGGCTACGGGGCACCTTGAACAAACCTCCGAATGTTGTTTTTCTGGGCCTGCTAGCCCTTGCGACGGTGTTGCACACGCCACCCCTGGCAGCGCTAATCTGCCCTTTTCTCGCAATCAGTATGTGGATTGCACGAAGGTTCGCGAAAGGAAATAACCATTACCCACGTTGGATCTCTGCTATTCCCGCCGCAATGGCGGCATTGGGAATTTGCTTAGTGCTTATAGTCAATTTTGCGAAGACGGGGCTAATGGAGGTAACGCCGTTCAGGCTGTTTTGGAATCTCGCAAATCAATCGGCGTTTAGTGCGCATGTAAGCCCCTACATCATGCTCTTTGCCGACGAGGGCACCTCCCCCGCGACCGGCAAGGCTGCCTTGGTCGATGTCTTTGAGCCTCTGCGGTTGGCCCATTTATTACATATGCAATTTCTGCCCCAACTGCTGCTGATCACTTCGCTCGTCCTTCTTTGCATCTGCCTCCTAGTTTGCTTATTTGATCGAAAGCTACGGCATTTGATGGCGGGCGCTATCCTCCCAGCTTCGTTACTTATCGCGACAGCTGCTGCATTAGCAGTATTAGTTCGGCAGCCGGGGTCCATCGACCGGTTTTACGTATTTGTATTGTTTCCCCTGGTAGTAGTCTCGGTCGGAGTGCCCGGTATTGTGATCCGTCGATTAGAGGCGCTACAACTTAACGGCCGAATTGTTCACGTCAAAAATTTTTCCGTCATTCTCCTTGTCGGAACGGTCGTGGGATTCTCTGGATTTACTGCCGCGAACTGGACCACTTCTTATTTCCACAGCACAAACTTATCGGCCCTTGCCTCCAAAGTACGATTTGCGCTAGGCAATTCAACCTTTATGGACACTCTAATCGAGAAGCGGCAACCGACGGAACCCGGGCACTGGCCCAAAGGAGAAATATCGGAAACCTGCCTCGGAATTCGCTCCGCCTTTCAACCGACAAATGGGGCGGCTAATACCTGGCCAAAGGTCTGGACGATGACTTTTCTTCAGGAATCAGGATGTCACATACTGCCCGGTGTGCGGATTATGATGGAATTTTCCAATCGCTTCGGCAAGGACTGGCACCACATCGTCTTTGCAGATGCCGTCAACGCTGAGGCAGCCCTCGACCACATCGGAATTAGATACGTATTTGTGGATTTAGGTGAACGCAATGAAACACTAAAAACCGGCGAATCGACTTCCATCTTTGGCTGTCTCGCATATAGCCCGCTGATGGACCCAAACACATTGGAGTCAAAATTTCGAGTAACGTGGAACAAAGGCGACGCTTATTTGCTAACACTGGCGTCCAAGGGCAATGGATCTCCTTTGCCCCCGGGGTTCGCGGCGAAATTTGATGCTCGGCGATCAGCGCCACAGGTCGGCCTCGGGGATATGCGCGGCATATGTCATCGGTTAGCTGATTACTACCGGACCTTCGGTGAAAGATGGCCGGTCCATACTGATCCCCTGTTGCCGAAGCTACAAGGATGGCAATAGATGAAAGTCGCTACGCAAGGCAGCGATGGATCGCTAGAAATTCCGAGTAAATAGTAGCTATATAAGGCACTTCGGGAAATCGAGTGGTTAATTGAAACCTTATAAACTCCCTTGATGTATCACACGCTCTGGGATGGAAAAATAAATTCGGTCGCCGGGCAGATAGCGCCTCACCGCCCGTATACGAGTCTGGCGACTCGTCTGATGAGTATGTCTGTTAGCGTATGCCCGACAGACAATATATTTTTCCACGTAAGTGCGCGGGAAGCAGTGCGGTTCACCGCTGGCACACTGACCTCTACATACGTCATGCCATGCTCAAGCAACATGCAAACAATGTCCGCTTGAAACCCAAACCCCCGGGTGTTGGGATGCCAACGCATAATGTTGTAACGCCGGTGCACCGCTAGCCCATTGTAATAACTTACGCTATTACCGCCGATAAGATTGACCAAAGCCGTGTAAGTGCTTGAAAGTCCTTGTCGGAATCGATCCTTGCCATCCACTTGACTATAGTTGGGCAGAATTATGTCGGCTTGGCCCATCAGTTTACAAATGTTGACAATGCTTTCTTGTGGCTCCGTGTTGTCACCACAAAATAATTTGTAGTAGTGCCCTCGCCCTAAAAATGCCCCATCAATATAATTTTGCGCCAATCCCTTATTGATTAGATTCTGCCGCAGAATGATTGCAATCTCAGGGTGTTCTACAATATAACGTCGCACCTTCTCTACGGAATTGTCGCTCGAACAATCATCTATCACGATTATTTCGAAGCTGCATCCCACTTTGCGTAACGCAGCATGAATATCATCGACGCTTTGAAGAATAAAATCTGCCTCGTTATAGCATGAGACAAATGCGGTCAACGCAATTTCTGGGTTTTCTTCAGGTTCAAGTAACGCTTTTTCGTTGTAAAACTTGCGGGCAGCGTCCGACAGAAATACCTTGAAAAAGGGCACATCATCTCTCAAGATATATTTGCTCCTATAGACTCTATCCTGACAACGACCTGCTGACGTGCGTATGCAAGATACGTATATTCGATCTTGCGATCTTGGACGAGCTCCTGAAAAGCCTTGAATTCGTGATTACGCCAATTCGGGTAGTTAAAATATTCATCAAAAAGAATAATCGTTCCGGGCTGCAAACGATCTCCAAGCAGATCGAATATCGTTTTAGTCGATGAATAAAGGTCGCAATCAATATGCATGAACGCGACCGGGCCGGAATTACCTGCACACCAAGGCGGCAATGAAACATTGAACCAGCCCGGATACAGCTTCACATTGTCTGGAACACTGGGAAGCTTGCCACCCACATCAAACGCAGCCTTTCCAAGCTGAAAACCACCCCAGTCCTCAGGTAAACCTTCAAAGCTGTCGAAACCATGAATAACGGCTTCGCCAACTCTCTTAGCCATAAACCGTATCGTTCCTCCTGTAAAAACGCCAAATTCCAAGTAGTGCCCCCCTTTCACCCTCACTTGAGTTAAAGCATATTCAGTTACGTCTTTCTGGGTTTCAAATCCGACTGCGTCTGGTAAGCGACCATCAATATAGTCCACCGTATCTGCCAGAGCCCGCAGCGCCCGTTCACGGACTGGGTGAATGCGCGCAACATCCAATCCCTGAAACAGACCACACATGAGCCTATAGACCAAGTATTTGAAGCGAAAATTAGTTACTAGCATTGGCCGAGACCTTCCATGTTGATTCTGATTGCACTAGGGGACAAGCCGCGAGAGTTCGTCTGCGTGACGTCGAAGATGTGCACGTCCCAATCTCGCTCCCACGTAACTGCGATTCTGCTCAGCAAGTTGATTGTACGCTTGCAACAGTTTTCTATCGTCGTTGGTCAATACATCCCGACCAGCGGTTTCTTCCAGCAACTCTAAGGTCAGCTCCTCTATTTCTTCTGGGGTATTGTCCAAAACTTCAAGGCCCGCAGAATCAAAATAACTCTGAAACTGTTGCCAAGCTACTGGCGAGGTAAATATCTCGGTAAGTGATAGGGTACGATCCCATTTCTTAGAGTAGATTGACTTTGGAATAAAACGGTCTCGACCATACCATTGAGGGAGTGCGATCGGCGTCCAATTAGTCAATGCGCAAGGCACACCGAAAATTGGTGGTACAAGACCTAGTCCGGAGTTTGTTCCAATAAAAAATCGCGCTTTTGCGCAAAGAAAAATATCCAATTCTTCTGATTTTTCGTCCGAATGTGCGTAGTCGATTACTCCTTTTTGCATCGGCAATTTTGTCATTGTAGGATCACCAACTCGAACCACATATCCTCCGCAATCAACAATCTTCTGCACAGCTTTCATATAGGTCAACACGTTGGCATTGCGTGTGCCAGGGTGTTTTTCATGCCACGCTTTATGAAACCCCGCCTCTCGAACGTGTAGACATACAAACCAATGCCCTTTCGGCAGGCCAAGCCTTTCTATTTGACTCCACCCAGCCGCTTCTTGATCTGAGGATAATTTTAGTAATGGCCCATACCCCTTCTGATCCCATTTACGCTGAACAACTGCGCCGGCATGACTGAACATTCGAGTATCGTTGGGTTTCAATCGAATACTCCAGAATTCGTCTTGTAAAAACTCAATTTGGCGAAAAGTAAACTCTGTACCAATATTGCTAGGGAAAATTTCCGCATACTGATGCCAGCAATTCAGCAATGCTTGGTTAGGTATTTGGAGCAAACGCGGCCGTAAAATGATGGTTCGTTGCGAATTATTACCAGACAATATTTTTTGTTTGAAATAACTATCAAGATGCGCAATATGCCCAATAGCAAGCAACCATGACGGGCCCATGAACCTTAATTTAAGCTTATCAAGTCCCTCTGTAGCAATTGCTAGCTCTCTGCATTCCGCAGACTGCCCCCAAATTTTCTCAGCATCTTCATAATAGCCCCCGATAAAAAACCAGACTCCCGCTTGTTGGTGATCATTAAAGGCCTCTGGATTACAAAGCAAAAGCATATCGGCATAGCCACGCGCCACATCAAGTTCGCTCAATTTAACGGCTAAAGAAATAGCCATGACCAATACTGTTGAATCGGTGCTCCCTGAAGAAATCTGATGTTTTAGTTCTTCAAGTATTAATATTGAATCTTTACGCTTGGGATATTTGTTTACAAACGCATTTAGTGCGCGGCCAGATATCTTCTTATGGACAAATAAGGCGACGCTCGAAATCTGTGTCATGCTACGGGAGATTTTTCCAAATGCGGCACGAAACAATACATAAGCCACTAATGGAAAAAACCATATAAATTTAATTACTTTAGATCTGGTTGATTTTTCAGCAGCCTGCCTCAACGGAAACAAGCGAGAAAATCGGACGCGAAAATCCTGCGCTACTATATTTACAAAAATAACGGCATAAAAAAAATAATATTTTGCTAAAAACTGCAAACGGCGGGTCAACGCGCTTTTGCTATTAAACATTTTTTATACTTACACGTTAGATAAGGCGGTTTCAATGACCAAGTGCAAAAAGCGCAGCATGATGCTGCTTAAAATCGAAAGCATCCGGGGTGAACAACTCCGCGGGGCACCGGAAGCCCATCGACT
>Ga0163144_10009810_pt1 | contig 20495 bp, 19 predicted proteins | sample OliLak19BULKMAT1_FD_123175 | JGI IMG/M metagenome (GOLD analysis project Ga0163144, IMG submission 123175) | Freshwater microbial mat bacterial communities from Lake Vanda, McMurdo Dry Valleys, Antarctica - Oligotrophic Lake LV.19.BULKMAT1 | ecosystem: Environmental > Aquatic > Freshwater >... | reverse complement strand
TCCCTGTCCCTGTCCCTGTCCCCGAATCTATCTGTCGAGACCGACCCAATCGCCGGCGGTGAGGGCATCGCGCACACGGTCGGCGATGACGGTGGCGGTGTCGCCGGCCACCGTGAGCACGATCGCGTGTCCCACCGGCACCAGCGGTCCGCCGCCCTTCGTGTCCCGGAACACGCTCAGGCGCGCGCCGGCAGTGAGGCCGTGCGCCGAGCCGCGATTGATGACAATCAGGTCGCCGTTGGCGAACGAGCGCCGGCCGTCGTTGCCAAACAGCAGCTGGCCCATGTCTGTGAACTGTGGCGTGCCCGGCGCGGCCACGGCGGTGGGCATCGGCCCCGGCGTGAACGGCTCGAGGTAGTCGCCCTTCACGAAGCCGTCGCACGCGTGGTCGATCCGCGCCAGCGCGGCGAACTGGTCCGAGCCGATGATGGTGACCCACCCGGCCGTGTGCACCATGCCTGGACCTGCGACGCTGGGCTTTTCGTGATTCGGACTGAGCAACAGACGGCGCACGAAGTACTGCTGACCGGTCTGCAGGCCCGCCGTCGTGCCGCCAGGCAGGGTCAGCGTGTCGGGTGCCGCGAAGGCCCGGCGCAACTTTCCGTCACTCTCGTGGGCCGACGCGAGCCGGTGTACCGGCGAGGGGCTGCTGTAGACCGGCAGATCGGCGCACGACAGACGCTTCGGATACATCCCCAGCGTGCCGAAGGCATGCGGTGGCAGCGGCTCTTGCGCCACCGCCGCCGTCGCCCCGATTCCGACCATGACTGCACACAACACCGCGGAGACGCGCATATGTCCTACCTTTGGGGCTGAGGCATGCTCTTGAGCTCGTCCACCCGTTTCCGGGCCAGCTCCAGGTACGAACTCTGTTCGAACTCTTTCAATAATCGTTCGAAGTACGGCAAAGCCTCGGCGTTCTGCTTCTGCTTAAGCAAAGCATCGGCCAAGTGGTAGTAGACGGCGTCACGATGGGTGAACCCGGGATCGGCCTTCAGAATCTCGCGAAAGCGATCGACCGCTCCTGGATACCATTTCGACCGGTAGTAGTAGAACCCCACCCGGTAGCTGGCTTCGCTCAACCGATCGTTGGCCGCGCGCTTCAGTTTCTGCGCGTCCGGCAGCAGTGCGCTGTTCGGGTAGCGGTCCTCGAAGACCTGCAGTTCCTTCACGGCTTCGCGCGTGTTGCTCTGGTCACGTTCGGCCGCCAGCATCTGCTCGGCCATGGCCGTGGCGAGCCGGAACTGGGCATAGTCGGCCCGCGGGCTGGTCGGGTAGAACGTGAGGAACTCGCGAAACTCGTTGACGGCCTGGAGCAGCGACTCAGTCGTGTGCTCGCCGATGTAGGAATCACCCACCGACAACTTGGCATCCGGCCGATACGGGCTCTGGGGGTAGTTGTCGACGATCTGGCGGAAGTACTCGCGGGCCTGGAGCCACTTGCGATCCTTGAAGGCCGCCGTGCCACGCTCGTGCAGGAACTGGTCGGCATCGGCCGCGGCCGGCGCCACGGCGGCGCGCTGCGATCCGCATCCGGACAGGAGCGCCAGCGCGGCGAGCACGACCGCGAAATGCCGGGCACTCATGACGGTCTGGTCACGAACCACTGGTACATGGCGACGAGCCCCTGTTCCAGGGTGACCGAGGGCGCAAAGCCGAGGTCGGCCCGCGCCAGAGTGGTATCTGCGTACGTGTCTCGCATGTCGCCTTTCTGCGGCGGCTGCCGGTCGATCACCAGTTCGCAGCCGGACACCCGGCCGATGAGTTCGAAGACCTCGAGCAGCGTCACCCGCGATCCCCCGCCAATATTGTAGACGCGCCCGGGGGTCGCACGGACGCCCGCGTCGGCGGTGGCCCGCACCGCGTCGGCCACGAAGGTGAAGTCGCGGGTCTGCAGGCCGTCCCCGTACTGGATCACCGGGGTGCCGGCCACGACTGCGGAGAAGAAGCGGTTGAACCCCATGTCGGGGCGCTGGCGCGGCCCGTAGACGGTGAAATACCGCAGCGACACCGTCGGCACGCCGTGGTTGACATGGTAGAGGTAGCAGAGCTGCTCGGCCGACAGCTTGGTCACGCCGTAGGGCGACACCGGCTTGAGCAGCGAATCCTCGCGCATCGGCATCGCGACGAGGTCGCCGTAGACCGAGGAACTCGAGGCATACACGAACCGTTCGATCGGCCGGCCGACGCAGGCTTCGAGCAGGATCTGCGTGGCGTCGATGTTGAGCTCGGTGTAGACGCGGAAGTCGGCCCCCCAGCTCTTCCGCACGCTCGCCTGTGCCGCCAGGTGGAACACGTGGGTCACGCCGTCGAGCAGCGCCGGCAAATCGGCGTCCTTGATCGCCGCCTCGACCAGGCGATAGCCCGGGCGGCCGCGCAGACTCGCGACGTTCGCCTCCTTGATCGGCCGGGGGTAGTAGTCGGTGAAGCAGTCGATGGCGACCACTTCGGCACCCGACGCGAGCAGGTGCTCGCTCAGGGTCGAGCCGATGAAACCGGCGCCGCCCGTGACCAGTGCCTTCATCTGAGGAGCTCCTTGATCCGCGCCGGCATGCGAATGGGCCGGCCGGTCCGGTCGATGGTCGCGTGCACGGTGGATCCCACGGCAACGAGCGCCGTCGGGCCGGTGATCTCGTAGTCGAACGCCAGTCGCGCGGGTGACACCACCCGCGCCACGGCGCTGATCGACAGGGCGTCGTCGTAGCGCGCCGGCGATTTGTATGCGCACCGCGCGTCGATCACCGGCAGCAGCACGCCACCGGCCTCCATCTCGCGGTAGGTGAGTCCCGCGCTGCGCAGCCAGTCGGTGCGCGCCACTTCGAACCACACGAAGTAGTTGGCGTAGTAGGCCACGCCCATCTGGTCGGTCTCGGCATAGCGCACCCGCACGGAGCTCACGCTCTGTCGCGCAGGCACACCCGGATCAGCCACGGGTGCTGGCTCCTGTCGCGGCCGCCTTCAGCGCCCGCGTCGCCGCCGTGGCATCGCCGTGGCCGAACACCGCCTGTCCGGCGACCACGACCGACGCGCCGGCGGCGACCACCGCCGCGATATTGGTCAGGTCCACGCCGCCGTCGATCTCGATGAACGCGGCACTGCCCGTGCGGGCCAAGAGCTCTCGCACGGCCCGCACCTTGTCGAGCGAGTGCGGGATGAAGCGCTGCCCGCCGAACCCAGGATTCACCGACATGACCAGCACGAAGTCGAGGTCGGCCGCCACGTGTTCGAGCACCGACAGCGGCGTCGAGGGGTTCAGCGCGACCCCGGCCTGCGCGCCAAGCTCCTTGATCGCGGCGACCGTGCGGTGCAGGTGGGACAGCACCTCCGCGTGCACCGTGAGCAGCGAGGCGCCGGCGGCCACGTAGGCCTGCAGATACTGATCGGGATTGGCCACCATCAGATGCACATCGAGCGGCACGGTCGCCACCCGCTTGATCGCCTTCACGACCGGCGGGCCGATCGTGAGGTTCGGCACGAAATGGCCGTCCATCACGTCCACGTGGATCAGATCGGCGCCGCCGGCTTCGGCCGCCGCGATGTCGCGCGCGAGATACGCGAAGTCGGCCGAGAGAATCGACGGGGCGAGCCGCACGGTCATCGCGCCACCTCGAGAGAGATGGCCGCGCCCGGCTGCACCTGGTGGCCGCCTGGCGGCGTCTGCCGCACGATGAGGCCGGACGGCAGACCGCCCGACGCCTGTTGCGCGACGAAACTCACGCGGAAGCCCTGCTGACGCAGCATCGACGCGGCGGGCTCGCCATCGACACCAATGAGGTCCGGCATGATGTAGGTTGACATATCGGCGCCGCGGCTCACGAGCAGGCGCACCGAGGCCGCGGGTTGGCCGGCCGGCGGTTCCTGCGCCACGACCTGATCGGCCGAGTACGCCTCGGACCGGATCTCGGCCACGGCGGCCGGCTCGAGGCCTTCGGTCGAGAGCCGGATATTGGCGGCGCGATCAGTCTCGCCCACGAGCTGTGGCATATAGGCGATGCGGGGGCCGGCCGACAACCACATGCGGATCGAGCGCTGGCGGCGTGACGAGGTGCCGGCGGGGGGATCCTGGCCGAGCACGCGGCCCGCGGCAAGATCGGCGCTCGGCCGCTGCACGGTATCGACGCGCGCGCCCAGGTCCACGGCAGCGAGCCGTTCGGACGCGGTGCCCAACGTCACGCCGGTGACGTCCGGCACGACCACGTCGCGCGCGCGCACCGCCACCTGGACGGCCACAGCGGCGCACACCAGATAGGTCGCCAGCAAGCCGCTCGCGATGAGCAGCAGCCGCCCCAGGTTCCAGACACGCCCACCAAACGCCATGCGCGACTCATCACTGTACAACGGCGGCGAGGGCGGGACCAACGCCTTCGCGCGTCAGCACCACGCCGAAGTAGCTCTGGAGACCATGGCGCGCCGGGTCGGTTGCGAACCGGCCCTGCGCATCGCAGAAGGGCGCGAGCAGCGCGGCGTGGGGGCCGCGATCCGCGCGTCCGAGCGTGAACGCCGGCGTCAGCTCGAGGAACCGGGCCACGACGTCTTCATTCTCGTCGGCCTCGCTCGAGCAGGTCGTATAGACCAGCAGGCCACCCGCGCTGACCGTGGCGCTGGCGCGCTGCAGCAGGTCGAGCTGACGCGCGGCCAGGCGAGGCAGATCGTCGGGCGTGCGCCGCCATTTGATGTCGGGATCGCGCCGCAGCGTACCCAGCCCGCTGCAAGGGGCGTCGACCGCCACCACGTCGAAGGCAGCACGCACCGGGAGCGCGCCATCGGCGTCGATGTGCACGATGCCTGCGCGTGCGGCGCGGGCACGCGTGAGGGTCTCGGCCAGCAGCTGCACGCGCCGGGTGCGCACGTCGGCGGCCACCACGTAGCCGCCGCCGCCAGCCGCCGCCAGGTAGGCCAGCGTCTTGCCGCCGGGCGAGGCGCAGACATCGAGCACCCGCGCGCCCGCGTAGACCGGCGCCACGAGCGCGGCGAGCTGCGAGCCCTCGTCCTGCAGACTACAGGCGCCGGCCTGCATCGGTGGTGTGCCGAGCGGGTTGCCGTCCTGCACCACGAGGCCGAGCGGCGCGTAGCGGCAGGGGGCGGTGACGACGCCGTAGCGAGCGAGGGCCTCGGCTACCTCGGCGCGGCTGCCGGCGACCAGGGGATTGACGCGCAGGGTCAGCGGCGCGGGCGCGTTGTTGAAGGCGAGCCAGGCGTCGACCTCGGACCGCGGCCGGCGGCCCAGCCAGCGCCGCACGAGCCAGGCGGGATGCGACGCGACGCGCGCGAGCGTGTCGACGTCGTCAGCGTCGACGGCCGGCGCTCCGCGTTCACCGCGCGCGATCCGCCTCAAGACGGCGTTCACGAGTCCGGTCGCACTCGACTTCCTGGCCGCGCGCACGAGCCCCACGGCGTCGTCCACCACCGCCGAGGCCGGCACCCGGTCCAGATAGAGCAGTTGATACGCGCCCAGCCGCAGCGTGGTCAGCACCTCGACATCGAGCTTCGTCAGCGCCACGCGGCAGAGCGGCGCGATCACGCCGTCGATCGCGCCCTGCCAACGCAGGGTCCCAGTGACGAGCTCGCGCACGAGCGCGACATCGCGCGCGTCGCTGACCAGCCGGCGCGCGGCCTCGATGCCGGTGTCGAGATCCGAACGGCCGCGGGCGATCGCGCCGAGGGCGTCGAAGGCGGCGCGCCGCGCAGGCGCGATCACGCGCCCTCGAACGCGGCGCCAGGCGGCAGCGCCCGGCCCGCCAGGAACTCTGCCGCAGTCAGCGCGCGGCCCCCTTCGGCCTGCAGCGTCAGCAACCGCACGATCGCGCCGTCGCCCGCCACCACGTCGATGCCGGCGGGTCCGGACGCGTGCACGTAGCCGGGGGCCGCGGCGTGCGGGCCGTCGTGACGCGTGCTGCGGTGCAGGATGACACGACGGCCAGCGAGCACCGACGAGGCATGCGGCCACGGATGCAGGCCGCGGATGTGATCGTGAATCGCCTGCGCGGACCGGCGCCACTCGACGGCGCTGTCGGCGCGGGTGATCTTGGCGGCGTAGGTGGCGGCGCTGTCGTCTTGCACGTCTTCGGTGACCGGGCCGTCGGCGAGACGATTCACCACCTGGACGAGCAGCGCGGCGCCGGCGGCGCCGATGGCGCGCTCCAGGTCGGCGCTCGTCTCGTCGGGCCCAATCGGCACCACGGCGCGAGCGAGCATCGGCCCGGCATCGAGGGCCTTCACGACCCGCATGATGGTGACGCCGGTCTCGGCGTCGCCGGCCATCACGGCGCGGTGCACCGGAGCCGCGCCGCGATACTTCGGCAGCAGCGAGGCGTGGACATTCACCATGCCGCCAGGCGGCAGGGCGAGCAGCCACTCGGGCAGAATCTTGCCGTAGGCCGCCACCACGCCCAGATCGGCGCGGCCCGCTGCGAGCGCGTCGGCGACACCGGGATCGGCGAGCCTGGCGGGCTGCAGCAGGGGCAGTCCGAGGGCCTCCGCCGCAGCCGCGACGGCGCCGCGGGTCACTCTCTGGCCACGGCCGCGCGGCCGGTCGGGCTGCGTGACGACACCGACGATCGTGTGCGCCGACTCGACCAGCGCGCGCAACGTCGGCACGGCGAACTCCGGCGATCCGAAAAAGAGGATACGCATGCCGTTACCAGCGCCCAGCGCGTTCGAGCTTGTGCACCTTGCGCAGAATCATCGCGCGGCTGATCCCACGCAGCCGGTCCACGAAGAGGCGGCCGTCCAGATGATCCATCTCGTGCTGCAGCGCCCGCGCCAACAGACCGTCGCCGGCCACGGTGTGCGCCTGGCCCGCGCGATCGAGCGCGTGCACGGCGGCGCGGGTCGGCCGGGCCACGGTGGCAGTGAAGCCGGGCACGCTCAGACAGCCTTCTTCTTCGAGCTGCATGCCGTCGCGTTCGCCCCACGAGGGATTGATGCACACCTTCAGCGCCTGGGGGTCACGGCCACTCGAGATGTCGACGACGAAGACGCGCAGGCCCACGCCAATCTGCGGCGCCGCCAGCCCGACGCCGCGCTCGGCGTACATCACTGCGATCAGCTCGTCGACGAGCGCCTGGATGTCGGGTGTGACGGCGTCGACCGGAACCGCCGCGGCGCGGAGCGCCGGCGCACCCAGACGCAGCACGGAACGCGCCATCGCTCACTCCACCTGCGGCGCCCTGGTCAGGCGCGCGGCCACCGCTGCGGCGGTCGCCGTCATGTGGCGGTGGATGAGGGTGAGCGAGTCGCCGCCGAAGCGCTCGAGCAGGGCATCGGCGAGCACCAGCGCCACCATCGCTTCGCCGACCACCGCGGCGGCGGGCACGGCACACACATCTGAGCGTTCGATTGCGGCCGGCGCCGGGGCGAGCGTCGTGAGATCGACCGAGCGCAGCGGCTGCATCAAGGTGGCAATCGGCTTCATGTGGCCAACGACGCGCACGTCCTCCCCGTTTGTGACCCCGCCCTCGAGACCACCAGCGCGATTGGTCGGGCGAACGAGTCTGGTCCCCGCGGCGTGCGGCGGCAGGATTTCGTCGTGCACGCGTGAGCCCGGCGCGGCGGCACTGGCCGCACCGAGGCCGATGCCCACGCCTTTGATGGCGGGAATCGACATCACCGCCTGGGCCAGCCGGCCATCGAGTTTGCGGTCCCACTGCACGTAGCTGCCCAGGCCCACCGGCAGCCCGGTGACGATCACTTCGAAGGTGCCACCGAGGGTGTCGCCGTCGGCCTTCGCCTGATCGATGCGCGCGGTCATGCGCGCCTCCAGCGCGGCGTCCACGCAGCGCAGCGGCGCGTCAACGGCGAGGCGCTGGGCCTCGGCAAACGTCACGAGCCGGTCGGGGGGAAGCGCCAGCTCGGCGATCGCGCTGACATGACTCGTGACGGCCGCCCCGACCGCTTCGAGCAACTGGATCGCCAGGCCGCCGGCCGCCACCCGGGCGGCGGTTTCCCGCGCGCTGGCCCGCTCGAGTACGTCGCGCACGTCGTCGTGATCGTATTTGAGGGCGCCCGCCAGGTCGGCGTGGCCGGGGCGGGGCCGCACGACCGGCGCGCGATTGGCACCGGTGGCGTCGTCAGGCATCTCGGGACCGGTATGCATCGTGCGCTGCCAGTTCACCCAGTCGCGATTGGCAATGAGTAGCGCGACCGGGCCGCCGGTCGTGCGGCCGTGACGCACGCCGCTCTGCACCTCGGCGCGATCCGATTCGATGGCCATGCGGCGCCCGCGGCCGTAGCCGCCCTGGCGTCGGTGGAGAAGGGCATTGAGCCGGTCGAGATCGAGAGGCAGGCCAGCCGGCAGGCCATCGACGATGACCACCAAGCCTCGACCATGCGACTCGCCGGCGGTGAGAAACCGCAGCATCGCGGCCAAATTGTATACGAGGTTTCTGCGGTCACGGCGTGGCGCGCGCCGTCCAATCGCGCGGATCGTGCCGGAAATCGCAGTGGAACCGCGTTTGCTACCGTGACTGGCGAGCTGCCCGTGGACGCCGTCATCCCCAACGATCGCTGCGCTGTCGAGCGCATCTGCCGGCACTTGCGCAGCGCCCTGGGCGCCGACGCGGTTGCCGTCTGGTCCGAGTCGCCGTGGTGCGTCGTGGCCTCGACCGGACACCCCGTGCCACATCCCGCCGACCACGGCGTGCACACGGCGCCGATCGTCTACGGTCTCGACCCGGTGGCCCAGCTCACCTGGCGCCGGAGTAGCACGGCGGGCGCCACGAATCCTGGGCTGGTGGCTGCCGCGGTCGATATCGCGGCGCCGCTCGTGGCGTCGTGTCTGACCCTCGCCGACGAGGCTCCGGCCGAGCCGCCCTTCGGGCTGGTCGGCGTCAGTGCCGCGATCGCGCGACTGCGCGCGTCGATCCCCAAAGTGGCCAGCGTGCTGGTGCCCGTGCTGGTCGAAGGCGAAAGCGGGGTGGGCAAGGAGCTCGTCGCCCGAGCTGTGCACGCCGCGGGTCCGCGCCGCGGCTCGGCCTTCGTGGCCGTCAACTGCGCCGCGCTCGCCGATGAACTCATCGACGCGGAGCTGTTCGGTCACGCGAAGGGCGCCTTCACTGGGGCCGCGCTCGAGCGCCGCGGTCTCATCGAAGAGGCCCATGGCGGCACGCTTTTCCTCGACGAGGTGGCGGAGCTGTCACCGCGGGCGCAGGCCAAGCTGCTGCGCGTGCTGCAGGAAGGCGAGGTGCGGCGGGTCGGCGAGAACGCGCCGCGTCGCGTCGACGTGCGTGTCGTGTCGGCCACCAACCGGCCGCTGCGCGATGAAGCCGCGGCCGGGCGCTTCCGCCACGACCTGCGCTTTCGCCTCGACGTCGTGCGGCTCGTGGTGCCGCCGCTGCGCGAGCGCCGTGACGACATCGGCGTGCTGGCCGAGCATTTCTGGCGGCAGATGATGGTGCGCCTGCGGCGCAGCGCGCGTCTGGCGCCGTCGCTCCTCGCCTTGATCAGCGCCCACGACTGGCCCGGCAACGCGCGCGAGCTGCAGAACGCCGTGGCGGCGATCGCGGCCGCCGGACCGGCGCGCGGACTCGTCGTGGCCGACGACGCGCGCGCCGTGTGGGCCGCGCCGTCGCGCCACGCCGGCACGACCCTCGGCGAGGCACGGCGCGCGTTCGAGGCGGGCTTCGTGCAAGCGGCCTTCGAGCGCTGCGGTCACCGGCCGAGCCTCGTGGCTCGCGAGCTCGGCCTCACGCGTCAAGGGCTGGCCAAGCTCATCGCGCGGCTCGGCCTGCCGGCCGCCGGTCGTCGCGGCGCGCTGGAACGCGCCATCTAGGGCGGGCCCGGCGGCAGGTCGTGCCGCGCAGACTCCTAGCGCGGTTCGACCGTGCGTTTGAGGGCGAGCAGGCCGGGGTGGTCGGCCTCGAGGGCCAGGCCGGCCGCCACAATCTCACGGGCACGGTCCACGCGCCCGCGGCTGATCTCCGCTTCTGCCTGACGGTAGAGCAGGGTGGCCGAAGGCCCCTGCTCGACGACCGCGCGGTCGTACCAGTAGACAGCGGTGTGCGGGTCACCGACGTCCATCGACAACGCGCCGATGCGGGGGGCGACCACGCCGGCGGCCGGGGTGCCAGCGACGAGGGCGGCATACTGCACCAGCACGTCGCGGGCCTCGAGCCGCCGCTGCTTGCGTTCGAGCACATCGGCCAGGCCCGCGTAGGCTTCCGCTGGTGCCGGCACCAGCGCGATGGCCGCGCGCAGGTCGCGCTCGGCCCCGGTGGTATCACCGGCCCGCAGCCGCGCGCGCCCCAGGAGCGTGAGCGTGTCGGCGGCCGGGTCGTTCAAGGCCGCCGCCCGCGTCAGCGCCGCCAGCGCTTTGTCGAGCGCCACGCGTTCGTCCGTGCCCTCGGCCTCACGCAGCCAGACGCGGCCGAGCGCCGTGTAGACCAGCGCTGACTCGGGAAACCGTTGGGCCGCGCGCCCCAGGGCCAGGATCGCGGCCTCGCGCCGCCCGGCGCTGGCGTAGGCATTGGCCACGGCCACCGCGCGCTCGGGCCGTTCGGGCTCGAGCGCGGCCAAGGCCTCGAGTTCGTCGACGGCCCGCGTGACGTCGCCCCGCGCCTGCAGCACTTCCGCGCGCGCCTCGCGCACCGCGAGCAGGCCGGGCGAGAGCTTGGCGGCGGCAGTGAGGGCCGAGAGCGACTCGTCGAGCCGGCCCGAGTCGCGCAGGCTGAGGCCCAGCAGGTAGTGCGGTTCGGCCAGGGCTGGCGCCAGAGCGATCGCGCGCCGCAATGGCTCGATGGCAGCGCCGGTGCGTCCCTCGCGGTAGCGTGCCACGGCCAGCTTGTAGAAGACCTCGGCTTGACGGTCGTCGAGCGACAGGCTTTGCTCGAAGCGCTCGCCGGCGCGGGCGTAGCGTCCCAGCCCCAGGTTGACGTCGCCCTGCCATTCGAACACGCGCGGCGCGGTGGCATCCAGCTCCGACGCGCGCCTGAGGTCACGCAGTGCGGCCTCAGGCTCGTTGCGCTGGCGATAGGCGAGTCCGCGCTTCAGATGCGCGGCCATGGAGTCGGGGTTCAGGGTGATGGCGCCGGTGTAGGCCTCGATGGCTCCTGCCGGATCAGCCGCCGCAAGGGCGGCGTCGCCCTGAACCACCAGACGGGCGTACTCCCGCTCGTTGCGGAGCGACACGAACGCCAGCACCGACGCCACGGTCACTGCGAACGTGACGGCGAGTGCGACGGGCCAACCGAACAACCTCGCCACGGCCAGATGGTAGCAATTAAGGGAACTTTCCGGGTCGACTGGGTTCTAACCTGATACGCGCTGGACCCTGAGGGGGGTGTTACACTGCCATGGGAAGCTTCCTCGCTACCCCATCTGTGAAAGACGCACGAGCACTCGGCTGGAGCGACGTCGGCACGGACGAAGCCGACTTGATACGACGCTGCGCGGCGTCGGACGAGACGGCATGCGCCGAGCTCGTCACGACCCACGAGCGCATGGTGTATCAGCTGGCCTACCACCTGCTCGGCAATCGGGAAGAGGCGCTCGACCTGTCGCAGGAAGTGTTTCTGCGGGTGTTCCGCACGCTGAACGCCTTCCGGGCGCAGTCCTCGCTGAAGACGTGGATCTACAGAATCGTGATCAATCAGGCGTGTAATCGCCAGCGCTGGTGGCGCCGCCGTCGGCAGGGTGACCAGGTGTCGCTCGACCAGCACGTGGCCGACCACGGCGAGCTGCGCCAACCCGGCGATGCCGTGGAGCCCGATCGCCTGCTCGTGCGCAAGGAGGCCGCCGCGCGCCTGTGGAGCGCCCTCGATCGCCTGCCGTTCGACCAGCGCACGGCCGTCGTGCTGCGTGAGTTCGACGGTCTCAGCTACGAAGAGATCGCGTTCTCACTCGATATCGCCGTCGGCACCGTGAAGTCGCGGCTCACCCGCGCCCGGCAGGCCCTGCGGTCTGATTTGACGGAGGCGGGGCTATGCTGATGGTGCCGTGCGAGGGCGTGCGCGAGCTCCTCGAGGCGTACCATGACGGCGAGCTGCCGCTCGACGAGCAGTTGCGCGTGCGCGAGCATCTCGATGAGTGTGTCGGGTGCGCGTGCGAATCGTCCGACCTCGTCGGCCTGCGCCAGGCGCTGCGCGACGTGCCGCTGCTGACGCGGGCGCAGGTCGCGAGCCCGCCCGACGGGTGGACCGGCGGCGTGCTCGAACAGGTGCGGGTGGAACGCGAGCTGTCGTGGCACACGTGGCTGCTCAACGTCTTCGATGACATGCATCTGGTGTGGCCGGCGCTCGGGGCCACGGGTGCGGTGCTGATTTGCCTGCTCGCCTCGGCCGAAGTCATGCAGGCCACCAACGAGCAGCGGCCCGACTCGCTCGCCGGCATCATCGACTACCTCGCCAGCCCCGGGTCGAACGGCAACCCGGCGCGTCTCGGCGGATTTACGATGGTGCCGCGGCGGCACGCGTCGTCCGACTGGCCGATGGCCTCCGAAGATGCCGTGCTGGCGCTCTCGGCCGTGGTCACCCGCGAGGGACGCATCCAGAACATCGAGATGTTGGCGGCGGAACAGGCACGCGCGCTCAAGGTCAAGCCCGAAGTGGTGCTTGCGATGATCGATGCCGCCTCGCGCGCGCAGTTCGAACCGGCGCGGGCCGGCGGAGCGCCGATCGCCGTGAGCATGGTGTGGTTGCTGGCCCACACGTCGGTGGTGGGCAGCGCCGCCGATGTCGAGCAGTTGATGCGACCACTCGTGCCCAAGCCCGCGCCTGGGCTGGGCCCGCACGCGCCGCGGCCCGTGGCCAAGCCGGTGGTGCTCGTGACCAAGCCCGTGGCCACGGTCGTCAGCAGCTAGGGTGTCGTCCTCACCGGCGCCGCCCGGTCGCGACTAGCTAGCGCACGACGATATCGGCCGTGCCGACGTTGTGCAACCTGTCCGCCGCGCGCACCACCAACGTCTTGCCGTCGGCGTCGGTGGCGAACGTCAGCGTCAGGGTTTCGAGGCGGCTGTCGAGCATGCCGTCGGCGGGATAGGCCGGCGTCCAGATGTTGCCGTCGAGAGAATATTCGACCCGGCCAATCGACGAATGCGCATCGCGCACGTCCACGGTGACCGCCAGGCGGCCGCCCACCCGCGCCGCCTGGCGCAGGGTCACGGCCGGCGGCAGGCTGTCCACCTCCACGACCGGTGACTCGACCTCGCCGCGCAGGGCCGCGGCAGCGGGCTGGCTGGGTTCGTCCGACGCCGACACCTTCAACACGTAGTGGCCGCTCGGCACCGACGTGGTGTCCCACACGTAGATCGCGTCGGTCAGTCTCGTGGCCAGCGCCGTCCAGGTCGCGTCGCCTTCGCGACGGTATGACACGCCGTAGGTGAGGTCATCGCCGTTGGCGTCGTCGCCTTTCCACACGATGGTCTGCAGTCCCTGCTGATACGTGCGGCGGCCGAGCGCCGGTGTGCCGGTGGAGGGCGGCGGCTGCCCCTGATTGGAGAGCCGCTTCTCGACCACATCGGCACGATAACCGGCAATCTCGGTTTCGCCGGTGGAGAACGGCTTCTGGAAGACCACGCCGGGCGGATGCACGACGAGCCCGCTGATTGCCGGCCGCTGGTTCCGCTGCAGATAGGTGGCCGCCACCGACGTCACGACCGGACTCTCAGTCGTGGCCGCCAGCGCCACGCGCCATTGCAGGTAGCGGGCCGCCGGACTGGTAACCACCGAGCCGTCGGCGCTGGCGTAGGCCGCGCTCCAGTCGCTCCACGCCTCGTCGGGCGTCGCGGTGTTGCCGGTGCGGGTGGACACGTCGACCCGCGCGCTCACTGGCACCGTGGCGCGCCACGACACGGCGCCCCACGTGGCGCTCGTCCGGGCATCGCGTACTTCGGACACATACGTGCCGCGTTCGGCGTGCCGATCGTCGATCCTGACGAGGGCGCCAGCATTCGAGGTGGCCGCCAGTGTGCGACCCGCGGCGCGCAGCAGCTGCACGGCCTGCTGGCCGGGGACGCGGCCGAGCAAGGTCACTCGCACCGGGTCGCCCGACAGGCGAAAGAGCTTGCCGCGGTTGCCCGTGGCCACGAGCAGCGCGCCATCGTCGAGCACCGCCAGGTCGAACGGCGCGTCGTCGGACGATTCCCAGATCTTGTCGGACGTGCCGTCGGCGTCGATGCGGAAGATCGCACCAACGGTGGCGCCAACGGTGGCGCCGGCCCCGGCACTACTCGGCACCGGCGTGGGAGCGTCCACGACCGACATGGCGGTGATCGAGACGCTCACGCTGGCCACCGGCTGCGCCCGCAGCGTGTCCACGACCGCTGGCGCATCGCCGCCGCCGTCGCCGGAGCGTCGGGCCTGGGCCGCCACGTAGAGCCGTCCGCGTCCGTCGGCCCGCAGCGCGCGCACCTCCTGCAGATTCGTGTCGAGCAGCAGGAACGGGCGATTGTCGGCGCCGAGGCGAAACACGCGGCCCGGCGACTCGGTGCCGACCACGAGCCGGCGCTCGCCGTCGAAGGTCATCGACACCACATGTGCCGCCGACGACGTGTAGAGCGGTTCGGCCGTGCCCGTGGCAGACACCCGGTAGACCTTGCCCTTGGGATCGCCGGTGGCGACGAGCAGGCGGCCGGCGCTGTCGGTGGCAAGGGCCCAGATGTACTTCTCGACCGGGTCGAAGAAGGTCTGCGCCACACCCTGGGCGTCGACCTTGTAGACGCGTCCGTCGGGTGACGTGCCCACGAACAGGCCGCCGTCGGCAGCTGGAGCAAGCGCATGCACCTCGAGTTCAGGGGCATCGTAGAAGACGCTGCCGCGGCCGTCGGCATCCACGCGGAAGACCTTGCCGTCGTTGCCCGTGCCCAGGAAGGTCGCGCCACTGGGCCCGGCGACGGCGGTCCACACGAATGGCACGCCCGCGTCGAACACGCGCGTGATCGCCGGACCGAGCGTGAGCCGCCCGTGTTCGTCGACCGAGACCTGCTCGAGGTCGCCCTTCAAGAACTCCGGCTGTGTGGCCGCCCGCCACGACTGCGGGCCGGCGGTGAGCGAGACCGCTGCGACCGCGACAAAGAATCCGAGCGCGCAGAGACGTCTCATCATCGTGGACACATGGACCGGACGGGGGAGTGGTCGACTCACGAGGGGTCGACGGTGAGCGTGAGCTGGCGCGAGCCGCTGACGGCGAAGGGCACGACGAGTTCCCACTCACCGCGCGGCACGGAGCGCAACGATGTGCTGCCGCCGGTGAGCCGATCGGCGTCGATGACCGCCGCCACCGAGGCCGGCAGGCCGGGCATGGGCTCGCCGTCGATGACCGCGCCAGGCGCTGGCGACGACAGACGCAGGTAGAGACGATCGCCATGGCGCCCGCGGTTGGCCGCCCGCACAATCTGCGAGACGGACTGCAATTCGCCGCCGCGCCGGCCTTCCCGCGCTTCCTGCTGGCCCAGACGCGGGCCGTCGGTGACGAGCAGTTGCAGTGTGCCGGAGGCGTTGCTGGGGATGTCGATGGCCTGGTCGAGCCGCTGCGTGTCGCCCCGGAAGGTGCGCACCTGCACATGCACCTGCGCCGGCCGGCCCGGGCGCACCGTGCTGTCATCCACCCACACGCGCTCGATTTCGGCGGTGCGGGCCTGCTCGTCGGCCTCGATGGCCAGCGTGATGCCGTCGATGGTGAAGCGCTCGGTGGCGTTGCGGTAGAGCGCGGTGAGCGGACCGGCGACATACGCCGAGGCATTGGCGGCGCCCTGATCGCCGACGAACACGTCGTCGAACCGGATCGGCGGTTGCCCGCTGATCCGCGCGTCGCCGCGCACCACGTAGGTGGCGGCGCCCGTTTGCCGCTCGTAGGAGGTCAACACGTTGGCCACGGCCAGATAGGTGAGGAGCGGCGTGAAGAGTTGATCGCTGACGACGCTGAACCGGAAGGTGCGCGTCGGCGCGCGGCCCGAGGTGAGGGTGACCTGCACCGGCACGAGGGCCGGCGCGGCGCCGAGGCGGCCGGCAATGGCGGTGGCGCGATCCTGCGAGATGGTGCCCACGACCGCGCCCAGGCCAGCGAGCTTGCTCGACGTGGCCAGACTGGGCAGCACGGCAATCACAGTGGCGCGGGTCATCGGGAAGGCCGTGGGTCCGAGGTTGTAGAGCGGATGACCGAAGGCATAGACGAGGTCGCCGTCCACGTGAGTGACGGTGCCGGTGGCGCCCATCGAGAAGTCGCCCGACATCAAGGCCACGCCGATCGCATCACCGGGGGCCAGCGCGGGTGCCGCGGCAGGGACCGTCTGCGAGGGCGGACGTGGCTGCGACGGCGACGCGTGCGTGGCGACGAAGCCGCTGCCAGCCAGCGCCGGCACGAGCCGCTCGAGCATGCCGTCGGCGAAGCCGCCAACGACCAGCGGCACTGCGATCGGTCGTAAGTCGGTGGCGATCGGGCGCGGCAGATCCGCCGACAGGAGCGACGCCATCACGTCGGCGGCGGCGGCGCCGAAGGCGCGCGCGGGCCCGAGGTCGGCGCGCCAGAGGGCCAGCAGTTCGCTGGCCGGCACGGCATGGTGCAGGGACAGTGCCACGGGACGCGGCGCGCGTGCGGTCGTCAGGGCGGTGGCGTCGGTCATCTCGCCGATGGGCGTGATGCCGGCGATGGCTTCCTTGGGGAACTGTCCGAGCTGGTAGGACACCGCCCCGAGCAGCTTGCCGTCGATGTAGACCGGGCTGCCGCTCATGCCCGCAATGACGCCGGTGTCGGCGAGCGGACCGCCTTCGAGTTTGGCCAGGATGAGATCGCGCTGCGGCGCCACCACGCTCTTGAGCGTGCCGATGATGCGCACCGTGAACTCGTCGATGGTGGCCCCGCGGAACACGGTGCGGCCGACCCCGACCATGCCCGGACGCACGTCGGCCACCGGCATGACGGCATCGCGCGCCACGAGCGGCGTTCCGAGCACGCCGAGCGCCACAGACGACACGGCCAGGGCGAGAAGCGGGGATACACGGAGGGTCACAGGCGGTGCTTCCGTTATACGGTGTTCTCCGGGGCGAATCAAGGCACGTCTTCCGCCCGGTCGCCGTGTCGCGTTGACATCCGATCGCCGTCTCGCTTGAGATTTGACACGTTCAGGCGCACAATACGCCCGCTCGACATACGCCCGCTCGATTGAACACCCGGCAGGAGGCGCGCATGGTGCCCGGACTGACCAGATCTACCTGGCTGAGAGCGGTGGCCGTCACGGCGTGGCTGGCGCTCGTCGTCACCACCGACGCGCGCGGCCAGGCGCGCACCACGCTCGATGCCAATCCGCTCATCGGCCAGGCCACCGCGATCCGCCAGGGACAGAACATCTTCCGCGGGCGCTGCGCGGTGTGTCACGGCATCGATGCCAAGGGCTATCGCGGCAGCGATCTCACGAGCGGTGACTGGGTGCACGGCGGCAGCGACCGTCAGGTCTTCGCCACCATCACGACCGGCGTCGCCGGCACCGAGATGCCGGGCAACACCAGCCTGTCGGAAGACGAGGTGTGGATGCTCGTGGCCTACCTGCGCACGCTCAGCGCTCCCGGCGGGCCGGTGGTCGAGCGCGGCGATGCGCCCCGGGGCGAGCAACTCTTCTGGGCGGCGGCCGGCGCCAACTGCGGACGCTGCCACATGGTGGGCGGGCGGGGTGGCCGGCTCGGGCCCAATCTGTCGCGCATCGGCGCAGCGCGGTCGGCCTCGGCCCTCGAACGGGAGATTCGCCGGCCGGGCGAGGTCATCCCGATCGGCTTCGAGACCATCACGGTGACCACGCGGGAGGGCAAGAGGATTCGCGGGCTGCGGAAGAACGAAGACACCTTCTCGGTGCAGCTCATGACGCCGTCCGAGGACATCCTGTCGTTCATGAAGCCCGACGTCACGGTGGACGCCGAGCCGCTGCGGTCGCTCATGCCCGGCTACGCGCCCGAGCGCGTGAGCGACGCCGATCTTCACGACATCGTGCGCTACCTGCGAACGCTTCGCGGCAAGTGAAGGGGGATGGAATGATGCGACACGCCGTCGTTGCGCTGGTTGGGTACGCCGCGTTCACGGGAGCCGTCGGTCTGGCCGGCGCGCAGACCGTCACGAACGCGCAGCTCGAGAAGGGCCTGGCCGACCCCGAGGCGTGGGTGAACTACGGCGGCGACTACGGCAGCCAGCGCCACAGCCCGCTCACCCAGGTCACCCCCGCCAACGTCGATCAACTCGCCACGCGCTGGGCCTTCCAGACGGCGCAGCTCGGCAAGTTCGAGGCCACGCCGGTCGTGGTCAACGGCGTCATCTACATCACCGGGCCGAACAATACCGCCTGGGCCATCGACGCGCGCACCGGGCGCCAGCTCTGGAGCTATCGCCGCGACCTGCCCGACGACATGGATATCTGTTGCGGACGCGTGAACCGCGGCTTCGCGGTGCTCGGCAACAAGCTCTACATGAACACGCTCGACGCGCACCTGCTGGCCTTCGACATGAAGACCGGCGCGGTCGTGTGGGACGTGGTCATCGACGACTACAAGCTGGGTTACAGCGCCACGGCGGCGCCGCTCATCGTGAAGGACAAGGTGGTAGTCGGCATCGCCGGCGCGGAGTACGGCATCCGCGGGTTCATCGACGCCTACGACGCTGCCACCGGCAAACGCGCCTGGCGCTTCTGGACCGTGCCTGGTCCAGGGGAAAAGGGCAACGAGACGTGGGAAGGCGATTCGTGGAAGCGCGGCGGCGGCTCCACCTGGGTGACCGGCAGCTACGATCCCGCGCTGAACCTGATCTACTGGGGCACGGGGAATCCCGGCCCTGATCTCTATGGGCACGATCGGGAAGGCGACAACCTCTACACCGACTCGGTCGTCGCGCTCGACGCCGACAGCGGCGTCATCAAGTGGCACTACCAGTTCACGCCGCACGACACCCACGACTGGGACGCCACCGAGGTGCCGGTGCTGGCCGACAAGGTGATTGGCGGCGTGGCGCGCAAGGTGCTGCTCTTTGCGAACCGCAACGGCTTCTACTACACGCTCGACCGCACCAACGGCCAGGTGCTGGCATCGCGGCCGTTCGTGAAGACGACTTGGGCCGAGAAGATCAACCCCGACGGCCGGCCGGCGGTGCGGCCCAACACCGAGCCCACGGAGGCGGGTACCGAGGTGTGTCCCGATATCACCGGCGGCACCAACTTCATGTCACCGGCCTACAACCCGACGACTGGGCTGCTCTACGTGACGTCGCGCGAGGTGTGTGCCGTGTACTACGGCTGGGAGCAGGAGTTCGTGCCCGGGGAGTACTACTTCGGCGGCGCCGCCCAGCGCACCGACCGCGGCTTCGGCGCCATGCGCGCCATCGATCCGGCGACCGGCAGCGTGCGGTGGGAGTTCAAATACCACTCGCCGTCGATGGCTGGCGTGCTGTCGACCGCGTCGGGCCTGATCTTCGCCGGCGACATGGACGGCAACGTGATGGCATTCGAGGCGGCGAACGGCAAGAACCTCTGGCACTTCCAGACCGGCTCGGCCATCTACTCGGCGCCCACCACCTACCTGCTCGATGGCCGGCAATGGCTGCTCATTCCGTCGGGCACCACGCTCTACGCGTTCGCGTTGCCGAATCGCCTGGTGCCGCCCGCGCGCACCCGAGCTCGACCGGCTGCCGCACCGAGGCGCTAGCAGGAGGGAGGCGTCCACGAGGTCGCGCTGAATCCCCGTCGACGACGCACTTGCCCTCATCAACCTTGGCCGCCTGACGTCCGCAAGCGCCGCGGCACCCGCCTGCTCGCCGTCATGTGGCGCCTGCAATCCATTCCGCTGCTATTCCGGGGCCGGGCCTACGCGCCGGTCTATCTCGGTGGCGCAGGTGACCGGCAGTTTTCGTTGGGCTGACTGGAGGGACTGTCATGGTCAGGCATCAGGGCACGGCAGGGGAATCAGCCAAGGGCAGTCGGCTGGCAATCGACCGCTGGCGGTCGCGAGTGTCATGGAGCGGTCTCGTACGCACGCTGAGTGCGGCGGCGTGGCTGCTCTCAGCAGTGTCTCCGGCATTTGGTCAGGCGAGTTCGCGCCAGTGTCCCCAGGCCAGCGAACGGACCGACGAGCCAGGACCGACCTGCGCCACGGGTAGCGAGAAATTGGGACAGCTGCCGCAGCGGCCAGTCTTCTGGCACTTGGACACCTACGCGACACGGGCCACCGCGGAGGTAGCCGAAGGGCTCCGTGGAACCGTTGTGGAATCGCTTGGAAAGATCTGGCTGTTCACCATTGCCGAGGCCGGGTGGCGCTTCTAATGGCGACCGGCACCGTGCGGCGCCGGGGTGTCGTGCTCATCCTGCACGACTCATCGTAGCCTGCGACGACCATGGTCAACGATTGGACGCCGAAGGGCCTGTGCAAGCGGTAGTGCCCAGTGTGATCCCCGAACACAGCCGACGCGTCATCTACTGAGCAGTGCACTAAATAGTTCGTAGTATGTTATATTTCACCGCATGGCGACCAAGACCGATGCCCGTTCGTTGGATCCAGCGACGCAAACGCACGTGCGCCGATCCGTGGTCACGGCGG
>Ga0163144_10009809_pt1 | contig 20496 bp, 18 predicted proteins | sample OliLak19BULKMAT1_FD_123175 | JGI IMG/M metagenome (GOLD analysis project Ga0163144, IMG submission 123175) | Freshwater microbial mat bacterial communities from Lake Vanda, McMurdo Dry Valleys, Antarctica - Oligotrophic Lake LV.19.BULKMAT1 | ecosystem: Environmental > Aquatic > Freshwater >... | reverse complement strand
TCTTCAGAGCCATGAAGTTGTCCATGGCACGGTCGAAAGCCGACGGTGCCGGTGCGATCTCTTGGTAGGCTGCGCTCATCGGGGTCTCCGGAGAGGTATGGTGTTTGGCAACGCATACCTAGCCCTGAGACCTCGTCTTGTCTCCCTCCGAATGGGCTAAACGGCCGAAACCATTGCCGTCATAGAGGATCTGCACCCATCGTGGCTGAAGCGAAGACCCAGAAAACCACTGCCTCCGTCGCTGCTTTCCTCGGCGGAGTGGAGGACGATGTGCGTCGCGCGGACGCGAAGGTGGTGCTCGGGATCATGAAGGATGCCACCGGCGAGAAGCCCGCGATGTGGGGCAGCTCGATCGTCGGTTTCGGTAGTTACCAAAGCGCGACCGGCCGCTGGCCGATCGTGGGCTTCAGCCCGCGCAAGACCAGCCTGGTGCTCTATATTGTGCCGGGCTTTGCGCAATACGCTGCGCTGCTCGGCAAGCTGGGCAAACACAAGACTGGCAAGTCTTGCCTTTACATTGGCAAGCTCGCCGACATTCAGGTCAGCGTGTTGCGCGAGATCGTCGCGCGCTCGGTGCGAACCACGCAGCAGCAGCTCGGCGAATAGGGCTCAAGCGGTCTGGCTCGGGCGCCGGCCGATGAAGACGCTTCTTGGCGGCCTGGCTTCAGTGGTCTCTTCGAGTACGCTTTCGGCCGCGAAGCCGACCGATTCGAGCAGGTCGAGCCACGTCTTTTCGGCGAACGCGCCCGTGATGTGGGTCTCGTGCAAGACCTCGACGCTGCCGTCGACGCTGTGGATCGCGAACACGTATTCGGTGCGTGCCGAGGTCGCTGCGTTGGCAATGGGGAACGTCCAGTCCAGGTAACGAATGCCGCGTGCGTCCGGCGCGTCGGAGCCGCCACTATCCGAGCCGGGCTCGAAGCTTTCTCCGGTGTGCTCTGGCATGAGGACGGCTACGGCTCCTGGGCGGCATGGACGAATGCCGTCTCCATCGCCGCGCGCAAGCCGCATTCGGTCACCATGTAGTCGATTGCGTCGTGCACGAATACGGCATCGAACTGTCGATTCAATCGCAGAGAGCGCATGTCGGCACGGACGTGCTCGCATTCCGGGTTCAGCCGTCTGGACGCATCGAGCATGTCGGCGGACAGATCGACCAATGTCAGCGCGAATGACGACTTCAAGTAGGCAGCGTTGTGTCCGCCACCGCTGCCGAGCTCGAGCACTTCTCGGGCTGGCTCTGCACCGGACTGCAACAGACGCCGCGCATACCCCGCCTCCTCGGCGTAGTCCTCGAGCGGCGAGATCAGCGGCCACCAGGCAGCGAGTGTGGTGTAGAAGCGAAAGTCAGCTGGCTGAATGCTCATGGTCTGCGGCGCTCGGGTGATTTGCGGACAATTTGCGGCGGTAGTAGCTCGCTTGCCGAGCTCGATGGCCGCACGACGGGTGACACCATTGCCTTCGATGGTGGATGCGCACGAACAGCATGGCGCAGCCTGGGCCTTCGCAGCGGCGAAGCTGCGTGGGCAAGAGGCCCGCGGCCAATACGATCGTCTCGATCGCCAGCCGACCCAAGAGGGCGTCGATGCCCGACGGGGCGGAGTAACGAGTCTTGACGCAAATGTTTCCTGCGTGATTCTGCGTCAGCTCGACGCGCGTGGCGGCTGCCGCCGCATAGTGGTTGATCTTGTGGATGGCGCGGGTCGGGGCACGGCGGCTGTTTGCGAGCGCATTCAGGAGCTCGCGCACAGCGTCTCGCAGATCCCGAACAGCCGACACGTCGTGCTCGTCGAGACTGCGGGGCGGCAGAATGGGCGGCTCGCTTTGGACGTGAGCGGACCAAAGCCTCACCAGCCGCGCGGTGGCGAGGAAGTCGGTGCTGGTGCCATTGCTGACGCACAGCGAGTTGGCGAGCTCGATAGGCAGCGGTTCACCGAGCAGCGGCAAGTCGTCGGCGCCGAGTGTGTCGGGCGGGGTCACCACACGTCGACGTCTCGCCAGTCGCGGATGAGGCCGGGGTCCAGCCCGCGTCGTCGGTGTTCGGGGTGAACAGCGACTGCCTCGACGGAGCCGGTGCGCAGGGCCACACCGCCGTGTAGGAGCCGCCTCAGGACCAATGAAGCGTGGCCCACGAGCGCGTCGCCGCGCCAGGCCATCACGTGTTGACGACCGAGCCCGTGGTCCCAGTCACTGTCGGTCATGTCGTCGAACACGTGATCGAGCAGCTGGCGCGCTCGGTCGAAATCGCGCGGCTCGAAAGTCGGTCGTGTACCTCATTGCAGCACTGGCTCTGGTTGGGCGCTCTGCATGATGCTGATGGCAACATGCGGTCGCAACCATCAGCTGGAGGAGGCGAGTCTCAGAAACGAGCGGTGTTTGCGCAGCGGTCGTGAGCGGCAGGGCGGGCGTCGAGAGCGGCGTTTGGCTCCTTCCGCGGCCAGGATGTCCGGGCCTGCTCGGCGCGAGGGGCCGGAGCGCCCGCCGCCGATCCGTCACGTTTCCCAAAATCGACCCGGTGCCCCTGTAACTTTTGCCGTTTCTGAGTCACATCACATCCAGTGACCCTCGCCCTGAGCACCTGGCTGGCCTCCGGCGACCTGGTCGAGGTCCCTGTCGACGACCTTGCCCAAAAACTTGCTGCGCGCGCTAAATCCGGCGATCGCGCAGCAATGCGCGCGATCTACGAGCGTTACGCCCCGCAAATCAGGCGTTTCGTGCGCGACATGTTGCGCGACAACGCGGCTGCTGACGACGCGCTCCAAGACACCTTCGTGCGCGTTTTTCACCACATTGCGGCGCTGGACGAGCCCGAGCACCTCGCCGGGTGGATCTTCGGCGTCGCTCGCCGCGTCTGCCTCGAGCACCGCCGGCACACGAGCCGGCGCCAACGCAGCACCGAGCCGGCACAAGACAGCACCGACACCGCCGACTCGAGCGCCACGCCGGAGGCGCTGTTCTTCGGCACCGAGGCGGCTCTTGCGCTCGACCGAGCGGTCGATCAGCTGGACCCCAATCGTCGCGCAGTTTTGCTGCTGCGTTGCGATCACCAACTCTCCTACGAAGAGATCGCCACGGCCATGGGGTTCTCGTTGGCGAAAGTGAAGGTCGAGCTGCATCGCGCGCGCGCCTCCCTTCGCGAGATCATCCACGGAGGCGCCTCGCGATGAGCGTTCTCATGCGGTCGCCCGCGACTGGTCAAGCCCAGGCAGGGTCATGCAATCTCGATCTCGATCGCCTCGCGTACGGCGAGCTGACACCCGAGGGCGAGGCCGAGGCACGCGAGCATCTGGTGGGCTGCGATGTCTGCCGGCGCGAGCACGAAATGCTGCTGCTCGAGCGGAGAGCGTTCGTCGCGCGCGCGTGGCTCGCGTCGCCGGCGCCGCTGCCCGATGTCGAGCAGCTGCTCGCTCGTGCCGCCAGTGAGCCCGTGAGCTTGGGGCTGCGCTGGCAGACGGCGCTGCGCCGTTGGAGCTCGCCCTGGCGTGGCGCGATATTGCAATCGGTGCTCGGGGCGTTTGCGGTCGGTCTGTTGCTGCAAGTGTCGCACCCTCGCGAGGCGCAGCACGGCGCAATGAGGGCCGGCGCCCCGGGTGCAAGCACGCATGCTCGGCCGATTGCGTCCGCCGCAGATCGTTCCACGCGTCCTTCGGATGACAATGCGCTGCCCAGGGCCAACCCCGAGAGCTGCGACGACTTCGGCGAGGTGTGTGTCGACCAGCCGCTGGTCTCGACCATGATGTCGATGGCGGCCCTCACCGACGGCGGGGCACGGAGCCCAGACCCCTGCGCGAGCGGTCCACAATCGCAATTCGCCGATTGGTCGGCACAAAACTCTTCTTCCAACGAGCTCGACAGCTATGTCGAGGCCGTCTGCGCTCCCGACGCGATCTGAGAGCTACCGCAATCGCTTCCGCCGAAACGCAACCGTGGGCGTGTTTCGGCTGGCCAGGCCGACCACCTCCCAGCTGTCGGTTCGGTCCGCCACGAAGCGGTAGAGCGGCTCGCTCGGCTCGGCAACGACCCAGACAGGGTCGATCGCCGTGAGCCGCTTCTGGATCGCCCGCGGCGTGTCTTCGACGACGAACGCGAGCCTGTTGTCGAAGCGATCATTGTAGAGCACCGACGGAAAGGCGACGCCTGGCCCGAACGCCACGACGGTACCTGCGCCGAGCTCGCGCTCCCGGGCCTCGGCGACGCTCGGCTCGATGCTCCAGTCGGATGGCGCGCCCAGCGGCGGGTCGAAGCGCGCGATGGCCACCAAATCGAGCAGCAAGAGGGCGCCCAGCACCGCATTGCGAGCGCGCAGAGGGACGCAGTCGGCGAGCGCGTAGGCGGCGGGTGCTACCGCCAGACCAATCGCGACGAGATGGTAGCGCGCCGACCATAGGGCGGGCGACAGCCCCACTGCCGGCGCGACCAGTGTGACTGTCAGCAGGAGCCAGCGAGCGCGCAAGCGCTCGAGATTTTTGCGCGTGTCTGGCGACGGCTTCGCGAAGGCGCGCCTCGCTGCGATGACGAGCCCCAGTGTTGCCAATGGGACCAAAAGCCAAGCGACTGCGAGACCGAAGCCGCCGCGTCGAATGTCGGCGTAGTCGCGTCCGCTTGGCGTGGGCAAGAACACCGCTCGCAACAGCTCGCCGGAGGAGGCGTTGACATCCAGTGCGCTGCCTTGGGTCACGCCAGGGAAGTGAACCCCCAGCCGCGGCAGCGCAACGTCGATCGGGTAGAACGGGTTCTTGAACTGGATCGCGTTCTTCAGGTAAACGGCAGCCAGGGACAGCAGCGTGACCAGCGTCGCGGCTGCCGCCGAGAGCCGTGCGCGCAGATCACCGGAAATGGCGCGAAACACCAGCAAACCCAACACAACGGGGACGATCAGGAGGGCCGAGCTCTTCGCTCCAGCGAAGAGCGCCAGCGCAAGCCCCGAGATGAAGATGTCGCGCGCCCGGAGCGGCGCCTGGGTCGCGAGGGCGATGGCAGCGACGCCTGCCGCGGCTGCGTACACGTCGACGTAGGTCGAGCGCAGCTGGAGAATGGCGCCCGGCAACAGGCACGCGGCACACGAGAGTGCAATCGCTGCGCTCCGCGAGCGTGAGAAGCGAGCCGCAACGAGGTAGCTACTCGCTACGAATGGTACCAGCGCGCAGGCATTCGGCAGCTCGATCACGCTGCGATCCCGCAACAAGACCAACCACAATGCGACCATTTCGGCGTTGCGAGGGAAGCCATTGGCTTGCTGCAGGAGGTTTTGTGGCAACGGGATCACGCCGTAGCCTTCGAGCTGCAGCGCGCCGCCGACGATCGTCTCGTGGTACCAGATCCCGTCCCACGAATCGGATGGCAATTGCAGGGCACCGACCATTGCGTGCAGCAGCACGGCGCCGGTGAGCGCGACGGCGATACGGGCTGGCGAAGCTCGCAACGCGCGCAGCCCCTCGAGCGGCAGGGAGGCGATCGCGCGGAGCTCTTGCTTGAGAACACCGGCCGGCAATGTCGCGATGCTGAGCGCCAGCACAATCAGCGCGGATCCAGTGGTTCCGACTAGGATGGGGGTTCGCTCGAGCCAACCGGCGAAGCCGAGGACGTGGATCGGCGTGAGCACGAGCGCGTTGCCGATGCACCAGCTTGCGATCAACGTCACCGAGATGCGGCGAAACCCCAGCGCCCGACTGGCGAGCAGGGCGGCGAAGCCGACCAAAGCGCAGGAGAAGAGCAGCACCAACCGGGGACAGTATCCGAGAAGACTTGCGAAGAGGGCCGCGGGGAGAGATAGCCTGGGGCGGTGCGGAAGCTCATTGTCGGGTTGCTACTCACTGGATGTTCGTCGACAGGGCCATTCGAGGCCGGACCCGATCCCGCGGAAGCCACGGCGACGGTCGATCTGTCGGCACTGCCGAGCGGGAGCGAGAGCGGCCCCGCTGCGAAGACCAATGGCCCGCGCAGCCAGCCCGAGGGAAGCTACGAAGCCATCGTGCGTGTGTCGAAAGAGGCCGATAGCAAGGAAAAGCGGCTCGTATTTCGCGGCGTGCACCTAGACCGCGCAGGTAAAGGCTCCGAGGTCGCGTCGTATGTCGCGGACGAGCTGTGGCGCGACTTCGACGGTCAGCGTGTATGGGTGAAGTCGGAAGCGTACCAGCCTGAAGGGCGCGCGATCGGAGGCGAGCACGTGCGGGTGATCGAGCTCGCGCTGGTCGACGATTCGACGGTGAGGCGCTACGTCGGGTTCGGCGCTGGCAAGACGATGCAAGGAGAGCTCCACAAGGTCACCGGCGACAAAGGCACCAAGTCGGAGGGGGAGACATCGATTGTGTTCGTCGACGCCGCGGGCACTTCGCACACGGTGCTCAATACGACTGACCGTGGCGACAAGAAGCCGATCGAGACTGGAAGGGTGAAAATCGTCGCGCGCAGCGTCGAGCTCTCCAAATTCGCGGCGCATCGAGGCGGCCCGGCAATTTGGATCACTTCGCTCGAGGCGCTCTGAGACATGGTCGACTACGAACCGAAGAATCGGGTCGCGCTGCTGCTCAACTTTCGTCAGCGCCGATTGAGAGCTCAATCCGGAACCCAGCGACGTTTGCTCTTCTTGCGCTCTTTCCCGAAAATCGAGACTTTGCCCCAATCCCAAGCCACGAGCTTGCGGAACGCGCCCGCGTCGTCGCCGCCCATGATGTGCAAGGCGCGCGTCTCCGGTCCTTCGGAGATCGTCGGCTGCCATCGTTCGGTCGAGACGAACACGACCAGCTTGAGGTCTTTCCCGATCTCTCTGCCGACGAAGACACCGCAGCGCTTCTTGCCTTCCGCGATCGAGCAGCCGCCGCCGAGCAAGAGCTCCTCGTTGCCGAGTGGGTGCCAAGTCCAAGCTCGCTCGATCTGAAATTCGCGCGCCATCGCTGCAGGTGTCCCGCTGCTGTCCAGTGTGCCTTCCGAGATGGACACGAGCTTCGATATTCGTTCTTCGAAGCGGGTCGCCAGCGCATCGTCGCCGAGCCTGTAGTGCAGCGCTTGTCCGCGGCGGACAGACAGGTCGACGGCGGCGGTGTTCACAGCACCCGCACAACAGCGATACCCGATGTTACCTGCCACCAGCGTGGGCTTGTCGCCACGGACATGCGCGCACCGGCCGACGAGCTCGCCGTGCGGGGAGTTGCCGCCTTTCAGCGTGACGAGCGCCTCGGTGCCGCGCCCGAACGGGCTCGAAGACCAAGTCCACACCGAGCCGTGCGTGTCGTGCACGCCGAAGGGGCTGACGCAGCTCGCGTGAAAGCCATTCGGAGACAGGGAGTCGCCGCGCTTTCCGGTCCCGCAAGCGTCGGCCCGATACGCATCCCCGTACGGGTAGCTCGCGTTCGCGTCGCCCTTGCAAGCGCGCTCGAGCTCGAGCTCGGTACAGAGACGTTTGCCTTGCGAGAGGCAGCCCTGGAGGGCCGCCTCTTGCGAGACGCCCGTGGTGGGTAGCGAGCCCGCCTCGTTCGGGTGGAGAAAGATGTCGATGTAGAAGCCATCGAGCAAAATGGGCTGCCCCGGCAGCTCCGCGTCGGGAACGCGCGGCACCTTGTCGACTGGCGTCCCGGCGATCAGCGTTCCGGGTGGCACCCAGACCATGCCCGGACGCGGTGCGGCCTTTTGCTCGGCGCTCGCCCACGGCGGGCTGGTCGACTCCGAGCTTGCGCCCGACGAGGAGCTTTTATCGCTACAGCCCGCCAGCGCGAGCGTGGACCATACAGCGCAAGCGACAAGCCAGCACCGAGCGCACGCGACGAGCCAGCGCTGGCCGCAGGCGATGACCCCGTCTGCACGCGAAACAGCGGAGCTCGGAGCCATGTGGCCCGCCCCGGCGGCTCGAAGCAGAGGTCAATCCGGCTCCCGTTCGCGCAAGCCGAGCTCTTTCATTTTGAGCTGCAAACCCTTGCGCGAGATCTTGAGCAGCCTTGCCGCGTGGGTGACATTGCCCTGCGTTTGCTTCAGCGCGCGCTCGATCAGATCGTGTTCGAGCTTGCTCATGGCAGCTTTGACCACCTCTTTCAGGCCGTCAGCGGAGGAGGGGACGGCGTCTCTGCCGTCGTCGCCGTGCCCGTCTGCGCCTTCGGTTCTGGGCTCGAACAGACGTGGGTCCGATGGGCGCGAGGCGCGGCCGTCGGTGTCGCTGGGGCTCGAAGCTGGGACGGCCGACGTGCGCGCGCCGCGCACCTCGTCTGCCAAATCACCGCTCTGGATCGTGCTGCCGTCGGCGAACAACACCGCGCGCTCGATCACGTTCTCCAGCTCGCGGATGTTGCCGGGCCAGCCGTGCGACATCAGGCGCTCTCTTGCGTCGTCGTCGACACCGCTGATGTTCTTCTTCAGTCGCACGTTGAACTTGGCGACGAAATGGTCGACCAGCGCGGGAATGTCGGAGCGCCGCTCGCGCAGCGCAGGCAACGCGATGGGGACGACATTGAGGCGGTAGAAGAGGTCATCGCGGAAGGTGCCCTGCGCGATCTCCCGGCGCAAATCTCGATTGGTCGCCGCCACCAGCCGGACGTCGACCTTGATCGTCTTGATGCCGCCGACTCGTTCGAACTCGCTCTCTTGCAGGACGCGCAGGAGCTTGACCTGCATGTCGACTGGCAGCTCGCCGATCTCGTCGAGGAACAGCGTGCCGCCGGAGGCCAGCTCGAAGCGGCCAGGCTTCGCCGCCACAGCGCCGGTGAACGCGCCGCGCTCGTAGCCGAAGAGCTCGGCCTCCATCAGATCTTTGGGGATGGCCGCACAGTTGACCTTGATGAAAGGGCCATCTCTACGGCTGGAGTTCTCGTGCAGCGCGCGCGCGATCAGCTCTTTGCCGGTGCCGCTCTCGCCCGTGACCAGCACTGTGGTCGGCGTATCGGCGACGCGCTCGAGCACATGGTAGACCTCGAGGATGTTGGCGCTCTGACCGATTACGCCGAAGCGCGCGGTGCCGTCGCCTTCGCGCGCGTCTTCGACGGAGGTGGCGTCGGCGCTGGCGAGCTCCCGAGTGCGCAGCGCCTTTTTGACGACGATGCGAACCTCGTCCTGATCGAACGGCTTCGTCATGTAGTCGAAGGCGCCGGTCTTCAGCGCCTCGACGGCCGTCTCGACCGTGCCGTGCGCCGTCATCATGATCACCGGCCGGCTCGGATCGTCACGCAGCGCTGCGCGCAGTAGATCCATACCGTCGACCTTCGGCATCTTCAGATCCGTGATCACGAGGTCGATGTGGTTCTCGCGTAGCAGCGCGAGGCCAGCTTCACCGTCGGCGGCGAGGTGCACTTCGTAGCCTTCGCGACCGAGCTGGGCCGACAAGACGCGGCGCAAATTCGGCTCGTCCTCGACCACCAGAATCTGCTTCCGTTCCGGGGGGATCATCAACGATCCGGCAGCCTAGCACGTCACCCTGTTTCGTTTACATGCGAGGATGGGCCCGATGCTGCTTCGTTCCCCCTGCCTCTGGCTAGTCCTCGCTGCCGCCGCTCTTTTCGCTCCGTCTCGCGCTTTCGCTGCAGATCGCGTTACTGAGTGGAAAGCGAAATTTCCGCCGTGCACCAAGACGGCTTCGAAAGAGGACGAAGAAGCCGCGAAACATGCGCATAGAGCCGCCCTGGAGGGGTTCGAGCGAAAAGACTTCGAGATGGCGTCGCGCTTGTGGTCGGACGCTTACCGCTTCGATTGCTCGCGCCCTCGCGTGTTTCTCAACTTGGGCAGCGCCTTCGAGCAGGCCGGCGACGCCCATGCCGCGCTGGCGGTGTACGAGCTATTTCAGGAGCGCGCCTCTGAAGACGCGCCCGCTGACTTGCCGCCGAAGCTGCACGACCTGCGGATGAAGGTGAAAAAGCTCGATGACTCGGCAGCCAAGGCAGCAGTCGTCGTGCCGAGGGACGTTCCGCCGTCACCACAAGCCGTCGTCGAAACAGAGAAGCCGCTCGGCGTCGTCCCGTGGATCATCGTGGGCGGTGGCGGCGCTGTCGCCGTCGCGGGCGGCGCGCTCTTGGGTGTCGGTTTGAGCCAGGCGGGCAGCGCGGCTGACGAGTGCGCCGACCCGGAGGCGCGCACCGGCTGCTCACAAGATGCGGCCGACCGCGGGGAGTCAGGCGAGCTGATGAGTCAGATTGGCCAAGGCCTGCTCTACGGCGGCGTGGGAATCGCCGCGCTCGGCATCATCCTGGAATTTGCTGCGAACGGCGAAGACCCCGTCGCCAAAGAGTCGGCGTTTTTTCTGGTTCCACAATTGGGGCCTCAAAGCGCCGGCGTGCTCGCCGGCGGCACGTTCTGAGCGCCTCTCCACGCTGTCGCCGCACGATTTCCATGCGAGCTCCTCGAAGCCCCGGCCGCGGTCGGGTCAAGCTGCAGGCAGCTCACGACTGACATGCCCAAGATCCTCATCGTCGAAGACGAGCCTGCCATCAGCGAATCGCTTGCGTACACCCTGAAGCGCGACGGCTTCGAGGTGGTGGTTGCAGGCACCGTGAAAGCAGCAACGTTGGCGCTGCCGGGGGTCGAGCTCGTGCTGCTCGACTTGATGTTGCCGGACGGAAGTGGCTTCGACGTGCTCTCTCAGGCGCGCCGCGCCGTGCCGCCGCCGGCGGTGATCGTTCTCTCCAGCCGCGATGACGAAGCCGATCGCGTGGCAGCTCTGGAGACCGGCGCAGACGACTACGTGACCAAGCCGTTTTCGCCGCGCGAAGTGGTGGCTCGTGTCCGAGCCGTGCTGCGCCGCTCCGGTCAGCGGGCGGAGCCCATCCGCGCGCCCATGGCCGAGCTTGCGCTGACAGTCGACGAAGACACGCGTCGCGCGACAGTCCAGGGAGAGAGCCTCGAGCTGACACGCGTAGAGTTCGATTTGCTCGCGTGTCTCTTGTCGGCGCCCGGGCGCGTGTTCACACGCGCGCAGCTGATCGATCGCGTTTGGGGCGACGGCTTCGCCATTACGGACCGCACCATCGACTCGCACGTGAAGGCGCTGCGCAAGAAGGTGGGTGAAGCAGGCGGGGACGTCGGCCTGATCGAGACTGTGCGCGGCGTGGGCTACCGCGTCACGGATCAGCCGCTGGTATGACGATACAGACGTTCCTGATCGCGCTCTCCAGCGTTGCGCTGATCTTGTTCGTCGCGTTCATAGCGTCTCGCCTGCTTCGCTCGCGAGCTGCTGGCCTCAGTATTCGGATGCAGATCTTCTTGGCGCTCGCCGCGATCGTGGGCGCGTTTGCGTTCGGCGTCGGCGTCTTGGTGATCGATCGCGTGAAGGCACGCGCGACCCTGTTGGCGGAGGAGTCTGCGCGTTCCGAGGCGACTGCGATCGCGGCGCTGGTGTCCAACGAAATGGAAGTGCGCGGCCGCAGCCTGGACGACGTCGGACGGGACTTGGTCGCGCTCAAAGGGGAGATAGCCCTGTCGCTGTTCGCGCCAGACGGCCGATCGGTGCTGGAGGCTGGCAAGTCACCTGGCGACCCGGGCGTTGTCAGCGTCACCGTGCCCATCACTGCAAATGGAGAGCAGGTGGGCACCGTGCGCGTGGTGAAGGCGACGCTCGTGATTCAGCTGATGTTGGCCGACTTTGCGCCGACGATTCTGACCATCAGCGTCGTGCTCGGTGTGGCGGCCGCGATTGCAGCCGCCTTGATCGGCGGCACCATCGCAGCCCCAATCGAGAAGCTCACCGTCTTTGCTGTGCGAGTGAGTGAAGGCCAGCTGCTGTCGCGCTCGCCGCCGGTGCACGGCAGGGAAGTGACCGAACTCGCCAATGCACTGGAGACGATGCGTCGTGAGCTGGAGGGCCGCCCCTTCGTCGAGACTTTTGCGGCAGACCTGTCGCACGAGCTCAAGAACCCGGTCGCGGCCATCCGCGCCAGCGCAGAGGTGCTCTCCGATGGCGCCCTGGACGACCCGACCGAGGCGCCGCGCTTCGTGGCCCGTATTCAAGAGGCAACGACACGCATCGAGGCGCTGCTGGGAGAGCTCCTCAGCCTCGCGAAGATCGAGGCGCGCGGCGTGACAGAAAGCGAGCGGGTCGAGCTCGCCGCGATCGTGCGCGAGGCTGCGGCGCGAGTGCGCGAGCGCGGCGGCAAGGTCGAGCTGTCGCTGCTCTCCGGCTCGTTCAGCGTGCGGGGCGATGCGTTGTGGCTCGCGCGGCTGGTCGACAACCTGATCGACAACGCGATCGAGCACGGCGAACCGGACGCGCCAACGCGCATCGCGCTCCGCCAAACCAAAGATCAGGTCGCCATCACCGTCACGAACCGCGGCGCCGTCGCTGAGCATGTACGCAAACGCTTGTTTCGGCGCTTCGTTACGACACGCGCAGCGCGCGGGGGCACCGGTTTGGGGTTGGCCATCGCGCGCGCTGTTGCTGAAGCGCACGGCGGCGCGATCTCGTGCTCGAGCTTCGGACCACCGGACGTCGTGTTCACGTTGACGCTTCCCGTCGTGGCTTGACGCGCGAATTTTTGCTGGTGCGCTGGCCTCGCTTCGAGCTGAAGACGAAGCGCTGAAAGACACGCCTGCAGGCACAGTTGGGTGAACGAGCGGTTCCTGGACTAGAGTGCGCGCTTCGATGCCCGTCCTGACCGCTCGCGCCATCACCAAAGCCTACGGCCTTCGTCCCCTGTTCAAAGACGCCACCTTCACGATTCGTCGGGGAGAAAAGGCGGCCCTGCTCGGCCCGAACGGCACGGGCAAGTCGACGCTGTTGCGCGTGCTCGCGGGGCTCGAGCCGATGGATACCGGCAGCGTCGAGCGTCGGCGTGACGCTACGATCTTGTACTTGCCGCAGGAGCCGGTGCTCGATCCGGCGCGCACGCCACGCGAGATCGCGCGCGAGGGGCTGGCTTCGTGGCACGCGGCGAAGGAGCGCTACGACGCGCTCTCGGTGCGGCTCGAGCAGGGCGACTTCGACGACAAGCTTCTGCATGATCACGCGGCGCTCGGTGAGGACATCGAGCGGCTGGGCGGTTGGTCACGCGACCACGAAGTCGACGAGGTCCTCGCGCACCTCGGGGTCCATGACGTCGAGCGCCCCATCGGCACCATGAGCGGCGGTGAGAAGCGGCGCGTCGCCCTCGCACGCATCCTGGTCGCCAAGCCGGAGATGGCGATCTTCGACGAGCCGACCAACCACCTCGACGCTGACACCATCACCTGGCTCGAGGGCTACCTCGCGAACGAGTTTCCCGGAGCGGTGCTGCTGGTCACACACGATCGGTACCTGCTCGACGCGGTCGCTACGCGCGTGCTCGACCTGGAGGACGGCCGTGTGGTCGAGTACACCAAGCGCAACGACAGTGTCGGCACGTTTCAGGACTTCCTCGAGCAAAAGGCGGAGCAGTACGCCCATGCCGAGCGCGTCGAGTCGAACCGCCTGAGTTTCGTGAAGAAGGAGATCGAGTGGCTGCGCCGTGGCCCCAAAGCGCGCTCGACCAAGCAGAAAGCGCGCATCCAGCGCGCCGAGACTGCCATCACCGCCGACGGGCTGCGCGTGCGCGGCGAGGTTGAGCTCGCCGGGCTCGAGACCGGCTCGTCGCGCCTGGGCGGTACCATCCTCGAGCTACTCGACGTGAGCCTCGATCTCGGCGGCCGTCGCCTAATCGACGATCTCACGCTGCGCTTGGTGAAGGGGGATCGTGTCGGAATCATCGGCCCGAACGGCGTCGGCAAGACCACGCTCCTGCGCCTGGTCACCGGCGAGCTCGAGGCGACCAGCGGTCAGGTCGTCCGAGGGGGGCGAACCAAGTTCGCGTACTTCGATCAGGCTCGCACCACGCTGCGCGACGACTGGACCGTGCTCGACAACGTGTGCGAACGCGAGCACTCGGACAAGGTCGGCGCCGGCACCGTCACCATCGGCGAAAGTGTGATGGAGATGCGCGCCTACCTCGAGCTGTTCTTGTTCGAGGGCGCCGCGCTTCGCCGCAGGGTATCGGCTCTCTCGGGCGGCGAGCGCGCACGCGTCGCCCTCGCCCTTGCCCTCAAGAACGGAGCGAACGTCCTCTTGCTCGACGAGCCCACCAACGATCTCGACATCGCGACGCTCGCCTCCCTCGCGGAGCTCATCGAGGGCTGGCCGGGCTGCGTCCTGGTCGTCTCGCATGATCGCTACTTCCTCGACCGCGTGGTGACCTCCATCCTCGCCTTCGAGGGCGACGGCCAGGTCACCCTCTACGCAGGCAACTGGGACAACTACCGCCAGCAGAAGCGCGAGCGCGAGCTTGAAGCCAAGAAGGAGCTGCGCGCCTCGACGCCTCCCCCCTCCGGGCGAACGCCGCCGACCTCGAGAATGTGAATGTCGGCGCCGCGCTGCCCACTGTTGCGGGCTGGTGTAGAGCTCAGCCCATGCCATCGTAGAGGTCATTCACCTGAGTCGGCCGCGCGAGGGCCTCGACGGTGTGAACGCCAGCCCCATGGGGCGCCGCTTGCTTCTCGCCGATGAAGGCCGAGACCACTGCGTCCGAGAAGAACATGCCCGTTGGGGTCAGTCCGACGCAGTCTGCGTCTTGTTCGATCAAGCCTTCGTTGCAAAGCACCCCGAGGGCGCCGGGAAAATCAGCTGCCACGCTCGAACCGCAGAATGCACGATACGAATCCTTCGAGAACGCGCCTTTTGCAAGGCTGCGCGTAATGAACAACAGGCGTAGGTCGTGCGCCTCATCGGCGTAAAAGAGATCGTCGCCCGACCACGGGCGACCCGTCAGGTTCTTGCGCCTGAGCAGCTTGATCGCGCGGTGAGCCGCGGTGTCGATGAACGTGGCGAAGCGCATCTGCGGCAGTGAGGGATACCCTTGCAGCAAGCGGTGGCGCTGCGGACGCAAGAGCCGCGCTCTCAACTCCAACGCGATGGTGTCGGGCGAGTTGGCAGCAGTCGGCTCGGGCATGCGCCCCACTATCGCACGCGCTCCACGACGGCGGAACGGAGGCTCGGCTCCGCGCGGACTCGGGAGCCTTGGCAAGGGTGACTGTGAGCACGCCGTCTTTGACCGCCGCGGCGGCTCAAGGCTGAGCTGTGCGCAGTGCGTCCGGCGGCACCTTGACCAGCACCGCATCCTTCGACTCGGTGCGATCTGTTGCACCCAGAGCCTGACCATTGTTGCGGCCCCAGCAGGCGACCCTGCCGTCGGGGCGAATCAGGCAGGTGTTGCCCTGACGACGTACGAGCGTCAGGGGTCCAAGCAACGCAGGATAGAGCGGTAGCTGGGCGCCGCTCCAGTGGGCGTGTCCCCACTTTTCTCTATCGCGCACGATGTTGCCATCAGGCAGTCGAAAGATCTGACTGTCTCCACGGAACAGCGTCGCCCCGCTGAGCCTGGGTTGCAGCTCGGGACCATCCTTGATCTCGACGGGGCCCGCCAGCGGAGACTGTGACGATCTCGCTCGAGCCCAGCACCTCGACGGGGACGCTGCGGATGTCGTCTGTACCGTCACCCAGCGCGTAGTTGCTGTTATCTCCCCAACAGTAGACGTGCGTGTTGGCACCCACGTAACACGCATGCGAATCCCCTAGCGCGAGCTTCTGTGGGGAGTGCGGTACGGGTTTCTTGGGTTCCTGAGGCAAGGCCGCACCACTGACGACGGGGCGCGGTGGCGGATGGACCTCGAGCCGAGGGTCGCCCGGGGTGGCGCTCGCGCAGCCCCACACGCTCGCGAGGATCGCGAACAGCGAAAAAGCGAAGCTCTGGCGCAGTTGCATGCATCGTTGCACGGGACTCTCCGGGGCCTGTCTACGGCCGGCTTTTGGCTCGCGCCGTCTTGTTCTGAATGACTGCAGGTTGTGTATAGCAAGGCTCGCGCCCGGCGACCGCGATCTCGACGCCCAGCCGACGAAGGCCGCGCAAGTCGGTCGCGCCCAAGTCTTCCAACAGGCGCGCACCTCGTCGGCGCCGTTGCGCCCCCCGCCGTCGAGGGTGAGTCTGCTGGCGCCCGAGGGGGCCGGGGCCCGGTCCAGCGCGCGTTCACGCAGAAGGGCGCATTTCGGAAGCGCTTTGGTTCAATCGGCGCCCTTCTTCCGCGCTCGTTCGTGCGTCGGACTACTTGGGGATGGCGCCGAAGGAGGCCAGCAGTCTCTGAAGGCGTTAGATCTCGCTCATCCGCTTCATGAGCGTGCCGACGAGCTCTGATTGCGGCATCCGGGCTCGCTCCATCGCGAGCGCATTGGCAAACGCTTCGCGCGCGGCCTCGAGGTTGCCGAGGGTGACCTGGGCGACGCCGAGTAGCTCGTAGTCGACCGCCTCCGAGAGCGTCGCGGTGAGGTGCTCGATTCTTGAAATGGCGATGCGATGAGCCTCGACGACTGCGTCGCTCGACGCCGGTTTGACCTTGGGGATCACCATGAGGCGAAGCACCTGGCGCTGCTCTTCCGGCTTCAGGGTGCCGAAGCTCGCGTCTGCGAAGAGCTGACCATACTCAACGTGGGCCTCGTCTACCCGGCCGCTCCGCGCCAGCCCGGCAATCATCTTCAGGACGGCGACGAAGTCCTCGTTGCGAACAGAGAGGCTCGGCCTCGACTCGCTCTCGGGCGCTGCCTCGACCGCGCCATTGGCTGGTTCATCGCCGGCACCGTCGTCACCGAGATCGCTGAGGGGCACATCCTCCTCGTCCGTGACTTCGATGGTGATGTGCTCCGCCTCGGCAGCAGGCGCCGCCTGGATTGGCTCCGCGACGGGTTGCTCCGTCTCGGCCGCAGGCGCCGGCAGTCTCTTGGGCGGCGGCCTCGCAGGCGGCAACGGTGCAGGCTTTAGCCGCGAGCCGAACGTCTTGACCGCCGAGGCCGGCTGCGGGCTCGGAGGCGCCTGCGAGAGCGGGCGCATGGCCGGCGCTGGTTGCGAGCGCGACACCTCCGCGCGCGGGGGTGGCATGGGTGGCGGCAGCGTACGAGGCTTCGTTGGCGGCGGCAGCGCGGCTGGGGGCGAGGACGGCGGCAGCTCGGTGCGTACGGGAGGCGGCTCGTCCGGGAGCGCGAGGGTGTCAGCCGGCTTCACGATCGATGCCGGAGGGTCGCCGTCCGTGTTCACCGGGTCGAGCCCGAGCGGCGCGAAGAACGCGCGCAGCGGGCCGCGGAGCGCTGCGTACTTCGCCGAGAGTGTCGCCTTCGATGCGAAGATCTCCTCGCGGCGATCGTCTGCGAGAAGCCTCCTCAGGATGAGCTCGTCCCGCGTGACGGAGAGCGAGCGCTTCGAGATCTCCTCCGCGATGGGCGTCATCATCGCGATCAGCGATCGGACGAACTCCAGAAACGAGGGCTGCGCGCGGAAGTCGGCCCCGGCGGTAACAGCGCCCTGCAGCGCCTGGCGCGGAAGCTCGAGCGCCGCTGCGCGCAGCTTGGACGCAAGATCGACGAGCGGTGCCAGGTCCTCGTCGGTCGGCGTGAAGTCGCCGACCGACGCGTCCTCAGCGGGCCCCACGCGTACTGCGCGCACGGTGCCCGACGTGGGCTCCACCGTGAGATCGAAGCCGGTGTTCGCGCCCTCCAGTCGAAGCGTGACGCTCAATTTTGAACCGTCGTCGACGAGCTGCGTGACCAGATGTCGCTCGAGCTTCAGCGGCTTGACCTTCACCTCCTTGGAGATCCACCCCGAGAGCTGCGGCGCATGGATCTGGAGGTGAGGGGCGAGGCGACTCACATGAACCGGCAGCGCCCAGAGGCTCTTTTCCAGTATCGCGTGGTCGAACGTCCACTCGAGCCCAAACGCGGCGCTGTGCGTGCTGCTCGCGCTGTAGTGGCCTGCATCGCTCATCGCCACGGTCAGGACCGACGTCGCCTCGGGCGGATCGTGAGGCAGCAGCAGCACCTCGAGCGCTTTGACGCAGCTCTCGCGCGCGCTCGCTTCCTCTTCATCAATTACCGCGAGATCGTCGGTAAGCTGCTGGCGAACCGCCCTCAAGGTCGCGCTGTGGGTATCGATGACCGAGTCGAGGAGCCGCCCGCTCGCGCGCGCTGTCGGGGAATCGGCGAGCCCCTTGTCGGCGTTCTCGATCGACTCCGAGACGACCTGAATGAAGCCCGCCAGGTGCTGCGTCTGGGCGTCGGCCTCGGCCTTGAGCTCGGCCCTGCGCTCGCGCCCATCGCCGATGAGATCGTCGGCCTTGAGCGCCGCGACCGAGAAGTCGATCGCGTCCCGCAAGAACTCGAGAAAGTTCGCGGTGAGCTGCGACGGGGACGAGTCACCGTAGAGGTAGTTCATGTGGCCGTTCTGGACGGGCACCATGTTATCCGATCACGGGCGGGCGTCGCGATGATCCTCACGCGCCCGCGTTCACCCGACTGGGCTACAACGAGAGGCGCGCGCTAGCCAGCGCACAGCTGGTTCGACGTCTCATCGAGACACGAGCCGATCGTCGCGCAATCCGCCTCCTCCAGGCAAGCCGACAAAGCCTCGTCCCCGGCCGGCTCGAAGAAATTGACGCCGCAGGCATCATCGAAGAACACGCCTTCCCATGCTTCGTACGCGGTCAAGCACGCCGATTCGAGCTCGACTTGCCCTGTGCCGCTTCGCCTCCTGCTGCTGCGCCACCCGCCGCTGGGCTTCCGCCCTGGCCAGAGCCGCCGGCGGCCGGTGACTCGTCGTCACAAGCGACCACGAACAACCAAAGGCCTGCGGTTGATCCGAAAATACCATTCTTCCAAAGTTGCGCCCCAGCAACATCATTCGACGGCAACAAGTGCTGCAATGGCCTCCATTGGGTCGATCTGTGACGCCGTTGCAGCAGCCGGTCACCGTTGACCAGGTGCGCACTGGTCTTCGAGAGAGAACGGAGGGCGCACTGGCGTGCACCAGCCGAACTTGGCGCAGACTTCGCTCTTCGCGCAGTCCAGCCGACCTTTTACCTCGCATCCCAAGCGGCCGATGGTGCATTTACCGAGCAACTTGCAACCCGGCGTCGCCTCGCAGCCAGCATTGGTGAGGCTACAGCTCCCGTTCAGGAAGTTGCACTGACCGAAAGTCTTGCACCCGCGGGAGCGCGCGCAGTCGCTGTCGTTGGTCGCCTCGCAGCGGCCTTCACTGATCGAGCAGCCGCCTTCCTCCCGACATCTGCTGCTCGCCGCGCAGTCGGCATTGCTCCCGACCACGCATTCGTCTTTGCCTTTCAGGGTGCACCAGCCCGCGCGCCGGCACATCTCGGTCTCTCGACAGCTCGAGGCGCAGCTGGTTCCGAATAGCCTGCAGCCTGGCTTGCCTTGGCAGACGGCTGTCTTGGTGCAGTCCGCCTCGGCGCTGGCTTTACAGAACATGTCATGTGTCCGCGCTCGCACAATCTTCGACGGTGCGCGCTCCACAGCCCCCGTCCAAGGGCGAACACCAGCCCAGCGTGAGACAGTAGGTCGTCTGACGACAATCGTCGGCGCTGCTCGCGATGCAGCGACCCGCGCTCGCGGTGCACCGGCCTAGCTCCTGACAGCCGAGCGACGGACGGCACGCAGCGTCGCTGGTCGCTGCGCACTGGACGTGATTGCCATGCCTCAGTCTGTCGAGGGCTTCACGCCAACCGGTGATCTCGAGGTTCGATGTGATGGTGCACCACCCAGAGCCCTTGCAGGCCTCGAAGCACTCGGTCTCGCTGTAGTCGGAGAGCAGCGTGTAAAGCGGGACGCAGCCGAGCAACATCAGCGGAACGACCGAGAAGTGCCGCACCAGCGCCTTTTTCGGCAGCACCGCCAGCGGGAGGTTGCTCGCGCAGGCGAAGATCACCCCGGCGTCCTTGGCGGGCTCGATCAGGGTGGCGCCGCGGTCCCGGTACTCCTTGCCCTCTGCTGCGTGCGTCGCCAAGCCCGCGACCGTGAGAAGGGGCAGCAGAGCCACGAACAGCAGCAGCACGGCGATATGTAGAACCACGAATGTGTCCTCCCTCGAAGGCGTGCGTTCTCGATTCGTTTCTTTGTCATCGCAATGAAAGAGCTCCACAATCCGACCGCAACTGCACGGTTGCATGCAATCGCGTCAGCGATGCTTTTGGGCCGGCACGGGTTGCATCGGGTCTCGTCGAAGGCCTGAAATGAGCGCTTGCGGCCCCCGGTTTTTGGCAGCCTGCGCCCGGGAGTGGTAAAAACGACCGGCATGAAGTGCGCCTACGCCGTCGCTTTCGTCCTGCTGGCCAGCTGCGCGGACTACAACGAATACCGCACCGGCGGCAGCGGCTCGCCCGCAACGCGCGGCGCAACCTGCAGCAACGCGGCGCCTTACGGCCGATCGTACGGGGCCGCGCTGGCCAAGACCAACCCGAGCAAGCCCGAGGTGATCAGCAACGTCGAGAGCAGCGTGGTTGCCTCGTGCGAAGCCGACAAGTGGCCAAGCTCGGTGCTTTCGTGCCTCTCCGGCGCCAAGAACGGCAACGAGATGGACACCTGCGTCAGCGGCCTCAGCCCCGAGCTCCAGAAGAAGATGGAAGACTCGGCGCTGGCGAAGCTCAAGTAGCCGACCGAGGCCAGCGTCTCAGCTCACTTGCCAGCGTCTCGGCTCACTTGCCAGCGTCTCGGCTCACTTGCCAGCGTCTCGGCTCACTTGCCAGCGTCTC
>Ga0163144_10009808_pt1 | contig 20496 bp, 19 predicted proteins | sample OliLak19BULKMAT1_FD_123175 | JGI IMG/M metagenome (GOLD analysis project Ga0163144, IMG submission 123175) | Freshwater microbial mat bacterial communities from Lake Vanda, McMurdo Dry Valleys, Antarctica - Oligotrophic Lake LV.19.BULKMAT1 | ecosystem: Environmental > Aquatic > Freshwater >... | reverse complement strand
GCATTTCCCTATCCATTTTGTTGCAGAAGCACCGCAATTTTGGCAAAAAAAAGTTGATTTAGTCTTAGACATTTAAACGTGCTATAAATTTTATATATGAGTTAACTTTTAGGGACTATGTCTACCCAACAAACAAATATAAATTTTGACATTGAATTAGGTTTTTAATGCATATTTAAAGACGAGAACCTCCCTTGTCCCCTTTTTGAGGGAGAGTGGGGGGATTTTGTCTTCTCACCTCATACAATACCATTCCTGAGGCTACCGACACATTCAGAGATTTTACTGGACCTTCAATGGGAATAAAGGCTAATTTATCAGCAATCCTAAGTACTGTGGGAGAAAGCCCATTTTCTTCAGAACCCATCACAATAGCCAAGGGACCTTTTAAATTGAGGTCTTGAATATGTTCATTCCCTTTTTCGGTACAACCAATAATTTGTAGACTGTATTCCCGCATTTTTTCGAGAGCTACAGGCAACGATTTAACCTTACAAACTGGAATGGTAAGCAGTGAACCGGCACTGGTTTTAATAGCATCTGGGGTAATAGTTACTGAGCCGTTTGCAGGTATTACAATGGCATGAACACCCATACAAAGTGCAGTTCGAGCCATGGCACCAAAATTTCGGACGTCTGTAATTTCATCAAGTACTAAAATAAGCGGATCATTGCCTTGTTCAAACACCCGGGTTATTATTTCTTCATAGTTTTGATAATCTACTGGTGCTATAAAACCGATGGCTCCCTGATGATTTTTGCGGGTAATACCATCTAATTTTGCCTGTGGTACAATTTTTACGGTAATTTCATGAGCCTTTGCCAGTGTATGAAGTTCTGAAGCTAATTCACCCGTTAAGCCTTGTTTGAGGAATACCTTATCAAATTTTTTTCCAGCAAGAATGGCTTCAATAATTGCCCTTAGGCCGAATACGATGTTATTTTGACTTGTTTCCATATAAAAAAACAAACCCACTCACTTAAAGGAGTGGGTTTTTATTTGTTAAAAATTATTTTATTAGTTATCTGCTCAATGTATTAAATAGGGCATTATACTTATCTCCTAGCGGTTTATTGCCATTTTCGGTAGCTTTTTTAGCACATTCACCAATATAACCAACGGATTCTTGTAACTTCTCGGTTACGAACTTAGCTTTGTTGCCTGTATATTGTTTGTAAAATCTGGCTTGCTGTTCACAATCTTTTACCATAATTTCCATAAGCTTTTCAGCTTTTTTATTCGCTTTGGCGAAATAATAAGTATCTATGTAATAAAATCTGAGACGAAGATCCATAGGCAAAATGGCTTCCGGAATAACTTTTTGGCTAAAATCTAATAACTCGATAGCTTTTCCAAATTCATTCTTTTCCATAGCATAGGTTCTTGCCAATTGAACAAAAAGAACCCTTAAATTTTTAGGAACCAAAGTCGCCTTGTCGTCAATATTCATTTTAAGGTTTTTGTCCATGTTTCCCCAATCAAATTCTTTGGTAAGTTTGGTGAATAGCATATCTGGGTCAATCAATCCCATTCTTTCATTGTCACTTTTAATAGGAAGCAACCTGTAAGTTAGACCTTCTAAACGGAAATATCCATCCAAATTAAGATAGGCAGATGAACCCGTGGTTGTTGTAAAATATATAGGTCTTTTCCAACCATTCTTAGCATTTTGAGCCAAAATATCCAATACTACCAAAGTGCCTTTGTAAACATTGCTTGCACCAATATCGAATATGATATTGCTTACAATTGAATCACTTTCCTTAACCATTCCTGATTTAATACAAGCCGCTCTGTCAACGGGCATACTAAACTTTTTAACTGGCATAAAGTTAACGGGCTCGCCACCTCTGTTTGACATATTGGCTTTATCATCACTCGCCATAAAGTCAACAACCTGATCGAGTGGGTAAACTTTGTTTTGGTCAAATTGACCATTGTCGAAGAATGAAGTTACTTCGCGTTTTCCTTCTACCAATTTTTCAGCAGAAATTGACAAGTCCAAAGGTTCAGAATCATATACTTTTCTGCGCAATGCATTGATATACCAATCGGTTCCCAATAAACTTAGATTTATAATCCTCACATCGGTTCTAATTCCTTCTACGTTTTGAGCGTACCATAGTGGATAGGTATCATTATCACCATTGGTGAAAAGAACTGCATTTTTAGCGCAGCTGTTTAAATAATTTTTAGCGAATGAAATTCCCAAATAACGGTTAGATCTATCGTGATCGTCCCAGTTGTACTTAGCCATTAGATAAGGACTCGCGAGTAAGCTTGCACCAATAACAATGGCAGCGATACCGCTTTTGTTCATTTTTAATTTTCTACCGAGGTAATCATATAGAAATAATACGCCGAGACCAATCCAAATACAAAAAGTCTGGAAAGATCCTTCCATTGAATAATCTCTTTCACGGGGTTCAAACGGTGGCTGATTAAGGTAAACAATAATCATTAAACCTGTGAAAAGGAACAAGGCCAATACGACATTGGCATCTAAACGCCTATTTCGGTATTGAATTATCATACCCAAAATCCCTAAAATTAAAGGTAAGAAGAAAAAAGTATTTCGACCTTTATTCACCTTAAATGTATCCGGCAAATTGTTTTGCGGACCAATAAGCGCATTGTCAATAAAACCAATACCGCTCATCCAATTTCCATCCCATGGATCTCCGGTCATACCTTGATTATCATTTTGGCGTCCAACAAAATTCCACATAAAATAACGCATGTACATGTACCCAATTTGATATTTAAAGAAGAAGGTTAGGTTTTCGCCGAAGGTTGGTTTTCTGCCTTCCTTAGACCCACTCCACAATTGGTATCCTTGGGCACCTTGTTCTTTTTGGTTATCACCCATACGTGGAAATACCGTAGAAAACTTTGGATCCCAAACAGGTTCTGTTTTGTTCCCAACTTCCTCGTATTTATCAACACCTTTACGATATTGCATTGAACCTTCCTTTATATCAATATACTGAGCATTATAGTAAGGACCATAAAGGAGCGGACGACTACCGTATTGTTCACGGTTGATATAACTTGTTAGTGAATAAGCATCCTCAGGGTTATTCATATCAATAGCAGGATCAGCCAATGAGCGAATAACGACCATGGCATAAGAAGAGTAACCTAGGAAAATAAAAAGCAAACAATTTAAAATGAGGTTGGCAATACTGCGATTGGTTTTCAAGGTATAATAAATACCATAAGAAATAAGTCCTAAAAATAGAGCTATAAAGAACAAAACACCTGAATTAAAAGGTAAACCCAAAGAATTTACAAATAATTTGTCAAAAGTAGCCGCCGCCTTAGGCAAACCTGGTAAAATAACTGCCTGAATGGCACCCAAGGTACCTATACCAATGGCGGTAGAAATATAAAATCCTTTCTTGCTGTATTGATAACGGTTAAAGTAGTAGTAGTAAACAACTGCTGGAATAACAAGCAAGTTAAGTAAGTGTAAACCAACCGAAAGTCCAAGAGAATAAGCAATCAAAACCAACCAACGATCAGCGCCAGGCTCGTCTTTTACCCTTTCCCATTTTAGTATAAACCAAAAGGTAAGTGCAGTAAAAAATGAAGAAGAGGCGTAAACTTCCGCTTCCACTGCGCTAAACCAAAATGAATCCATAAAAGTTAGGCTCAATGCACCAACCAATCCACTACCCAAAATGGCAATGGCATGAGGGGTTTCAATTTCATCTGCTGCCAATGAAATACCAAGAATCTTTTTTGCAAAATGAATAATAATCCAAAAAGTAAACATGACCGTGAGGGCACTTGCCACTACACTTAACATATTTACCCAAAGTGCTACCTTGGTCACATCACCTCCGGCCATCAGCGAAAAGATACGACCAATCATCAAAAAGAGTGGGGCACCAGGAGGATGCACAACTTGCATTTTGTAGGAAGCAGAAATAAATTCACCACAATCCCATAAACTCACAGAATGTTCAACGGTGAGGCCAAACACAACCATGGCAATTCCGAATACAAGCCATCCAAAAACATTGTTAATTAATCCAAATTTCTTCATAGTTATTTAAGGAAGCGAAAATAAGTAAGTTTTTTATTTAAAGTTATATATAAAGGAGATTTGTATTTGATAGAAATGTGAAATGATATTAACAAAACACAAAAGGAAAAGGGATGTGGTTTTACAGGAATACTCTAAAGTCGGGTTGGTCGTAAATGATAAGGGAATTTTATCCAATTTCCGCTGTAGTATCGCCTTGGGGGAGTGCAAATTTTTCTGCCGTTTTGCAGATAAAAGAAGAAGGCAATTTTCACCACAAATGTTGATGCGGTGAACCTAAGTTTGATTAGCTGCAAATGCGTTGACTATTTGATAAACCTAATTTGTAAATTAAGCTTCATTTTTTGTTCTTCATTTTCTAAATAAACATCACCAAATTTGTGTCTTTCTGGGTCTGGAGTTTCAAGTTTTGTATTGTTGAACAAATAATCCTCAAAGTTTTTAGTAAAATAAAAATGATAGCATATAAGTTCTCCATCATCCTTTACAATTAAATAACCACCAGTTGCTTGGTAATTTCTTTTCCAAACTTCTGCGGCTCTCATTCCGAGAGCATAGTCAGTTAGAAATTTTTTCATAATCATTTCATACATACTTGAATTTATATTCAAGTTGTAACCAATAGAATTTTTAGTGGTAATAGTAACAATGAATTTTTTTACAGTATTTTCAGACGCGGTGTCATTTGTATAAAATAAAACAAGCAATTCAGACAGTATTTTATCAAAATTGTAGTCAATTGTCTGCAAGTTGGATTTAAATATCTCATTATCAACTTTCTCAAATTTTAAACTTGCACCGAAACTCTTTAATAGCTTTAATTTTGTAGAAAACTCCTTCGCACTCTTTATTTGACTGATTTCTTCTTTTGACAACACCTTTCCATTAATATTGAAGGAAAAATTTGTTGCACCACTTGCATTTACAAGCGTTGAAGGTCTGCCCAGTTGCGACTTAATACTGAAACCTAAAGCTGGGGATAAAAATGTATTTGGGTCAGTAACTTGTATTGTTATATCGTTTTTTAGTTTCGACTTCGCTTTTAAAGTGCTTATTGAAAAGGATGCTAAGAATTTTTCTATCTCTGGAATTTCAAATGAACCATTTCCTTTTTTAGCAGTTTTGATTTTTTCGAAACAAGTTTTTGCGTTTGCTACAAAATCAATAATTGGAATTTTAAAAAGTGGTTTTCCATCAGAAACAATGATCAATTTATCCTGAATTGAAAACTCAACTAATCTGTCCTTCTCATGCCTTAATACTTTAATGATTGGGTAAAATATTTCTTTTACTTTATTGAAATTTTTGTGATTTCAAAATAGGCGATGCTCCAAAAATCATCTCTAAATTTAAATTTGTCAAAAAGTCAGAAAGTTCATCTTCGGTTTCAAAGATTATTTCGGGTTCAAATTCCTCATTGAAAAATTCAATTATATTTACAATGAAATTAAAAACAAGAAAGTGAATCCCATCTAAATTATAGACATAGATAATTTTCTTCCGAGTTCCGTCTTCCAACAAAATAGTTTCAATTGTTTTTGAAGGTGTCATGTAACTTACATCAATGGCTGTGTATTTATTCATTTTATAAAAATGTTTTGGTAATGATATTCTAAAAATTCTTTTGAAGGAGAAAATTTATCAGGCAAAATGATTGATTGATTTTCATATTTTATAAATAAATCAGAAACAGCATCTTCTTTCCTGTAATTAATTAAATATTTTGAAATCTTAATTTTATAATCTGCCGTAACTGTTATAAAACCTCTATCAAATGCTTTATCGTGAATTGAATTTAAACATAATTCATTGTGAGGATTTAATCTATACTTATCATCTTTTGCTCAAGGAATAATATGACTTGCCAACTAAAAAATCCGTGATTGATAATCCAGTAATACAGCATTTTAAATTATATGATGAAAGAATTGTTGAACGAAAAAAACTTTGATTTACTCTTTGTTTAATTATTGCTTCTCGTTCTGTTCCAAATGGTATATCATCAATGTTTATATCTGAAATTTTCTCAATTGGTTGATTTGTAAATTTAGAAATCAACAACTCACTTTCATAAGCAAGATTATTCCAGTCATTATTAAATTCATTCCAAACTTGTTCATTTAATATACTTGCATTTGCCAATCCAAAAATTCCTCTTTTTTTTAATTCAGGGTCAAAAATTCCAAAGTTTCCAATTTTCATTTTGACTGAATTAGCACTTCTTCCAATAATTTTTGCAATCCGAAGAATATCAGGGTGAGTTGAACTAACTCTATTGAAAGGAATTTTGCAATAAAGATTTAATGCTACAATGGTTTGTTCTTTTGTCCAGTTATCTTTTGGCATTTTCGGTAGGGTTACGCTGCGTTAGGGATTGAAGTGGAAATCCTTTTTGCTTTTTGCAAAAAGATTGTAGCGGAAAGCCCGACCCGAAGGGTAACGCCCAAAACATCAAAATTGTCTGGTATATATTTTTTAACATGAGGTTTTATAATGTCGCCAAATGGAATTTCACCAAAATTTGCTCGGTAAGTTTTCTGGGCTTCTTTGTCCCACTCACTCGTAAATACACACTTTCCTCCAAGATTTTGCATGGCTAATCTAAAACCACCAATACCAGCAAAAAGGTCTATAAATTTAAAAGTATAATTTTCGGGAGTTGGAAATGGAACATTTTCTACTTCAAAAAGTAGTTGTTGAAGGGCTTCTTCAGCAGCTATTGGAATATTTTCGTCTTGCTCTTTATATTCAATATATTCATTTATAATTTTCAAAGCGTCCTTTTTGTTGTGCTTTGAAACACCATTCTGAATGTTATGTAAATAGTGAGTTAGTACAGCTTTTTTGTTGTCCTTTGGCTCAATAAGTCGAATTTGAAAGCGTTTGCCGTCAAATTCATCTATGCTTATTTTCTCCTTCGTTTTCATTGATTTTAGATTCAGAATTCAAGTCGCAAGTTCGTAAAAAATAACTATTCAAGTCGAATTTCTTGTTCCAAATTGTCAACAGTCTAAAAGTCCCATACTGGTTGTCTTTTGAGTGCGGTTGGGCAAAAATTAATGTGCTGTAATTTGGATTGGCTCGTGAGCTGGTAATACAGCTCTTTTAATTTTGATAAGCGTAAACAATTTGTCTGTCTTATGTTATTATACAGTCGTTTGTATAATCCTTTGAGCCTGCATCTATCTTTGTCATTTATAAATTTTCTGTTAGCTTAACTTCTTGATAGATAGCGACATCGAAAAACAAGAGAGTTGCTATTTATAAAAAATTTATCCCAGGCATATTTTTTGGCCAGAGGCGGGGACAGTATTTTACTCGCAACATTCGAAGCAGCGGCGACCTAAGTTTGCCAAGGCCAACGTTAGTTTGCATTTAATAACCGAATACCTTTATTTCGTGAATGTTAATTGAGAGATAAAAAACATTCCCGATTTTTTTCAAGCCAATCTTCTTCTTAGCCAAAAAAATCAGTTTTTGTAAGTAACATCTATCAATATTGAAAAAATGAAACTCAGTTTAGAATTAAAACAACAAGTGATTGAAGCGTGCAGGGAAAGAGTTTCTGCTAGAGTTGAAAATGCCAACCACGCCATGCAGGAAGCCCAATTAGCGGCCAATGGAGAGGAGAAAAGCAGTGCCGGCGATAAATTCGAAACGTCACGGGCGATGGGTCATCGAGATAGAGATATGTATGCTCGGCAATTTGTAGAGGCGAAAAATGAGTTACAAAAGATGGATCGCTTAAGTACCGATCCTTCTTTTCTTATACGAATGGGTTCTTTGTTTTTGGCCAATGGAATTCTCTATTTTATAGCCACAGGCCTTGGAAAAATAGAATTGAATAATCTTGAGATCATGGTCATTTCGAAAGAAGCACCGATTGCATCGGCTATGCTTGGCAAGTCAAAAGGAGATGAATTTTTGTGGAATAGTAAATCGTGGAAAATTGAGGATCTGATTTGAGGTTATTCGATTAAGCAAAATCGTTCTAAATTTAACTAAACTCCTTGTTATTAAAGGTTTTAAAATCCGGAAGGATTAATTGTTTTGAGAATAGCGATGTCCCGTTTATTCGACCCAGATGGGGTAATATGGTGTAATGATATTATTGTGTGCCATAAATATTTGAACAATCCTGGCGGAGGCGGATAATGATCCTGCATATAATTTTACAATGTAATGTAATCCACAAGCCTTTATATACTGACAAATCCAATTATTATATTTTCTTTTGCAATCCGATTTGAATTTTTCTAAAGCAACTTTCATTCTTTTAATTCTAGCCTATCTTTCTGGGTGCAAACCTGAAGAGTTTATCACAGATAGCAACGCTAAACTTCGCTTTAGCAATGATACAATATTGTTTGATACCATACTGAGTCAGATAAAACAGGGAACCCCAAAATCAGTCAACCGACAGTTTTTGGTGATAAATCCTCATGACAGCAAGATAAAGGCAACCATTTTTCTTGGAGGCGGTGATAAATCCATTTTTCGTTTAAATGTAGATGGAGATCCAGGTATACGTTTTGAAAATATCGAAATCAGAGCACACGATAGTATCTTCCTTTTTGTAGAAGCCTATGCCAATCCGAATAATAATTCCGTTGACAATCCATTAATTATTAGGGATTCTGTTGTTTTTATAACCAATGGGAATTTGCAAAATGTGCAGATTCTAGCTTGGGGGCAAGATGCCATCTATCACTTTGCGGATTCAACAGAAACGGATCTAGTATGGGCTAATAAAACCAAGCCGTATGTAATTTATGATTATTTCTATGTAAAACCAGGTGCTACCTTAACGATCAAGGAAGGCGTGAAGGTTTATTTTTCACCCTACTCTACCCTATACACTGAGGGAACCTTAAAAATAGAAGGTACCACCAATGAACCCGTCATCTTTGAAGGCGATAGAACATCTGATAAATACTCTGATAAATTTTCAGCCGTTCAATATTACAATCTTCCCGGACAATGGTATGGTCTTATTTACGGATGGCCATCCAAGGGAAATGTTATTAAAAACGCGAGAATTAAAAATGCCGTTTGGGGCGTTCGTGTTGATTCGTCTTCCTCTGATGGTCAAGCAACGGTTAATATATCGAATACATTTATTCAAAATATGAGTTCCAATGCCGTGATAGGAACGCGCGCAAATTTTCGCATTGAGAACAGCGTTCTAGCAAATTGTGGCTCTTCGTGTCTTTACACCTATAAAGGCGGTGATTATGATTTGAGACATTGTACCATTTCCGGCTACTGCGATTTTGGTGGAACTACAAATCCGGCATTGGCTGTCACCAATCGCTTGCGGGATCAATTTTATAATATTTTGGAAACGTATCCATTGCGTTTTACCATTCTAAACTCTGTTGTGTGGGGACCTAAGGAAAACGAATTCCTGACGGATATTGATAATACAAAGTTGTTTGTGTGGGTGCCAATAAATAATGTTATCAAATGTAAAACGATTAATTTTAACCAACCGGGATTTAAAAACTATATGAACAAGGATCCCAAATTTAGAGATTTTGCCACCTATAATTTTGAGATGGATACCCTTTCTTCTGCCAAAGACAGTGGCCTGATATTAACACCTCCCATATCAACAGATTTCAAAGGTATATTGCGTGACAACAGACCAGATATTGGAGCATACGAGCGCAAAGAATGAACCTTGAGCAGCTAAAAAATAAAGGCTTCTGCCAAAAACAAAGAGACCGTATAGTTTCTCGCGCTTATAAGAAAGAAACAAACCAGGAAACTGGATCAAACCTTGGAAAAAATTCATGATGAGGTGTTTGAGGAAACAGATTGCCTCCCCTTCGGCAACTGCTTTCGAAACACTGGTGCGCTTTTACTGCAAAAAAACAGCGAAAACTTATCTAACCATCATAGCATCAAGCAAGGCAAATTGATGAAGACAAGGACTATGTTTTCATAGGAATGCCTTGACCCTTTTTAGCTACTGATAATTATTGCTCAGTTTACGAACATCGTCCAAAGGCCTGCCGCGAATTTCCTCACACCAGCCGCAAGAGGTTTTATCAAATTAACCATCTCACCATTAAAAATGTGGCAATTTGTCCAACTGCTTTCGAAATTGTTGAAAGATTGAAACAAAATTTTTAGAGGCTTTTTAAAATTTTCAAAAACCATTTTAAGTTTCCTTCAATTAATGTGCTTATTTTTAACTAAAATTATTAATATTGTAGTTGATTTTTTTATTCAAAAATATCAGAATGTCTTTACTTCAAAACCTTTTAGATAAGAGCAAGAATTTCCAATTTATACGGAATGTCAGTGTCAAAAGAGGTCACGAGTGGCAGGTGAAAACCTTAAGAAAATTACTCGAAAAGGCTCAATTTACTGAATTTGGAAAGGCGTATCATTTTAATGATTCGCTAGCATCAAGTGATATCGTTAATTCCTTTAAAAATACTGTACCTGCCGGAGATTATCTAAAAATGCTTCCTTGGTGGGAACGAAGCAGAAACGGAGAACCAAATATAACTTGGCCTGGAAAAATTGAATTTTTTGCAGTAAGCAGTGGAACGACAGATAGCAGCAGTAAATTTATTCCCTTTACAAAGCAGATGAATCGAGCCATTCACCGGGCGAGTATCAGACAGGTTGTTGCTATTGCAAAAACCGATGTACCCAAGGATCATATCATGAAAAACTGGTTGATGATTGCAGGTAGTACGGATTTAGACTATAATGGCATTTATCGTTCAGGAGATTTAAGTGGAATTACTACCAGCCATATTCCGCTTATGTTTCAGCGTATAAGTAAACCTGAGCCCGAAATAAAAAGGGAACGTAACTGGACAGATAAAATAGCCAAGATGACCCGTGAAGCGGTGAATTGGGATGTTGGGATTATTGCTGGTGTGCCTGCTTGGATACAAATGTTGCTTGAAAGCATCATCAATCATTATAAAATCTCGAACATTCATGAAATATGGCCAAATTTAGAAGTATATATTCATGGAGGTGTTTCCATCAAACCTTATAAACGCAGCCTCGATAAATTGATGGGAAGACCCATAAAATATTTTGAAACTTATTTGGCTTCTGAAGGTTTTATCGCTTTTCAACACAAAGAAGATGTTTCAGGCATGCGCTTAATTTTTCGCAATGGAATCTATTTTGAGTTTATACCCTTTAACAACCGAAATTTTAATGAAAATGGCGAATTAACCGAAAACCCAAACGTATTAAGTCTTATGGAAGTTGACGATAAAACGGAATACGCGCTCCTTATTTCAACGTGTTCTGGCGCTTGGAGGTATTTAATTGGTGATGTGATACGGTTTACAAATCTTAATAACTGCGAGATAGAAATTACTGGCAGAACGAAGCATTTCCTGAGTATGTGTGGCGAGCATTTAAGTGTTGACAATATGAACAGAGCCTTGGAATTGACTGGCTCTGAATTAGGATTGGATTTGATTGAGTTTACAGTTTCTGGCATTCCACATACAAATGGGTTATTTGCTCATCAATGGTACATAGGTTATGATGGCAATTCCCTTGATTCAGAACTTGTAAAAACTAAAATTGATAATCACCTCAAAGCATTAAATGATGATTATCGTGTTGAGAGAACGGCTGCCTTAAAAGATATTTATGTTGAGCTGATACCAAATGATATTTTTATTGACTGGATGAAAAAATCTGGTCATTTGAGTGCGCAAACCAAATTTCCACGCGTCATGAAAAATGAAAAGCTGGAAGAATGGAAAAAATTTGTTAAACAGGCTCAAGCAAGATTCATCGTTTAAATAACATTTCATCCAAGCTATTGATTCTATAATGCCTTCCCTTCAACAATTATACCCATACCATGAAACTTGTAACGCTATTTACTTTCGTATTATTCCTTCAATACCATGTGTATTCTCAATCAAAGCCTAATAAAAAATCAGATTGGGAAAAAGCAGGTTTAAAGGGAAAAGTTGAATCCATAGAGGAAAAGACCTATAGCTTAAATGCGCAAAATGGTTCAATGGAAATTGACACTGTAATTTTCAACCCTAGGATAACCCACTATAATAAAACAGGGTTTATTACAGAGGAAACAACGTATCAATTAGATGGAAAAATAGCTGAAAAGTGGAATTACACTTTTGATATAAAAAACAATCCAATTGCCGGAAAAAGGTATGATGATGATGGCAATATTCTTTGGCACTTTAATACAAAATATGACGACAAAGGCAATGAAATTGAAATAACCAAGTATGAAGAAGGTGGGCTCATTGAAACAAATTCACTTGTGTATGATGCAAATGGAAACTGCATAGAGATTAGTTCGCAATCAGAACCGCTCTGGAAAGAAAACTTCAAATACGATAGCCTTGGAAATAATATAGAGCGAAATTATACCAATGTTGAAGGAATACGCATAGGCAGAGAAACCTATAAATACAATGAGAATAACATAATGATTGAGCGAATTAAGTACGGCATAGATGATTCTTTTATTGAGAAAGAGACCTATAAATATGATAAAAATGGAAACCAGATTGAGTACAATTATTTTTCTGTTGAAGGAATTCTCTTAGGAAAAGAAACCTACGCTTTCGACAGCAAAGACAATGTAATAGAGCATAAATCATTTAGGGCTGATGGCACCTTAGATAAAAAGATATTAAACTTGTATACTTATGATAAGCAAAAAAACTGGATTGTGAAGACAGGGCTTGAAAATGGTAAAGCATCTTATATGACGCGGAGGGTGGTGAAGTATTATTAGGGGGAGGGGAGGTTGCAAAAAAACTGTGAACTCAAGGTTTATTTTGGATTTGCAGTTTTGATTATGTGTTATAAGTATTGGGAGTTTTCAGAAGATGTCTCGTCCTAAAATAGGTTTACACTTTTAAAGTGTAAACCTATTTTAGGACGAGACAGATCAACAAATCCTAAAAAACCTAATTCAGACGACAATAAATGATACCGATAAAAGCAAAATTATAGAACTGATAAAAGCCGGCCAAAAACTTCCAAAACAATACATCTATAAACTACTTCAAATTAACCCCATCCAATCAGCACAACAAAAACTTACAAACCGCTAAAACCGAACTCCAATCTTATTAAAAATAAAATGCAATAACCACGCTGGTCCGATAAGCAAAAACTGAAGGTCTTGAAGGAAGGATGGTTTCTTGCCTTCAATTTTATGACCGACAAACTGTCCAATCCAAGCAAGTACAAAAATAAGCAATGAAACTATAGCCAAGTTTTGGTCAGATTTTGTGGCATTTAAAATTAAGAAATTGCCCCAAAGCATCAGCGAGCCTATGAGTAGAAAACCAAAAAACATGTAGATGGATAATCTCAGATAATAAATCCAAGCGAGTACCAAAAAGACGAACCCCCAATTTAATAGTAAAGTTTTTTGGCTTGAAAAAGGGTAGGGTATGGCCATTAATAAGCCAATCAGACTGAACATTATGGCGGGGACACAAATCCAATGAATGGCTTTGTTGATTTTGTTTTGATGGCTTTCACCATAAATTTCCAAAAGCTGATGAATGGTATTCATGGTATCAAACATAGCAGCAATTTATGAAACATCCAAAATTCATTGCAATTCTGCTTATTTTAGAGTTGGTTTGCTCCTATTATGAACCGTAGAATTCTAATCTTCCTATTGGCTGGTATAATGCTTGGTATCGGCGGCACACAGTGCATCAAATCTGCTCAGAACAATTCTGATAGCTCAGATCAATCTAACAATTTTATTGATACCACGGAATTAACAAGAGACACTATCATAGCGGATATTGAGGTTGATTCAGCACCCGCTGAAAGTTACGATATGCCTTTAACTGTGGGCAAAGCGGCTATCCCGGCAAAGGTGTATATCATTTTAAAGTATGTCGACACCTATAATCAGCCCAAAAAAGATTATGTGGGTGGAACAAGATTTGGAAATTATGAAGGAAGACTGCCAAAAAGTACCGCAAAAGGTAACAAGATAAATTATAGAGAATGGGATGTCAATCCAAAAGTGAAGGGGGTTAACCGAGGGGCTGAGAGGCTTGTTACCGGAGATAATAAAACGGCCTGGTACACAAGCGATCATTACAGCAGTTTCCAAAAAGTACGCTAATGTCATTACAGATTTTCCCAATCAATGAGCCCTTGCATTTTAAATGCGATAATGCAACCTTTATGGCCACATTGGATGGAAACCGTTGTAAGTCAGAAAGTGCATTGCTAAAGGAGCTTGGTGATATCTTTAGATTTCCCGAATATTATGGGCATAATTTTGATGCCCTTTTTGATTGTCTTACCGACCTGGAATGGCTTGGTGTTGATCATGTTTACTTACTGATAATTCATCCCGCACTTATTTGTGCAGACGAAGATAATGACAGGGCGAGGGAAATATTTAATGTTATCCTTAGTGATGTTTTAAGAACCTTTAAGCACCACCCCATCCACTTGCATTTAATTGCCGAAAAATCATTTATTCATCTCATAAATCCCGAACCAATTGATTAGTAAAGTCAGAAGCAATGCGTATATCAAACTGCATATTGCCATTTTTCTTTTTGGATTTACAGCTATTCTTGGGAAATTAATTTCATTACAACAAATTGGATTGGTATGGAATAGGCTATGGATTAGCTGTGTTGGATTGATTTTTTTACCTGGGATTATTCGCGGGTTAAAAGACTTATCAAAGGTTGATATTTTGAGGTTTACAGGCATAGGAATTATTGTAGCCTTGCACTGGGTATTGTTTTATGGCTCCATAAAATTAGGTAATAATGCTTCTATAACCTTGGCTTGTCTTGCAACTACCCCTTTATTTACCTCTGTTATTGAACCCTTGCTCAACAGGCGAAAACTTCTAAAAACAGAGGTTATCCTTGGGTTAATGACCATTGTAGGGGTGTATTTTGTTTCAGGCGTTGGCAGTTTTTACTATGCTGCTATTGTTACCGCTATAATTTCTGCATTTTTAGCTTCGGCATTTTCTACCCTCAACAAAAAATACCTTGCACACCATAATGTTTTATCTGTTTCATTTCTTGAGTTTTTTTCAGGCTGGGGCTTTCTCTGTATTCTTTTACCTTTCTATTATGCTTATGAAAATGGCTTCTATATTTTTCCGCAAAATCAGGAAACAATACATTACTGGCAATTCACTTATCTTGGTATTCATTCAGATTGGTATTATTTGATTATTCTTGGATTGCTTTGCACCTGTTTGGCATTCGTATTCAGTTTGCAGGCCTTAAAACATATTTCGGCTTTCACGTCCAATTTAAGTATCAATATGGAGCCTGTTTATGGTATTATTTTGGCGGCGCTATTTTTTAAGGAAAACAATGAACTTAACTTTGAGTTTTATTTAGGAGCCTCAATCATATTGGGGTGTGTAATTCTTCATCCTTTGTTGCAAAAAATTGAAAGAAAATCTCAACGACATTCAAGCTGAACACGCCATAGTATTATTTGACGGCGTTTGTAATTTCTGCAACAGCTCCATAAATTTTATTATCAGACATGATGAGGGGGGCTATTTTAAATTTGCCGCCCTACAAAGCGAAGTGACCCAAGAGCTATTGGGTAAAAATATTAAAGCCATGCCTGAATCGGTTATCCTCATTGAAAAGCACAAAAAATATGAGCGGTCTTCGGCGGCACTTCGCATAGCAAAAAAATTAAATGGCCTATGGCCGTTGCTTTATGTTTTTATAATTGTACCCAAGCCAATACGTGACTGGTTCTATAATTTGATAGCAAAAAATAGATATAAATGGTTCGGAGTTATGGATGCCTGCATGATACCAAGCCCCGAAGTGAGGCAGAGATTTCTTTGATACTAAACAGTTTTTAATACACATGAAAATTTATTACAACCCGCATTGCTCCAAGTGCCGTGAAACTCTAAAGCTTATCGAAAGCAAAGGCAAGAAGGCTGAAATCGTTGATTATTTAAACAATCCGCCGAGTGTAGAGTCTTTAAGGAACATAATCAAAGTATTGGGCATTAAACCCATTGAGCTTGTAAGAAAAAAGGAAGTTCTGTTTATCGAAAAATTTAAGGGGAAAGAATACTCTGATGAAGAATGGTTGAGCATTCTTTCCGAAAATCCAAAACTGATAGAGCGACCTATTGTGATTGAAGGGAATAAGGCAGTGATTGGGAGGCCACCAGAGAGGGTGTTGGAGATAATTTAGTTTATTACTTTATTAATAGACATTGAAGAGATGCATTTTAAATGCCTCTAAAAACTATCTATGCAACTTTTCAAGCTCATTCTTTAGCTCTACATCTTGAACAATATAGGCTACAAACGGTCGGTTTTTATCAGAAGTAATAATTGTGTTTAGAACAGATGTTGTGTTGTTTCCTGTAAAGATATCAATATGATTGTCCTTAATGGCTGAGCCAATATCCACAGCATAAAAATAGCCATCATGTTTGATGGTATCACCAGGAATCGCCACATTAACCATTGCTGGTATAAACACGATGGATCCTATTTTAATCACAGAAGGGTCTACAGCGATACTTTTATAAGGCACTAACTTATAACCTTTCACCCCATCGCCATATTTTCCTTTGGCTCGCACCCAAAGAGTTCTGTTAAGTTTATCAAGAGTGAGGGCATGGTTTGCTATATATTTCTTACAATCTACACAAGGTTTTTCTGATAAACCACCATAATTCAAGGTAATGCCTAAATCGTTGCTATCGAAGATTGTCATGGTTCCTTCAATGGCAGCTTTGCAAAAGCTCAGAGTATCTATTTTTAGCTTTAAATCAGAAATTCCCGCTCCCTTAAGTATTACGCCATTGCCGTTATAAACAATTTTGGTATGATAAATATAGTATTGGGTTGCCCATAAATCTTTCTGTACCCTTCTGCTGTCTGTTATTTTTACGGATGTAATAGCACTTTGAGAAGAGGCAGTTAAACCTATAATAAGACAAATAAGATTGAGCAAATATTTAGAGAACCTAGTTATAGACACAATAGGATGGAATATTGAACTGATTTTCCATTTCATTATTGCCCATAAATGATGGCATCAGGAAAAAAGGCAAGGTACGCGAAGGCAAAATGATTGCTGTGAGGTAAAATCATAAGCTGTTTCCCTTTTAAAGTACCATCTCTACAATATCCAGTAATATCCCAAGTAGAGCTGGTTTGATTATCAACAAAATAGTTATGCTTTTTATGAAAGGTGTAGTTAACGCCGTTGAGTGTACTTCTAAAAGCGGTTGCGCTTCCAATCCTTCTCGATTTAGACAATTCATCTTCATCCAACACCGAAACCATGTCTTTGTGGTAAAAAATAACAAAGTGCATATTGTCAAAAATTTCATTGACAACGTTTTTTTTTGCAATGGCGGTAAATGGATAAATCATGGTATGGTCTTCAACATGAATATCCAAAACTCTTTCAAGCGGAGGTAGGCGTGGATCTACTTTATCAGGGATGAAATAGGTGGTATCAATGGAAGAATTTTGATGATTTAAATGATGGAAGGGACGGTGTTTATGTTTTTCAACAATGAGAGAAATATTTTCAGGTGAAAGAATAAGCCCTTCAGGATAGCGATCAAAATAATCTTTTGAGGAAATAATGAGTGCTCGCATTATTTTAAGCTCCGTACCAGCTAAATCACCAACAATGGCTTCGCCCATAAGCTGCTCCCACCAAGTTTTGGTTTGCTTATCATACATTATCATGTCGTTGTGCATCAACAAACCTGAAATTCCAAAAGTGAGTAAATAGTCTTTCCCATCTTTTTTTATTTTTCTGTTAAAAACCATGGCTGCATTACACATGGGGCAATAGGTAATCATGAGTTGTTCGCCACCCAAACTGTCATTGGACAGCTCATACATGGTGAGTAAACTTAAAGGGTAGGCTTTGGTTTGTCCATTATAGCTGATAGCAATCACAGGTTCATATTCGTAAAAATTAAATTGTTTATCACTTTTATGAATAAATTTTGGAAAATCGAGGGTTGGTATTTCGTCTTTTTCTGCAGCAATGGTAAGATCTGATAAATCTACAATGTGATTTGTAGTATCTGTTGTCCAGTTATAATGAAGGTTTTTTGGATTTTTTAACTGTCCGTACGAAAAAAGCGATGTACAGGAAAGGATTATAAATGTATAAAGAAATCTGCTCATGGAAGTTAAAGTATCTGGATTTCAAAGATAGAATAATTTAAGTAGTATATAATGATTCTCTTATTACCTCCAAGAGCAAACGTATAAAAAGTTTCTAAATAATATCGCGCAATGATGGCAAGAAATAAGACTAGATTGAAAATGTGAGATAAAAAGTTGAGTACGCAAACAAGAAATCATAGACTGATTTTTTACATCTCTGCGGCCTTAAAAACTTTGCGTTCTAGCGTTTTTTAGAAAGAAATAGCTTTTAAATAGAAAAGAAAAGCTGTCTGCAAGACAAACTTCCGAACAATTACTCGCATTAAATTGAGAGCGAAAACGCCGAAACTATTTACCCTTGTCTCAATTCAATAACAGTAATCTCAGGTAAAATTCCGAATCTTCCGGGATAACCTAAAAAGCCAAAACCTCTATTTACATATAAATGTTGGTTTCCCTCGCTATATAAATCAGCCCATTCTTTATACATATACTTGATTGGACTCCATTTAAAACCAGCAATCTCAACACCAAATTGCATGCCGTGTGTATGGCCGGAAAACATAATATCAATATCAGGGTATTCTAACAATACCTGACCACGCCAGTGACTTGGGTCGTGTGATAATAAAAGCTTAACTGGTAAATCTTCAGTGCCCTTAACAGCTAAATCCATTTTGCCATACTTTGGAAAGCGGCCTTTATTTCCCCAGTTTTCTATGCCTAAAATTCCAATGGAATCAGAGCCAATGGTTAATTTTTCATGTTCATTCATAAGAAGACGCCACCCCAATTCTTTATGCACAACTTTTAAATCTTCAAGATTCTGAATTTTTGCTTGAGGGCTTGGCCAAGCTACATAATCACCATAATCATGGTTTCCAAAAACACTAAAAACACCCATTGGTGCTTTTAATTTATTGAATACATCCATATATGGTTGCATTTCAGTAGCTTCATTATTTACCAAATCACCAGTAAAAAAAATAACATCAGGCTTTTGATCCATCACCATTTGTACTCCTTTTTTTACGGCCTCAGTATCCCAAAAAGAGCCAGAGTGAATATCACTTATTTGCACAATCTTGAGTCCATCAAAGGAAGCTGGTAAATTTTTAAGTGAGATAATTCTGCGCTTCACCCTATAATCATAAGCTCCGCTCACTATTCCCCAAGAAAGCGCAGCAATAAGACCTGTGCCTGCCATAAGCCCTGTTTTTACAAGAAACTCCGAGCGACTAATTCCCTTTGATGTTGGCGTAGTTTCAGTCTGAAATTTAGATAATATCCACTTAAAGAAACGCAGAATATCATCAATAAAGAGAAAAAGAATCCATATAAATTTTCCAAAATATTGCGCGAATAAAAAGGTAATAATGATGATTCTTGGTCCCATTACATGCGTTGGTAGTGAATGAAAAACCATCAATAATAAAATATTGAATAAGCTTAAAATCCAGAATCCAGTTCTAATCCATCTTTGGGTATTGGGCTGGGCATTTTGAATCAAAACTTTTAAACCACTAAATACATACCAATCAATCAGTAGCATGAAGGCGGTAAAAAAGGCAATGAAGATTATTTTAGAAGGCATTTTTTAAGTCGGTAGTTGTAAGTTGTAAGTTGTTGGACTGACGTTAAGATTATTTGACGATGAGTTTTATGCGGATGATATTGCGAACGGAAAAATAACCCAAAGCACCATTGCTTATATTTCCACCAATATTAGAAGGCGGTGCTGAAAAAGGACTACCATCTCTGTTTATTTGATTTTGTACGGCATTCAGATAATTGAAATATTGTCTTGAAATAGAAAATTGTTCAAACGTAACTATATCATTTAATTTTAGAGGGAAAAAAAAGTCAGAGGCCAAATATTGACCATCTACCAAAGCATCATCATTCAAGATATAAAAACCATCATTGAGGAAGGTGTCATTTTTAAAAAAGTTCCACTGATAACAATCTCCAATACCCGGCTTTTCCTGCGACCATTCCCATAAATAATAAGCTTCAGGGAAGAAACTTCGCTTAGGTGTGAAAATGGTTTTGAGTGAATCAACAGGATTTTGAGGACGACAAACCTCGCTAGCTGAATAAGTTGTGCCTTTGTAAACGACAGTGAGCGTATATGAAATACCAACTTTACAAGAATTGTCATGTCTTGAAGAGTATATACCAGCTGTATCATTATAAAAGAGCGTATCCATTGTTCCATCACTACCGCTTATTGTAACCCTTGCATCCTTTACGAGAGGAATCTCAAGCGAATAATAATC